>PVMK01189271.1_pt1 | contig 364015 bp, 358 predicted proteins | sample 1853481 | NCBI WGS metagenome assembly PVMK01 (sample SAMN08533507, study PRJNA380276) | Marine sediment metagenome, whole genome shotgun sequencing project.
GACGCTGGCGGTGGAGCCCGGGGCCCGGAATTTCAGCTTCTCGGGGCGACCGGCCAGCAGGTATTCGAGCCGAGCGAATACGACGATTTCCTCGTCGCTCTCATCGGGCGGAAGGGGTTCCCCCGTAATTTCGTCGCGCCGAATCCGCGCGCGAGGCCCGATTTCCACGATGCGCCCCTCGAGAGGGCTGCCATCGCCAGTGATGATCGCCAGGTCATTTTGGAAGAACAGTGGGATCCGCTCCCTGCAGCGGGGTGCGGCGGATTCCCCATCCCTTCGTAGATCTCATCGGGGAGAAGGTTGCGAAAAACCGCCAGATCCCCGAGACCGATCTCGAGCTCGACGCGGATTCGGTCCTCTTCGATGAAGAACTCCGCGATGGTGGCCGCGAGCATGGCCTGGGTGCGGACGATGGCATCGCCGGGCGCCGCCGCGGGCAGGGCGAAAAGCAGCGGAAATCGATAGGATCAGGAGCTGGAAAGCGCTTCATTGCAAACGGGTTGTAGCGGCGCCTAGCGTATACTGCACGCGACGCCATGGAGCAGCTTTGAGCCCGTCTGCATCGAACCGCGAGAAAGCCCGATACCCGCGCAGCGCACGGGTCATTGCGCGCTGGGCGCTCGCGCTCGTCCTCGCGGCGTTGCTCATCCCGGCGAGTGCATCCGCACAGGAGGCACCCAAGCCCGCGGCCGCGGCCGCGAGCGCGGAACCCGACACCCGAAGATCTGGCGATCCCCCTGGTCGAAATCTCACAGCGCGCCGAACAAACCGCGCAGGATACTCAGAGCGGCGATCCTAGATTCGCTCCCTCCGGACGCGAGCATCGCCGACGTCAAACGAACAGGCCCCGGAAATCGAAAAGTCGTTGCAGGAGCGACGCAGTGAGCTCGATCGAGCGCTCGCAAGCGGCCAGAATCGCGAGCGGCTGGCGGATTATCAAGCGATTGGGGCCAGACGCTCGCGGCTCGAGCTTGGCGCGAGAAACTCGGCCCGCTGATTCTGGGAGATCGAGTCGGCTCTCGAATCTCTATCCAAAGAGGAGGAGGTATGGGAGCGCACGCGCCAAGAGCCCGAAGGGGCGGATTCGCCGGATAGCATCGCAAGCGAATCCGAACCACCCTGCGCGAGATCGACAAGGCCATGGCAGCTGTCAGCGAGCAAGTCGATCGACGCTCTTGACCCTCCAGGACCGGGTCGTGCAGCAGGATCTCGCTGGCGACGCAGCCGTCGACCAGATCGAAGCTGCGCAGCGCGAAGGCCGCAGCGGCCTGTTCGAGCGAGACGCGCCGCCCGCTGTGGGCCGATCTTCGAGAGGTCCGTCAACGCGGTGAACATCTGGAAGCGATCCGCGCCTCCATCCGTCGGGGATCTCAGAGAACTGCGCGAGTACGCGGCGGCATCAGGGAGCCAGTTCCTACTCGATCTCTTGATCTTCATCGTGGTGCATCCGTACGCGTTCGCGGCGTCAAGCGCAGGCTGGTGAATCCCGGTGGAGGGGATCCCACCGATCGGGCGCTCGGGGGAGCTCTTCGAGCGACCCGTGTCGATCGCCGTGCTGACAACCGTGCTCTTGCGCGATTGGTGCACGGCCCCCGCTCCGATCGGATTCGCAACGATCATCTCGTTCGCGATGATCGTGCCTCTCGTTCGCCTGGTGCCCCTGATGCTGCCCCAAGCATATGCGCTGGGTGGTCTGGGCGATGGCGGGACTCGTCGCGTTTCGCGAGCCCGTCTGATCGTGAATGAAGCTCCGCTCGCCTCGGAGCTGCTGTTCGGCCTGGAATCCATCGGCATGATCGCGGCGCTGACTCTGGCTGATGAGGCCCTCGCGCCTCCGAGAGATGCCCAGCAGATACACACATGTACCTCCGCTGCTGGGCGCCGGAATGCGCGCGACGCTGCTTCTGCTGTCGGTATCGATCCTTTCGAGCGCGCTGGGATTTCGCGGCTTCGCTTCGCTCGTCGGCAGTGCAACCACGACGAGCGTCTACGCAGCAACGATTCTCTACGCCGCGGCTGGCGCATGCAAAAGCTGGCGGTCGAGGCGAGCTTCCATACGAGCGCCCGGCGCAAAACTCTGTCCTTCGTTCGGCGTCGGCGCGATGCCGTTCTCAGCGTATTACGGGCCGCTACGCGTCTCTGGTGGCAGGGATGGCCTACTGGGCGTATCTGACGCTTCGTCTGGTTCGAGATCTTCGACTCGACGAACGCCCTGGTTCGGTCGGTATCTGGCCGCCCACCTGAATGTCGGCGCAAATCCAGATCTCGCTCGGCGACGTGATCGCCTTCGTGCTGACGGTCGTAGTCGCCTTCATGTTGTCGCGGTTGATCCGGTTCTTCCTCGAAGAAGAAGCTTTGCCCGCGCATGCGATTGCGCCGCGGCGTCGGAAACGCGATCTCCACGCTGCTCCACTACATCGTTCTCCTGCTCGGATTCGTCTTCGCACTCTCGGCTGCGGGCATGGACTTCACCCGAGTCGCCCTCTTCGCGGGTGCCTTCAGCGTCGGCATCGGTTTTGGCCTCCAGAGCGTCGTCAACAATTTCGTCTCCGGCCTGATCCTGCTCTTCGAGCGGCCGATTCAGATCGGCGACATGGTCGAAGTCGGCGAACTTTTCGGCGAAGTACGGAGAATCGGCGCACGCTCGAGCACCGTGCGCACATTCGATGGTGCCGAGGTCATCGTCCCCAACGCCAACCTGATTACCAACCCGGTTACCAATTGGACGCTCTCGGATCGCCGTCGGCGACTGGATCTCAAGGTAGGCGTCGCCTACGGGACCAACCCCGAGGTCGTGTTGGAATTGCTCGAGGGTGTCGGGACGAGCCACGAAACAGTGCTCGAATCACCCAAGCCCGAGGCTCTCTTCCTCGAGTTCGGAGACAGCTCGCTCAATTTCCGATTGCGCGTCTGGATCCCGCGCTTCGAGGAGGGCTTTTCGATTCGAAGCCAGCTGACTGTCGGGATCAATGCCGCACTCCGCGATGCGGGAATCACGATCCCCTTCCCGCAACGCGACCTCCACGTTCGCAGTGTCGAATCAGATGTGATTCGATCATTGGATGGCCCAAATCGAGAATAGAGTCGCCGTGATTCTCCCCGCGCCCGACGGTATGACGAGGCTGTGAGCGCTGAAGCCGTGCCTGGCAATATGATCCACCTACGCGATCTGAATTTCGAATATGGGGACGGCGACTTTGCGCTTCGCGTTCCCGAACTCTCGGTGGAACGCGGAGAGCAGATCGCAATCGTCGGGCCGAGTGGGTCGGGCAAGACGACTCTGCTCCACCTGATGTCGGGCATCGCCCTGCCCCAGCGAGGCAGCGTCGAGATCGGTGGAACCGACTGGCTGGCATTGGCCGATGCCGAGCGCCGCGCGCTTCGCATCCAGCAGATTGGCCTGGTGTTCCAGGAATTCGAGCTGCTCGAATATCTGCGCGTATTCGACAACATCCTGCTCCCCTACCGGATTCACCGAGCACTTCGGCTCGATCCCGCCAGCCGGACGCGCGCGGCAGACCTCGCCGAGCAGATGGGCGTGGGCAGCCAACTCGAGCGGTATCCGACGCAGCTTTCTCAGGGAGAGAAGCAACGCGTGGCCGTGTGTAGAGCGCTCGTGACGGAGCCCGACCTCATTCTGGCCGATGAGCCCACCGGGAATCTGGATCCAGCCAACAAGCAACGGGTGCTCGAGCGCTTGATCGAGTGCGCGGAGCGGAGAAATGCCACGCTCGTACTCGTGACCCACGACCACGATCTTCTGGACCGGTTCGATCGTGTCATCGACGTCAAATCCTTCTCCAGCAGCGGTTCGCCATGAAGGAGATCGCCTTCCTCGCCTGGCGTTACCTCGCCTATCACCGAGCCAAGACCGCGACGCTGGTCGGATCGATCGCCTTGATTCTCTTTTTGCCCGCGGGCTTGAACGTGTTGGTCGATCAGAGCGCAGAAGAGTTGACCACCAGAGCAGATGCAACCCCTCTACTCGTGGGCGCCAAGGGAAGCCCCCTGGAGCTGGTCCTGAATTCGCTTTACTTCGAATCGCGCAGCCCTGCGTCGACGAATCTTGCGCATGCGGATCGCATCTCCGACACGGGGCTCGCGGACGCACTCCCTCTCTATGTTCGCTTCCACTCGCGAAGCCATCCCATCGTGGGAAGCACCTTCGAATACTTCGACTTCCGTGGGCTGCAAATGGCTTCGGGCCGAATGTTTGCCGTGCTGGGCGAATGCGTGATCGGCGCAGAAGTGGCGCGAAACCTCGGAGTCGGCCCCGGAGACTCGGTGACGTCTTCGCCAGAGGGCGTGTTCGACATGGCCGGCGTCTACCCGCTGAAGATGTCGATCGCCGGAGTGTTGGAGCCCGCGCACTCGCCGGACGATCGAGCGATCTTCACCGATCTGAAGACAGCCTGGATCATCGAAGGTTTTGGGCACGGCCATCAGGATCTTGCGTCGCCAGAAGCCGCGGCTTCGGTGCTGTCCAGGGAGGGCGACCGGATTACCGCCAATGCGGCTGTCGTGCAGTACAACGAGATCACTCCAGAAAACATCGATAGCTTCCACTTCCACGGTGACCTGTCTGCGTATCCGCTTTCCAGCATCATCGTGGTCCCACAGAGTGCGAAGGCGCGCGCACTGCTTCTTGGCCGCTATCAGAACGACTCAGAAATTCAACTGGCCGATCCGAGATCGGTGATGGACGAACTACTCGAAACCGTATTGACGGTGCGCGAATACGCGATTGCAGCCGTCGCAATTGCGGGTTGTGCGACGCTATTGACGACTGCGTTGGTCTTTCTGCTATCGATCCGGTTGCGGCGTAGAGAGATCGACACGATGATGAAGATTGGAGCTTCGAGGCGAACCATCCTCTCCGTTCTGATCTCGGAGATTGCAGTCGTCCTCGTGCTCGCCGGGGGGTTCGCCGGAGCGCTCACTCTCGCAATCAGCCGTTTTGGATCGGCGGCGATCCGAGCGTTGTTGCTCTCGTGAAGGAGAATCCGATGAAGCTCTCGGGACGAGCCGTCGGAGCCATCGCCGCGATCTTCGCGCTCGCGTGTTCAGCGGACGACCCGGTCGATGAGCGAGCGGTGAAAACGAACACCGGCGCCCCCCTGATCTACAGCGTTAATTATCCCCTCGCCTACTTCGCACAGAGAATCGGCGGAGAAGATATCCGCGTGGTGTTTCCCGCTCCTCCGAATACCGACCCCGCCGAGTGGGTTCCAGCGCCTGACGAGATTGTTGCGTTTCAAACGGCCGATCTGATTCTGCTCAACGGACCGGGCCATGCGGGCTGGGTACAGCGCGCATCGCTTCCCAAGAGCAAGATCGTTGACACTTCGGCTTCCTTTCGGGATCGCCTGATCGAGCTTCGCGGTGAAACCAAGCACACCCACGGCCCCGCAGGCGCACACGTTCACACCGGAACCGCCAGGACGACCTGGCTCGACCCACTGCTCGCGATCGAACAGGCGCGCGCGATCACGGACGCGCTCGTAAGAATTCGCCCCGAACGCACCACCAGCTTTCTGGAACGCTTTGCGGCCTTGGAGACCGATCTCCTCATGGTGGATTCCCGATTCACTGAAGCGGCCGAATCAATCAGCGCGGCGCCCATCCTCTTCTCTCACCCGGTCTATCAATATTTCGAACGCCGCTATCGCTTGAACGGAGAATCGCTTCACTGGGAGCCCGATGAATCACCGACGCCGATCATGTGGCAGAAATTGAGTTCGATTCTTTCGAATCATCCGTCCCAGCTGATGATCTGGGAGGCGACTCCCGGGGAGGAGACGATTCGCCGGCTGGATTCACTCGGGATCTCCAGCATCGTGATTCCGCCCTGCGCAAACACGCCCGAAGAAGGGGACTGGTACTCCGCGATGCTCGAGAGTGCCGCGCACATGAAGAAGGCGGGCAGTCAGCGACTCTCGGGGAATTGATCGCGATCCGTTCGGTCGGTTTCTTCATCCAGTGCTGAACGCCTAGCTCTAGCTCTTCGCAACGGAACATCGCGAGGCCCTGGCTTGCCTATTTTCCCGAGATCCTTTTCGACCTTGCGTTGGGCTTTCTCGCAATCCTTCGCAGAGCAATTCCCCCAAGCGGTGCGGAGCACTCCTCGCTCGAAAGGAACCGCGTGATGATAATGGGTCTGGTAAAGTGCGCTGATCTGTTTAGCGCGCGCCAGAGACCGGGGGCCTTTCAGGCTCAGCAAGGGACTGCCCACCAAAGAGCCTCGCCACAGACGCCAGATTCTTTTCGGTAAGCGCGCCTCCAACCGGTGAGCTGCTTCGAAACTCATCGATCAGCGCGTTCAAAGCTTCCGATTCAGGATCACTGCGCCGCCAGGCCGCCAGCAAGGTCACGCATTCAGCGGCGAGCTGGACCCCGCACGCTTCTCGTATCGCTGTTTCAAAAATATCCCCTGGCAGCGATCCATCCCGCCTACCCGCGTAACGCCGAAGCAGGGAGTTTTGAAATCCGACCGCCGCGCTCTCGGGAGCCGCAAACTTCTGAAGTGCCACGTCGTTTCCCACGATGAAGGCGCGTGCCGCCATATCACTCAATCGGGGGTGACGGAGGGTGTGGAATGGGCCATCGAGATCGGAAGCGTTAAGCGTTCCAAGTGGAAGCAGCTCACGACTCAGCAAAGCGGGGAAGCTATCGATCCCAGCCCGCTTCAGTCCCGCTTTGAAATCCGGCCGCTCATAACGCCGCTCGAGTGCTTCGAGATCGAGCGCGTGCTCCGGTGTGTCGAATCCCATCAGGAGAAGATCCCTCGGCTGCGTGACCCAGACCGATACGTGAGGAAAGACCTCCGTGTAATTGCGTAAGACGAGTTCGATCGTCTCTTCATCGAGCGCGTATAGATGCATCCATTGTGCGTAGACGCCGCCGCGTGCCAGATGTGTCCGAGCGGCCTCCAGGAACTCGATGCTATAGAGCATCTCGACGCCCGAAACCCACGGGTTGCTGGGTTCGGATACGATGACATCGTACGTTCCCTCGGTTCGCATCAACGTCCGATAGGCATCGCCGCGGCGGATCGTCACTTTCGGGTTCTTCGACGCAGCGCGATTGCCCCTATCGAACAAAGGCGCTGCTTCGATCACCGCCTGAGAAATCTCGGCAACATCGACCTCCTGCACCCACTCGAGAGAGGCGAGTTCGCCGGTACTCACACCGGTACCGAAACCAATCACGAAGCACCGTTCGACCTTCTCGGCCATCAATGCCGGAATCAGAGCGAGCAGCGACGTCGTCGGATAATCGGCGATCAGATTTCCATCGGACTTCCCGTTGACGTAGATCGACAGATTCAATCGATCGTCTTTCCGGGTCCCCGAACGAACCGTAACCGTGGACGTGGGTCCGTCGTCGTAAAAGACGATGGGGCTCTTCTTCCTGTTGGCAAAATGGGCGTCGGGCCCAACGAAGCTATTGGCCTTGGGAGATCGAATGCGAAACAATCCCGCGCTGAGGCGTTCGGGCGCCCAGGCGGGGAGAACGTAAAGGCCGATCAGTGCGGGAAGCAGAACCAGCGCGATGAGCCTTCGATTCGAGATGCGAAACAGAGCTCCGGTCAGGAGCACCGATTCCAATACCAATGCGGCCAAAGCAAGTCGGTAGATCTGGTGAAGGTCGAGCCAGAAGAGCAGCACGTACCCGCCAAACAAGGCCCCGAGCAGCGAACCCACCGTATTCCAACTGTAGAGTCGGCCCGCGACGGAGCCGAGATCCCCTACTTCACCCCGGAGGTGATGGAACAAGAGAGGGAGCAGCGCACCCGACAGGCCGATCGGGATCGCGAGTACAAGAAAAATGCACGCAAACGAAGCGATGTAGAAGGGATAGAAGGCCTGATCCAGATCGCGAAAGATCGCGCGGATGGTATGCGCCCAGTAGGGAGCATTCTGGATTTGGTGATAGAGACCCAGGAGTAGAACCACGAGCACCCACTGGGTGATCACGATCGCGCTGCGCGAAATGTTGCGAAATAGGGAGACTGCGAAACTGCCCAGGGCGATGCAGAGCACAAAGACCGCAACGACCATCGCGAAGGTAAAATGGGACGAACCGAATGCCAGGCCACCAATCCGATTGAAGGTCGTTTGAAGTGCCATCATCGCAAAGCCCGCCAACAATGCGATCGCCGCATACACGCTGAAACCACGGATCGAACCTGTCATCGCGGGTGGTCCGTGCTCGAGATCCGGAGCAACGCGCTCGCCGAATCGATCGAGCGATATGAAGATGAGGCCCGCAATTCCATTCAGCGCACCCATCGCAAAGAGAACGCCTTCCAGGCCCAGACGCGGTATCAAGATGAACGCGCCGGCCAGCGCTCCAATAAATGCGCCCGCCGTATTGCAGCCGTAGATCACCGCGTGGATGCGAGTCGCGCGCTCCCGGCTTCCGGCGAGGCCCAGTGTGAGAATTGGGATCGTCCCACCCATCAAAACGGCTGGGGGTCCGATCAGCAGTGCCGATAGCAGCACATCGAATCCAAACGCGAAGCCCGCTGCACCGGTCGGAACCAGCAGCGAAATCTTTTGCGCGACGTTGAACAACATTGGAAAGATCAGCGCATAGACGCCGATACCGGCCTCGATCAGACCGTAGAAGAGAAGCAGCCGGGGCGAATTCCGACGCTGCCGCGAACGCTCGACGAGCCAGCGGGTCGCCCTGCCAAAGAGCGAGTAGCCAACAGAAAGGCCACCGAGGAAGATGGCGAGAATCGCGGCCGTCGCTTCACCCTGCGAGCCGAGCAGCGTCGCCAGATATTTCTGCCACGCCACCTCGTACACCAGGCCGCTGAAGCCCGTAAAGATCGTCAGGGTGATCGCGGTGAACCGGGTCAAGATTGAGCCTCCATTTTCGGCGCACCGCGAGCTTAGCTGCCGGGGGAAGGCCGCGTCTCCCTTGGGCGACATCGAGAAGGCCTGGCTGATCCGCCTCACCGCTTACAGTTCGCGGTGCAACCCGCTCAGCGGCCCAGATTGCCATATACGTCTGGAAATCGCCTCGCCCCCAGCACAAAAAACGGCCCGGACCCGAATTCGGGTCCGGGCCAGCCAGTCGCGCTTGCTGCGACCGGGCGCGGTTGGGATCTAGTCGATCTGGATGCCTTCGCGGACGAGGTCGTCGGCGGTGGCCTCGATGCTCACTCCGAGAATTTCCACGAGCTCGTCGATCTCGTCCCGCGTCAGTGTCAACGGCGGCGAAATCACGTTTAGGTGGCCAATCGGACGCACGATGAGCCCGCGCTTTTCGCAGTGGTCCGAAATCCGCTTTCCGATGTCGACATCTTCCGGCAGGAGGTCCTTGGTCTGCTTGTTCGCAACGTTCTCGACGCAGAGCATGAAGTGACTTCCGCGAACGTCTCCGACAAGCGGAAGCGTATCGAGTTTCGCGAGGCGCTTCTCGAAATACGGGCCGACCTCTTGAACGTGTTCGCAGATCCGGTCGCGTTCAATGATCTCGATGTTCTTGAGCGCAACCGCACAGCAAATGGGATGCCCGGAGTAGGTGAAACCGTGATTGTAATTATCGTGCCCCGGCTTCGGCTCACTGATCACGTCGTAGATTGCATCACTGAAGATCGAAGCACCCAGCGGGATATACCCAGAGGTGAGTCCCTTCGCGCACGTGATCACATCGGGAGTCACCTCGAACAGGGGCTCGGAAGCGAACATCTGACCCAGGCGCCCGAATCCGGTCACGACTTCGTCGGATACATAGAGCACGTCGTAGCGGCGGCAGACTTCCTGGGTACGGCGGTGATAGCCCGGCGGTGGAACGATGACGCCACCGGCTCCCAGGATGGGTTCCGCGAAAAACGCTGCGACGTTCTCGGGTCCGAGTTCGACAATCTTTGCCTCGAACTCATCGACGAGCTGATCGCAATACTGCTCGATCGTCATACCGGGAGCCCGTCGATAGGGATTGGGGTTCGAGACGTAATGGACGAGGTCGGTCGGAAGATCGAAGCCCACGTGATCGTCTTCTTTCCCCGTGAGAGCCATCGTCACGTAGGAACTGCCGTGATAGGCGTCCTCGCGAGAGATCAACTTCTTCTTCGTGTGCTTCCCGAGTCGATTGAAATAGAAGTGAATGGTTCGCACAATCGTGTCGTTGGCCGCAGAACCCCCGGTATCGAAGAACACCCGATTCAGGTTGGCCGGAGCCAACTCGGCGAGCTTGGCCGCTAGCTCTGCGGCGGGCGGGTTCGTCGTGTCGACGAAGGTATTGAAATACGCCAGGCGCCCGGCCTGCTCGGCCATCGTCTCGGCGAGTTCGGTATTCCCGTGGCCGATGTTCACGCACCACATTCCGGCAATTCCGTCCAGATAGCGATTGCCCTCGGCGTCGAAGACGTAGGCACCCTTCCCCTCGGAGATGACCAGGGCCCCGTCCTTCTCGAAGCTCGGGAAGTGCACAAATGGGTGAATCAAGTGATCGCGATCCTTTTGCCAGAGCGACTTCGCGTCGTCGCAGTGGAACTTCGGTCCTTGGGCGGGCATGTTTTCCTCTTTTCCCCGTGCCTTTGGCTGGGGAGTTGCGCCCCTCTCGTGTCGTGAGTGGGTGCCATTCGCTGCAATCGTCGGGTCCAACGGCTTCTGTTCGTCGCAGAGCGCGCCAAGACGCCATTGCGAGATGGGGTTTGGCCTTGGGGCTGTAGAGTCGTCAGCCGAGCCCGCGCTGGTGTTGTGCGTCCTCCGCCTCGGCGATGGCGGAGCGAGTACGTGGGCGGCTGTGGCGTCTCATCATGCGGGCGGGCATGCCCGGCCTCCGAGATCGCAGCAGATTGCTGCGGTTGATTTCGAGATTACCTCGGCCGGGCTCGGCGGGCAACTTGAGCCAAAACGGGGACTCGCGCGGATCGGGCTCAGCGGCGACCGGTGGCCTTCCCGCGAATCTCCATGAATTTCTCGAGCTGCTCGTCCGTGAGCAGCGAACGCATCTCGATCACCGATTTCATCTTGAGTTCGCGTGATTTCGAAGCCGCTTCTCCGACCTTGTCGGACGCGGCAAGCAACTCTTTTTCGTTCGGTCTGTTCTGCGCGAGGATTTCATTCAATGCCACAATGGCGGTCTTGTTCTCATCGCGAAACTTTGCTTCTTTAGCTTTGCCCGCCTCGATTACGGCGTCGATTTTCGTAACCGTCTCTTCACTCAGACCGAGTTCCTTGGCCTTCTTCTTCATCAAGCGACCCTCGGCGAAACCGCCGGGAGTACTGCTTCGCCCGCCGCGCTGCTGTGCGAGTGTCGGTGCGGCAAGCAGGGCGATGCCCATCAGCGCGCAGAAGAGCATTAGACGGTGAGAACGGTGCGATCGCATGTTGTGCCTCCCATGGCTCGTGCGAAGAAGTGACTCGAAACTAGCGGGTTAGATTCTCATGCGCTTTCCAGAGGGGTCCAGGAAGGGCATGTCTACTACGGTGGCGACTGCCTCGGCGCCATCGATTTCCAGGGTGACCTTGGTCCCGCCTTCGAAATGCGGTGCGTTCACGTAAGCGTAGCCCAGATTGCGATCGAGATTCGGCGAACGGAACCCAGCCACGACGTGGCCAACGCGATCCGATCCAATCTTGAGCGGTTGATTACCGGGGGGCAATGCCCCGCCATCCACTTCCAGACCCATCAGCTTCTTGGCTGGGCCGCGCTCCTTGATCTTCAGCAGCGCTTCGCGCCCGAGGAAATCACCGCAGTCGTAGCGAATGAAATCGGAGACCCGGCACTCGTAGGGATTGTGCTCGTCCGTCGCGTCGAAGCCGTAGAAGATGAATCCCTTCTCCCAGCGCAAGGCGTCGAGCGTGTCCATCCCGTAGGGAAGGATCCCGTGCGGCTTGCCGGCGGCCATGATCATGTCCCACGCCGCGTGGGCGTCTTCCGTATTCACGTAGCACTCATAACCGAGCTCACCCGAAAATCCCAGCCGAGCGATCATGCACGGAATATCCCCGAACTTGCCGAATGCAAACCGGAAGAACTTCAGTTTCGCGAGATCGATGTCCGTGATGCCGCTCAGCACCTCTCGCGACTTCGGCCCCTGAACGCCGATCATCGCGTAGTAGGAGCTGACGTCGGTCACGTACGCGTTCAGCTTCTTTTCGTCGATGTGCTTCTGGATCCAGACGAGCGTTCTCGCTCGGAACATCGACGAGGTGATGATGCGCAGGTGCTCGGCGCTGTAGCGCATGACGATGACGTCATCGACGATCAGCCCCTCCGCGTCGCACATGACCGAATAGAGGGTCTGCCCGTCTGACAACGCGGCAGCGTTGTTGACGATCAGATATTGGGGTCAGCGCGAGCGCATCCGTGCCCTTGACGTCCAGTCGACCCATCAGCGAGACGTCGTTCATGCCGACTCGCTCGCGAACGTTCTTGGCCTCTTCCTCCACGCTCGAGTAGTAGGCGGGCATCTCGTACCCCATACCCGTCGTGTACATCGTTGCACCGAAATCAAGGTGCTTCTGGTAGAGCGGCGTGAGCTTCATCTCGCTTCTCCTTCTCTCCGGCTTCTGCTAGCCGGTCGATTCACCCAGGGGTGTGAATCGCGCTATTTCGGGACCCCGCGTCGTAGCGATGTTTCGGCACCCCGCTCGCGGGGCGCCGAAGCATCACCAACCCTTGATGATCTCGCGGGCTGCGTTGTGGCCGCCCATTCCCATCACACCGCCACCCGGGTGCGTGGAAGAGCCGCACTGCCAGAGATTGCGGATCGGCGTCCGATAATCCTGGTAGCCGGGCGCGGGGCGCATGAAGATGAGCTGATCCAAAGTCAGTTCACCGTGGAAGATGTGACCCTGCGGCAGGGCGAAGATCCGCTCGAGATCGGGCGGCATCAGGACCTGTCGGTCGATCACCGAATCCGAGAATCCCGGCGCGAATTCGTCGAACACGCCGAGCACCTGATCCGCGTACTTATCGCGCTCCTGATCCCAGGTCGAATCCCTGAGCTCGTACGGAGCGTGCCCTCCGAACACGCTGACGATGTGCTTGCCGGGAGGTGCGAGGTCCGGATCGACCATCGTCGGCACGCACGGGGTGAAGAACGGCCGCGTGGACGGGCGCCCGTACTTGGCTTCGTCGTAGGCCTTCTCGAGGTATTCCATCGTCGGTCCGATGTGCACGTAGTTCGGGTAGTCGACGTCGGTCTCTCCGGGCTTGAAGGCTTTGTAGGACGGCGGCCGATCGACGGCCATATTGATCTTGAATGCCGTACTGAAGGTCCGCATGTTGCGAATCGACTCGACGAAGTCCGCCGGGAGTTCCTTGGTTTCGCACAGCTTGAGGAACGTGGTCTGTGCGTCCGCACCCGTGATGACCATATCCGCGTAGATCTCTTCGCCGTTTTGGAGCGCGACACCCGTCGCCCGACCGTTGTCGGTGAGGATCTGGGCGACTTCCGCGTCGGTGCGGATCTCGCAGCCATGGGCTTGCGCGCTACCCGCGATCGAATCCGGCACCGCACCCATTCCACCCTTCATGAATCCCCAACCACCCGCGCCACCGAGATCACCCATCAGGTGATGCAGCAGCACGTAGGCGGTCCCGGGCGAGCGGGGCCCGAGGAAGGTGCCGATCGAGCCGTAGTAGGCCTTGACCGCTTTGATCTGATCCGATTCGAAGTACATGTCGAGGAATTCGGAGACGCTCATCAACATCAAATCGGTGATCCGGAAGATCTTGGTGCCCAGCTTCCGGACCGCATTGGCGTGCTCGAGCATCGACTTGAGATCGCGTAGTTTGCGCGACGTCGGGTTCGGAGGCGTCATGAAAAGCATCTGGCGAACGAATTTCGCCGCGTCCTCGAGAAAATCCTCGAAGACGGGATACATCTCGGCGTCCTTTTTCGAGAATTTGGCGATCTCTTTCTGCGTCTTGCTGTGGTCGCCAAACATCGAGATCGAGCGACCATCTTCGAACGGCGTGAAGAGGCAGTCCATCGGAATTATCTTCCAGCCGTATTTCGGAAGCTCCAGGTCCGCGATCACCTTCTTCTGCATCATGCTCATCACGTAAGAGGCGGTGGAGACCTGATAACCGGGGAAGACCTCTTCGGTTGCAGTCGCGCCACCGATCTTGCTGCGGCGCTCGAGCACCAGCACCTTCCTGCCAGCTCTGGAGAGATAGGCGGCGCAAATCAGCCCATTGTGACCAGCCCCAATAACGACAGCGTTGTATTTGGTTGCCATTGGAATTCTCCTGGGATCAGTTTTTCAAGGCGCCGCAGCGACGGCGCCAATGGGGGGCCTGAGGCCGAACCGGAGGCATACGGCTGCTTCGCCCCGAGACCGCAAGCAAAAAGTGTCTACCCGTTACCATCTTTGAATTTCTCGCATCGGAATTCGAACTGCATCTCAGCTCAGGGGCATGGTTTTTCAACAGTCCCATCCTGAGTCGTGCTCGAGCGACTACTCGTGCTCTTGCCGATCGCGATGGCCCTGTCGCGGCGGCACATCCTGCTGTTGATTAGGTGCCCGAGTTACCCTGTGTTCGCGATTGATTGGCCGCCGCGAGGATAGGCATTCGAAGGGTTCTATGCCAAGGCGAGCATCCTGTTCGGCCCGTCGAGAAACGCCGATTTGGGACACGCAGCCACATGGGCAAACATCGATCCCCGGCATCACAAATTTGACCGCCCGGACCGCGTCAGCCGCGGTCTTCGGCAAGCTCCGAGAGAGATCGACCGGCCTGTTCCGCAGCGTCCCGACCGAGGATCAGGTGATATCGGTCGACAAGCGGATTTTCGATGGTTCGCTTCGCACCGCCAACCCATTGAACCTCAATGGATTCAACCTGTTCCGACCCAGCCAGTCCGAAGTGCAGCGTCGTTGGGTGCTGCCCCATGAGCGTCTCCCCGGTGACCAGGCGTCCGACGAGAGTCCGGTCCGCTGTGCGCACCGTTACCGAGGCGCCCACTGGCGACAATCCATCCCCCTCTTCCCGAAGTTGAACGCCTATCCAATGGTTCTCCGTTTCGATTCGATTGCGGTAGATGTGGAGTTTCTGCCCCTTATTGCCCCGGTCTTCTACGACGATGACGTCGACCCGGCCATCGAGATCCAGGTCTGTGCTCACTGCGGCACGGCTGTCAAATTCGTCTGCCAGTCCCAGTAGAAAAGCGACGTTGATGAATCCCTCGCCGCTTCGATTCATCAGCAGGTGGTTCTTCTGGTAACCATCCCACGACTCTTTTCCCTGGGTGAAACCTTCGATCACTTCACCAAACAAGTCGTTCAACGCCGGGTCGGGCTCGGATTCTCCATCGAAGATGTCGTGCGTCCAGAAGTTCGTGCAGTAATCCTTGGTGCTCTCGCCGCTCTCGTGCCCGTTCGCGGCAAAGATGTCGGTGTCACCGTCGTTGTCGAAATCCAATGAGGTCGTCCCCCACGTCCACCCGGTACGTGCGATCTGCTCGCGAAATTCGGGCTCACGCCAACCCCCATCCGCAGCGAGATACATGCGATTTCCGAACGCCATGCGCATCCGCATCTCCTGCATGTCCGGCCGGTCGTCGCGCCCCAATCCGAGTGCTTCGAGACGGCGCGCAGTCGTCGACGCCATCCCCGCGACGAAGAAATCCATTCGACCGTCCATGTCGTAATCGCCAAACGACGACGACATCCCGAACAAGTGGCGGTCGGAATCGAGCGTATCGTTTGCGTCACTGAAGTGGCCGGCTCCGTCGTTGTGATAGAGGTCGATCCCCGCAAAATCGCTCACGACGAGGAGATCCAGATCGGTGTCGTCGTCGAGATCGAAGAAGCTACCCGCGTAGCTCCGCCGGAATCTCTTCTCCGTCAGTCCGGCCTGTTCGGTTGCGTCCGTGAAACGCGCCGCTCCATCGTTGATCAGGAGGTATGCGGGATAACCGTCGTTCGCGTCGTAATACGGAGAGGGCATCTGCCCCTCGTCATAGGCGCGCTTGTACTGCCCGAGCCAGACGTCGAGGTCGCGATCGCCGTCCACATCACCCACCGTGAGTGCGGATGGGGCGCGCAGGGGGTGTTCGAACTCCGGCGTCACGATCGGTTCGTCGGTAAAGCGCCCCTCGCTGTTGCCGAGATAGACCACCATATCTCCGCGCGCTCGAGTCGACATCAGATCTGGATTGCCGTCGCCGTTGAGATCCGCGATGACTCCGGTTTCCGTGAGCAGGTAGGGGTGATCGGCGAGCGGTGCGTCCTCGAATCCGCGCTCGCCCCGATTCCAGAGGACGCGGCCGGCGCCGATCATGACGACTTCGGAATAGCCATCCTTGTCGAGGTCGTAGACGAGAATGGGGTGCAAACGAGACAGGTTCTTCCCGTCTTTGAACCCGAGGCCAAGTATCTGCTCGAAGATCGGCGGCCCCGTTCGCGTCAGCATCCGCAGGCCCGTGGCGTCGAGTCTTGCAGCGACCGGATTGCCGCTCTCATCGCGGAGCCCCGACCACTCTACGCCGACCTCGCCTTCCAGGATGATGCGGCGATTGGCACCGTCTTCGATGATGTGGAACACGATCTTGACGAGCGATCGCGCGGGCGAGTCTTCTGAGGCGGGGACGAAACGCGCGTGATGAAACTCGGATTGAATGAGCCGATAGCCTCCGCTTGCCAGTTCGCGCAGAAACTCTCCCCACTCCCCATGCGTGAGTGTCGCGCCACGGGGTTCGAGAACGAAATGCTCGATGCCGTGATCGAGCTGCTCGACGCGTTTCGATTTTCCGAGTGTCAGCTCGTCGAACTGGATCGAGGACAGGATCGCAACCTTCTGCTCGTCATCGACGCCGAGCAGCGCATCCCAGATGGCGACCAGACTCAGCTCGTACTCCTGCGCGAGAGCCTCGTTCGCCCAGACGTTTTCGTCGTGGTATTCGCGCAGCGCCTTCCACTCCTCCAACGAATCCGGCTTTCCCTCGGGTCGATCGTCTCCACCACAACCCAGCGGAGTGAACCCGAGACAACCAATCGCGATCGCCAGGCGCGTCAGACGAGAACGCACGAGCCCGCGCGAATTCCAAAACCTGGATTTGTCGAGTATCACAGTCCCGCTACCTCTTCGCGAGTGACCCCAAAACCACTGGAGCCCTCGAAGCCCGCTTCGATGAGTTGGTGTTCCGGGGAGTCTATACGAACGATCCTGGATAGGATTCGCCGGCGAGTTTCTCGTACATCGCGGTAGGTGGCGAATTGTGCCGCTCCTCCTCCTCGCCCAATCGCCTCGCGCGCTGCAAGAGCGCGTGCCCGAATTCCGTCGAGCGCGTATCCTCAAAGGTTTTTCGCAACAGCTCCGTGGCCCGCTCCTGATCGTCGGTAGAGTCGAAGAAATCGACCACTGTGAGCACGACGAGCGGATCGGTCGGATACGCGTCCACGCAGTCCGCGAACAAGACCTCGGCGTTCTTCTGGTCTCCGTTGTCGAGCGCGAATCCAGCATTGGTGAGACACAGCCTCGCCTGGGTCTCCTCGAGCACCTGCTCTTCGCCGGATTCCACCGCCTGCTTGCTGGCATCCAGAGCGGCTTCGGCTTCATCGATTCGATCGAATTCGAGCAGCGCCAGAACACGGGGTACGAGAATCGCGGGATCGTCGGGGTCGAGTTCGAAGGCTCGCTCGATATCGGTCAATGCATCTGCGTAGTGGCCGGCTTTGAGATTTGCGTGTGCACGGAGCGCCAGGGCTTCGACGTTGTCCGGTTCAGTCGCGAGCGCAACAGTGACCGCATCGATCGCATCTTGCGGCGTTCGGGAGTCGAGTGTCGCCCACGCGAGCATCATGCCGGCGTCGAATGCGTAATCCGGAAATTCAATAACCCTTCGCAACGGCCAGATCGCGAGGGATGGCTCGCCTGTTTGCATCAGGGTTTTCGCAAACAGGTAGTTCACTTCTAGATCGGTCGGATCCTCGTCCATGAGCGCCCGCAAGCGTTCGAGAGATTCCTCGTATCGGTCCCGAGCGTGGAGTCCGCGGATTTCGTCCAAGCGGTCGCCGGACCCTTGCGGGCAAGCGGTGCCGACAACCAGGGCTCCGCAGAGCAGGCACAGGGGGAAGGCCCGCCGAGCCAATTCGACTGCAGACTTCATCGGCGATCCAGCCTCGACCCCATCCACTCCACCCCTCCAACGGACCCGAAAAATGCTGCGCGACTTCATGGCGCCACCTCAAAACAGAGAATCATCAGAAAATACTCTGGGCTGGTGGCTCGTCAACGTGGTTTTGAGTTACCAAATGGGCCCGGCGGCGAAAGCAATCCAGCTACAACGCGAGACCGGTCAACGACGAGCACAAGCACGGATATGGACACCACCACACGAAGAAACCACCGTCAGAACCTTGCGCCTCTACTTCATCCGGATTCCGTCGCAATCGTCGGAATCAGCCAGCCGGGGCGCTTCGGCGGAATACTGGCGCAGAACGTAAGCGAATTCGGCTACGCGGGTACGATCTACGGCGTCAATCCGCGCTACGATTCTCTTTACGATCGCCCCTGTTATGCGTCTCTGCGCGATCTACCCGAGCGGCCAGACCTCGCCATCCTCGCGGTACCCAATAGTGGACTGGTTGCTTCGCTCGAGGAAGTTGCAGAGTGCGGCATTCCCGCTGCCGTCATTTTTGCAAGCGCCTACTCGGAGCCCGCCGAAGGCGAGCTTTCGCTGAAGGATCAACTCGGAAAGATTGCGAAGGAAAACAACATCGCGCTATGCGGCCCAAACGGGATGGGCTTCGTGGCTCCCTGCCATCGGTTGGCGGTATCGGGCTATCGCGTAAACATGGATACACCAACGGGAAACGCCACGATGATCTGCCACAGTGGCTCCGTCTGGGAGGCTTTTCTCCAGAATCAGCGCGGCGTGAACTTCAACTACATCATCTCGGCGGGTAGCGAGGCCGCCACGACGCTGTCGGACTACATGCAGTTTGCGCTCGAGAATGAATCGACTCGAGTGATCGGCTTGTTTCTCGAAACCGTTCGCGACCCCGAAACCTTCACGGCCGCGCTCGTCGAGGCGGCGGAGCGTGACGTCCCGGTCGTCGCATTGAAGACCGGTCGAAGCGAGCGAGGCGCGCAACTCGCCCGTGCACACAGCGGTGCGCTCGCTGGTGAGGACGGCGCCTACGATGCGCTCTTCGAGCGTTACGGCGTGCGCCGCGTGCGATCGACCGACGAACTGCTGGACACGCTCGAACTTCTTGCCACGGGGATGCGCGCGAAGACTCAATTCGTGTCAGCCATACTCGATTCGGGTGGGCAGCGCGCGTTGTTGGTCGACCTGGGTGAAGCCGAGGGCGTCGAGTTCACGCCAATTACCGAGGAAACCCAGCAAGAACTCAGCGAAGTACTCGAGCCCGGCCTCGATCCCGTCAACCCCCTCGATGCGTGGGGAACCGGAAATGGCGCGGACGACATCTACTCGAAGGGTATCCAGGCACTCGATGCCGATCCCTTGACGGGAATCACCCTGTTGGCCGTCGACCTGCCTCCGATGGATGACCACGACTCCTGGTACGCAGGCATCGTCCGGCCGCTGTTGAGCGAATTGCGCAATCCGCTCGCCGTGCTCGCACACCTGAGCGACGCGACGAGCGCCAAGCAAGCCGGCGAATTGAGGGAGATGGGGGTTCCGGTTTTAATGGGCACCGAAACCGGATTGAGAGCGACACGTCACGTCGTCGAGTACAGCGCCTTCCAGCGCGACCGCGCCGCCAACGCGGACGCACGAACCCGCCAGATCGCCAGCCCGGAAAATCTTTCGGAGCTTCGCGAGCGCCTCCGCGGCGCTTCGGGCGCATTCGGCGAACACGACAGCAAGCAGTTCCTCGCCGCCTACGGGCTCACTACGACGCGGGAGATCCGGGCCGACACGCTGGCGGAGACATTGCACGCAGGCGAAGAGATCGGTTATCCGATCGCGCTCAAGACCAGCACCGACCTCCACAAGACCGAGCGAGGCGGCGTTCGCCTCGGGATCGCGGATCGCGACGAGCTCTCGGAAGCCTACACGGATTTCGAAAAGCGACTGGGAGCGGATGTCCTCGTGCAGCAGATGATCCCGCAGGGAACCGAGTTGATTCTCGGCGTCGTCAACGATCCCCAGTTCGGTCCTATGCTCACCCTCGGGACAGGCGGAATCTTCGTCGAGGTACTCAAAGACGTCTCGATGCTGACGGTCCCGACCACACCGGACGCCATCCGCAAAGTCTTGATGCGTCTGCGTGGGGCCGCACTGTTGAAGGGTGCGCGCGGCAAGGCCCCCGCCGATATCGATGCGATCGTCCACGCCGTGATGGGCCTCTCGGCCCTCGCCGAAGACCTCGGCGAGTCGATCTCCGAAATCGACGTCAACCCGCTGGTCGCCCTACCTGATCGCGCAGTCGTCGTCGATGCCTTGATCATCCCCAAAGAGACGAACTAGCGACTTCCTACCATCGATACCGAAAACCGATCCAGTCGATTCGCAAGCTGAGCGTACGGAGTGGGAGACGAGAGAGCATCGTGCTCAGTGAACCATTCCGCGCGTTGCTCTCTCGTCTCCCACTCCTCGCGAACGCTTGCGCAAATGCGAAGAAGGCACTCTTCCTTCAGAGGATCCCACGTAAACCGGGAACCCGCGGTGCCGTGGGCGATAGGCCAACGCGCGGAATGGTTCACTGAGCGCGATGGCCTATCGCCCACGGCACCGCGCGTAAACCGAGCTGCTCGCTCCTAACTCCGACCGAGCTCCTTGAGCGTGGTGTCGAGCGCAATTTCGAATTTCTCGACCGTCTCGTCCAAGCACCCATCGCTGTGGGCTTCACAGATGAACCAGGGCTCGCGCGAGTCCTCTTCGGGGAGAATACCCAGATCGTGCAGATTCTCCGCCAGCGCCTCGTAAAGCGTGGCGTCGTGTTTGACCCAGTCTCTGTAGTTCGTGGGTGCCTCCTCGGCGAAAAACAAGCCCCCCATCGATTCATGCCCGACAAAATTGTGCGCGATACCGCGCGCGTCGAGGATCTTCGAGAATCCCGCCTGCAGGTTCTTGCCGTACGTCTCGATCGTCTTCAGTGCATCGGTCTCATCGAGAATTTCCAGCGTCTTGTTCGCGGCCGCGATACAAACCGAGTGAGCGGTGTAGGTACCACCGTGCGCAACGCCATCGCCAATCTTGCGCATGATCTCCTCTCGACCCGCGACGGCCGAAATCGGATAACCGTTGGCGAGTGCCTTGGCGAATGTGCTGATATCCGCTTGCACGTTCATCAACTCCTGGACACCACCGCGTGCGACCCGGAATCCCGTCTTCACCTCGTCGATGATCATCACGACGCCGTAGCGATCGCAAAGCTCCCGGGCGGCCTTGACGTAGTCGGCCTGGGCGGGGATTCCACAGCAGTTGCCCATGATCGGCTCGATCAGGAACGCACCGATCTGGTCACTGTTCTTCTTGAGGACGTCTTCGAGAAAGTTGGCGTCGTTCAACGGGACACAGTGGATCAGTTGCTTGATGAGCCCCGGGACACCTTCGCAATACGGCTCGAGGGGGGGAGCTAGATCGCCAGGACTCATCTTCTCGACCGCAGCATTCCAGAGGGTCGCGTCGTGAAGGCCGTGATAACCGCCTTCGACGATGATGTAGGAGTCTTTCCCCGTATAGCCGCGGGCCAACCGCAGCGCCGCAATGACCGCCTCTGTACCCGAAATCGAGAAGCGAACGAGTTCGGCCGCGGGCACCATTTTCTGGATGCGCTCCGCGACGACAGCCTCCAACTCGGTAGCCAGCGCGAATACACCACCGACTTCCATGCCCTCGCGCGCAGCGGCATCGACGCGGTCGTCTGCGTAACCGAGAATCGCGGGGCCATAGCCCAACCGATAGTCGATGTACTCGTTGTCATCGATGTCCCAGAATCGCGCTCCCTTCCCCTTCTTGACGTAGAGGGTCTTCTCCTCGCCCCAATAGCGGAAGTTGGAAGAGACGCCTAGCGGCAGGCTCTTCAGGGCGCGTTTGAAATATTCGTTGGATTTCTTCAGTGATCGATGAGACATAAATTCCTTCTTTCCTTTGGGGTAATTTGAGTGGATCCCACAATAATTATGTTTATCTGGATTGGTCAGGGATGCTAGCCAACAGCCCATCTAGGGGCATATTTAGCCCCATCGACGGTCCCGCAAGCGAATCGCCTCCAACAAGACAGACGTACCGGCTCCTACGTGTTCGGGCGTTGCACTTTCGATCTCATTGTGGCTGATCCCATCCTTGCAGGGGATGAAGATCATCGCCGTCGGAGCGACCCGCGAAACATAAACGGCGTCGTGGCCTGCTCCCGATGTAATCTCTTGCAGCGGATGTTCGCCCTGTTTCGCCGACTCCCGAACCGCGTCGACACATTCGACATCGAATTTCACAGGCGGAGAATCCCATAGTCGATCGAGCTTTTCCGAGACCTGGTATTGCGAACAGACTGTGGAGACGACCTCCTTCAGCCTATCCTCCATCCGATCGAGCACCTCGATTTCGGTGTGCCGAAAATCGACCGTCAGGAACACGCGGCTCGGTACAACATTGCGTGAGTTTGGATACGCATCGATCACGCCCGTCGTAGTCAGAGCACCTTCTCCGATTTCTCCAGCGAGGCGATTCACGGCGATGATGATTTCAGCGGCTGCCACCGACGCGTCACGGCGCAGCTTCATCGGCGTCGTGCCCGCATGGCTCGCGCTGCCTTCCAGCGTGAGGTCGTACCAACGCATACCCTGTACACCGCCGACGACTCCGATCACTTTTTTCTCGTTCTCCAGGATCGGCCCCTGTTCGATGTGAAGCTCGAAATACGAGTCGAGCGAATGATCACCGCAAGTTTCATCGCCTCGGAATCCAATCCTGTCGAGCTCCTCGCCAAATACCAAGCCTTCCCGATCCCGGCTGGACAAGACCATTTCTTTTTCGAGTGCACCCGCGAACACGCCCGACCCTTGCATGGCCGGCGCGAATCGCGCGCCCTCTTCATTCGTCCAGTCGATGATTTCGACGGGGTGCTCGGTCTCGATTCTGTGTTCGTTGAGCGTGCGAACCACTTCGAGCCCCGCGAGGACACCCAGGATGCCGTCGAATCTCCCCCCGGTCGGTTGCGAGTCCAGATGGCTTCCCATCGCGATCGGGTGTAGATCAGAACGCCGACCCGGTCGTCGGGCAAACAGGTTTCCCAGCTCGTCGAAGCGAACCTCACAGCCCTCGGCGCGACAGGCTTCGACGAACCACTCGCGCACCCGGCGGTCTTCGTCGCTCAACGCGAGACGGCACAATCCACCGTTTTGGGTCGCTCCGATCTTCCCGCTCTCGAGGATGTCGTTCCACAGGCGAGTGGGATTTATCTCGATGGTCATCTCGTTGCCTCGCAATCAAAACCTCGAGCTTGATCGGTGTCGGATGGTGGACGGATCGATCCGTCCCTTACGGCGGACTTCCGATCAGCGCCCGCCTTTCATTCCGTCATTCTGTGCAGAAACCGTTCCCGTCGGGGGCGCTTCCGCCCGGTTGGCGACCGGCAGGAGCTCGCGGATCCAATCCTGAAAGTCTCGCACCCCAAATTCCAATTCTGACAGCACGCCTCCCGGGTAACCGCTCGTGCGAAGCCCTCCGTCAGTCCAGTAGCAGAAATCGACGTCCTCTTTGGTGACCTGACGCGTGATGCGCTGATTGAGATAACGCGCGGCGCGCATTTCCCGCCGGTCATCATCGAACGCGAGCGAAAAGCCTTCGATCCGACACTGGTCGGGCCCCAGTGGGAAAACCTGGTAGCAATCCACCAGATCGGGCGTCAGCTGCATCCCGAAGCCGGGATTGAAGCCGTAATAGATCCAAGCATTTCGAAGGCTCTCGGGAAGGTGCCCGACCTCTGGCAAGAGGCGCTGATACGAACGCTCAGCCCAGTTGGTCGACGCTTTATCCTGTAATTCCGAGTAGGAGCGTGCGCTCTGCGTGTTCGACTTGTTATCCACGTACGACGTACCAAAGAGGCGCCGCAATCCCGGGTGCCCTTTGGGAACGTGGTAGCCTTCCGAGTCGTTCTCGCAAAAGAATTTCCAGTTGAAGTTCTCGGTCAGAGAAGTCGGCCTGCCCCAGAGCTTCATCTCCTCGATCCGGTAGTGGTGGGCTTCGTTTTCGAATTCTTTCATCGTCGACGCGACACTCGGACCGTCACCCGCAAAGCGCACGAATACGATTCCCATCCACTGCTCGAGGTCGAGTTCCATCAAACCCATTCGATCTTTGTCGAGATTCGAAAAAGTCTTCTCCGAGGGAACGGCGCGTAGCTTGCCGTCGAAGCCATAGCTCCAACCGTGATAGGGGCAGACCATCGAGCCCCCGCAATTACCGGCCTCACCTGACACGACGCGCGATGCACGATGTCGGCAGACATTGTGGAATGCACGCAAGGCGCCATCCTTGCCGCGGATGACGAGGGCGCGTTCTCCGATCGCATCGAGCGTGATGTAATCGCCGGGATTCGGCACCTGACTCACGTGGCCGACCATCAACCAATTGCGCTTGAAGATGTACTCGCGCTCGAGCTCATAGAATTCGGGGCTCCTGTAAACCCACGCGGGAAGCGTCTCGTGCAGAAGACCCGAAGCAGCACTCGTGGCATCCACCGAGTCGGGCAGATCGATGCGAGCGACGGCATCGCGCGAAAACTCGGCGGGGAAGACACTCGCAAGGAAGCTTCGACAGGTCTGCTTGGCCTGTTCGTAATCGAACGCCCGGCCGTGGTCGAGCACGGCCTCCGGAAGCGACGAAAGCAGGTGATAGAACGCGAGGCCGAGCGCACGCGGATCGATGTGGTCGCCATCGCCGCGCGCGGCGATCTGCTCGAACAGCGCCACGAGCTGCTCCTCTTCGGAGATGTCGCGCGCTCCGCAGACCTTCTGATAGGACTCACGCGCCTGTGACTCTCCCCAGAACGCGACCCAGACCGCAACGCGCGTGGCGTCACAGAGCGCGGGATCCAGGTTGACATCGATGATCGCCTCGAGCTGCCGGATCGGATCGTCTCCCGCCCGGGCGAAGATTTCGAGGCGGCGATCTTCGAATTCCTGGTCGAGGTGTTCGAGTGTCGCGAGCAGCAGGGCTTCCTTGGTGCGAAAGTAAAAACTCACGATGCCCGCGGAAAGATTCGCGATTTCGGCGACCTTCGCGATCGTCGTACCGGAGAGTCCATTTCGGGCGATCGAGGCGATTGTGGCTTCGATCAGCTCGCGCCGGCGCCGCGCGTCTCGGGGCTCAGGAGCCGTGGGCGCTGCTTGCAAGGAGTGGGATCGATCCGCCGAGGCCAACTCAAATCTCCGAAATGCACTGTGCGAATCCGAGACTGTAGCGAAATATTGAATGCTTCACTAATATTGGTGAGTTATTCAATATATTCAAGAATGGAGAAACCGCCAATTTATCGAGGGCTTGTGAGACCGGCGCGCTCGAGAAGCCCCCGCCGGTCCGCGAACCGCGAGCGAATTGAACAGCAAGCTCTGCGCGCAAACCGGGTTTCGAGCGGGCAGACCTCTCCCGTTCGATACGCTCACGCGCGCTCAAAATCGCGCTCACTGGGTTCTCGAAAACGCAGACCATCCCATTCCAGAAACTCCGATGGGCTCCGATCCAGCTGGCGGGGCTCGTTCGCACCGTCCATCCCGACCAGAAACGACATGGCAATGTGATCAGAAACGACATGGCAATTCGAGGAGAAACGACGTTGGAATTCGAACTGACCCCCGAACTCAAAGAACTCCAGCAGCAGGCCCGCCACTTCGTCGAGCAGGAGCTGATCCCCCACGAGATGACCGTCGACACGACGGAGGCACTCCCCAAAGAAACCCGCGCGCAAATCCAGCAGAAGGCGCTCGACTACGGGCTCTGGCCGATGAACGTGCCCAAGGAGTTGGGCGGCCTGGGCTCATCCGTGATGGAGCAGACCATCGTCCAGGAACAGGCCGGCCGCGCGACGAACGGTCTGTGGGCCCACATAGGGGGCCCCTACAACGCCCTGATGCGCGGAAACGAAGCGCAGCGGAAGAAATATCTCGAGCCCGCGATGCGTGGCGAGTGGACGGTGGCCTATGCGGTGACCGAGCCCAATGCGGGATCCGACACCACCAACCTCCAGACCACCGCGGTGAAGAAGGGGGACCGCTGGGTGATCAACGGCAATAAATGGTTCGTCAGCGGTGGCCACGAAGGGCTCGCGGTTCTGGTGCACACGATTACGGGCCCGGGCGAAGAGACTCTCTTCTTCGTCGACCACGGAACCCCCGGCATGCGGACCGTGCGCACCCCGCGATTCATGCACCGACAGGAGGACCGCCACCCCGAGATGGCATTCGAAAATTGCGAGGTGGGTGAAGAACAACTCCTCGGCGGCATCGGCGAAGCCAACAACATCAGCAAATCCTGGTTCCGCGAGGAGCGCCTGCACATCGCCGCCCGCTGCCTCGGCGCCGCACAACGGCTGCTCGAAGAGGCCAAGGTGTGGTGTGCGGAGCGCGAATCTTTTGGCAGAAAACTCCACGAACACCAGGGAATCGGTTGGATGCTCGCCGATTCCGCGACGGAACTCTACGCGGCGCGCCTGATGGTCTACGCGACATCCTCAGAAGAAGACGCCGGCCGGTCCGACCCCAAGGAACTACACACCAAGGCGTCTATGTGCAAACTCTACGCCTCAGAAATGGTGGGTCGGGTCGCAGACCGCGTAGTACAGATCTTCGGAGGCCGCGGCTATTGCGCGGACTACGCAGCAGAGCGCTTCTACCGCGACGTGCGAGTGGATCGCATCTGGGAGGGCACGTCCGAAATCATGCGCTCCGTCATCGTCAACGGAGTCATGAAACGCGACCTGAACCGAATGCTAGGCGGCTGAGTCCAGGAAAAACCATCACGCAAAACAACCAACCAACGCGGGCCGGGGGCGAGAGACCAACTCGCGGAATGGTTCACTGAGCACGATGGTCTCTCGCCCCCGGCCCGCGTTGCGCACACCACCCAGCCCAACGACCCCGGCTTGCATTACGCATACCCGTTAGAGCGGCCGATCGAGTCGTGCTCTGTGCCTGTAGATTCGGTTGAAGGCGGCGAAAGGGCTTTTGCGAACGCCTGCGGCTCGCCGGCCTACTGCTGTGGAGACGTTTGCGAGACTTGATCGGCTTGCGGTGCCGGCTCGGCCAACTGTGCTTCGTCAGCCGTTGGTGCCGGCTCCTCCAGCAGCGCCTCGTCAGCCGGCGGCTCCGGCTCGTCTCTCTGCGCACGCTCGGACTGTGCTTCTCGCTGGATCTTTGCGTCGCGCTCGACCAACAGCAGCCATTGGCCTGCAGATTTGCGAATCGTCTCGTTCTTGCTCAGGCGTGCGGCCTTCAAATTGCGAGTCGAACTGCTGTACTTCTTTTGGTGGTAGTACGTAATTGCCAGCAGCAGGTGCGTGGTGCCTTCGTCGCTGAGGTCACCTTTATCGATCGCCATCTTCAGGGCTTCGGAAGCCTCCAGCCACTGCTCGCGCTCGAGATAGAGCTGCCCCAATCTCGCGTAGAGGTTGCCCTTCTCCGAAAGCTCCGCTCCCGTCTGTAGTGGCTCCAGCGCGCGATCAAGTTCGCGCGCGAGCAACCAGCTGTTCGCGACCATCTCCCAGTACATCGCGTCTTCATCGACGAATCCGTCTTCTTTGGCCTTCTCGAGTACCAATCCCGCCCAATACGGCAGAGAGTGATAGAGATAGAGTTGTGCGAGCGCGCGCAGATCATTGTTCTTGACGAGATAGTTCTGGGCGTAGGCGAGCTGCATGACCGCCAGCGACTTTTCCTCCTGCTCCAGATGTGCGTAGAGCGAGGAGAGCTGCGTCCAGTACCCCTTCTTGGGGTCGATCATGATCAGCGTTTCGAGAGGCTTGACGGCCTTCGGATACTGCTTGGTCTCGTAATAGAGACCGACCAGCAATTGCAACCACGGGGGCTTCGGCTTTTTTGCAATCCTGATCGCGGTTTCGGCGGGGCCGATCGCCTTGTCGACTTCTTCGAGCTGGTAGTAGGCAGCCGCGAGCAGGTAATAGGCGTTTGCGTTGGGTGTCTCGACTTCCTTGAGCCACTTTTCCAGCGTTTGGGCCGCCTTCCCAAATTCATCGGTCGCCATATAGAGCTGCGCGATCGTAAAACGGGTACTCACGATTGCGCCGCTTGGTAGAGCCGAGTCGACAAGGCACTTCTCGAAGTAGACGAGTGCTTGCTCGTACTTCTCCTGCCCCGCTTGTGACATCCCGAGCATTTGGTAGATGAGAGCTCGCTCGTAGGGGTTCAGGCGTTTCGCCCTCTTTTCGAGCTCCCTGAGAACAGAGGCAGCTTTCTGGTAGTCGTCGGATTCCAAGGCCTCATGAGCAGCAGTCAGCTTCTTGTGCATCTGCTCGCTCACCGTGAAGTTCTTGCCCGCGTCCTTGTTGTCCTTCTTCTTCCTCCGGGCAGCCTCGGCGCTGCTAACGACACCGAGCGCGAAGACCAGCGTCAGCAGGAAGATGCCAATTCGATGAATGCGTGAGATTTGACCCGAGAACATTCTGCTAGCCACTCTATTTATTACTCAAATCGAATGTGAGTTTGACCTTTACGCCGGGGCGTTCGACCGGCTCGCCATCCTCGATCTTCGGATTGTATTTCCACTTTCGAATTGCCTTGAGGGCCGAACGGTCGAAAATCGAGCTGGGGTGGGAACCGATCACGTGTGGATCCTTGACGGTTCCCAGCTTGCTGATGGTGAACTCCACCGCGACCCAGCCTTCGATGCCGCGCTCGGAAGCCCGCAACGGGTATTGGGGGTTGACGCGCACGATCGGCACGACGTCTGAGTCGGCCGCTGCGATTGCGACGTTCACCCCGCCCACATCGACATTGACGTCGATCGCAAACGCCATCTCCCCCATTTCCTGGCTGGGTTTACTCGACCTGGACATCCTCAGGTCCGGCGGCGGCGGCGGCTCTTCGGGCTCCTTCTTGTCTGGCATCTTCCGCTTCTTGGGTTCGACGTCGGAATCCTTCTTGAGTCGAACGAAGTCGATCATGGTTCCGCTCGACTCGCCGAGCTTGGTGTCTTTCCCGAGGATCAACGCCTGCATGAGATAGAACAGACCAAAGGTCACGATGATCGCAAAGAATCCCGCGGTGAGGTGGCGCGGCATCAGTCGATGATTTCTGCGGCAATCGAAACTTTTTCGATGCCGGCCAGTTTCGCTGCGTCCATGACAGCCACGAGCAGACCGTTCTTCGACTCCTTATCCGCCTGAATGACGACGGCGCCCTGCGGGTTTTCGGCGTAGAGACGCTCCAGATTCGCGCGAATCGATCGGACGTCGACCTGGCGCTTGTCGATCCAGATCTGACCCGACGGTGTGATGGCAACCAGGATATTGCCCCGTGGCTTCACGACTGCCGTAGCGGCATCGGGGCGGTTGACGTCCATGCCTGATTCTTTCACGAACGAGGCTGTCACGATGAAAAAGATGAGCATGATGAACACCACGTCCAACATGGGCGTGAGGTCAACCTCTGCCTCTTCTGCGCTCGCTTTACGCTGTCGACGCATATCGAATCCTCTACTCGTGTAGGTGGGTCAGGTGATCCGCCACGCGAGCCGTCTCGTTGTTGGCAAATCTTTCGATCTGCACGCTCAGAATCATTCCCGATAGCGCGGCCACCATGCCGGCCATCGTCGGGATCGTCGCCTTCGACACCCCGGACGCCATCGCGCGGGTATTTCCACTTCCCGAGATCGCCATCACATCGAAGACCTCGATCATACCCGTCACGGTCCCCAGCAAGCCCAGCATCGGGCATAGCGCAACCAGGGTCTTGATTGCACCGACCGAGTGGTGGAGTTCGCTCCGCACTTCCGACACCAGAAGTCGTCGCACCTGATCGGCGAACCACGAGTCGTGATCGCTACGCGCCCGCCAGGTTTCTTCCACTCGCTTGGCCTCTCGCGGCTGCAGGACCTTGAAGTACCAGAGCCGTTCGAGCATCAAGGTCCACATCAGGAACGTCACGCCGGCGATCAGGACCAAAACGTCACCGCCGCGTTCCATGAACGCGCGCACCGCCGCGATGGGTTCAAATTCAAGCAACATCGCGCTGTTCCGCCCGGCGAGCGATCAGGCCCGCAGCCTGTTCTTCGAGAATCTCGACCACGCCCTTGGCGGTGTTGGAGACGAGGGCGTGCAACAGTACCAGCGGGATCGCGACATAGAGACCGAGCATGGTCGTGACGAGAGCCTCGGAGATACCGCTGGCCATCATCTTGGGGTCGCCGGTTCCAAACAGCGTGATCGCCTGGAATGTCCGGATCATACCGGTCACGGTACCGAGCAGTCCCATCAGCGGCGCCACGACCGAGACCACCTTGACCGCCCACAGCATCTTATCGAGGCTGGCGGACTCTCTCATGATGGCTTCGTCGAGCTTGAGTTCGAGCGTCTCGACGTCGGTGGTTCGGTTCGCTTCATAGATCCCCAGTACGCGTCCCAGGGGATTGCGATCGCTCACCTGATCGCTCTTCTTCTGCGCCGCAACCTTGCGACCGGTCAGACCCACGATGACCCAGCGGATAATCGCCAGCATCCCGGCCATCAAACCGAGCGCGATGATCGTGTAACCGACCTTGCCGCCGTAGGTGATTCGCTCCCAGACGCCGGGGGTTTGAATCAGCACCTTCAAGATCGAGCCGCGAGAGGGGTCGAGCGCGAGCGTTGCCATATCTCCCGTCGCGGACTCAAAAGCAGGGACCGTGTCGAGGTAGGTGCCCGCGGGCTGCTTGGGCAGCTCCTGGAGTTTGCGCTCCTCGTAGATCAGGTAGACCCCGTCCGAAATCGCGTTGAAAGCGCCGACGCGGATGACCTCGCGCTGGTTTTGTTCGCCATCGATGTTGACGACGGTCGCCGGGAAGCGCACCACCCTGCCGAGTTCCGTCATCTCCTGATGCAGGATGAACCAAAGCTTCTCGAGCGATTCGATCGACGGCAGACTCTTGTTCTTACCGAGTTCTTCTAGAAATTCGTCTCGCCCGGGGATCTGGGCGCTGACCAACGAGCCCTCCACCTGGCTTCTCGTGTCACCGGAGACCTGGCGCACGACACCAAAGAGTTCGCCGAGAGCACCGAGTCGCTCTGTGAGCGTGCCTTCGAGCTGGGTCAGCGCAATTTCATAGCCCTCGAACTGGGTCTCGAGTTGCTCACTGCGCCGCTCGAGCGCCGCGCGCGTCGACTTCGCATCGTTGAGCAGGCGCTGCTGATCGGACTTCGCCTTGGAAAAGGCCGCCTCGCGGTCGCGATTCTCCTTGCGCTCTCCATTCCAACCCGCCTTGACGCGCTTGAGGAGTTCGGCCATCGAAGTGGATTGGGGGGGGGCGGAGGGGGTGCGGGCGTGTTCGCCGCAGCCGCATCGGCCGCCGCCTCCTCAGCCGAGGGTTGCTGTGCAAAGACAGCGTGAGCGCCCGCGAAAATCATCACACAAACCAGGGTTGCTCCCAGCCACTTCATTGCGCCGCCTCCGCCGTCGGCAAGGGAAGTCTCAACAGGTCCGGTGCCGTCTGTTTACGAGCCATGCGCAGCCCCAAGCGGACTGCGGCAGCAGAGTCGGATGCATCCAACCACGCCCGTTTCTTTTGATCCCAGACGCCCGTTTCGCTTCCATCGAGCGTCTGGTAGAGGAATGCCACCCGGCCGACGCGCAGGAAGTCCACCTGGCGCGTCGTTCCATCGAGATTCAACTGGCTCTGATAGGCCTCGATGGTTCGCCCGAAATCGTTTTCGATCTGGTAGGCCTCGATAATGCGTCGGTACCGCTCCGCGTCGGTGACGTCGGCGCGAACCATCACGTCGTGAAGTCCCTCGATCCGCTCTGCGCGCTCTTCCGGCACAAAGGGCACGTCGAGTTCGACGAAATTCTCGATCGCATCGATCATCCCGAGCATCAGCGGCGTGACTTCGCGGCCCACGAGCTCGACGTCATCGATCTGCCTTCGCAGGGATGCCATTTCTTCTTCCTGCGAGGCAATCAAGTCGCTGACCTGCTTGTTGTAGACGCGAAGCGCGTCGATACGCTGAATGACGACTCGAAATTCGGCGGTAAGCCGGTCGGTGTCATCGCTGATCTTATCGATCCGCACCTGGCTCTTGGCGCCTTCATCGTTGACTGCCATGCGCTGGGCGACCAGCTGATCGAGATCGACCGCGACTGCGGTGCCCGTACCTACGGCAGCAATTGCGACCACCAAGGCAACCGTGAGGCCACCAACCTCGTTTCGAATTTTGCGGACCATCAAGCAGTTCTCCTCAAAAGAAGGGCCCCATTTTCCACGGTTCGGGGCCCTCGTGCAACGCTCGCATCTATCTGGTTTCTCCGAGATGTTTTGCCCGACCAGTTACCCTCCGAAGCCGACCAAAACACCGGGTGGGAAGCAGCACATTATTCCGGCTCACAATGATATTGCAACCCGGAGTTTCGCCCAATGTCGATCCAACGAAAGAACGGGGCATTTTGGGACTACCAGGTGAGTCCCGATCCACTGGTTTCGTCCGCATATCGAGTAAGACACCGCCGAGCTGCGGCTCCGAGCGAATGAATTCCGATGGTTCGCAATGGTGTCAACTGCGCCCGGCGCTCTCGCGGAGTCTGTGGCGAGCCGATCCGCTTGTACAGACTCTCGCTTTCACAGTGGTTTACCTAGTTATGTTGCGAATGGGCCGAGCCTGGCAGCAAATTTCGGAGCCGACGTACGATCACGACAGCGCGGTAACGGTCGCCCCAATCAGCTGGCTTGGAGCGCGAAAGCTCATACAGCAGCTCGCGAGCGCCGGTCTGGATCAAATTTCTCACCGGCCGCAAGGGTTGAGGCGCGAAAGGAGGCGGATTCTCGGCCGTTGACGCGAGCCCCGCGGGTCATCTGAAAGGAATTCTCTGGCGTGGAAATGCCCTACATTGAGGATCCGATCCCATCGACTAGGATGGCCGCCACCTCCAGCTGCACCTCCCGCGGAGTGAAATGACGGATCAGGCCCGAACAGATGCCCAAGTGGGCACGGATCCAGCAGACCGCGAGCTGCTCGTCAAAGATCTCGAGCGCCGGATCGAGGCGCTCGAAGGGCTCGACGATTCGGATATCGGCCGCTTCACGGCCCTGGATTGGTTCTTCTGCATCGTGGGTTCGGTCGTGATCCCTGTAATCGCGCTGTGGTGGTTTGCCGGGTGAAGGGAGCCCCAAGGCTACCGATGAGCGCCGAGGGCTTCGACTCCCAGGCGAATCGCCCCGATTCGTCAAGCCAGCCCAGCCACGAGGACAGCGCCTTCGGGCGCCTGCCCCTGTTGATCAAGGAACGCGAGTACGGAACCGCGAGCGCGCATACCACCTGCTTCGCCTATTCGATCGCGACCTGGTGTTTCCTGACGGGCAGCTTCGTGGCCGAACTCGTCGGCGCGGTTCAAGGCATCGTCTGCCTGATCGCCGGAAACCTGATCGGCATCTTCATCACCACGATGGCGCTCGGCCTCGGCTGTCAGCGCTACGGGATCGAACAGATGGACTGCTGCAAGCCGTCGTTCGGCCAGCGCGGCGTCAAGATCCCGCTGCTCTTCTACCTGATCAACATGCTCGGCTGGTCGGGCTGCTGCTCGTGATGTTCGGAAACGGCATCCGGAACATCGCGCTAACCCTCGGATTCGAGACGGGCGATTGGGATCGTCGGCGCGGGTGTCGCGTTCGGGCCTCTTGCTCTCGTATCTGATCGTCACGCGCGGCGTTCACCTGTTGAGCCTGTCGAATTCGATCCTGACCCCGGGCATCGCAATTCTCGTCGTGTTCATGTTCTACACGCTGTTTCACGATTACGGCTGGGAAGTAATCGCCGCGGCTCCCCCACTCGACCCCGGGCCCAACCCGACCACCAACTACGTGATCGCCATCGAACTCGGCATTGCTTCGGGGGTCTCGTGGTGGGGCGGGGTCGGGTTTCTCGCGCGCAATACCCGCAGCCCAGCGCAACGCGATCTATCCCCGAGATCATCCAGCTCGGATTTTCCGGCGCCGTCGCGTGCTGCATCGGACTGTTTTCCGCGCTGGTCGTGCAGTCCAACGATCCCCACCGAGTGGATGGTTCCGCTCGGCGGAGTCGTGATGGGCTTATTTGCGCTGGTCTTCGTGGCGGCCGCGAACGTCACGTCGACCGCAGTTTCACTATTTGCCAGTGGACTCGCGATGCGACACGTCAAGCAGTTTCGCTCCATGCCGTGGCGGCAAGTCATGCTGCTGCTGATCGTTCCCCTGTGTTCCGTTCGTGTTCTGGCCGGCCGAACTCTTCAGCTTCGGCGACGCATTTCTCGCCTACAACGGCACCATGTATGCGCCGATTTCGGGCATCCTCTTCGCCGACTACTTCTTTCTGCGCAAGCAGAAGCTGAACCTTCGCGCCCTCTTCGAAGGCGATCCCCAGCGGCGAGTACTACTTCCACCGCGGTTTCAATTGGTTGGCGCTCGGATCGCTACTGCTCGGGCAGGTCGTCTACGTCATCATGTACAACCCGATCAGCGGCGAAATCCCACGAGCTCTCCCGGTTCATACCCGCATCCGTCGCCGCAAGTGTCTTGCCGGCGCTGGTCTATGGGATCGGGTATGGGCCTGCTCAATCGACGTGAGGGCGCCAGGCCGCATACGCCGGCCGACCCCGATGCACCCGGCAGCCGCCGATTGATCTCACCTAACGTCTAGGAGCGCGATCCCAGAATGGGATCGTGCGACGACGCAAGCGAAGCCAACGGCTTCGCCAGCTAGGAGCGCGATCCCAGAAGGGGGTCGTGCGACGACGCAAAGGGAAAGTCGAAGACTTCCCCAGCTAGGAGCGATCGGGATCTGCATCCGGCTGCGCTTTTGCTTGCCCGCTCTCGGCATCGCTTCGCTCGCCCGTGAGAATTCCCTTGGCGTCCCTGAGAAAGAAACCGAAGATGGTGATCGCGGCCGCGGCCAGGACTGCGCAATTGAGCCACGTGAAGAGATCCCATCCGTTCATCGCCGAATCTCCTCGCGCGCAGGTGGCACGTAATTGTTGCCGAAACAATTACCGATCAGAAATCCGAGCGCGCTGATCGGAAGCGTGAAAAAGAGCGCGTACTCCTGCCAGATTTCGAAGTCGAAACCGCCTATGGACAGCGCGTTTCCTGGGCGATCGGCTACACGGGCATGGGCCTCGTCGCATCGCGTTTTGGGGCCGGGGGCCGCGCTCGACCTGCTCGATCGCCCCGATTCGCTCCCACCTCGCGCTCGATTTCGTGCGCAAGCGCGCCTCTCCGTGGCCCCCTGAGCCAATCCGCAGCATTGGAGTCGGGCTCACCCAGCGAGCGCTCGCGCGAGCGGACGAAAACGAGGGGGGGACCGCGGCCTCTGGCTGCGCGCACTCAATTTTCTCGGCCTCGGATTCGATTCCTGATCCCCATCCACTGCGAAAAACCCTTGGGGACCTTCGAAATTCTCCGTACAATTGCAATCCCCCAACGGAGTGAGGAGAGGTCTCGAAAATGCGAAGCGAAGCGAAAGTTGTCGTCATCGGCGGTGGTGTTGCGGGCTGCAGCGTTCTCTATCACCTGACGAAGCTCGGCTGGACCGACGTCACGCTCGTCGAGGAAAACGAGCTCACGAGCGGCTCGACGTGGCACGCGGCGGGCCTGTGCACGCAGATGATTTCGAGCTGGAACCTGATGAAGGTTCTCCAGTACAGCCTCAAGCTCTACAACTCGATCGAGGCCGAGACCGGGCAGGCAGTCGACTTCCACCAGTGCGGGAGTTTGCGGATCGGGACTTCGCAGAATCGCGTCGATGAATTTTACAACCGCAAGGGGATCGCCGAGACACTCGGCATTCCGTTCGATGTCATCACCCCCGATCGCGCGCGCGAACTCCACCCGCTCGCCAACTTCGACGACGCCAAGGCGATCGCCCACATCCCCACAGACGGTTACGTCGATTCGGCCGGCGTCGCGATTGCGCTCGCAAAGGGAGCCACGTTGGCTGGCGCCGAGGTCAACCGCAACACCAGCGTGACGTCGATGGAACAATCCGGCGACGGCTGGATCGTCAAGACCAACAAGGGCGAGATTCGCGCGGACATCGTCGTCAATGCCGCGGGGCAATGGGCGCGACAGCTCGGCCGAATGGTCGGGCTCGAACTTCCGATCATCCCCGTCGAGCACCACTACCTGATCACCGAGCCGCTGAAGGTCGTGCAGGATCTGAAGGTCGAGCTGCCGGTGCTGCGAGACCCGGATTCGTCGTTCTACATCCGCGAAGAGGGAGGCGCCTTGCTGGTCGGCCCCTTCGAGAAGGAAACGGTGGCGTGGGCGGTCGACGGAATTCCCGAAAACTTCCACAGCAGCCTGCTCGAACCCTCGATGGAGCGGCTCGAAGAATCGCTCGCGGGCTGCGCCGAGCGGGTACCCGCATTCGCAGATGCGCCGATCCGCACGATCATCAACGGACCGGACGGCTACACGCCGGATGGCCACTGCCTGATGGGCCCCGTTCCGGGCCTGAAGAATTACCACGTCCTCGCGGGCTTCAGCATCTTCGGCATCGTCTTCGGCGGGGGTTCGGGCAAATACGCGGCGGAGTGGATCGTCGACGGACAACCCAGCGACAACATGTGGGAACTCGACGTTCGGCGCTTCGACAACTACGCGGGCTCGTCGAAATACGTCGTCGCTCGAAGCCTCGAGGTCTACGAGCGCGAGTACTCGATCCACTACCCGGAAGAAGAACTCCCGGCCGGGCGCCCGCTGAAGACCGGACCGCTCTACGACAGGCTGCTCGCGAAGGGCGCCGTCTACGGTTCGCGCTTCGGTTGGGAACGACCGCTCTGGTACGCCAAAGAGGGGGCCGCAGAAGATCAGTATTCGTTCCGTCGATCCAACTGGCATGACGCCGTCGGCGAAGAATGCCGGGCCGTCCGAAAATCGGTCGGCGTACTCGACCAGTCGAGTTTCGCGAAATACGAGGTCTCCGGGCCCGGCGCGGAGCGCTTCCTCGACCACCTCTGCGCGAACAAGCTCCCCAAGACCGTCGGTCGAATGGTTCTGACACAGATGTGTACGCCGAAGGGCGGGATCGAGTGCGACCTGACGGTCACCAAGCTCGGCGAGAACCACTACTACGTGGTCTCCGCCGCCGCGACCGAGATGCACGACTACGCGTGGATCGCGCGACACCTGCCCGATGACGGCAGCGTTCGGCTCGAAAACACGACGAGTCAGATCGCGACCCTGACGGTTGCGGGGCCGCGCTCGCGCGATCTGCTGCAGGCGCTGACCGACAGCGACATCTCGAACGAGGCGTTTCGATTCTTCCGCTGCAAGGACCTGCGCGTCGGCTGGGCTCCGGTTCGCGCGTTTCGGATCTCGTTCGTGGGAGAACTCGGTTACGAACTCCACCTCCCGATGGAGTACCAGCGGCACGTCTACGACCTGCTGATGCAGGAGGGCGAGCAATACGGGATCGTCGACTGGGGATACCGCACCCTCGACTCGATGCGCCTCGAGAAGGCGTACCGCCTCTGGGGATCGGACATGTCCGCGGACTGGACGCCCCTCGAAGCGGGCATGGAGCGCTTCGTCGATTTCGACAAGGGCGACTTCATCGGGCGCGATGCGCTGCTGCGCCAGCGGGAGGCGGGAGTCGAACGCAGACTCAGCTGTCTGGTGATCGACGCCAAAGACGCCGACGCGCGCGGCTTCGAACCGGTCTACGCAGGCGGTGAGCCGATCGCCTACGTGGCGTCCGGCGGCTACGGGCACACGCTGGAGAAGTCGATCGCGTTCTCGTATCTGCCCGTCGCCCACAGCCAACCGGGCACCGAACTCGAAGTCGGGAATCCTGGGCGAAAAGTGCGCCGCGACGGTGGTCGAACAACCGCTCTACGACCCGAAGAACGAGAAGCTGCTGGCCTAGGCGGGGCTCGTAGCGCAGATTCCGGCTCCGGACCGAAGGCGGCCCCGGAGTCACCGCCAATATCCGCAGGTTTTCCAGAGCGTGGGGCTGGGGAATCGCGCTACACTTACATCCCCTTAATCGTGCAACGCGAACCAGCGAGGCTTGCCGTGCCCCAGGTCCATATTCCCTCCCGCTACCGGGTCCCCACGAAAGGCGAAGGCCGCATCGAGGTCGAAGCCGCCACCGTGCGGGCGTGCATCGAAGCCGTCGAAGCCCTCTATCCGGGTTTTCAGGAGTTGATCCTCAACGCCAAGGGCGAACTGCACCTCACTTCGAAGCTTTTCTTGAACGGCGAATTGCTGGACCGGAACGCCCTCGACGCTCCGGTCTCCGGCGACGACATCGTCGCCGTTCTCGCGCCGGCCGCCGGGGGATAACCCCGTAGGTAGTGTCCCCAGCGGCAGGTCTTTTTGTTAATCTCGTCCCGTCCAATTGATGAAGGAGATCCTCCATGGGTGGTCCCACCGGCGATCGAATGATCCGCGTCGACATGACGAACCAGACCACGAGCATCGAACCCTATCCCGAGGACTGGAAGTTCCTGGGTGGACGATCTCTTTCCGCGCGCATCCTGCTCAGCGAATGCGATCCGACCTGCGACCCGCTCAGCGCCGACAACATTCTCGTCATCGCTCCGGGACTCCTGGCCGGAACATCGGCTCCGACCTCCGGGCGTATCTCGGTGGGCGGCAAGAGCCCGCTGACCGGAGGCATCAAGGAAGCCAATGCGGGCGGCGATCCCGGCCAGGATCTGATGAAGCTCGGCTACCGCTGCATCATCGTGAAGGGACAGCCCGCTGATCCCGAGCGCCGTTATGCGATCGAGATCACCGGTGACGACGTCAAGGTGATTCCCGCCGACGAGCACAAGGGCAAGTGGAACTACAAACTGATCGAGGACCTCGCAAAGACCTACCCGCCGAAGGCGTCGTTCATTTCGATCGGGCCCGCGGGAGAGATGAAGCTCAGCGGAGCTTCGGTGGCCTGCACGGATCACGACAAAGACCGCCGCCCCGCGCGTCACGCAGGTCGAGGTGGGCTCGGCGCCGTGATGGGGAGCAAGGGCATCAAGTACATGTCGGTCGATGCCACCAAGCGACCCTCGCGGAAAGCGGAGAACACCAAAGCATTCTCCGCAATGTCGAAGAAGTACACTAAGGAGTACCAGGAAGGACCCGGGCAGGAGCCCTTCCCCAAGTGGGGCACCAGCGCGCTCGTCACCGAGGCGAACAGCATCTACACGTTCCCGTACAAGAATCGCGTCGAGGGACGCTCGCCAGACGTGGAAACACTCGACGGCATGCGGATCGTAGAGTCGTTCGAAGAGCGCGGCGGCGGCATGCACAACTGCATGACGGGCTGCATCGTAAAGTGCAGCAACGTCGTCAACGACAAGGACGGCAACTACAAGACGTCGGCGCTGGAGTTCGAGACACTGACCCTGCTCGGCTCGAACTGCGGCATCGCGAGTTGGGACGACGTTGCAGACCTCGATCGCCTTTGCGATGACATCGGACTCGACACCATCGAGACCGGAGCCGCCATCGCGATCTTCATGGACTCGGGCGCAATGGATTTCGGCAACGCCGAGGGCGCCAAGAACCTGCTGAAGGAGATCGCCGAGGGCACCGAGATCGGCAAGGCGATCGGCAACGGCGCCGTCGCCACTGGGCGCCGGCAGAAGCACAAGCGCGTCGGAACCGTGAAGGGACAGGCGCTGCCCGCCTGGGATCCGCGCCCCCTCAAGGCGGCGGGCATCACCTACCTCACGAGCCCTATGGGCGCCGACCATACCGCGGGTCTCGTGGTGGACCCCGGACAGTCCATCGATGACATCGCGCAGGCCTCGCAGGAAGCGCAGATCCTGAACACAGCGATCGACTCGTCGGGTTTCTGTCAGTTCCTGGGGACCAGCATCCAGGAGCTCAGCGAGTTCTACAGCGAATTCTTCGGAGAGAAAGTGGCGCGCGAGCAGATCGCGGACGGCGCCTGGCAGTGCATGCAGGAAGAGTGGGAGTTCAACCGCCGCGCGGGCTTCGGCCCCGAAGACGACGAGATGCCGGCCACGATGAAGGAAGACGGGATCGGACCGGAAAAGACCGTCTGGGACATCCCGCAGGAAGTGGTCAACAAGGCATACGAGCGCTTCGATCCCCGTGAGGAGCTCTTCACCCAAAAGCCATCATAGAGGCTCACAGATGAGCAAAACCGAAGACCTCTACAACGAGTACCTGATCACGAGCATGGTTCCCGGGTTCGCACCCATCGAAGTCGAGAGAGCCAGCGGAACCATGTATTACGGCACCGACGGCCGCGAATACCTCGACTGCTTCAGCGGAATCTCGGTCACGAACGCGGGCAGCGGCCACCCGAAGATCACCGCCGCCGCCAAGGAGCAGATCGACAAGCTCGTTCACTGCTGCACCTATGTTTACTACAGCCCGAGAGCGGGCGAGCTCGCGAAGCGGATGGCCGAGGTCACACCGGGCCGGCTGAAGAAGAGTTTCTTTGGCAATAGTGGTGCGGAGGCGATCGAAGGCGCGATGCGCCTGTCGAAGCACCACACGGGCAAGAACGAGATCATGGCCCTGACCCACAGCTTTCACGGGCGGACCAATGCCACGCTCTCGATCACGGGCAACAGCGGGCGCAAGATCAGCGGCGGCCCATACCTATCGGGGATTGCGTTCGCGCCTGCGCCCCACTTCTACCGCTGCCCGTTTGGGTCCAAGACGGAAGAAGAATGTGGCGACCGCGCCGCGAACTACCTGGCTGACGTCATCAAGTACCAGACCGCGGGCAATGTCGCGGCCTTCGTCGCCGAGCCCATCCTCGGTGAGGGCGGGATCATCACGCCGCCGCCGAACTACTTCAAGCTCGTCAAGGAAATCCTCGAAGCGAACGACATCCTCTTCATTTGTGACGAAGTCCAGACCGGCTTCGGCCGAACGGGGAAATTCTTCGCAATCGAGCACTACGGTGTCGAGCCCGACATCATGACGACCGCAAAGGGCATTGCCGACGGATTTCCGCTGGGGGCATTCACAGCGACACCCGAAATCGGAGACGCGTTTACGGTGGGCAGTCATCTGTCGACCTTCGGTGGCAACCCGGTCAGTTGTGCGGCAGCGCTCGCCAACATCGACGTCATAATCGACGAGAAGCTTCCCGAGAACGCGGCGACCCGGGGTGCGCAGCTCACGGCCGGGCTCGAGAAGATCCGCGCGAGCAACAAGCTCATCGGAGACATTCGCGGCAAGGGATTGATGATCGGCATCGAGCTCGTGAAGGATGCCGACAAGACACCCGCCGCGGCCGAAGCCGGGGAAGTGCGCCGCCTCTGCCGCGAAGCCGGCATCCTCGTCGGCGTCGGGGGATCGCTCGGCAACGTCGTGAGGCTCCAGCCGCCGCTGGTCATCACCGAGGAAGAGTGCGCCCGCGTGCTCGAGACCCTCGAGACGGTGCTCGCCGATACCGCACGCGGTCTCTAACGCGACGCGGGGCCCCGGCTAGCTGGGGAAGTCTCCGACTTCCCTTTGCAGCGTCGCACGATCCCGACTCGGGATCGCGCTCCTAGCTGTCGGAGACTTCGATCCCGTGGGCTTCGCCTACTGCTTGGGTCAGCAGCCGGCCATCTCGCGTGTTGACCGCCAGGCGGAATCCTTCGTCGGCCGCAGCCAACCGATCCGAACCCTCGTTGGCCAGCCGCAACACCCACGGCAGCGTCGCGTTCGTGAGCGCCTGGGTACTCGTGCGGCTCACCGCGCCGGGCATGTTGGCCACGCAGTAGTGAACGACTCCATCGACTACGTAGGTCGGTTCCGCGTGTGTGGTGGCGTGCGTCGTCTCCACGCATCCACCCTGGTCCACCGCAACGTCGACGATCACCGAGCCGCGCTTCATCGTCGACAGGTCGCTCCGGTTGATCAGGTGCGGCGCCTTTGCGCCCGGGATCAACACGGCACCGACAACGAGATCGGCTCGGATCAGCCCATCGCGAATCGCGTGGGGATCGGAGTAGATGGTGGTGACATTGGGCGGCATGATTTCCGACAGATAGCGGAGGCGGTCGAGATCGAGATCCATGATGGTCACGTAGGCGCCGAGCCCCGCAGCCATCAGCGCGGCGTTGGTGCCCACCACGCCACCCCCAATGATCAAGACCTCGCCGGGCTCGACACCGGGCACGCCGCCGAGCAGGACACCGCGCCCCTGCTGGGGTCGTTCGAGGTACTTCGCGCCTTCCTGGATCGAGAGCCTTCCGGCCACCTCACTCATCGGCGTGAGCAGAGGCAGCGTCGGCCGCCCGTGTTCGCTGCGGCCCTCGAGGGTCTCGTAGGCGATCGCCGTGATTCCCTGTTCGAGGCAGCCGCGCGTCAGCGCCTCATCGGCCGCGAAGTGAAAGTAGGTGAAGACATCCTGCTCCTTGCGCATCAGCGGGATCTCGGTCGGCTGCGGCTCCTTGACCTTGACGATGAGTTCAGATTCGCCCCAGACTTCCTCGGCGGTCTCGACGATCTTCGCCCCGACCTCCAGGTAGTGGTCGTTTTCGAAACCCGTTCCCTCGCCGGCGGCCGTCTCCACGAAAACCGTGTGCCCGTCACGCACGAGAAGTTCAGCGCCCACGGGCAGCAGGCCGACGCGGTATTCGTCGGATTTCACCTCACGCAATACGCCGACTTTCATCTCGCTCTCCTACGCAATCGAGGCGCGCCCCAGCCGCGCGGGGCGTTCAGCCGCGCCGATGCAACCAATAGAAGGCGGGCTTGTCAACTCGGCTCCCGGAGTGGGATTGAGCTCGGGTCTGTTTGCGTAGATCAACACATATTTTTCTATTGATCGTATAAGTAATTGATTTTAAAGATATCACTGGATAAATTATTAGGAATAATCAACACCTCAACGGAGCGCCTCATGCCGATCGAAGTCGGTCCCCGATTGCGCGAAGCCCGCGAGCGCAGCGGACTTTCGCAGCGCGCACTCGCGAAGCGCAGTTCCATCAGCAACGCGACGATCTCCCTGATCGAATCGGGCAAGTTGAACCCTTCGGTCGCGGTCCTCAAGCGCATTCTCGACGGTATCCAGATGGACCTCTCCACATTCTTCGCCACCGAAGCCACCGAATCGGAGCGCGTCGTCTACCGCGAATCCGAATTGGTCGAAATCGGTCGCGGCAAGATTTCCTATTGGCAGGTGGGAAGCGAACTCGCGGACCGGAGCATGCAGATTCTCCACGAGCGCTACGCGCCGGGAGCAGACACCGGCAAGGTCACGCTGCACCACAAGGGAGAGGAGGGCGGTGTCGTCATCCGCGGTCGACTGGAACTTACCGTCGACGGTGAGCGCCACGTACTCGGCCCGGGGGACGCGTACTATTTCGACAGCTCACGTCCTCATCGATTTCGAAATGTGAGTTCTGAAGAGTGCGAAGTCGTGAGCGCGTGCAGCCCGCCGAGCCTTTGACGCAAAACCGCTGGGCCGTTGACACGAAACCGCCGAACTGGTCAACCCGCTCATCGGGCTCCGCTCCCCAGCGATCCAGTTCGGCGGCTCGGTGAAAGCGCGTCTGAAGATTTCGTCAGCCCGGGGCGAGCGGGATCCGGCGGCAGAGCTTGGTCGGTGGGGTATCTCCCCCTCCGCCGCCGGCTCCCAACTCCGCGATCCCGGCCTGAAATCCTCGGACCATCCGCGACGAGACCGGCTGCTCAACATCTGTGCGGCAAATCTCGTCCGGGCTGGCCCCGATCCTTCCAGTACCGCTAACCAAAGCCTAAACGGCGGGGCGCATACGCGCTTGATCAGAAGCTGATCGTTTCCTGATCTTTGTCTGATTCGAGTTTCGCGCGGCTGCCAGCGACGGATGGCCACAGCCCAAGCCGGACCTCGCGCCTCGGAACCCACGCCGGCCTGGCATTTCGGAATTCCCGCTGACTTAACGTCTCGGGAAATAGGGGTCGAAGGCCTTTCCCATTCCCTCGTCGAGATGTTCGCTGTCTTTCAGGAGGTCTACCTTCAACACGAGTGAGGGCCTCATCGTAAACTCTGCACTGGTCATGTCGACATTGTGTGCCAGATCCAAGCCGCCGTATTTCTGAAAGATCACACCGCCACCCGGCTCGAACACCATCACGTGCAACGAAACACCGCTGATATTGACGGTGAATCCACGTGCGAGCCCCTTCTTCTTGCCTTCGCCGGACAGGTTGATGACCTTCATCTTCCGAAACACCCCATCCCATTTCACCGTCCGCTCACGGGTCTTCGTAGTGCGATAGACGACTGACGGCGAAATCAGCGCGTTGAAGGTATGAGTCTCCGCAAGGCTTGTAACAAAAACACGCATCGCCGATCGAAAATTATCTTCGAGCGCGTCCGACTCCTTCACCTCTCTGATGCTGGCCGCCCACCGCGCAACCGCATCTTCCCGCGAAAGCGTTTCGATCGAATCTCCACGGCTGCGGATGTAGCCCGCAATGGCTCCGAACATGTCGTCCAGCACAGGTTCGAACTCTGGCGGCGTTTTGATCGTGAGGTTGACCGGCAAAACCATGAAGTGCCGCGGGTTGTCTGCGTCCGCTGGATCGATGTATTTCAAATTCGGATCGTCGGAAAGGAGAGCACAAGCGGAAGCAATGACAGCAAGCGCTCCAATCGAGGCGGCGAGCTTCCATTGGCGGCGGGCATTGCGCCGGGTGCTGGCCTCAACGCGCGCCCCTCTGCCTTCTAGCCGTCTTACCACCTGCTGGTCTCCCATTGCCCCGATGCGGCGAATCCCGAGTCTACTGCTCCACCCAGCCAGATCTACTCGCCGATCGGAGCCCGATTTACGCCGCATTTCGAATCGAGCGCTCGATCGAAGCGCCGGGGCCGCAATCGGCGTTAGATCGCGCACTCGACTGGAGCGGGTGGAGTGGGCCGATTCAGGGCGATCTTGGGTATGATTATTCGACACTCTTCTTGCGCTCGCGGGCTACACGCCCTCCTCCTGATTTCTGGTGGGGGAGTTGAGCAACTGGGATCGAGTCCTCCGGTGCGCAGCCACGGGTATTGAACGCATGCAACAGACCGCACAACTCAGACGCTCGCTGCTCTTCGTGCCCGGTGCGGAACAGAGGAAGCTCGATCGTTCGCGAGAGGCGGCCGCAGACCTTCTCGTCTTCGATCTCGAGGACTCGGTCGTGCCGGACCACAAGGCACGCGCACGTGAACTGGTCGCCGATCACATTCGGAGCTGCGGGGCCGGGGAGCCGGGAATGGCCGTCCGGGTGAATCCGCCGGAGTCTACGTACTTCGAAGCAGACCTGGAGGCGGTCGTTTCGGCTGGTGTCCGAACGATCATGCTGCCCAAATCCGAGAGCCCAGAGGGTCTCGCGCAGGCTTCTGCGACCGCGGCGCGGCTGGAAGCGAAGATTGAAGCCCCCAGCGGAAGCATCAGATTCCTCGCGCTGGTCGAGACCGCGGTCGGGATCTCGCGCGTGGAAGTGCTGGCCGGTTCCGACCCCCGAATCGACACTCTCTGTTTCGGGAACGCCGATTTCAGTCTCGACATGGGGCTCCCCGAGCCCGACCCCTCGACCGGCGTCCTGCTGCACGCGCGCTGTCGCCTCGCGATCGCCGCGGCCGCTGCGAAGGTGACACCGATCGATGGAGTTTGCCTGTCCGTAAAAGATGCGGCTGCATTCCTGGAAGAGGGAAATTTTGCATTGCGTCTGGGATTCGAAGGAAAGCTCTGTATCCATCCGGCGCAGGTCGAGATCGCCAATTCGATCTTCACGCCAACGACCGATCAGATCGAAACCGCCCTGCGAGTCATCGAGGGCTGGGAGGCCGCAGCCGCGGAAGGCCTGGGCGTCTTTGCACTCGACGGAAAAATGATCGATCCGCCGCTCGTCGACATCCACCAGCGGGTGATCGATCGCGCGAGACTCGCGGGTGTACTCGAAAACGCGTAATCGGAATCCTCATGGACGAAAACAGAAACCCAGACGCAGCCGTTAGAATCATCGCCATCGAAGCTCCCTACTTCGAAGATCTGAAAGTGGGACAGCTCTATACGGATGCTCCCGCCGTGACGCTGACCGCGGGGCATGCGGCTTTTCACGAGGCGCTGTTCGGTGATCGACTGAGGCTCCCACTCGACGAGACCCTTTGCGAGAAAGTGACTGGATCCGCGCGCGCACTCGTTCACCCGAATGTGATCTGTAATGTTGCGATCGGGCAGACCACCTCACCGACACAGCGCGTCAAGGGAAACCTCTTCTACAGGGGACTCGTCCTTCACCAGCCCGTCTTTGTCGGAGACACCCTGCGCACATCGACGAAAATTGTCGCCCTCAAACAAAACAGGGCGAAACCCGGACGCGACGCCACCGGAATGGCGGTCCTCGAGATCCACGTAGACAACCAACGCAGCGAAACCGTTCTTCACTTCTGGCGTTGTGCGATGATCCCGTGCCGTGATCCGAATGCAGTCACCGGGGCAAATGACTCCTTCGACACCATCCCCGCCGAACTCGATATGCAACAAGTCGAGGCCGCGGTACCCGTAGGGTGGCAGCTGGATCATTTTCGACGGGAGATTCCCGGAGAACATTTCGACGAGCTTGCAGAAGACAGCCGGTACATCATCGATGTGAAAGATTCGGTCACGTCTGCGCCAGAGCTGGCGCGCCTGACACTCAATCTCGCAAAAGCGCACACCGATGCGGCCTCGAGCCCTTACGGCAAGCGCCTTGTATACGGCGGGCACACGATTTCGATGGCGTCGGCCCAGATCACACGCGCGCTACCCAATCTCGTAACTCTGGTCGCGTGGCGGAGCTGCGATCACACAGAACCGGTCTTCGAAGGTGACGTCTTGTATACGGAATTTTCGATCGACGCAAAGCACCCGCTCGCAATTGGCGGCGGACTCATCGATTTGCGCGCCGTCGTACATGCCACACGCGGGAGATCAAGCGCAGAACCCCGGCGCAGAGGCCACGGTGCTCGACTGGCGTGTCATCGGACTGATGGCTTGATGCGCGGAATAGAAAACTCCGAGTTGCACGCTGGCTTGACGCGGAGAAAGAGAGTTTCCAATTGAATGCCATATTGAGTGGAATGCGCATCATCGAGGGATCTGCATTCGTTGCAGCTCCGCTCGGCGGAATGACGCTCGCCCAACTCGGCGCAGATGTGATCCGCTTCGATCCGATTCGCGGCGGCCTCGACTACGACCGTTGGCCGATCACCCGCGACGGCCGCAGCCTGTTCTGGGCGGGCCTCAACAAGGGGAAGCGCTCGATCGCAATCGACATTCGCTCGCCTCGGGGGCAACAGCTGATCCAGGACCTGATCTGCGCCCCGGGTCCGGACGGCGGACTCTTTCTGACGAACTTTCCTGCGCGAGGATGGCTCGACTACGAATCGCTCAAGGCAAAGCGATCGGATCTGGTGATGGTCAACATTTGCGGGCATTACGATGGCAGTACGGCCGTGGACTACACGGTGAACCCCGGTGTCGGCTTTCCCGCCGTAACGGGTCCGAGTGACGATCCGCGCCCCGTCAACCATCTCCTGCCCGCCTGGGATGCGATCACAGGGACAGATGGCGGCCGTCGGGCTGCTTGCCGCGGAACGTCATCGACGAATCAACAAGAAAGGTCAACTCGTGCGAATCGCGCTCACGGATGTGGCCCTGGCGATGCTCGGAAACCTCGGAAAGATTGCGGAGGTGGCAATCAACGATCACGACCGCGCGAAGGATGGGAACTTCCTCTACGGAGCCTTCGGCCGCGACTTCGAAACGCTCGAAGGGCAGCGCGTGATGGTCGTGGCACTGACGGACCCGCAGTGGAAAGGTCTCGTCAAGGCCACCGGCATGGAGTCCGTGTTCAGCGATCTGCAAGAGCGAAGTGGCCTCGATCTCCAGCAGGCGGGCAACCGATACCGGGTGCGCCGCGAGATCGCGAAGATCATGGAGCCCGTGGTTCCACGCTCGGGCGCTCAGCGAGATCCGCGAAATATTCGACAAGAACCGCGTTTCCTGGTCGCCCGTATCGAACACTGCGACAAGTCGTCGAGACGGATCCGGAGTGTTCGATCGAAAATCCAATGTTCTCGATGGTCGAACAACCGGGAATCGGGACCTACCTGATGCCGGGCTCTCCGCTTGAATTTGGCGAAGCGCCCCGATTGGATGCGATCCCGCGCGCCTGCTGCTCGGAGAGCACACCGATGAGATCCTCTCGACGGTTCTGGAGTTGAGCGACAGTGAAATCGCGAACCTGCACGACGAGCACATCGTCGAGGGGCCGTAAGGAGTCGCACGCGTAGCCGACTCCGTGAGGACGGCGAACGGAATGAATACAGATCCCAAGAAATCTCCGGCGTTACCCGATTCGCTCTGGGCGGCGACCGCACCGTCGGGCACCGCTTTGCCCACCGCTCTCGGGAGATCGATCCGTCGAACTCTGTGTGATCGGCGGGAGGGCTTCACGGGGCCTCTCGGCCGCCTACCACGCCGCGGAAGCGGGGGGCCGAGGTCGCGCTCATCGAGGCTGCGGAGCCGGGATGGGGCGCCGCCGGACGCAACGGCGGCCAGGTGATTCCCGGGGCTCAAGCTCGATCCGGACGATCTCGAGCGCCGCTTCGGCGCGGAGCGCGGACAGCGCCTGGTCGACTTCTCGGGCAGCGCACCAGACCTCGTGTTCGAACTCGTCGCAAAACACGGGATCGACTGCGGGGCCCGGCGGGAGGGCTGGGATCCACGCGGTCCACGGGCGCGCCGCGCTGGCACGTGGAGGAAGACCGGGTGCGCCAATGGCGGGCGCGCGGCGCGGCGCTCGAAATGCTCGACCGGGATCAAGTCGCGGCCTTGCTCGGAACCCGCGAATACATCGCGGGCATGCTCGATCCCCGCGGCGGCTGGCTACAACCGCTCGCCTATGCGCGTGGTCTCGCGCGAGCTGCACAAGGCGCGGGTGTGAGCCTGCACGGGATGTCTCCCCGCAACCCGCATCGATCGCAACGCGAGACGGATGGGAGATTGCAACCCCGTCGGGAAGTGTGACCGCGAGAGCAGGTCTTGATCTGCACCAACGCCTACACCGAACAAACTCTGGTCGCGCCTGAGCGCGCAGCCTGATTCCCGTGACGAGCTTCATGATCGCTACCGAGCCGCTTTCGGATGAGTTGCGATCTCGCATCCTGCCAAAGGGACACGTCTCTGGCGACACGCGCCGCCTGCTCAGATACTTCTGCATGACTCCCGAGGGCCGACTCGCCCTGGGCGGGCGGGGACACATCCGCGAGAGTGACCGCCGCGAGCTCTACGCACACATCGTGGCGTCGATGCACAAGCTGTATCCGGAGACTGCCAACACGAGATTGGATTATTTCTGGAGCGGTCGAGTCGCCCTGACTCTGGATCACCTGCCGAAGATCTCCGAATTGGGGCCCGGCATGTGGTGCGGCGGCGGCTACAACGGGCGCGGCGTCGCGATGGCGACCGCGATGGGCCAATTGCTGGCCAGAGTGCGCGAGTGGAGAACCCAGTGACCGCCTGCCGCTGCCACCGACGAAGGTACGCCCACTTCCGTTTCACAGCCTGCGCGCTCCGGCGATCGGCATAGCCGTAGGTTGGAAACGACTACTCGACGCCTGGGAAGTGCGCCGACGCTAGGAACGGCTGTGTGCACGCCCAACAGACAGTGCGCACACCGCTGCACGCAATCAATCTTCGCGATTTTCCACCCAGACTTTCGCGACCGCTGGACGCGCCTCGACGAGATCTACGAGTTTTGCGATGCGCGAGTTATCGGCGAACAACTGTTTCTCGTCCGGATGCCACTTGGCGAGCATCCAGAGATAGACGTCGACCGCGCTGTAGGTTTCCCCGAGTAGATAGGGTCCGGGATCCAGGGCATCGTTTACGAGCGCAAAGTGGCGGTCCATGGCCGCTCGCGCGGCGGCTTCGATCCCCGCGGTACCCGCGGCATCAGTCGTCATTCGATCCGCGTAATAGAGGCGCTGATCGGCGCTGTAGAGCGTAGCCGCCATGAAGATGAGCCAACGCTGGAAGCGCGCGCTCTCCGGGCTGCCCGCGGGCGGTGCGAGCTTTGCCTCGGGGTGGCGGTCACAAATGTGCAGCACCATCGCCGCGGACTCGGTCATAACAGTACCGTCGGGAAGAATCAATGCGGGAATCTGACCCGTTGGATTCACGGCCAGAAACTCTGCACTCTGATTTTCTTGTTTTTCGAGATCGACAGCGATCTTCTCGTACGCGGTACCGATCTCCTCGAAGAGCACCTCCGCAGCCATGGAGCCCATCGATTTCGCCCAGAAGAGTTTGTACATGGGGGGTTCCTCCTTTGCGTGATCTCACCCGTAGCCATTGTATGGATGCGATCACCCGAGGTCCAGAACCATCGTGGTGCAGCGTGAGTTCCCGGGGATATAATCAATGCCCCGCGTGAATTCGCGCTCCCAGCGGAAAATGGACACCCAGGAGTCGGGCCGGCCGCGTTCAACCGGACCGGAATCGAAAAACTGAGAGAAAACGAAGGGAAGGGAACGCTCAATGAGCCAGGCGACGATTCGCATGAATGCTTCGGACCTCGATCGGCCGACCGATGGGCCGGCACCCGCGGAAGGCGGGTACGAAGGAGATCCGCTCGAGACCACCCACGTCTACTACGACAAAGACGGCGTGAGCGCAGGGGGTCTGGGTCTGTACGACCGGCAAGACGCTCAACAACGACTACCCGTGCGACGAGTTCTGCACGATCATCAGTGGCAAGGTCGGCGTCGTGAACAACGACGACAACTCGGAAGAGGTCTACACCGCAGGCGACAGCTTCTTCGTGCCGAAGGGAGCCAACACCACATGGGTCATCTACGACACGGTTTCGAAGTTCTGGATGATCACCGATCGGTGATGTCCGCAGTCGGCCATCGCAGACGCCGAAGGCTCGTCGCGATGATCGCGGCTTATGCGTCGCGGGTGTCAGACTTCGAGCCTCGGGCGCCGCCAGTATCAAGATGATGTCAGAGACGGAGATGTCCCAGATGGGCATCGCCGCGTTTACCGAAATTTCCAATCAGACACCTCCTTCGCGGGACGCCCTCAGCAAACGCGAAGGTCACCTGTGTCGCGAATGCAATCACCAGAGACCTGTCGGTTGAATTCCGAACGAGCTGGGAAGTTCGCGTCTTTCGCGGACGAAACGCCCAATGCGTTCGCGCTGCCGGGCGCAAGATCGGCGTGAATACGGGGCTGCTGAAGGTGGCGCGCACGCAGGGCCAGCTCGCCGCAGTGATCGGCCACGAGATCGCTCATGTGCTGGAAGGGCACGCGAACGAGCGCGTGACGTCCCGAGTTCGCCGCGCAGACGGCGATGCAGCTCGCGTCTCTGGCTGCCGACGCATCGAACCCCTTGCACGGGCAGATGATCGGCCTGCTCGGTGCGGGCGTTCAGATTGGCGTGCTGCTTCCGTACGGCCGCACGCACGAGCGCGAGGCCGATCTGGTCGGCCTGGACCTGATGGCGAAAGCGGGCTTCGATCCCCGCGAGAGCATCGCGCTCTGGCGCAACATGTCGAAAGTGGGAGGCGGGCAGCCGCCGGAGTTTCTCTCGACCCATCCGTCACACAGCTCGCGGATCTACGAACTCGAGCAACACATTCCGACAGTGATGCCCTTGTACGAAGAAGCGAGGGCACAAGGGCGAAGGCCGCGCTGCTTCTGAATCGCGCCTCGACGCCTTTTCAGCTCAGACCGAAGCGGTCTTTGTCGGTGCGACGGCGCGTTCTCGGCGGAAATGGGCAGCATCGGAAGCGAGATCCATCGCTCGCGCATACCGGTGACCCGCGTAGGTTGCTGAAGCGATGATCCCCGGTGCGCTGCAATCTCCCACCCGCTCGATCTCGATCCGCTCACTGAGCGCGTGATAAAGCGCATCTCGCGGTTCCCGAGACGTCACCATGACGATACCGGCCGCCTCTACCTCTCGGCTGTGTCCGGTATACGCGCAGGCCAGTGTCGCCTTGTCGCCCGCCAACGATTCAACGGCGGTACCCGTTTCGAGGCGAACACCGAGCGCGATGAGCGTCGCCTGGGCGCGCTTCTGTTCTTCGGTCGTATACGCCCACTCGCTCACCTTCCCGGCGGGTGTCACGAAGGTCACGTCGCATTCCGCGCGGCGGAGTTTCTCGGCAACGACGCTCCCCATGTAGTAGTGGTCATCGTCGAACACCACGATCGGTCCGTTGGGGATCACGCCGGCCATGACATCATCCGGCGTCAACACATTCGCACTCTCGCAGCCCGGAATCGGCGCCAGATGCCAGCGCCCAATGCCGTTATTGCGCCACGCAGCTCCCGTCGCGAGCGCCACCCGATCGGCGCCGAATTCCAGAATCTGCTCTTCATCGAGTTCGCTATCGAGAAAGATCTCGACGTTGGCGAGCTTGTCGATCTGCGAGATGCGCCAATCGCGCACGCGCGCCCACTCGGATAGGCCGGGGAGAGCAGATTCGAGGGTGACGCGCCCTCCGAGGACCGTGCGCGCCTCGGCGAGCGTCACCGCGTAGCCGCGCTGCCCGAGTGCGCGAGCCGCCTCGAGGCCCGCTGGACCCGCACCGACCACGAGGATCGAACGGTCCGACGCTTTCGCGGGAATGCGCTCGGGATGCCATTCTTGCCTCCACTCTTCGCCCATCGTCGGATTCTGGGTACAGCGCAGCGGAACGCCCCTGCGATGTCCGGCTGCACAGATGTTGCATCCAATGCACTCGCGGATGTCTTCGATGCGACCCTCTTTGATCTTGTTCGGAAGAAAGGGATCCGCGATCGAGGGCCGCGCGGCGCCGATCATGTCGAGCACACCCTGCCGGACCAGGCGCGCCATGGTGTCTGGCGTCGTGAAGCGGCCGACGCTCACCACGGGCTTCGAAGTCATCGGCTTCACCCAGCTCACATAGGGTTCGAGCGATCCCTCCTTGATGAATCGGGAAGCGCCCATCTCGCGGGAGTAATCGGTGATGTTGATGTCCCAGAGATCCGGAAGCTCTGCGAGAAGTGAAAACATCTCACGGGATTCATCGGTGTTCGGTTCGCCATCGGGGCCGCCGACGTCGGCCGAGTAGCGCACGACTACTGCACACGTATCGCCAACCGCCTCTTTCGTCTCCTCGATCAATTCTCGAACGAACCGCACGCGATTTTCGATCGATCCGCCGTACTCATCGGGTCGATCGTTGTCGGGTGACATGAATTGGGACAGCAGATAACCGTGGGTCGCGTAGAGGTAGACGATGTCGAAACCGGCGCGCTGTGCGCGGACGGCCGCGTCGATGTGCCAGCGGCGCAGTTCGCGAATGCCCGACTTGTCGAGTGCCCTGCACTGAACCGGGTCGTACCAGGCCGGAAGGCTCTTGACGCTCACGCCTTCGTACCTCGACAACAGGTTCGAGGTCGAATTCCCGCCATGCCAGAGCTCTGCAGCAGCCAGACCGCCGTGTCGATGAACACTCTCCACCATCGCCGCCGCGGCACGCACATCTTCCTCGTCCCACAACGTCGAAGTGGGCATCGGATCGTCTTCTGAAGACGGGTGCACCGAACAGTATTCAGTCGAGACGACACCCCAGCCACCCTCGGCTTTGACACCGCGCATCGCGGCCAGCGTCTGGGGCTTCGCATAACCCATGCCGGTGCAGTGGGGCACCTGGTAGAAGCGATTGGGTGCGGTGACGGGGCCGATGCGGACCGGTTCGAAGAGAACGTCGTGGCGGGGGTCTCGGGGCATCTTCAGGATCCAGCGGTTCTACGACAAAGGTTGGAGGCAGAGCCTAACCCGGAGCGCTTTGGTCAGCCAGCCAAATTCAACGAAGCCCGCTTTCGCTCGCTCCTTCGGCGCGACGCGCGAGCGATTGCGCAAATACCAACGGCGCAAAGGTGACTACGATGACGAACACCGCGACCACATTCGTCACCGGCCGCTGACGCGGGTGGTATCCGCGCTCAGGGTCCTTCCCACTCGACTTGCGCGTACTCGCCGCTGCCGCCGGAGAGTTCCCAGTTGCGGCCCCAGTCGCGGAAGCGACTCTTCGTGCTCCGGCAGACGGTGACGTCGGCCCCCATCCAATATTTGGTGTTGGTGATCTTCGTCGTGCCGTCGCCGTTCGCGCCTTCGATCGGTTCGATGGCGCCGTCGATGATCTTGGGAATCTTGAAAGTCCAGCCCTTACCGACTTGCTTGAATTCGATCGGAACCCGCTTCACGCCGAGAAACTCCGCGACCATGATCGAAAACCAACCGGTCGTACCGCCGGCCTTGCCCGACAAGATCTCCGTTAAGGCCTGGGCGGCCGCGTCACTGGCGCGTTCGTCGATGTAGAGCGCCACCGACCACTTGCCTTCGGCGAGCGGTCCGGGGATGTCCATCAACACGCCAACACTGAGACCGTCGAGCGGCTCGTCTCCGGCGTGGCCCTCGTCGATGTGCAAGCCCCACCAGGTGTGGCAAACCTTGTAGGTGGGATCGGATTTTCCGAGTGAAATCACGCAGGGGCAAAACACATCGCAGTTACAACTGAGAATCAGCTCGCCGCGAATCTTCCAACTGTCAGTCATTTCGTCTCCCTTCCGAAGTCCAATTCATAGCGCAGCGAGCAAGGTCGTACCGAGCACACCCGCTCCCCAGACGACGAGCCCAACCCCGGCGATTCGCCCCACTGTCCGGCCGGCCGGCAGAGCTTTCTCCGCCAGCATGAAGACCGCAAGCCCCGCCGTCCAAAGCAGGTTCATCGACCCTCCGACGAACATCAGCGCCATCAGCGCCCAACAGCAGCCGATGCAAAAGCGACCGTGGGCAATTCCCATCTTGATTCCACCCACGGCACCCGGCTGCCACTGTGTCATCAAGAACCAGAGTGGAGAGCGACAGCGATGAAGACACGCCTCTTTCAATTGACTGAATTGAAAGGCCCCCGCGCCGAGCAATACGGTCCCCGCAAAGACGCGGTTGGTCGACTCGCCGGCCATCGTGATCCAGGACGCTTGATGCAAGCCCCATTGCGCGAAAGGCGGCGACCAGGCTGAACGCAGTCATGACGATCGCGTATCCGAGCAGGAAGCCGGTCGCAGGAGCCACCGGGTTGGCGGACACCGACTGCCCCCGGCTGATCTTCGCGAGGGTCAGTACCATCGGCGCCGCCGTCGGCAGCATCATTGCCAGCATCATCACGGTCCACATCCCGAACGTCATCGCGAGATCGGTTCCGCTCCACGCCCGCGGCTGCGCGAGCATCGCTCCGTGGGCTGCGTGGCCCGTGTCTCCTGACAACAAAATCGTGTAGGCCCACGCGATCGCCGAAATCCCGATCAACCCCGAGAGCAGGACGAGGCGATCGCGCTGAACGATCATTTCCAGAGCGGTCGTCCGTTGGTTGGACACGAATTCCTCGGTTCGTCGTAATCGCGCATAACCCGTGCGCACCGGTGCGACGCGGGCCGTGAGCATACCCTTCCGGCCGCAGGATGGGGAAGGAAGCCAGGCCGAGAGCGTCCCAATTCCAGTTCGGAATATTCGCTTTTTTCAATACAGCCCGGGGACGATCCGCCAGCGCACCCGACGGCAGTAGCGGTCCCAATCCTCTCCGTACTTGGCCGCACAGCGCTCGTGGTCACGGCGCTCGCGATGGATCAGCAGGCCCGCAAAATAGATTGGGTAGAAGTAGGGCAGCAGCGACTGAAACCCGCAGGGCAATGACCAGGCCAGGCCCAGCAGCCAGTCGCCCAGATAATTCGAATGGCGCGACCAACCCCAGAAACCCGAAACGAGCAAGCGGTTGCCGTGGCGGGTCTCGATGAATTCGGCGGGCTTGCCCCAGATCTGCAGACCTTTCGGATCGCTCCGAAAGCGGTGCTTCTGGAGATTCGACAAACGAAATAGCGTCACACCGGCGAGCCCCAACAAGACGCAGAGAGCGGCGGCCCAGATCGAAAGTTTCGGCGCGTGGTCGATCAGATAGTGGGCCTGGAGGGAGTAGGTCAGCGGCACCCATGCGAGGTCGCCGAAGAGCAACATCCAGCCGAATTTCTCGTGCTGGACATCGAGCGTCGTGAGGATCGCAGATTCGTGCCAGAAATAATCGAGTACGTAGACGAACTGCAACGCGCAGACGACAACCATCGCGGTCGACAGTGAACCCTGGCGTTCGATCTGTACTGCGGCAAATGAAAAGACCACCAGAATCCAACCGATCAGGCCGGGGCGCGCTTCGAAGAAGACCTTGAGATCGAAGCCGGTGACGGGCGGAATGCGAGGGTGGCGGGCCGCCCCGAGGAAGTAGTCGACGATCACACCTTTCGGTGTGTGATCTGGCTCGGTGGCACGACCGTAGATCAAGAGGAAGAGCGCGAACCCGTAGGAAAACAGCGTAATCACTGAAATCAACTCGCCGAAGTGATCGTAGATCCAACGCAGCGGGAACAGGCCACTTCCGGCGCCCGCGGCCACCACTGCGGCGGTAATCAACAACGACGAACGGCCGTTCATCCGATAGCGGAGGCGAGTGCCGTCTTCGAGTGGCGTTCCCTCCACGGTCGGCCCCGGCGCAAAGGCCTGCAGCAGCGCCTGGAATACCAGCCAGGCGAAGTAGACGGCTGCGGTTTCCCAACTCGGAGTCAGGCTCTGCGCAAAGGCGCCCAGATCGGCCTCGGGCCCCGGTAACAAACCCCCGCCGTTGAAGCGCACGCAGAAATAGAGATACGCGGTCCCAATGGGTAGGGCGAACAGGAGCGCGAGATTCCCAGCAACTCCGCCGAAATCCGAGCGCGCTTGGCGCACGCGGGTTCCGCCCCCGGTCGGGCCGGCCTGGTCCTGTTGATCCGCGGCCATGGGCGGATCTTCGCACAGTGATGGGAAGCGCGCGGCGCCCACTTCGCTCTTTGGGATGAAGTTTTCGATGTGGCGAACCGGATTCTCGTCTACTCTTCGCAATCCAAAAATCTCGAAAGGATGAGTGAGGCCACCCTCATGACGGAACCCACCAACAGCGAACGGCCCGACCTCGCCCCGGGCACGGGCCAGGTGCTCGTAACGGGTGCCTCGGGCCACCTGGGCGCCAACCTGGTCGAGCGCCTGCTTGCGGACGGAGAGCGCATCCGCGTTCTGCTACAGCCGGGGACAGACAACAGCGCCGTCGATGGCCTCGACGTCGAACGCGCGGAAGGCGACTTCCGCGATCTCGAGTCGGTCGAGGTCGCCGTCAAGGGTTGCCAGCGCGTGTATCACGTCGGAGCGATGATTTCGACGATCCAGGGCAACCGCGATCATCGGCGCCAGCTGTTCGAATCCAATGTCGTCGGCACGCGGAACATTCTCGAGGCCGCACAGATCCACGGTGTCGCCCGCGTGGTGGTCACCGGATCCTTCAGCGCCGTGGGTCATCACCTCGACGACCCTTCCGCGCCGAGCGACGAATCCGTGCCCTTCTATCCCTTCCACCGCGCGATGCCCTACGAGCGAACCAAGGTGCTCGCCGAACTCGAGTGCCTTCGCGCCGTTGCACGTGGACTCGACGTGGTCGTGGCCACCTCGTGCGCAATTCTCGGCGCGAACGATTTCTTGCCGTCGCGAATGGGACAGACCTTGTGTGTGTTTGCGAACGGCAAGCTTCGCTTCTACGTGCCAGGCGGCTTCGAATTCGTGAGCGCCCGCGACATCGTCAGCGGCCACCTGCTCGCAATGTCGCGCGGCCGCGCAGGCGAGAAGTACATCTTCAGCACCCGCTTCGCGACACTCGACGAGATCGTGGAGTTGTTCGAGCGGGTGACGGGTGTCCCCCGCCCAGCCCGACGGCTTCCGGCCTTTGTGATGGGGGCGATCGCAGGGGTTGCAAGCCCCATTTTGAGCCAGTTCTTTCCAGACGTGCGCCAGCGGCTCACACCCGGGGCCATTCGCCTACTACAGATGCGGCGGCACGCCAACACCAGCAAAGCACAGGTTGAGCTAGGTTACCGGCCCACAGATATCGAGAGCGCAGTGGAAGAGGCTTATGCATTCTTCCACGCGCGTGGCGCCATTGAGAATCCGGCTGCACGAGCACCCATCGCAGCCCTGCCGACCGGGCGCTAGTCGGGTCGTCAGCCATCTCGGGGACGATGCCCCCAGGAGGTTCATGTTCTCCCAGCTCCGACTCGCCTCGTCCGGCGTTGAATGGAACCCGGACCGCGATCCGTGGAAGACGCGCGGCGTGGGAACTCCTCTCTACGCACATCTCGGTGGGGCAGCCCCGTGAAAATCAGGCCCGGAGACTTCGACGCGGTCGTGATCGGTGCGGGCCCCGTCGGCTGTGTCGCCGCGCTCGCGCAGGCGCGGGCCGGCGCACAAGTCCTGCTCCTCGAGGCAAACCCGCACGCGGCACGGCGGCTGGCGGGAGAGTGGCTGCACCCACTCGGGCTCAGTGTGCTGCACGAACTCGGCCTCGACCCGTCCGAAAATTCTCGCTTCGATTCGGGGCACGGCTTCGCGATCTTCCCGGACGATGGAAGCACGCCGGTGGTTCTCCCCTACGCGAGCGGGGCCCGCGGTTGGAGCGGTGAACACTTCGCACTCGTCGAAACGCTGCGCGTCGCGGCCTCCTCCCATCCCGATGTCGTATACCTGCCCGGAGCGCGTGCAACCGGAATCAACGGTCAGTGCGTTTCGTTTCAACAATCCCACTCGCGCAGCGAAGAACGCCTGACCGTCGATCAAGTCATCGCCGCCGACGGCCGCTCGTCGTGCGGACGCGCCGCGCTGGGTTTGTCCACGGACCGCGTCACGCTGTCGCGAATGGCGGGCCTGCGCCTGCACACGCGGGAGATGCCGTTCGAAGGCTACGGGCACATATTTCTCAGCGGCCCCGGCCCGATGCTCGCCTATCGGATTACGGAAGAAGAAGTCCGACTCTGCCTGGACGTTCCGCTTCGAGCATCCGCCTCACCGGGAACACTCTTCGAAGCCTACGGACCCTCGCTACCGAAATCGCTGCGCCCGTCGTTCGAAGCCGCTCTGCACAGCGGGAACATCTCGTGGGCGGTCAATCAGGCGCGCGCGCGCTACCACCATGGCCGCCCCGGACTCGCGCTCGTGGGCGATGCCGTTGGTTTCCATCACCCGCTCACCGCCGCCGGAATGACGTTTGGCATGGTGGATGCTTCAACTCTGGTTCACGCCACGGATTTCGAACGTTGGCGACACTCCAGAGAGTGCGGAACCCGGGTGGCCGAGTTGCTCTCGGGTGCTCTGTACGAGATCTTCGCTTCCGACACCGCTTCGGCGGCGGCGATCCGCGCGAGAATCTACGAACTGTGGCGCTGCGACCCGCGCGAACGCGAACGCACGATGCGGTTTCTCGCCGGCGAAGACCATCGGCTCTCAAACTTCTCGCGATCGTTTCTCAAGGTTGCCGGCCCCGCGTTGCTTCGACTCGGCGCACGCGCCGCGCGAAGTGGAGACCCGAAAGGTACAGCTGAAGTTGCACGCGAAATCGGGCGGCGGATACGCTGGTTGACAAATGGCGCGTACGGGCGAGGCGAACCCGCAGTCATGTCGTCTCCGATGCTGTCGCTGACGGTCACCTCTCGCCAGGAATTGGAGGCGACACCTGCAGGCCCAGCCATCCAACGTGGCGCAGATGCGCTGATCGCCCAGCAGTGGTCCTCCGAAGGCGAACCGAGTGATACCGGCACGGATTCTGGCGACTTCGGAAGCTGGGAGGGCGAAGTCGTCTGGTGCCCGATGCTCGCCGCCCAGTACGTGATGCTCCAATTCCTGATCGGTGTCGAGATTACGCCGGAGCGAAGAGCGAGACTGATCCTACATTTCGAGCGCACGCGATTGTCATCTGGGCTCTGGGGCCTCCACGAAACTTTCGGCCCCCTATCTCTTCGTGACGACACTGGTGTACGTCGCGGCGAGATTGCTCGGCGTCGAGTCGAACGATCCCGCTACTCGCGCCCGCGCAGAAGTTCATTCGTCGCGAAAGCATCCTGACGATTCCGAGTTGGGGTAAGTTCTGGCTGGCGCTCCTCGGACTCTACGACTGGCGCGGCGTGCCGCCCCTGGTACCGGAGTTGTGGTCCCTACCCGAAGCGCTCCCGATCCATCCATCCAAGTTCTACTGCCACACCCGCAACATTCAGATGGCGATGTCGGTGCTCTACGGCCGCAAAGTCGAGGCGCCGAAGTCCGCACTGCTCAATCAGATTCGCGACGAAGTCTACACAGAGGATTTCGCAAGCGTCGATTGGATCGCAGCCCGTCGCTCGCTGCGCCAAGCCGAACTCGTAACACCGCCGAGCCGACCGCTGCGCGCGATCTACGAACTACTCGCACTCTTCGAGCGCCACCACGGTTCCGGACGCCGCGAGCGCGTACTGCGCGACCTCGGCAACCGCATCCGCTGGGAACTGCAGAGCACGGATCACACCAGCATTTCACCAGTGAGCGGAATGCTGAATATTCTCGCTCTGCGATCCGGCTACATCGACGACCCCGACGCCAAGCGCGCACTGGCGCGTCTCGAAGCCTGGGTATGGGAAGACGACGAAGATGGGATGCGCGTCGCCGGAGCGCGCAGCGCCTCGTGGGATACCGCATTCTCGCTGCAAGCGCTGATCGCTGCGAGCCCGCACGCGGAAGTCGAAACGGCGATCAAGCGCGGTGCGGCATTCCTCGACAGCCAACAGATCCGAGAGACTTTTCCCGGATACCGGGAAGCCTACCGGTTGGATCCGAAGGGAGGCTGGTGTTTCGCGAGCGTGTGGCATGGATGGCCGGTCAGCGACTGCACGGCTGAAGCGCTGGAGGCGCTGCTGACGATACCGACGCCGAACCTCGACACCGACGACGCGCGCAACGCGGCGCGCTTCATCCTGGGATGCCAGAACCCCGACGGTGGCTTCGGCAGCTACGAGGCACAGCGATCGAGAGTGGGGCTCGAATGGCTTAACCCGGCCGAGATGTTCGGGGATTCAATGACCGAGCACTCCTACGTCGAGTGCACGGCCTCGTGCATCGCGGCGCTCGCCACCTTCAGGCGCCGCTTTCCAAACTATCTCGGCGCCAAGATCGAACCCGCGATCGCGCGTGCACACGAGCGCTTACGGCTCGCGCAAACTACGGACGGCTCTTGGCAGGGCGTCTGGGGTGTGAATTTCATCTACGGAACACTATTCGGCGTGCGCGGACTGCTCGCTGCGGGCACCAAGCTAAACGATTCGGCAATTCGCCGGGCGTGCCACTGGCTGCGAGCGCGGCAGCGAGCAGACGGTGGATGGGGAGAGGATCCCGCGGGTTGCCTGACCGGCACCTACATCGAACACCGAGAAAGCCAGGTGATTCAAACCGCCTGGGCGCTGATGACCCTGCTCGAAGCGCGCGACCCCGACTGGGGCGCCATCGTCCGAGGCTCCCGCTTCCTGATCGAACGACAAGAAGAGTCGGGCCGCTGGCCCCAGCAAGATCCAGCGGGCGTCTTCTTTCGCACCGCGCTGCTCGACTACACGCTTTACCGTCAATACTTCCCGCTCTGGGCACTGTCACTCTACGAATCACGCCGGATCGAGCGACTGGCATTCTCTCGCGAGCCCGCCGTCGAAGAAGGGCCCGACTCAATCGATCCCAACGCTTGACGTAAGCGCGGCTCACCTCTCGAACTTCTGGCTGGCAATTCCAGCGGATTCGCTTTGCACCGATGGAACTTGTTCGGCTCCGTCTTTGGTGAAGGCTTTCCTCGGGGGCGGTGACGGGAGGCCATCGGGCGACATGGGGTTTGAGCCCGATGGCCTCCCGTCGCCGAACCCGTGCAACCAACCCCGCAAGAGAGCTCGGGACTTGCGCCGAGAAACAAAGACGGTTGCGTGTCTAGCTCCGGCAGGCTCGTAGAGATGCCGCCTCGGAGATTTCGTCGGCGAGGGTGCCGACGGAGAGGCCGAAGAAGGTCGATTGGTTCCAGCGCAGGATTGTTTCGAAATTTGCATAGACGAGAAACGCGTCGGGCGACTTCGTTGCGGGCATGACGATCTTTCCGCGCATGCCGGCGCGGGGCAGTGCGCCACCGTCGATGCGCACGACGCCGGCTTCTCGCCAATCTGCGAGGCTGCGCGACTTGGCGAGCGATCTTCGGTTGCCGCTCAGCGATGCGGGGATCTGCACTTCTCGACCCCAGGTCTGGCCGCTGCGCCAGCCCGCGCGCTTGAGGTAATTGGCAGCACTCGCGAAGGCGTCGGGCACGCTGCTCCAGATGTCCTTGCGGCCGTCGCCGTCGTAATCGACCGCATAGTCGAGAAACGTGGTCGGCATCAGCTGCACCTGGCCCATCGCCCCCGCCCACGAACCCTTCAGGCCAGCGGGATCCTGGTGGCCTTCGTCGACAATTCGCAGCGCGGCCAACAGCTGTTTGCGAAACAGCGGGCCGCGGCGCTCGTCGTGCGCGAGCGTCGCGAGGGCGCCGATCACCTGATACTCACCCTGGTAGTCGCCGAAGTTGCTCTCGAGTCCCCAGAGCGCGACGACGAAACGGGCCGGCACCCCGAATTCGGAACTGACGCGATGCAGCAGCGCTCGATGTTCCTGCAACATGGAACGGCCCCGCGCGATGCGCGTCTCGGTGAGGCGCGCTGTCATATAACCGCAGAAATCGCCCGGCTCTTTGGGCTGTCGGCGATCGAGTTCGATGACGGCGGGGATTCGTTCGATATTCGCGAGTGAGGTGTCGAGGGTGGATTGCGAAATCCCGCTCTGTCTCGCTTCGACCGCAAAGGCCTCGAGCCACTCGGAAAAGTCCAACGAGTTGGCGGCAGCTGGTTGCGCGATCGACAATCCGATGAGAACCAGCGCGTTCGCGGTTGCCGAGTGCATCGATACGAGCCCCTTTGCGCTGCTTGCGGAAATCTACCGGCTCGAGTCGCTTCCCCAGAACCTGAGCATTTCGAAATAGGTGAATGACGCCGTCCACGCGATCAACACGAGACCCGTCAACGCCTGGCTACCCGCGAGCAGACCCGAATCGCCGAGCGGGACGATGTCGCCATAACCGAGCGACGTGTAGGTCGAGGCAGAAAAATACAGGATCTCGATGACTGTCGGGACCTCGACGGATAACTCAGCCACGCCCTCCGCAATCAGGATGTTCCAACCGACCGCGAACAGGATGATCTCGACGAAATGCGCGGTCAACGCGGCGAGTACCGCAATCAAGACCCGGACCCGATGGGTCACCCCCAAACGCCGAAGCCCGTTCGAGGTGCGGCTCAAGGCCTCGTAGTGAACGCCCACTGCGAGGAAAACCAGAGCAACGGTGACGCTGATGACGATCAACACCTGGACGGGCACTCCGTTCGTCGGCGGCTCGTTTGCGGTGAAACCCGGGCGGCCATAAGCTGGGGAAGTCTTCGACTTCCCTTTGCGTCGTCGCTCAACCCCATTCTGGGGTTGCGCTCCTAGCGACTAGGTAGCTCTAAGTCCACCAGAACGGGAGGTCGAGGGTCGGAAATCTCCAATAGACGCAGCGCGGCCTCGACGACCGCGTGCTGCCGCTCGGGATTTGACGGAAGATCGAGCGGATAGCCGTGCCGGAAGGGGACGAAAAGCGCGCGCGGAGGCCTCACCCGCTCGGCGACGTTGCGCAGCAGTTGGATCGCAACGGTCGCAATCCCCTGTCGTTCCAGTTCCGCAGCTACCAGGCTCACGGCCTGGTTACACATGGGTCAGACGGGCACCAGCAGTGCGACATCGACCTGGTTTTCGAGCAACCTGCGCGCGATCTCGGGTGCGGTATCGCGAACCAGCCGTCTCGGAGCGGTGATCGATCCCATGAAGGAAATATGTTCCTCGCCGACCGAATGGATTCGCCCGGATTCGACGAGCTCCCGCACGCGGTCGATCGGAAAAGCGAGATTCGGATCTCGAACCATTCCCTCGTGGTCGAAGGAATCGCTCCGATGGGTGTCGATCAGATCGGCGACGGGAAAATCGCTCGGGATGCTCCTGAAGCTCGGGTCTCCACCACGCACCGATTCGTCGAAAACGCTTTGACCCGAAGTGACGAAGCCGGCACTCGAAACGAGCGCGAGTCGGCAGTCCGAGAGCGGCTTTTCGAGCGGCGTCCACGGGACGGGGTCAATTCGCCGCCACCGGTAGGCGCGGAGGAAGGTCCGAACGACGAGCGAAAACTCCGCCATTTCACCCATCGCACAAACCTCCGTCGCGCCAGAGCGCCGCCTCGAATCTCCGATTGCGTCGGGCGAAATCCTGGGCTTCTAACTGCGGCTCGTCTTGGGACCCGCAAAGTACCAGATCACGAAACCGAGCACCGGAAGCACCAGCACGAGAACGATCCAGAGCGCCTTGCTTCCCGTCGATTCATTGCTCTGGAAGACATTGAGAATCGCCCAGACATCGGCGACCAAGATCAGCAATCCGATGAGTCCTTCGAACACGACAACCCTCCCTCATTCGTGCGTCACCTCGGACGAACGTATTGGCGCCGATCCCGGGTGACTCGCAGATTCTACCCAAGATTGAACGCACAATCGCACCGACAGAAATTCCCGGCAGTTCGCTCAGGCATCTTCGCCGCAAGCACCTGGCCGATAGCGCTCTACGTTGGGGTCACTGCAGGCCGTGCAGCCATTTGAATAAGTCTTCCACTCTGTGGAATCGCATGGGGTCGTCACGCAACGGATACCAGTGTCGCGAAGCCCGCAGACCGGCCGGTAGTCCTGGGTACAGAGCTCCGGGCGGGGATCCACACATTCGATGGTTTCGCGAGGGGCCTCCGCGACGGAAGGAGCGGGTTGCGGCGACTGACAACCCGAGCCCAGGCAAGGGGCTGCGACGAGAATGGCAATGAGAAACGCTTTAGAAATTTGGGACACGGCGTTGGCTCCCTTTGGTGGTAGACGATCGATCGCCCGAGCGCGGTCGTCGAGCTCTACCACGCGCGGACCCCGAAAATCGCTCGGATCGGGCAGAAACCGCAAGCGTCTTGCCCCGCGGGGCGAATTTCGACGATGTCGAAATCGCCTGCTGGCCTCGCAGGTCGCTCGGGACACCGGGACGGACATGAGAGACTCGGGGGCTTGGTGTTCGAGCCCGCGCGCTGCTACCTACCTTGACGTATTCCCACTGGCCGCCCATTCGCGAAAACACTTCGAGATTCCCGCGGTCGTTTTCGCATCTGGCCAGAGCCGGACGCCTTTTGGACTCGTTCGGTTCAGGAGAAAACGACGTGCGCGATCCGAGAGACACCGAAAAGAAAAAACACACCAACGCGGAAGATCTCGAACTCCACGCCGCACCCATCGAGTTCCCGCTGGAATGGGACACACCGATGTATCGGCTCTCCGTCGATCAACTCGCGAAAGAAAAGAAAGTCACGCTGCGCACGGCCGTGTTGATGCGGGGCATCGGGCGCGTCAAAGAGGCGAAACACGTACGGGGCGTATTCCCGTAGATTACTGAAGGAGTCTTCGATGGATCTCGGCCTGAAGGACCAGGTGGCAATCGTAACCGGTGGATCTCGTGGGATCGGGCGCGCAGTCGCAGAAGCGCTGCTCCGAGAAGGAGCGAAGGTCGTCGTCTCGTCCGTGCGGCCGGCATCGGTCGAGGCGGCCGTCAAGGAACTCTCTGCGCTCGGAACCGTCGAGGGCATCGCAGCAGACGTCGCGATCGAGGCGGATGTCGTTCGTCTGGTCGCCGAAACCGTCGACCGCTTCGGCGGCCTCGACGTGATGGTCGCCAACGCGGGCATCGCCGGCGACCTCGTCAACCTGGCCGACATGTCGATCGCACAGTGGGACGAAATGATGAACATCCACATGCGCGGCAGCTTTCTCTGTGGTCGCGAAGCGGCGCGCGCGATGCGCAGTGGGGGCCGTCGGGGAAGGATCGTAACCGTTGGATCGGTTTCGGGATTCGAGAATGAAGCGTCCGGGGGGCACTACTGTGCGGCGAAAGCGGGCATCCACGGCCTCACCCGCTCGATGGCCATCGACTTCGTGCAGTGGGGAATCCGCGCCAACTGCATCGCACCGGGCTGGGTCCGCACCGACATGACCATCGAAGACATCCCGGCCCCGGGCGAGGCGATCGCGGGCGTCGGCGTCTTGAACCGCGTCGGCGAACCCGAAGAACTCGCCAACGCAATCCTGTTTCTCGCGTCCGAGAGCTGCGGCTTCATGACGGGATCCACCGTCGTAGTCGACGGAGGCCAGCTCGCCTACGCGCCGGATCCGGCACCGGCTAGCTGACTACACGCTCATTCAGGCGGGTAGGTCTTGTCGTATACCTTCCGCTCGATTACCACGAGTTCGCGGAAGTTTGCGCTCTGGTGCCAGATACCCGTAAAGCCCTTGGGAATCACCAACGTGTCGCCCGCAGCGTAATGCCGCTCGACACCATCCGTACCGGTCAGTAGCAAGTCACCACTCAGGACGTAGATGAACTCGTCGTGCGGAAACGGCTCGCTGGCCCGGATCTTCACCTCGTCGTCTGCGTAGACCTCGACGATCAGTTCTTCGCCTCGAAAGAGCACTTCGCCGCGCGGATTCGACTTTCCCTTGAGGATCAAACTCGGATCGATGAAGGCCTCCTCGGCGGGCAATTCGCCTCGGAGCCTGGCGTCGTCGAATCCGACGGGCAAAGCCGCGGCCTTCTTCGCCGGCTTCGCATCTTCCGCAGCAGAAAACGCGGGCGCAAACAACCAACTCATGACCAACACCGCGCCAACTGCCGCGACACCCGAACGTTCCAGATTTCGTTTTCTCACGCCGCCTCCTTGTCGATCCCACTCGTTTCTGCGACCACGCTCGGTCGCGCTAATTCCCGCGGAGCCACGCGAGCGCAGCTTCTCGGTCGCTGAAATCGAAATGCCGGACTTCCGCCTTCACGAAATGGGACGCGACCCGCGATGCGATCGAAAGGAAGGCGCTGTCCGTGACCGCCGCAATGCGGCCAATGTCCCGATGGTGATTGCGGATGAAACTCAGGTGAGAGACCAGCGCGTCAAAATCACCCCAGCCGGGAAATGACTCGGACTGGATCATCAGCCCGCAGAGTGCACCTTTTTCTTCGATGTAGGGATCGACTTCTCGGGTCAGGGCAGCGAAATCGGCGGACTCGAGCGTGCCTTTGGGCTCGACGACGAGAATGCCCTCGTCTCGAAGGAGATCAAAGGAGATCATCACTTCACCTCATGTTGGGTTGAACTGGCTGTGCCGATTTCGTCACGCCTCCAGAATTATTTCTTGGTATCGGATTCGATCTGCAACGTCGGCGTCGGACGTTTGAGCAGATCGCCGTAGAAGTCGTTGCCCTTGTCGTCGACCACGATGAAGGCCGGAAAGTCTTCGATCTCGATCCGCCAGATCGCCTCCATGCCGAGCTCCTCGTACTCCTGTATTTCGACCTTCTTGATGCTGTGGTCGGCGAGGCGCGCGGCCGGGCCACCGATCGAGCCGAGGTAGAAGCCGCCGTGCTTGTTGCAGGCGTCGCGCACCTGCACCGAGCGGTTTCCCTTGGCGAGCATCACCATGCTCCCGCCGTGGCTCTGGAAGAGATCCACATACGAGTCCATCCGCCCGGCTGTCGTCGGTCCGAACGAGCCCGAGGCGCGACCTTTCGGTGTCTTCGCGGGGCCCGCGTAGTAGACCATGTGATCCTTGAAGTACTGCGGAAGATCCTCACCCGCGTCGAGACGCTCCTTGAGCTTGGCGTGGGCGATATCGCGCGCGACCACCATCGGGCCGCTGAGCGAGAGTCGCGTCGCCACCGGATAGCGGCTGAGCTCAGCGAGGATCTCGGACATCGGCCGGCGAAGATCGATCTTCACGACTTCCCCGTCGAGGTCTTCGGAAGAAACCTCGGGCAGGTACTTGGCGGGATTCTCCTCGAGCTGCTCGAGGAAGACACCATCTCGTGTGATCTTGGCACGGATCTGCCGGTCCGCGGAACAAGACACACCGAGTCCAACCGGACACGAAGCACCGTGGCGCGGCAGACGGATCACGCGCACATCGTGCGCGAAGTACTTTCCGCCAAATTGAGCGCCGATCCCCGTCTCGTTGCAGAGCCGCTGGATCTCTTCTTCGAGAGTGGCGTCGCGGAACGCGCGGCCGCCATCGTTGCCCGACGTCGGAAGCTGATCGAAGTAGCGGGCGCTCGCGAGCTTGACGGTCTTGAGCGTGAACTCTGCCGACGTCCCGCCGACCACGAGTGCCAGATGGTAGGGCGGGCACGCCGCCGTTCCGAGCAAGCGAATCTTTTCCGCCACGAAGTTCAACAGCGATTCCGGATTCAGCAGCGCCTTGGTTTCCTGATAGAGGAAGGTCTTGTTCGCCGAGCCGCCTCCCTTGGCGATGTAGAGCAGCTCGTATTCATCGCCCGGCTCCGCGTAGATCTCGATCTGCGCCGGGAGATTGGTCCCCGTGTTCTTCTCTTTGTACATGTCGATCGGCGCGAGCTGCGAATAGCGCAGGTTCTTGCGCTGGAAGGTGTCGTAGATCCCGCGCGAGATCGCCTCTGCATCGTCGACGCCCGTGAAGACGTTCTCTCCCTTGTGGGCGACGACAACCGCCGTCCCCGTGTCCTGGCAACTCGGCAGTTCGCGACCCGCCGCGATGTTTGCGTTGGTGAGCAGCTCGAACGCCACGAAGCGATCATTCGCGGAAGCATCCGGATCGTCGAGGATCTTGCGCAACTGCGCGAGGTGTCCCGGGCGCAGCAGATGCGAAACATCGTCGAGCGCCTCGGCGGAAAGCAACTGCAGCGCCTCGGCGTCCACCTTCAGGATCGAGCGACCGTCGATCTCGGTGACGGACACATGCTTCGATGCGTCATCGAGTCTCTTGTACGGCGTATCGTCTTTAGTGTGTTCAAAAATGGGTTGATAGGTGAATTCAGGCATGGCGAGGGTTCTCCGTGAATCCCAGCGCCTGCTGCGCCGGGGGGGCGCTCCAAACTATATCTCATTCCGGCGGATGAGACGGTCGCCGTCGTCGATTCGGGCCTCAACCGCGGCGCAAGACTCGAGCCTCGCCGCTGCGCACCGTGAGGTGCTCCTGGTCGAAGAGTTCCATCAGCGGGACCGCGGTGCGGCGACTGGTTCCGATCAGCGCTTTGTAGTCGGACGTTTCGAGACGTCCGTGCTCGCGGAGCTGGGCGATGACCTTTTCGCGCAGTGCGTCAACGGCGGCGCGATCGAACCAGAGGTCTCCCGGGGCGTGCACGAGCTGCTCGGCGCGAACCAGATGCGCGAGCAGATTCCGCAGGGGATCGCCTCCAATTCCGAGCCGCTTCTCCCAATCCTTCAGCGACGGCGGTTCGAGGCCCGCGCTGCGAGCTTCATCTGCGATGCGCGCCACGAGCGACTGATCGGCCGCGCTCAGCGTCGGACGGTGGTCGGGGAGCCGAACGAGATCGCCCTCGATTTTGATCAGGCTGCGATCCGCCAACCGAGAAACCACCAGCTCGACGCTGTTGCGCTCGACGTTTTCGGGCAGGCTCCCCCGCAGTGTACTCGTCGGCATACCGGGCCGAATCGGCTCGCTGCGGTGATACGCTTCGAGGTTTGCGAGTAGGCGGCGCTCGAGGTCTTCGAGCGCATCGCGGTAGAGCCAGCGGCCGTTTGCGGTCGTGGCAATCTCGCCCTTGGCGACGAGCGCCGCCAACAGCGCGTCGCTGGCTTCCGCCTCGAGCCCGGCCTCGCGGCGCAGGGGATCGATTTCCACGCCGCGAAAACCGCTGCGCCGAATCAGCACGACGAGCCGCTCCGCGGGCTCGCCCGCCGCGAGTTGGGCGAGGTCACGCCGGACTTCGGGGTCGCTGCGGCGCCGATGCGGCGGCGCCACGTCGAGAACGACTCCGCCGCCAATCGTGCTGCCCGCCGCGGCATTGCGCGAGAAGCCGCGCGCGATGAAGCGATCGCCCGGAGCGAGTGCGACCGCGTCACCGTCGATGTGGAGACGCGCGAATCCAACTTCACCGGGCCGCAGCGGTTCGTCACCGATGGGCGCGAGCCGAGCCCGACGCTTCGCGGTTCCGGTCAAGAATTCGATCGCCGCCTGGTCCTCGACCGGCGCTGCGATGGGGAGCCACGCGACCTCGACGTCCGCGACGATGGTCGGCCCCAGCAGCCCGGGCGCCGAGACGACCTGACCGCGCGCGACTTCGTCGAGTTCGACACCCTGAAGATTGACCGCGCAGCGCAGCCCGGGCGGGCAGCGCTCGACGGAAACGCCGTGACTCTGCAGGCCGCGAATGCGGCAGCGCCGCCCCGATGGCTGGATCTCGACGGTGTCGCCGACCGCAAACGAACCGCCGACGAGGGTTCCGGTCACCACGCAGCCAAAACCCTTTGCCGAAAAACTGCGGTCGATGCTCAAGCGGGGCGGGCCCGTACGCGATGTGCGGGGCTTCGCGGCTTCGATCGCCTTGCCGATCGCGGCGCGCAGTTCCGGAATCCCCTCGCCGGTCAGCGAAGAAACGGGCACCACGGGCGCATCGACCAACGCCGTATCGGAGAGGAACGCGGAGACCTCCTCCCGGGCGAGCGCTGCAAGATCGGCCTCGGTGGAATCAATCTTGGTCAAGGGCCACGATCCCGCGATCGATCCCGAGCAATTCACAGATTGCGACGTGTTCGCGCGTTTGGGGCATCACGCCTTCGTCGGCCGCGACGACGAGCAGCACGAGATCGATCCCCGAAGCCCCCGACACCATGGTTCGGACGAGCCCTTCGTGACCGGGCACGTCGACGACACTCACGCGGCGGCCGTCGTCGAGGTCGAGGGGCGCAAAGCCCAGGCTGATGGTGATCCCGCGGGCCTGCTCCTCGGGGAGCCGGTCGGTCTCGACCCCGGTGAGCGCGCGAATCAGCGCCGTCTTGCCGTGATCGATGTGACCCGCGGTGCCGAGGACGATCTTGTGGTCAGCGGGGTCCAATGCTCTCGAGTCCCAGATAGCTCTGCAAAGCCGCGGGAATCGCCACCGATCCATCCGAGCGCTGGTGGTTCTCGAGAATCGCAACGATCGTGCGAGGCACGGCGACCGCGGTTCCGTTCAGGGTGTGGACGAACTCGTTCTTCTTGACATCCGCACGCCGGAAGCGCGTCTTGAGCCGCCGCGCCTGATAGTCGGTGCAGTTGGACGCGCTCGTGAGCTCGCCGTAATCACCACCGTCCCCGCGCATCGGCATCCAGCCTTCGATGTCGAATTTGCGGTACGCGGGCGCACCGAGATCACCCGCCGCGATGTCGATCACCCGATACGGAATTTCCAGCGCCTGGAGGATGCGCTCTTCGACCGCCACGATCTCGTCGTGCATCGCCACGGAATCCTCGGGGCGGGTGATCGCGAACATTTCGACCTTGCTGAACTGGTGAACCCGATACAGGCCCTTGCTCTCGCGGCCTGCAGATCCGGCCTCGGTCCGAAAGCAATGAGAGATCCCCGACATGCGCAGCGGCAGATCGGTTTCGTCGAGCAGTGCGTCGGCGTTGATACCGCCGAGGGTGATTTCTGCGGTTCCGATCAGGTCCAGATCCGTGCCCTCGATCGAGTAGATCTGGCTTTCGCTGCCGCGCGGGCTGAACGCGAGGCCATCGACGATCTCTTTGCGCGCGACATCGGGCGTCGCAAACGGGGTAAACCCCGCCTCCATCACAAAGTCGAGCGCCATCCGCTGAAGCGCCAACTCGAGCAGCACGGCCTCGTTCTTCAGGAAGTACCACTTCTGGCCACTCACCTTGGCACCCGCCTCGAAATCGAAGAGATCGAGTTTCTCGTTGAGCCCCAGATGGTCGAGCGGTTGGAATTCGAATTTGCGGGGCTCTCCAACTCGGCGCAGCTCGTTGAAGTCCGCCTCGCCACCCTGCGGCGAATCGGGGTGGAGGAAATTGGGGATCGCGAGCATCAGCGGCTGAAGCACCGCCCTCTCGTCGGCGAGGCGCTTCTCGAGGCCGGCGACTTCCTCTTTCAGCTGCCGGCCTTCGGCGACGTGGGCTTCTCGCTCGGCGGGCTCGAGCTTGCGCTTGCCGCCGGCCTGGTGCTCGTTTCGGCGCTGATTGAGACTATTGAGCTCGGTCTGGATCTCGGTCACGCGCCGCTGAGCGGTGATCGCGGCGTCGACATCGACATCGACGTGACGGGATTTGCAACTCGCGACGATCTCGTCGCGACGGCTTTCGAGGATTCGAGGATCGAGCATGGCCCCAGAGAGAAGCACAACGCCACACCGGCGGGCAAGGCCCGAGGCGCTACGGCCGGCGATCAGCGACCAAGGGGAACGCGAAAGCCAGCTGAGCGGGAACGCTCAGCCGCCGAGCAGAATGCGAAAGCTGCTGAGCGCAAAGTGCTCAGCCGCCGAGCAGAATGCGAAAGCCAGCTGAGCGGGAACCGCTCAGCCGCCGAAGAACATCCCTACGGATCGGCTCGCCCAATCCAGCACGTCGAGATCGCCGAAGAGGAGCGTCGGCACGCGGTTCGGGAACAATCCGAGCGCGAGCACCGCGAGTGCGCAAACGACCAGGACGGCACCCTCGCCGCTCGCGATCTCCGTTCTGTGGGATTCGTCTTCGGGCTCCCGCATGTACATCAGAACCGGAATCCGAAGGTAGTAGTAGACGGACACCACACTCATCAGCACGCCAATGATCAGCAGCCAGATGTCGCCGGAGTTCACCGCGGCCATGAAGATCTTGAACTTACCCATGAAGCCCGCGGTGCCAGGGGATGCCGGCCAAGGAGAGCATGAACAGTGCCATCACTGCGGCCAGGCCGGGGCGGGTGCGCGCGAGGCCCGCAAACGACGCAATCCGCTCGCAATCGTTGCCTCGATTCGCGAGCGCGACCACCACCCCAAACGCGCCGAGATTCATGAACGTGTAGGCGATCAGATAGAAGATCATCGCCGAGTAACCTTCGATCGTTCCGGTCACGAGTCCGATCATCAGATAACCGGCGTGCGCGATGCTCGAATAAGCGAGCATCCGCTTCACGTTCTCCTGAATGATGGCCATGATGTTTCCGACCACGATCGTGAGTGCGGACAGCACCCAGAAGATGCTCTCGAGCGATTCTTCCAGCGGACCGAAAGCCATCGCGAGCAACCGGATCAGGGTTGCAAACGCCGCGACCTTCACCGTCACCGACATGTAGGCAGTGACCGCGGAGGGCGCTCCTTCGTAGACGTCCGGTGTCCATTGGTGGAAGGGCACCATCGAGATCTTGAACGCGAAGCCCACCACGACGAGGCCCAGTCCAGTGAGCGCAATCGGATTGTCGACATCGAATCCAGCGCGAAGCGCCTCGAAGGAAGTCCCACCGGAGACGCCGTACAAGAGCGCCATCCCGTAGAGCAGGATCGCGCTCGCAAAGGATCCAATCAGGAAATACTTGAGCGCGGACTCATTGCTGCGCAGCTTGCGCCGATCGAAACCCGCCAACACGTAAATGGGGATGCTCATCAACTCGAGCCCGAGAAAGACGGCGATCAAATCTACGGCGGCGACCATCAGCATCATGCCCGACGCAGAGAGCATGATGAGCGCGTAATACTCGCCGTGATTGATCCGAAGTTCCGAGAGGTAGGTGATCGAGAGCGCGCAGGAAAGCAGCGCGGAAAGCGCCAGCACAGCGGTCACGAGCGACGAGAAGGGGTCGAGCTGGTACATCGGATTGTCGGGATTGAAGACCTGCACGCCGCCGGCGGCGAACGCGGCCCCCGAAGCCCAGAGGGTCAGCGCGAAGAAGAAGATCGCCGTGGCTGCCAACACCGTACCGATGAAGGACTCCGTGACCTCCCTCCCCAGAAAGGTATCCGCACGGGAGAGCAGGACTTCTCCCATCAGGATCGTCATCGATCCAATCGCCACCAGGACGATCGGAAGCAGGACCGAGAGATTGAGATCCGGCGCGGGAATCACAGCTGCTCCTCGGCTTCGTCCGGTATCACGGATTCGGACTCAGAATCGGGTGCGTCCGGTATCGCGGTTTTGGTTTCTGTTTTGGCTTCTGCTTCGGGCGCCACTTCGGATTCTGCTTCGGGCGCCACCTCGGTTTCCACTTCGATGACGCCGCGGCGCAATTCGAGCTGGCGGATCAATTCGATCACGGACGGCTCGATCCGACGCAAGAGCGGATTCGGATAGACACCGATCCAGATGATCGGGATCAGCAGCGACAGCATGACGACCTTTTCGCGCAGCCCGAGATCGATCAGACCGCGGTTCTCCGGATTGTCGACCGGGCCAAACATGACGCGCCGGAACATCCAGAGCATGTACGCGGCGGCGAGCACGACGCCGGACGTCGCGATGATCGCGAAAATCGGAGCGACCAGGAATGTGCCGACCAGGATCAGGAACTCCCCGACGAAACCGTTGAGCATCGGCAAGCCGATACTCGACATCGTCACGACCCCGAAGCAGGCTGCGAAGACCGGCATCGGTCGCGCGACACCACCGAAATCCGCGATCTGCCGGGTGTGACGGCGCTCATAGAGCATCCCAACCAGGATGAAGAGTGCGCCGGTCGAAAGGCCGTGATTGACCATCTGCAGCACACCGCCGGTGAGCCCGTGAACGTTCAGCGCAAAGATCCCGAGCATCACGAAACCGAGATGGGCAACCGACGAATACGCGACGAGCTTCTTGATGTCCGATTGCACCATCGCGACGAGTGACCCGTAAACGATCCCGATGACGGACAGCGTCATCATCAAGGGCGTGAATTCGACCGCAGCAGATGGGAAGAGCGGAATCGCAAAGCGCAGGAATCCGTAGGTCCCCATCTTCAGCAGAACGCCCGCCAGTACGACAGAGCCCGAGGTCGGCGCTTCCACGTGGGCATCGGGGAGCCAGGTGTGCAGCGGGAACATCGGCACCTTGATCGCAAACGCGAGCGCGAACGCGGCAAACAACCAGGTCTGGGTCTTCCACCAGATTCCGTCCACCGGAACCACCGTCTGCAGCAACCCGCCCATCTCGCCGCCGGGCGGTGCCACGAGGTCGAAGTTGAGCACGCCGGTCTGGTCGAAATTCAGGTAGTAGAGGACGAGCATCGCCAGCAGCATCAACAGCGAGCCCACCATCGTGAACAGGAAGAACTTGACCGCTGCGTAGACGCGCCGGGGGCCGCCCCAGACTCCGATGATGAAGTACATCGGAACCAGCATCGCTTCCCAGAACACGTAGAACTGGAAGAGGTTGAGCGACACGAACGCCCCGAGCATCCCGGTCTCGAGGCTGAGCATGAAGAAGAGGTAGTTGCGCAGCGACTTCGAGATTTCGTTCCAGGAAGCCAACAAGATGATGGGCATCAGGAACGTCGTGAGCAGCACCATCAACAGGCTGATGCCGTCGACGCCCACGAAATACTGGATGCCGTACTCGGGAATCCAGGGGGCGTGTTCCACGAGTTGGAAACCCATCTCGAGCGGATCGAATACCGCGAACAGGCGCAGTGACAGCAAGAAGGTGAGAATGCTGCTGGCCAGCGCGATCGGCTTCCAGAGTGATGCCGGCAGTCCGTCCGCTCCGAGCAACCGGGCGAGGATGCTCGTCGCCATCAATCCCAGGGCCGTCACCAGCGGGAAGAAGGTGATGATGGTAAGCAGGTGCTGATCGAATTCGCCCATTCCCCCCTACCTCAGCAGATAACCCACGATCGCCACCGCACCGACGATCATGAAAAAGATGTAACTCTGGGCGAGGCCCGACTGCGCGTACTTCAGGCCGTTTGCAGCGACCGCGCGGATTCCGTACGCCGTTCCGTTGGCCCCGATCCCGTCGATCAAGCCCGCATCGACGATCCGATAGAGCACGCGATCCGAGAACACGACGAGCGGGCGAACGATGACCGCATCGTAGAGTTCGTCGATGTAGTACTTGTTGAGCAGCGTCCGATAGAGGCCGGAAAGGGTCGTGGCGATCCGATCGGGGACGCCGGGCTTCTTGATGTACAGCAACCAGGCCATCGCGGTTCCCGACAGCGCGATCGCAACCGCCCAGAATGCCATCCAGTATTCCGTACTGTGCGCGATGTGATGCGGTTCGCCCGCGGCGAACACCGGCTTCAGGAAGTTCGCGAGACTGTTCGATTCTTCGATCCCGATCAGGTCACCCCAAATCTGGGGAAGGCCGACGAGCCCAGCGGTCACAGAGAAGAAGGCGAGCACCCAGAGCGGGTTCAGCACGAAGCCGTTCGGGTCCTTGACGTGGCTGAGAACGTCACTCGGCACGCGAGATTCGCCACAGAACGTGAGGTACCAGAGGCGGAACATGTAGAACGCGGTCAGGCCCGCGGTCAGCATGCCGATCCCGTAGAGCCAGGTGTGACCGGGCACGTGGGACGCCCAGGCGGCGACGAGAATTTCGTCCTTGGAAAAGAATCCCGAAAACGGTGGGAAGCCCGCGATCGCGTAGACGCCCGCAAAGAAGACCCAGCGGGTCATCCGCAGTCGGCGCCAGAGGCCGCCCATCTTCCGCATGTCCTGCTCGTGGTGCATCGCGAGGATGACGGCGCCGGCGGCGAGGAAGAGCAGCCCCTTGAAGAAGGCGTGCGTTCCGAGGTGAAAGATCGCCGCCGTATAACCGCCGCAGCCCGCAGCGAGGAACATGTAGCCGAGTTGGCTCACCGTCGAATAGGCGAGCACCTTCTTGATGTCGTTTTGCGTGATCGCGATCGTGGCAGCCACCAACGCGGTGATCGCACCCGTCCACGCGATCACCGCAGAAGCTTCGGGTGCGGCCGCGTAGAGGAAGCTCAGGCGGCAGACCATGTAAACGCCTGCGGTCACCATCGTGGCTGCGTGGATCAACGCGGAGACCGGAGTCGGGCCCGCCATCGCGTCTGGCAGCCAGACGTAGAGCGGAATCTGGGCCGACTTCCCGCAGGCTCCGAGGAAGAAGCACAGCCCGATCACGTTCACGAGCTGCCACTCGGGGGCGAAGGGCATCCACGCGGGCACCGCGATCGTCATCTCTACGATGCCGTCGAAGTGTGCCTGGATCCCTGCGAACGAAACCGCCGGGTGTCCGATCTCTGAAAGCGCATTGAACAGCAGGAAGAGTCCAATCAGGAAGCCGAAGTCACCGATCCGGTTGACGATGAACGCCTTGCTTCCGCAGTAGGCGTTCCAGCTGTCGCTGTACCAGAAACCGATCAATAGATAGGAGCAGAGGCCCACGCCTTCCCAGCCGAGGAACATCAGTACCAGGTTGTCGCCCAGCACCAGTACCAGCATCGAGAAGGTGAAGAGGTTCAGGTAACAGAAGAAGCGTTGGGTGCCTTTGTCGTCGCGGTGATCGTCCTCCATGTAGCCGATGGAATAGATATGGATCATCGATCCGACGAAGGTGACGACCAGCGTCATCACGGCGGAGAGCGGATCGAGTTGAAACGAAACCTCGGCGCTCAATGCGCGCGAGCCGATCCCCGCCCCGATCCAGGTGTAGATGTCGTCGACGAGCATTCGCGAATCCGGGGGAAGCGCCAATAGATCGCGAAACGCGATGCACGCGAGCACGAATGAAAGCAGAACGGCCGCGCACGAAAAGATCGCGGCCACGCGCGGGACAGTCGGGCGGCGCAACACTCCGATCGAGACCCCGTGATAAGCCGCGACCAACAGGGGTAGCAGGGGGATCCAGCGGAGCAGATCGCTCTCTGTGCCGACGTCTACCATTTGAGGAGATTGACCTCTTCCACGTTCACGGAATCCCGGTTGCGGAACATCGCGAGCAGGATTCCCAGTCCGACCGCCACTTCAGCGGCCGCCACAGCGATGACTATCAGAACAAAGATCTGCCCATCGATCGCAGCTACACCGTCCACCTGGGACCAGATGCGATTAAAACCTACGAACGCCAGGTTGACGGCGTTGAGCATCAACTCGATCGACATCAGGATCACGATCAGGTTCCGCCGCGTCACGACTCCGAGCACACCGATCGTGAAGAGAATGGCCGACAAGGCGATGACGTGATCCATCGGTAGCATCAGTCGATCTTCCGTTTGGCGAGAATCAATGCGCCCACGATCGCCGCGAGCAGCAGTAGCGACACCATTTCGACGAGCAGCACGTAATCCGTATAGAGCGCAATGCCCACCTGGCGATAACCGCCATATCCCTCGGGAACGGCTTCGGGCGGTGTTGCGAACAGCGGATCGCGGCCCAGCGCGATCAAGACCTGGACCAGGATGGCGACGCCCGCGATCACGAAGGCGGATTTGATCAGACGCTGCTTGCCCGGCGGAAACTCGTCGGTCGAGAGATTGAGCAACATCACGACGAAGAGGAAGAGCACCACGATCGCGCCGCCGTAGACCATGATCTGGAACGCGGCGACGAGATAGGCCTCGAGCAGCAGGTAGATCGCACCGAGGGAGACCATCGTGCCGACGAGGCTCAGCGCCGAGGCCACCGTGTTGCGGGTGTTCAGCACCATGCCCAGCGCCGAGATGACCGCAAGGCCTCCGAATAGGTAGAAGAGAATCGTTTCGGCCGTCATCGCTCGATCATCCCTTCACCCACAGCAACACGGCGCCCGTCACGAAGATGTTCGCGATCGAAAGCGGCAGCAGAATCTTCCAGCACAGGCTCATCACCTGGTCATAGCGGAAACGCGGCAGCGACCAGCGGATCAGCATCTGCACCCAGATCATGAAGATGACCTTGAGCATGAAGGTTGCAAAGTGAATCAGGATGCAGAGGCCCGTCGCGAAACCGGTGCCCATCACAGGCGAAATGCCATTGATGATCGTATCGGTCGACAGCAGCGGAACCGCCCAGCCGCCGAGGAAGATCGTCGCGGTCAGCGCCGCGATCAGGATGATCTCGATGAACTCCGACATGAAGAACAGGCCGAAGCGCATACCCGAATACTCGAGGTGGTAGCCCGCGATGATCTCGGATTCGCCCTCGGGAAGATCGAACGGCGGGCGTTTGTTCTCCGCCATGACCGCGGTCAGGAACATCAGGAAGCCGAGCGGCTGATAGACGATCCCCCAGGCCGGAAGGCGAATCCAGTCGATCCAGCCCCAATTCAAACCGAAGTAGAGGTCCAGGAAGCCGAGAACCCGAAACGAGGTGTCCTGCGCGAGCGCCATGTCGGATAGACGCAGCGTCTGAAACACCATGAAGACGCCGACGACCGTCAGGCCCATCGTGACCTCGTATGAGATCATCTGGGCCGAGGCGCGCAGCCCACCGAGCATCGACCAGTTGTTGTTGCTCGACCATCCGGCGATGACGTTGCCGTAGGCGGCGATCGATCCGAGCACGAAGATGTAGAGCAATCCCCAGTCGATGTCGGCGCCGACGAGATTGAGGGTGGTGTCGCCAAAATAGTAGACACCGCCAAAGGGAATCACCGCGAACGCCATGATCGCGGGCACGGCTGCGATCAGCGGACTGAGCATGTGCATCACGCGATTTGCCCCGTCGGGCACCATGTCTTCTTTGGTAAACAACTTGACCACATCTGCGATCGGGTGCAGCAGGCCCAGGATGGTGATGCCATTGAGGTCCGCGCGATTGGCGCCGATGCGATCCTGCATCACGGCGCTCTGCTTGCGCTCGATCCAGGTGATGATCGGCGCGAGCCCCATCACCATCACGGAGAAGATGAAGAGAATCTTGACGATGGGTTCGATCGGCATCTAGCGCTCCGCCTCCGAAGCGGCCGAATCCGCGAGGGGGCGACCTGCGTCGCCGACCGAATCGAGATCGATCCCCGCGAACGCCGGATTTGCGGCGGCGAGATCGCGCGCGACCTGCCGCGCGTCGTAACTTCCATCGAAGCCTTCGAGGCCGAGTGCGGCGCCGAGCTTCGCGATCACTTCTCCGTCGGAATACGTCTCCCATATCGATTCAACGGCGGGAACCACGCGCTGAACACGGCGCGCTGCGTTGACGAAGGTGCCGAGCTTTTCGGCCGCGTGCCGCACCGGGACGATCACGTGCGCGACGCGCTGCAATTCGGATGCGTGCGTGTCGAGCACGATCACTGTATCGAGGTTCGCGAGCGGCTCTTCGCTGCCGAGCATCCCTTCCTGCAACGCATCATGTCCGAGCGCGATCACAGCGTCGACTCCGCCACTGCCGATTCGATCCACCACCGTGCGCGCATCGCCAAATCCGAGTTCGCGCGCGCCGACGGCATTGGGCGCCTTCTCTTCCTTGATGAGCAGATCGTCCGCCTTGCCGCGCACGACCGCGACGCCGAGTGTTTCCGAACCCAAGGCCGCGAGAAAGCGCCGGAAGGTGAAGAGGTCCTCGTTGGTGGCGTGCGCGGACGCGAGCCCTGCGATCACGCCGGGGCCCTTCGACTCGATGAGTCGGCCCAACCGGCTCGCCGCGACTTCGATCGCTTGATCGAGTCCGACGGGATCGAGCCGCCCCGATTCGTCGCGCACCGCGCATTCGCGCAGACGGTCCGGAGCGCCGATCCTGCGGTAGCTCATTCGGCCCGCGTCACAGATCCAGGTGTCGTTCACCGCATCGTTACGGCGCGGCACATAGCGGTAGACCTTGTTGTTCGCGACACCGAGGTGGATGTTGCAGCCGTTCGAACACCCCGTGCAGATGCCGGGAACATCCTCGAGGAACCAGACCCGGATCTTGAAACGGAAGTCCTTCGTGGTAAGCGCCCCGACCGGGCAGATGTCCGCGACGTTCATCGAATAATCGTTATCGAGTGGCATCCCCGGGAAGGTCTCGATCACAGAGTGATCACCGCGGTTGAAGATCGCGAGCTCGCCGGTTTTCGGAATCTCCCGGCAAAAACGCACGCAGCGACGACACAGGATGCAGCGCTCCTGGTCGAAGACGATCGTCGGACCGAGGTCGACGTTCTTCTTGAGCGCGCGCCGCGGCTCCTTGGAGCGAGACGCCTTCACCCCGTAGTCGTACGTGTAGTCCTGCAACTTGCACTCGCCCGCCTGATCGCAGATCGGGCAATCGAGGGGATGGTTGACGAGCAGCAACTCCATCACGCCTTCGCGCGCTTGCTTCACGCGTTCGTTCTGGGTGTGCACCACCATCCCGTCGCGCACCGGCGTGTCGCAGGCGATCTGGAGTTTGGGAATGCCCTCGACTTCCACCTGGCACAAGCGGCACGAGCCGTCGATTGGGAGCTTCGGGTGCCAACAATAATGGGGGATGTCGATGCCGTTCATCAGCAGGCCCGCATCGTCGAGCGCCTGAAGGATGGTGCGCCCCTCGGCAACCTCGAGCTCATTCCCGTCGATCGTGATCTTCGGCATCAGAGTTCGAAGCTCCCCGGAAATGGGCACTTGCGCTGTCGGACGTGCTCGACGAAATCGTCGCGGAAGTGACGCAGCAGTCCCCTGGATCGGCCACGCGGCGGCGTCTGCAAACGCGCAGATCGTCTTCGCCTCCATCTTGCCAGCGACGTCGCCTAGCACTTCGATGTCTTCTTCTTCACCCGCTCCACGCTCGATCCGCTCGATGATCTTGTTCATCCACCCCGTACCCTCACGGCATTGGGTGCACTGACCGCACGACTCGTCGCGGAAGAAGTACGAGATCACACTCGCAGCCCGAACCATGCAGGTGGTCTCGTCCATCACCATCACCCCGCCGGTCCCGAGCATCGTCTTTTGTTCGCGCAGAAATTCGTTCGCCATCGGGACGTCGAGTTGGCCGGCGGGCAGAATCGGCATCGACATGCCGCCCGGGATCACGCCCTTCACCTTGCGCCCGCCGGGAACTCCGCCCGCGTGTTCGAAAACGATCTCGGACAAGGGCGTTCCGAGCGGCAACTCGTAGAGGCCCGGGCGAACCACGTGACCCGACACGCCGAAAATCGTCGTCCCGGGACTCTTCTCGGTCCCGAATCCGCGAAACCAGTTGGCGCCCTTGGCGATGATGTGCGGAACGTGAGAGAAAGTCTCCACGTTGTTGACCGTCGTCGGCATGCCGAATGCGCCGTACTGCGCGGGAAAGGGCGGCTTCTTGCGGGGCTGGCCCTTCTTGCCCTCGAGCGATTCGAGCAGTCCGGTCTCTTCCCCGCAGATATAGGCGCCCGCGCCGCGCGTCACCCGCACATCGTGGTGAAAACCCGTGCCCATTACGTTGTCGCCGAGATAACCCTTCGCGTAGGCCTCGGCGACGGCGCGCTCCACTTGCGTGGCGGGAAACGCGTACTCGCCTCGAATGTAGATGAAGGTGGCGGAAGCTCCGGTCGCCCAGGCCGCGATCAGGATGCCCTCGAGCATCTGATGCGCTCCGCGCTCGAGCATGATCCGGTCCTTGAACGACCCGGGCTCGGATTCGTCAGCGTTGCAAATCAGGTACTTGGGGCGATCGTCTTCTTTGGGCATGAACGACCACTTCATGCCCGCCGGGAAGCCCGCGCCCCCGCGACCCTGCAGGCCCTGCGGTCTTGACGACTTCGATCACGTCGTCGGGAGTCATCTCGGTCAGGGCCTTGCGCGCGGCCGTGTAACCGCCGAAGCGCTCGTAACCCTCGAGGGTCGGGTAGTCGGCCTCGGCGAAGTGCTCGGTCAGGTATTGGGTCACGTAGGGACTCTCAAGCACAGCGCGACCCCTATTTACCGAGTGAGTCGAGGATCTGCTTCGCCTTTTCGACGTCGAGATCCTCGTGATATTCGTCATCGACACGCATCATGGGCGCATACCCACAAGCTCCCAGGCACTCTTCGTGGCCGAGAAAGATGCGGCCGTCCGAAGTTTCTCCGGGAGCGGTCACACCGAGATGCGACTCCAGCTGACTCAGCAGACTTCGCGAACCGCGCAGCGAGCACGGCAGGTTCGTACACACGTAGACGTGATGCTTGGCCTGCGGTGAATCGAAGAACATGTTGTAGAAGGTGACGACTTCCATCACCTCGATCGGGTGAATCTCGAAGATTTCGGCGAGTTCGACCGCGCACTCCTTGGAGACGTGGCCGTGATCTGCTTGAACGAGGTGTATCGCTGGAAGAAGCGCGCCCCGCTTCTTGGGATACTTCGAGATGGCCTCGTCGATCTGCGAACGCGTCTCGTCGGAGATCACCATTCGAGACCGCCCTTCATCCACTCGTAGATCAGTCCTATGGCAAGCGGAATGGTAAAGATGAACATCGCCATGAAACCGAACCAGCCGAGATCCTGGAAGACCGCGCCCCACGGGTAGAAGAAGATCGCCTCCACGTCGAAGACGACAAAGAGAATCGCGACCATGTAAAACTTGACCGCGTAGCGGCGGCGCGGACTAACGATCTGCGACTCACCGCATTCGAACGGTTCGTGTTTTCCAGCGAATTTGCGGCGCGGCCCGAGCAGCAGGTGGATGCCGAGCATCGCGCACGCGACCACCACCCCCACGACGAGGATCACCAAAACGCCGGTGTACTCGGCGAGCATGGATCGCGTCCTCCGCGCGTCAAAAGAAGTGGGAACTACTTGAACTACTTACGAAAACCGCGCGAAAGGTACCGGGGACCCCCGCGGGCGTCAAGAATTTTGACGCCTCGAAATGGTATTCGCACGGGTATATGATGGGCGTCGTGAGCATCCCGATCGCAGTACTCGGCGCCGGAAGTTTCGGAACCTGCCTCGCGCTTCTTTGCGCGCGAAATCACGACGTCACGATCTGGGCGCACGATCCGGATCTGGCCGAAAGCATCAATCGCGATCGAAAAAACCCTAGGTATCTGTCGGATCTAGAAATCCCCTCCAATGCGCGCGCGACTTCGGACCTGTCGGAAGCACTGCGGGACCGCGAACTGGTCATCTGTGCGATCCCGAGTCAATTCGTACGGGACGTGATGACGCGCGCCAACAGTGAGCTGGCCGAGACCAGCATCCTGATTTCGACCGTCAAGGGGATCGAGAACGGGACCTGCATGCTGATGGACGAAGTGTTCCGAGATGTGCTCGACCCGGTCCATCATCCGCGCCTGACCTTCCTTTCGGGCCCTTCGTTCGCCCGCGAGGTCGCCGACGGGCAGCCCACCGCGGTGACGGTGGCCTGCCGCGACGAGACCTACGCGGTATCCGTACAGGAATCGCTCTCTTCACCGGAATTCCGCTGCTACACGGGCAACGACGTCGTGGGCGTCGAGCTTGGTGGCGCGCTCAAGAACGTGATCGCGATCGCTGTGGGGGTTTGCGACGGGCTCGGCTTCGGGCTGAACGCCAGGGCGGCCGTGATGACGCGAGGGCTTCGGGAAATCACCCGGCTGGGCATCGCGATGGGCGCCGATGCGACGACCTTTCTTGGGCTCGCGGGGGCGGGCGACCTCTGGCTGACCTGCACGGGCGACCTCTCCCGAAACCGCCGGGTCGGGCTCGCCCTCGGGCGCGGAGAGAGCCTTTCGGACATCGTGAGCAGCATGAACGAGGTTGCGGAGGGCATCCGGACGACCGAGGGGGCCTGCGAACTCGGGCGCCGCCACGGCGTCGAGCTGCCGATCGCCGCGATGGTCGATGAACTCATCCAAGGAAAGATCACGCCTGAAGAGGGCGCGCGCCGGCTGATGTCGCGCCAGCTGCGCAGCGAGAACGAATAGCGAACGCGTTCGCATATAAAAGCCGCGCCCGTAACACCGCGCTCGATAAAGCAAAATGGGGCAAATGGCCCCACCAGAAAGCATGGCGCCGAGCCGCCAGGAGCGCTAAATTTTATTAAGCGAAAACGAAAATCGTTTTCAATTGAAAGGCCGGAAAAGCCGATAAGAACTCAAAAGCGGTCCCTCTCGAACCCCGGCAATCCCGAGAAGACCTCGGTCAGGAATCATGGCGCTACCCACAGAATCCCTCGTTACCGAATCCCTTCAGACCTACTCTCGTCTGTGACGACAGCGTGCCGCTCTCGTCGCTGGCCCCGGGCTCCCACGCGACGATTACCGACGTCGACGCGACCACACCCGAAGGTCACCGCCTGCTCGAGCTCGGCTTCCTGCCCGAAACCGAAATTCGCGTCGTCCGACGCGCACCTCTCCGCGACCCGATTGCGTTCTACCTGCGCGGCGGCCAGATCTGCTTGCGGCGTTCGGAAGCCGCACTGATCCGGGTGATTTCGACCGACGCAGAGTCCGCGGCGTGAACACCGCGGCTGCACCAGCCCCGCTGCGACTCGGTCTGGTCGGAAGCCCGAACTCTGGCAAGACCACCCTCTTCAACGCCCTGACCGGTCTGCGCGCGAAGGTCGGCAACTACCCGGGTGTGACCGTCGAGCGCCGGGAGGGCTCGGCGACCTTCGAAGGACGCCGATCGGTGGTGATCGATCTGCCGGGGTCCTACAGCCTCTCGCCGGTCAGCCCCGACGAGGAAGTCGTGGTGCGCGTACTCGACGGCAAACTCAACGGAGTACCGCAGGCACTCGCGGTGGTCGCCGACGCCTGCACGCTCGAGCGCTCGCTGCTGATGCTCGCTCAGATCCTGCGCCGCGAGATACCCACCTGCCTCGTGCTCACGATGACCGATGAACTCCGGGCGCGGGGCGGCCGCATCGACATTCCGCGACTCGAGCGGGCTCTGGGCATTCCCGTTCTCGGCGTAGTGGGCCATCGCGGCATCGGGATCGCGAAGCTGAGGCGACTCTTCGCCAAGCCCGAGGATTGGAGCCGCCCGCACATCATGCCGCCAGAAGAGGTCCACGCTCGCGCGGGCTGGGTCGAGTCGATCCTCGAGCATGTGCTCACCCGGCATCCCGGGAGAAGCCGCAAGAGCGACGCCATCGATCGAATCGTCCTGCACCCGGTAATCGGCCCGCTGCTCTTCGCGGCAGTGATGGTCGCCTTCTTCCAGCTCATTTTCGCCTGGGCACAACCGGCGATGGATTTCATCGACGCGGGTGTCGCGAGCCTCGGCAATTTCGTTCACACCCAGCTTCCCGCCGGGCTGTTCGCCGATTTTCTCGCAGACGGACTGATCGCGGGCGTCGGCTCCGTGATCATCTTCGTGCCGCAGATCGCGCTGCTCTTCACGCTGCTCTATTTCCTTCAGGACATCGGCTACATGGCGCGCGCGGCGTTCGTGATCGACCGCGTGATGGCGGGGGTGGGCCTGGAGGGCCGCGCTTTCGTCTCGCTGCTCTCCTCCTACGCGTGTGCGGTGCCCGGGATCATGGCCACGCGCACGATCCCGTCGCCGCGCCATCGCCTGGTCACGATCCTCGTCGCGCCGCTGATGACCTGCTCGGCGCGACTGCCGGTTTACGCGCTGCTGATCGGAGCCTTCGTGCCCGCCGTGACGGTGGCCGGCCCGTTTGGCCTACAAGGACTCGTGTTACTCGGTCTCTACGCGATCGGCTCGCTGACGGCGCTGTTGGTGGCGTCGGTGCTGACCCGCACACTGCTGCAAGAAGACGCGATGCCCTTCTATATGGAACTCCCCCCCTACCGGATGCCGACCGCGAGGCTGCTCGCCAGCCAGGTATGGAGAAGCACGTGGGCGTTCCTGCGCCGCGCCGGCACGATCATCCTCGCGGTCTCGATGGTCTTGTGGTGCCTGCTCACCTTCCCGCAGCAAGAAGCACCACCCGGTACGAGCCCCGCAGAGGCGGGTCGCTACGCGATCGAACACAGCTTTGCGGGAAGGGCCGGGCATGCGATCGAGCCGCTGATCGAGCCGTTGGGCTTCGACTGGAAGATCGGGATCGGCCTGATCGCGAGCCTGGCCGCTCGCGAGGTCATCGTCGCGACGCTGGCCCAGATCTACGCTGCGACCGACGAGGACGCCTCACTGCGCACGGCCGTCCAGAACGACATCGATCCGCGAACCGGAAAAAAGGTCTTCGACGCGCCGACCGTGGCATCCCTGCTGGTCTTCTTCATTTTTGCCCTCCAGTGCATGTCGACGCTCGCGATCATGCGGCGCGAGACGAACTCCTGGCGCTGGCCGGCCTTCGCGTTCAGCTATCTGCTCGTCCTCGCCTACGCGGCGAGCTTCGGCACACACCACATCGTCCATCGCCTGGTCGGTTGAGCGCCGCACCCAGCGTGCGATCCCGTCCGGGCGGGGCGGCCGAAATCGGCGTGGGGTAGCCTTCCCGCGATGATCGGCCGGAAATCCATCGCGCTCGCAGCACTCGTCGCGTTCGCGGCCACACTCGCGGGCTGCATGACGACGAGGAAGACGATCCTCGAGCAGAAGGGAGTCACCGTCCAGCTGATCTCCAAGCGGGGTGACAACATCGAATTGAATCACCCGATCACCATTGCGCCCGTGCGGCTCTCTCACATGCTCGCTCGGATCGACATTCGGCTCACCGCCAAGGATTCCCAGCAACGTGTGCCGGCTTTTCACATCGAGGAGATCGACGGGATCTCCGAGGGGCTCGCGAAGGGCTTGCGAGAGGCCGCTCCCAACCAGCGTGTCATCGTCTACTCGACTCGGCGCGAAAAGCGCTTCGCGATCTTCGAAACGAAATATCTGACGAGCTTCATCGCCTACGCGTACGGGGAACATCTGTTCCTACATCTCTCGCGATCGAATTGGGAAATCCCACCTCGGAGAAAGGACTCCCTACCCGAACCGAAGATCGGCAAACATCCGAGCAAATTCCGAATCCTCCCGAGCAAGGCGATGAGGTTGGTCGACGAGCAGGCCCTGGCCATCTCGTGGCGCGACAAGATTTTCGAAAGACCCACTCGAACGCGGGTCACGCCGAGTGGCAAGATGATTCGAAAGACCATCTTGATGGAGAGCGAGGAACCCGAGAGCGAAGCGGAAGCCGAGCCGGAACAACCGGCGGGCCAGCAGACCATTCCCGCCGGGATCTCCGCGAAGACCCTTCGCGCCCTCGCGGACCTGGAAGAGCGGCGGCAGCGAGGGGAGATCGACGAGTACGCGTACGAGCGGGAGCGGAACAAGATCCTCGCCGCCGATCCCGCCACCAGTTCCAACTGAAAAGAGGGAAGCGCGCGCCTACTCGACGTACCCGAGGCTTCTGAGCAGTTCGAGTTCGGCCGGATCTCCGCTCTCACCCGACTCCTCGATCAAGCGCCCGATCACGGGCTCGTAGGGAAACAGGATCGCACCCATGTCGAGCACCTCGATCGCCGCGGTTCCGGCCCCCGCACCGCGGAGCTGATGCGCGGTGGCGAAGTATTCGCTCGCCTCCACCCGGTTCGGATGGAGTTCCGCGAGCTGGGCGAGTTGGGCTTTCGCCTCTTCGCCGTGCCCCCCCCCGCGCATACGCTTCGAGTTTCGCGAGTTCGAGCCCCCACGAGGTCGCATCATCGAGCAAGTCCGGCGGCCCGGCCGCAGCGGCGAGCAGCCCGGCCTCGGCAGCGGCGACGGCATCGTCATAGGCGGCGTCCGCAAGCGCGGCGCGGGCCTCGATCAGATGGTCCTGCCGCGAGATCTCGCAGCCGCATAATGATGCGATAACTGCGAGTGAACCCAGCACTTTCGCGTACCGGGTGAAAAACGTCCCACGTGCGTTTCTAAGCAACATCAAATCCATTCTCCAGCCACTGCTCTTGGAACCCAGTCACACCCGACGGGTTCCAAGTGGTATAGTATAGCCGCTACGGCCTAGTGTCCGAGAAGCCGGGGCCACCGCCACGGCCGACCTCCGCAGAAAGCCGTCGATTCTGCCCGAGAGGTCCCCAGGAGATCATGAACTTCGCGCGACATTGGTCGACCACCGCAGCGTGGTCCCTTTTTCTAGCCCTGACCGCGAGTGAAGCGCACGCCTACATCGGCCCCGGTGCGGGGTTCGCGTTGGGCGGATCGGTGCTGGTCCTGCTGGTCACGTTTGCACTCGCGTTCGCGATCATTCTCACCTGGCCGATTCGCGCCGCCATCAAGTTGATCAAGGTCGGCAACCCCTACAAGGCCGCGATGGCCAAGAAGGTCGTGATTCTCGGGTTGGACGGAATGGATCCGGGCATGACGACGAAGCTCATGCGCGAAGGCCGCCTGCCGAACTTCCAGAAGCTCGCGGAGCGCGGCGTCTTCCGGCCGCTCGACACCAGCGTTCCCTCGATGTCTCCGGTCGCCTGGTCGACGTTCGCGACCGGCGTCGACGCGAGCCGCCACTGCATCTACGACTTCCTGACGCGCGATCCCTGCACGTACGCGCCGCTGCTGAGTTCGACGGATATCGGAAGCGCCAAGAAGGTGATCAACATCGGGCGCTACATCGTGCCGCTCGGCAAGCCCAAGATGAAGCTGCTGCAAAAGAGCCAGCACTTCTGGAAGCTGCTGGGCGACAAGAACATCTTCTCGATCATCCAGCGCGTCCCGATCACCTTTCCCCCCGTGCCCTTCAAGAATGGGCTGCTGCTGAGCGGCATGTGCGTGCCCGACCTGCGCGGCAGCCAGGGCACCTTCTCGTTCTTCAGCACCGAGAGCGAGGGAGACGCGGCCAAGTTCATCGGCGGCGAGCAGACCGTGCTGCGGCGCAAGGGCAACGCGATCCGCTCGCGCATCGTCGGGCCCGACAACAGCATGCTCAAGACTGGCGGGCGGATGACGCTGCCCTTCACGCTGACGATCGCCGAGGATGGGCAGAGTGCGCGCCTCGAAATCGACGACGACGAAACGCTCACATTGAAGCTCAACGAGTACTCGGATTGGGTCGAGCTCACCTTCAAGGCGGGGCTCGGTGTCAAGGTCAGCGGAATCGCGAAGTTCTACCTGATCTCGACCGACCCCCACGTCAACCTCTACATGACGCCGATCCACATCGACCCCGAAAACCCCGCGATGCCAATCTCGCACCCCGAGGTCTACGCGATCTACCTCGCCAAGAAGCAGGGCAAGTACGCGACGCTCGGCCTCGCGGAAGACACCTGGTCGCTCAACAACCGCGTGATCGACGAAAAAGTCTTCTTCGATCAGGCGATCTCGATCTGCGAAGAGCGCGAGACGATGTTCCTCGACGCCGTCAAGCAGACGAAGAGCGGCCTGGTCACGACCGTCTTCGACACCACCGATCGCGTGCAGCATATGTTCTACCGCTATCTCGATCCGACCCATCCGGCGAACGCGGGCAAAGACACCGAGCAGTGGAAGGACGCCATCGCGCAGGTCTACGAGCGCGCCGATGCACTGGTGGGGAAGGTGTGGCATCTCGTCGACGAGCCGAACACGGTCTTCATGGTGATCAGCGACCACGGCTTCACCAACTTCCGCCGCGGCGTGAACATCAACAGCTGGCTGCGCGACAACGGTTACCTCTTTCTGAAAGACGAGAACGCAACCACCAGCGGCGAGTGGTTCGAAGGTATCGACTGGACGCGTACCAAGGCCTTCGCGCTGGGGCTGACGGGCATCTTCATCAACCGCGCCGGGCGCGAAAAGAGCGGCATCGTTGCCGAAGGTGCCGAGTACCGCGAACTCGTCAAGGAGCTCGCCGCAAAGCTCGAAGACATGATCGATCCCGCCAACGGTAAGCGCTGCGTCCGCAGGGTCGTGATGTCCCAGCAGTACTTCGACGGGCCGTATCGCTTCGATGCGCCCGATCTCCTCGTCGGATGGGAAGGCGGCTATCGCAACAGCTGGGAGTGCGCGGTCGGACAGGTGACTGAGGAAACCATCACCGACAACACCCGAAGCTGGTCGGGTGATCACTGCGTCGATCCCGACATCGTGCCGGGCGTCTTCTTCTGCGATCGCACGATCAACACCGAAACGCCGCGCCTGATTGACATCCCTGCGACGGTGATGAAACTGTTCGGACAGAAGATTCCGAATTACATGCAGGGGAAGATGATCCTTCCCTCCGTTCCCGAAGAAGGCAGTACGAAGGGAATGCTCGATCCATCCACGCTCGAGCAGAGCGGTGCAGCTCCGGGTGCGATGATCTTTCCGCCCGAAGAGCACAAGGCGGGTGAACAATCGTGAGAGTGACTTTCTCCATGGCAATGCTGAAGACAACCGCAGCCGTGTGTGCCGTGCTGCTCGGTGGTGCACTCGCGCACGCACAACCCGCGAGCAGGCCCGGCATCTTCATCATGGGTGTGGATGGTGTGGATCCCGTGATCCTCTCGCGCATGATCGACGAGGGCCAGTTGCCCAACTTCGCGAAGTTGGCGAAAGAGGGCAGCTACCAGGAACTCGGGACCTCGAACCCTCCGCAGAGCCCGGTGGCGTGGTCGAACTTCGTGACGGGGATGAATCCGGGCGGCCACGGCATCTTCGACTTCCTTCACCGCGACCCCACGAACTATCACCCCGTCTCGTCGGCAACACCGGTACCCGGGGAAGCGCCGAGCGCACTCCGCCTCTTCGGTTACGTGATTCCGCTCGGTGGATCCGATGCGGGAAACAATCGCGGCGGCACGCCCTGGTGGGACGTACTCGTCGAAAATGACGTCGACGTCGAGGTCATCCGGATTCCCGGAAACTTCCCGACCCCGGTATCGAACGCGAAAGTGCTCGGTGGCATGGGCACCGTCGACCTGCGCGGTGGCTTCGGGACCTACACCCTCTTCACCGACACCCTGGTCGAAAAGAAGAACCCCAAGGGCGACATCGAATATGTCTCGGTTCAAGACCTCGACCTCGACGGAATTCCCGAAACCGCCTCGTCGGTCCTTCGGGGCCCGCCCGATCAGTTTCACCTCGAGCCCGGCCAGATTCCCTCGAGTGGCGATTATCTGACCGCTCGCCTCACGGTGCACATCGATCCCGACAACGACAGTGCGGTCATCGAAGTCGGCGACGGCCGGACGTTGGTCGAGCAGGGAAAGTGGTCGGACTGGGTCGAAGTCAGTTTCGATCTGCTGCCGATGGGCATGATGCCGGTCACCGGATCCGTCCGATTCTACGCGCAGCAGCTGCGCCCGAATCTCTCGCTCTACGCCTCACCGGTCAATATTTCTCCCGCCTCACCCTTCATGCCGATTACGAGCCCCGACGATTTCGTCGAAACGATCTTCGAGAATGTCGGTTACTTCTACACCCAGGGCATGCCGGAGGAACAAGAGGCGCTCAAGGACGGCGTATTCGACGATGACGAGTACGTCGCGCAGGTCGCGCTGGTCCAGGAAGACACCGGGCGGATGGTCGATTTCTTACTCGACCGCTTCGAACCGGGCGACGCCACCTTCGTCTACTTCTCGGACATCGACCTGCAGTGCCACATGCTCTGGCGTCACGGCGACCCCAAGTATCCGGACGCCCCGGACCACCCGGCCTTCGATCCCGCAACGGCCCCCGCGCATGCACACGACATCGAAAAATTCTACCGGGATGTCGATGTGGCGTTGGGCAAGATTCGCAAGCGCCTGCCCGCAGACACCCTGCTCATCGTGATGAGCGACCACGGCTTCCAGCCATACACCCGAAAGCTTCACCTGAACGCGTGGCTGAGAGACGCCGGCTACCTGGCGATGAAGGACGGAAAGAAGTCCGGACACATCCTCACGGGCGATGTCGACTGGTCGAAGACCCGGGCTTATGGAGTGGGATTCAACGGTCTGTATCTGAATCTCGCGGGCCGCGAATCCGAGGGCATCGTTTCGGAGACCGAGGCCGACGCGCTGATGGCGGAGCTTTCAACCAAGCTCGAAGCGCTGAAGGATCCCAAGGATGGGAAGACGGTCGTGCTGGAGATGTTTCGGGGCACAGAAATCTATACGGGACCGCGTACTCCCGAAGGCCCCGACCTCGTGGTCGGGTACAACAAAGGATACGGTTGTTCGGATGAATCGACCTTGGGTGAGATCACCGAAGAGATCATCGAGGACAACACTTCGCGCTGGTCAGGGAAACCACCTGATGTCACCCGACGTCGTACCCGGAGTTCTGCTGACGAACCGCAAGCTATCGAGTAGCGGCCACGACCTCACGGACGTAACTGCCACGGTGCTCTCGCACTATGGAATCCAACCACTCGCCGGCATGACGGGCGAATCCATTTTTTAGGAAACGAGGAGACCAGCCATGCTGGGAGGCAAGACCGTCAAAGTGAAGATCGATCGGGACCTCTTCGATCGACTGCGCAAGGTTGCCGACGTCGCGGGTTACGCGACAGCGGAAGAGTTCGTCACCCATGTGCTCGAAAAGGAAATGCTCCACTTCGAGGACGCCGGATCGGACGACGACATTCGAGACAAGCTGAAGGGCCTCGGCTACATCTCGTAAGAAGACAACGTATCGAGTGAGTAAGAAAACGAACTGATGCAGACGTACAACAACATCGCGAGTGCGATCTTCGATTTCCTGCTGGCGCCATTCGGGCACGAAATCGCGCTCTTCGATCTGATCGTCTGGCCCGTTCTCATGGGAATCGGCGCGCTCCAGGTCTACAAGTACACCTCGAATCAGGATGCGATCGCGCGCGTGAAGCGACAGATCAGCATGCATCTGCTGGAGATCCGACTTTTCCGAGACGATATCGCCCAGGTGCTGGTGTCGACCCTCAAGATCGTCGCGAAGAACGTGATCTACATCGCCCACAACCTCACGCCGATGGCCGTCATGCTGATCCCGATGGTCGCGTTGATGGTTCAGCTGGTCGCCCACTACGCGTACGAACCCGCACAGCCCGGATCGGTCGAACTGCTCCATCTGAAGCTCGACCCGAACGCAGCGGTTTCGGCGCTCGATGTGTCCCTCGAGGTACCCGACGGCACGAGCCTCGACGCACCGGCCGTGCGAACTGCCGACGGCCAGGTGTTCTGGCGCGTGAAGGCCGACCGGCCGGGTGACTACGTTTTCAAGGTCACGGTTGGTGATGAGGTCTACGAAAAGGGCTGGGCGGTCGGTGGCGATGCGCGCAAGATCCCCGTCAAGCGCCTACGCAGCTGGGAGGCCGTGCTCTACCCCGGCGAAGCCGCGATACCGAGTGACGCCCCGATACTCTCGTTGGAACTCGACATGCACACGCGCCCACTCGATTTCGTGTGGGATGGCGAACTCGGAATCCTGATGTGGGCAATGGTGCTATCACTGGTCGCGGGCGTCGCCCTCAAGGACTTCTTCGGCGTAACCCTCTAAGAGAAGCGATCGGATCTGCCATGCTCGAATTTCTCAAACGCGCGTTTCGACGACAGCAGGGTGAACCCATCGTCGTCGTCAGCGGCTTGCCCCGCTCGGGAACGTCGATGTTGATGAAGATGCTCGACGCCGGCGGTATGGAGATCATGACCGACAGCGAGCGCATCGCCGACATCGACAACCCCAAGGGCTACTTCGAGTACGAGCGCATCAAGGATCTCGAGAAGGAAAGCGACAAGAGCTACGTCCGAGAGGGGCGTGGCAAGGTTCTCAAGGTGATCTCTTTCTTGATCAAGGATCTTCCGGACGACAACGACTACCGCGTCATCTTCATGCGGCGCAGCCTCGACGAGGTGTTGGCCAGCCAGAACAAGATGATCCAGCGCCTCGGAACAGAGGACTCGACCGCCGCGGAAGAAGCGATGAAAGAGGCCTACCGAAACGACATCGTGCGCACGCGAATACTGTGCAAGAACCGCCCGAACTTCGAGTTGATCGAGATCAATTACAAGAATACGATCGAAGACTCCGCCGCGACCGCGCACAGTGTCAACGCCTTTGTGGGTGGCCACCTCGACGAGACCGCGATGCGAGAAGCGGTCGACAGCAGTCTCTACCGCAACCGCAGCAAGAGCTGAGCGACCCGGCGGCTCCCGACACTGGTTGACGCGGGCTTTCCCCCCTTCTAGGCTTTCTGGATCGGGTTCGAAAATTACCAGGCGATTTCCGGCGCTTGCAAGCCTCTCGGACCTCCTTAGGGATCCGCACCCGACCTGCTAAGCGCCAAGACACGAGACTGAATATGAGTGATGGACCCCGCCACGACGACAAGGCGGCCGGCGAGCGAACACAGAGCGCCGGCAACTCGACCCGCTCCGTCCACAGCGGCGAGCGCGACCACCAGGCGACGAATGCGGTCACGACGCCGATCTTTCAGACATCGACCTACTGGTTCGAAAAGTCTGCGCAGCTGCAAGCGCTCCAGGAAGGACGCGACCAGCGCGACGAATACGGCCGCTATAGCAATCCCACCTGGCGCGCGGTCGAGCGCAAACTTTGCGACCTCGAAGGCGCCGAAGAGGCCGTGCTCTTCTCGAGCGGAATGTGTGCCGCCACGACGCTCTTCTTGGCGCTGCTGCCGAAGGGCGGACATCTGGTGGTGACGAGCGACTGTTATCGGCGCACGCACCAATTCATCCAAAACTACCTCACAAAACTCGACGTCGAGGCGACGGTGATCGAACCCGCGGATACCGACGCACTCACGAACGCGTTGCGCGACGACACCACGCTGTTCTTCACCGAATCTCCGACCAATCCCTACATGCGCGTGATCGACCTCCCAAAGGCGGCCGAGATCGCGCACGCGCGCGGCGCAAAAGTCGTGATCGACGCGACGTTTGCAACGCCGCTCGGCCACCGGCCACTCGATCACGGGGCGGACTTCGTCGTCCACAGTGCGACCAAGTATCTCGGCGGCCACAACGACCTGTTGGCAGGTGTCGTGCTCGGATCTTCAGAGGACATCAAGCCGGTTCGCGAGGCGGCGGGAGTATTGGGCGGCGTACTCGACGCGCACTCTGCCTACCTGCTGCTGCGCGGACTCAAGACCCTCTCGCTGCGGATGGAAAAGCACAACACCAACGCGCTCGAGGTCGCGCGTTGGCTCGAGCGCCACAGCGCGGTGCGGAGCGTCTGGTATCCAGGGCTCGAGAGCCATCCCGACCACGCGACCGCGGGCCGGTTGATGCAGGGTTTCGGTGGCGTGGTGACGTTCGACGTCGAAGCCGACTTCGAGGGGACCTGTCGTTTCGTCGACGCGTGCAAGATCCCCTACATCGCCGCGAGCCTGGGTGGCGTCGAAAGCCTGATCGAAATGCCCGCGCTGATTTCCTACTGGGATCTCAAACCCGAGCAGCGCCGCGAACTCGGAGTCCCGGATTCGCTCGTGCGGCTTTCGTGCGGCATCGAAGACGCCGACGACCTGATCGCAGATCTCGAACAGGCGCTGGAATCGATCTGACCCGCGTTGTGGGCCACAGCCGCGTGAATCGGTCAGAACGCGGCTGACTAGAGCAGCCGATCGCACGACGGCCGCGATCGTTCCATCGCGAGCAGTCGTGCCTTGAGGTCCTGGCCGCCGCCATAGCCGCCGAGGCTGCCGTCGGCGGCGATGACCCGGTGGCATGGCACGACGATGGCTACGGGATTGGCGTTGTTGGCAGATCCCACGGCGCGCTGGGCGTTCGGCTTGCCGATTGCGCGCGCCACTTCCGCGTACGAGCAGCTGTCGCCGTAGGGAATCTCGAGCAGCACATCCCAGACAGCGCGTTGAAATGGTGTCCCGCGCAAATCCAGCGGGATGTCGAAATGGGTTCGCTCGCTCGCGAGGTACTCGAGAATCTGCTCGATCGCGGCTGTGTTCGGCCCCATCTCTTCCACGCAACGGTGCTCGGGCACGTAGCGTTCCATCCAGTCCCGCATCCCGCGACCGCTCGAATGGGGCAACTCGACGTAGGCGAGCCCCAGCTTGGTCGACGCAACGCGAACCCGTCCGATTGGCGAATTCGATCGGGCAATGTGCACAGTTTCCATCGCTCCGGCACAATAACATCTCGCGTCGCAGATCGGTGCGGCGATCGGCAGCAATACGCGCCGAAATTCGAAGAATCCACGGCAGCACCACCGGGAAGGACAGCGCCCATGTCTCATCTACTCGTCACCGGCGGGGCCGGCTACATCGGCTCCCACGCCTTGCGGAACCTGCAGCGCGCGGGGCACACGGCCGTCGTCATCGACGATCTGCGCGCCGGAAACGCAGAGCTGGTCAGCGACGCCCCGTTGGTGCGCTGTGACGTCGCAGATCGCGACGCCGTATCCAGGGCCTTCGAAAAGCACGGCCCGTTCGACGGCGTCCTCCACTTCGCCGCCTCGCTCTTCGTGGCCGAATCCGTCTCCAAGCCCCTCGAGTACTACGCGAACAACGTGGGCGGCTCTCTGGCGCTGATCGACGTCGCACTCGCCCACGGCACCCAGGCCTTCGTGCTGTCGTCGACCTGCGCGACCTACGGGATTCCGGAGCACGTTCCGATCTCGGAAGACACCCCGCTGGCGCCCATCAACCCCTACGGGGCCTCGAAGGCCATGGTCGAGCGGATCCTCGCGGACGCGGAGACCGCGCACGGCCTTCGTTGGGCGGCGCTGCGGTACTTCAACGCGAGCGGCGCGGATCCAGAGGGCGGCATCGGCGAATGCCACGACCCGGAGATCCACCTGATCCCCTCGGCGCTCGAAGCCGCCTGCGGCCTGCGCGAGAGGCTCGAACTCTTCGGCACCGACTACCCCACGCCGGATGGGACCTGCATCCGCGACTACATCCACGTCACCGACCTCGCAGACGCCCATGTCAGCGCGATCGAAGCGCTGATCGAAGGGAGATCCCTCGGCGTCCGCAATCTCGGCACCGGCAACGGCTACTCGAACCGCGAAGTGATGGCGGCCGTCGAGCGCGCAGTCGGCCAGCCGGTCCCGGTGCGGGAAGCCGATCGACGCCCGGGCGACCCGCCGGAACTCATCGCAGACGCCTCGGTGTTCCGCCGCGAGTTCGGCTGGGAACCCCGCCACTCGGATCTCGACACGATCGTCTCGACCGCGTGGGCGTGGCTGCAGAGCTGGAAGCTCGGGAGTTCGCAATAGCTCCCGCGGGAGCCGCCGCGGACCGACCGGCGTCGGCGGGCCCGAGCTTCGGGGTTAACTCTTCAAATCCAGTCGCTTCATCATCTTCTGCAGCGACTGGCGCGGGATTCCGAGCAACTCCGAGGCGCCCGTCTTGCTGCCGGCTTCGGCGATCGCCTCGAGGATCATTTTCCGCTTGAGGGCGTCGACGGCTTCGCTCAGGCACACGCCGTCACTCGCGAAATCGCCCCTGACGGTCGCGGCAGCGGATGGACTGCGGATCGATTCCGACAGCATCTCGGCGGCGATTCGCTCCGCACCGCCCGATGCCGCAACCGCTCGCGCGATCTCGTTTTCGAGCTCCCGGACATTTTCTGGCCAGGCGTAACCCACCAGGCAATCCATCGCGTCGTTCGCAAAACCCTTTACCTCGCACTTCGCTTCTCGACAGGCCGCCTCCAGGAAATGGGAAGCGAGCATCGGTATGTCCGTTTTCCGCTCTCGAAGCGGCGGGAGTCCGATTTCGACCACGCGGAGCCGGTAGTAGAGATCCTCGCGAAAGCGACCCTCTCCCACGTCCGCGAGCAGATCTCGACTCGTCGATGCGACGACCCGCGCATCGACGACGCGGGTGTCCGAGGATCCGAGCGCTCGAATTTCGCCGCTCTCGAGCACCCGAAGCAGCCTGACCTGCATGCCGGAATGCGTCTCCCCGACCTCACTCAGAAACGCCGTCCCGCCGTCGGCAGTCTCGAACATCCCCTGCTTGTCGGCCTGCGCCCCGGTGAAGGCGCCGCTCTTGTGCCCGAAGAGTTCGCTTTCGAGCAGCGTATCCGGCAGCGCGGCGCATTTTTGCGCCACGAAGCGCTTGTCGCTGCGCGCGCTCGCGTAGTGAATCGCCCTCGCAACGACACCCTTGCCGGTTCCGGGCTCGCCGGTGATCAGAACGCTCGAATCCGTCTTCGCGACCTTCTCGATCAGATCGAAGACGCGCTCCATCGCGGGGCCCGAACCGATGATTCGATCGAACGCGTATTTGTGCTCGATCTCCCGGCGCAGGTCCGTGTTCTCCGCGCGAAGCCGCTCGTTTTGCACGCCGAACTCGACGGCCAGCTGGGTGTTTTCAGAGGCCAGCTCGTAAGACTCCAACGCTCGCTTCACGGTCAACTGCAGTGCATTGGGAATCCACGGTTTCGCAACCCAGCGATAGACCAACGCTTCGTTGGCGGCCCGGTTCAGCGATCTGGGTTCGGCATCGCGAGTCAGGAGCATTCGAATCGCAAGTGGGCGGGATTCTCGGGCGTGCTCCAGGAAATCGACACCCGACATCGAGGGCAAGACTTCGTCGGCGAAGATCAGCGCGATCTCCGCGCGCTCGAGAATATCGAGTCCCTCGGAAGCTTCCGTTGCAACGTGAATGCGATAGCCGGCTCCGAGCGCAAGCTCGAGCGACTCCAGGCTCGCAGCATCACTGTCGACGATGAGGATCTCGTAGGGATCGCCGCCTGACTGCCGCCGAGCGGCTTCAATACGCTCGCCCGCTCCGGTCGGATTCGAACTCACGAGTAGCCTTCTGAATCACCGTCTTGCACCCGAAACGGCGAACACCCGCAGCTCGGGATCAACGTCGGCGCCGAAGCGCGAGGGATACACGATCGAAAGGTAACAACTGCCGGTACGAGGCGCCGCGGCAGCAAAGGGACCACCGGGCCGACGGGTTGAACCGTCGGCCCGGCGATTGCCTTCTAGCGTCGCGCGCGGCGAGCGGTCTTCTTGCGTGCAGTCTTCTTGCGTGCCGGAGCCTTGCGGGCGGTCTTCTTGCGAGCCTTCTTCTTGGCTGCCTTCCGCCGTGCGGGCTTCTTGCGCGCGGTCTTCTTGCGCGTCGTCTTCTTACGCGCGGTCTTCTTGCGTGCAGTCTTCTTACGCGCGGTCTTCTTGCGCGTCGTCTTCTTGCGCGCTGTCTTCTTGCGCGTCGTCTTCTTACGCGCGGTCTTCTTGCGAGTGGTCTTCTTGCCGGCCGTCTTCTTGCGCCCGGAAGATCGCTTCATCTTCACCTTCGCGACATTGCCCTTCTTGTCGATGAAGTAGAGGAAGCCTTCCTCTCGCTCGATCCCACATTTGGCGACCTTCTCGCGCCCCTTCGGGCCCTTGCCGCCGCCCCGCGCCATGCGGGCACGACTCACGTCGCCGTGTTTGTCGAGATAGTAGAGCCAGCCCTTTTCTCGACTGATTGCCGTCTTTTCTACAACTGTGGCCATCGGCCATCTCCTTCGTGTGAGCATTGCATTTCGTTCCACGCTGGAGGGAAAGAAGCGTGGCACCGGTGCTACCTGGAGGAGGTGCAATTCGCGCGAGCCCGGGGGATGGCAGGCTTGCACCGACGGAATCATGGAGCGCACAAATGGCGGTGTCAATGGTTTTGGGGTGGTTTTCTGACGGTGCGAAGAGGAGCCTCCGACGGGCGAAACGCTTCGAATTCGCGCGCCGATTCAGCGATCGCGAATATGACCCTCGGCAGCGTCGAGAATCTCCGCCTCCAGGCACCGATCTTCGAGGGAATCGATCTCCTGAATCCCTGTCGGACTCGTGACATTCACCTCTGTCAAAAAACCACCAATCACGTCGATCCCGACGAAGAACAAGCCATCTCGACGAAGTGCGGGCGCAATCGCCTCGATGATCTTGCGGTCCCGATCATCCAATTCCGCCCGATGGGGGCGCCCACCGACGTGGAGATTCGAGCGAACCTCGGTCGCACCCGGCACTCGAAGCACCGCGCCGACCGGCTCTCCGTCGACGAGCAGGATCCGTTTGTCCCCCTCTCGCACCTCGGGCAGATAGCGCTGCGCCATGATCCGACGGGATTCGAAGCGGGTCGATTGCTCGAGTATCGAGCGGAGATTTCGATCCTCTCGACGGAGGTGAAAAATCCCCTCTCCACCCTTCCCGTCAAGCGGTTTGACGATCATCTCTCCGCCGAGAGAGTCCATAAAACCCAACAACTCCGGGATTTTCCGACTCACGAATGTCTCCGCCATCAGTTCCGGGAACTGCAGCGTGTAGAGCTTTTCGTTGGCGGCCAGAATCCCCTCGGGCCGGTTCAAGACGACCGCGCGCTTGCACAATGTCAGGATCTGGGTCGCGACTACATACTCGGCGTCCACCGGGGGGTCGACGCGCTGGAACACCAGATCGACGTCTTCGTCCAACCACACGCTGCGGGCCTCACCCAGATCGAAATGTCGACCGGGTTCCCGGCGCAACTCGACAGGCCGCGCCTGGGCACAGGGGCCGCGATTGGAGGCGGTGAGGTCCGATGGGGCGATGTATAGGACCTCGTGGTTGCGCCGCTGCGCCTCTAACATCAGCGCGAACGTGGAATCAGCGCCGATGTCGATCGCATCGAGTGGATCCATCACAAATGCGAGGATGCGGTGGGGAGTAGGCATTTCAGTGATCCCTCCTGCGAGCCGAAGCGGTAGCGCAGAGCGCGCGCACTCGGCTACGGTCGGATAACCCCTGGAGTTTCGATGGCTTTTTTACACTCTCGGGCGCTCAAGGTACTCCTGGTCTCGGCGGGCCTGCTCGTCGTGGCGGTTATCGGAGGCTCGATCGCCTTCTATCTCGCTTTCGTCCGGGACCTTCCGGACCTGCGAACGATCGAAGATTACCGCCCACCGATCGCAAGCCGCGTCCTCGATCGCGACGGTGAGGCGATCGGCCGATTCTACACAGAACGGCGCACGCTTGCGCCGATGGAATCGCTGCCCCCACACCTCGTGCTGGCGTTCGTAGCGGGCGAGGACAGCTCATTTTTCGAGCATTCGGGGATCGACTACCGCTCGATCCTTCGCGCTGCCTGGGTGAATCTCCGCGCTGGCGGTGAGATCAAACAGGGCGCGAGCACCATCACCCAGCAGATGGTGAAGGGCCTGTTGCTCAGCCCCGAGCGGAAGTTCAAACGCAAGATCCGCGAAATGATCCTCGCGCGCCGGATCGAAAAACGCTTTTCCAAGCAGGAAATCCTCTACCTCTATCTGAATCAGATCTACTTCGGACACGGCGCCTACGGGATCCACGAGGCGTCGCACACCTATTTCGACAAGGACATGAGCGAGTTGAGCGTGTCGGAAAGCGCGCTTCTCGCGGGCCTGCCCAAGGCGCCCTCGCGCTATTCGCCCTTTCAGAATCCAGAGGCGGCCGAGGAGCGCCGGCGCTACGTGCTGTCGCGAATGCACGCCGAAGGCTTCGTAGACGCCGCGGGTTATGCGACGGCGATCGCCGAATCGCCCGTCCTGGCCGATCGCAGCGCAAACCAGGATGACCCCGCCGCCGCCTACTTCACGGAGGAAGTGCGCCGCGCCCTCTTCGAGCGATTCGGGGGCGAACTGGTCCTGCAGGGTGGGCTGACGATCGAAACCACCCTCGACAGCGATCTGCAACGCGCGGCCGTGCGGGCCGTGCAGACCGGCCTGGTCGCTCTCGATCACCGGCAGGGTTATCGGGGACCGATTCGCCGGGTCGCGCCGTCCGAAGTTCCCGAAGAGATCGTTCGACTCGCGGAAGCAAACGAACTCGTGCTCGAGATCCCGGACCCCGCCGCCTCACCGGATCTACTCCCGCCCACGGATTCGATCGGCTCCGCGGATTCGCTCGAACCCGCGGAGCCGATCGACGAGGCGTTCTCGGAGCTGCCGGGCGAGATGGCTTCGGAGCTGCCCGGCGCGGCAGAGCGGGCCGCCGCACGCAGCATCCTCGCCGAAGAGGGTGGAACCCTGCTGGGTGTAATCACGGCCGTCAACGAGAAGTCGAAGATCGCCCGGATCGCGTTTTCGGCCGAGGTCGAAGGCGTCGTGCTGCTCGAAGACGTCAAGTGGGCGCGCGTGCCCGACCCGAATCGCTTGCCCTATTCGGTGCGAACGATCGAAGAAGTCTTTACCGAGGGCGACGTCGCGCGATTCGCTGCAGTGCAATCGAAAAAAGCGGAAGAAGACGAGGCGGACGCCGGCGAACCCACGGAGATACGCGTGACCCTCGACCAGACCCCAGAGGTCCAGGGAGCGCTGTTTTCGATCGACGCTGAAACCAACGAAGTGATCGCGATGGTCGGCGGTCGCGACTACGAGCAGAGCCAGTTCAACCGCGTGACCCAGGCGCGCCGTCAACCCGGTTCCGCATTCAAACCGCTGATCTACGCAGCTGCTCTGGATAGTGGATACACACCGGCGAGTATCGTGTTCGACCGGCCGATCGTCTACACCGACGAAGAATCCGGCTTCATCTGGCGTCCGCGCAACTACAAGCGCAGCTTCTACGGACCGATCACGCTTCGCGAAGCACTCGCGCGCTCGATCAACAACGCGACCGTGCACCTCTTCCGCGATGTCGGGATCGATTACGTGATCGAATACGTGCGCCGACTCGGGATCGAGTCACCACTCAGTCGCGATCTTTCTCTCGCACTCGGCTCGAGTGGACTTTCGCTGCTGGAACTCACCCGCGCCTACGCGGTATTCGCCGAGGGCGGTCGGCGAGTCGTTCCCGTCTTCATCCGACGCGTTACCGACCGAGACGGGATGATTCTGCTGGAAAATGTCGTGTTGGGCGTCCCCGGAGAGGTTGCGGTCGATCCGAATGAGGTAGAGGAAGACTTCATCGACGTGGCGGCGGCCGCAGAAGGCGAGGTGATCCCGGTCGATGCGGAAGCCCCGATCGACGCGGAGTTCATACCCGACCCCGACCAGCTCATTTCGCCCGAAGAAGCGTATCTGGCGGTATCCCTGCTGCGTGCGGTGGTCGAGGATCCGAAGGGCACCGGCCACCGGTTGCGGGTGTTGCGCCGCCCCGTGGCGGGCAAGACCGGCACCACCAACGACCAGGCCGATGCCTGGTTCATGGGCTTCTCGCCCGAGATCGTCACGGGCGTCTGGGTCGGTCACGACGAGACCCGCTTCCTCGGCTACGGAGAGACGGGCTCGCGGGCCGCGGCTCCGATCTGGGTGGATTACATGCGCGCCGCCCTCGCGGGTCGGCCCGCCCGCGACTTCGCGGTTCCAGAATTGATCGAGTTCGCGCGCATCGACCGCAAGACGGGGCTGCTGGCCGGCGCGGGCACCGAGTCGACCGTCTTCCAGCCATTCCTGCAGGGAACCGTCCCCACCGAAATGGCCGACTCCGCCCGCACCCACTCCGAAAGTCGCCGCCAGCTCCGCCTCGACTCCTTCTGACCGAACCAAGATTCCCCAAAACCCACCCCCAACGCCCCCATCTCCCCAAGCCCGGTCAACTGGGCCCCGGCTAGTGGGACGTAGCGCGTCACCTGTGCGGTCTGTCCGGGCAAGTCGGGGCCCAGTTGACCGGGGCCTAGGCGGATAGGCCGCCAGATGGTCTGTCCGGGCTAGACTGGGGCGCGGTGGGGGAAGAGAACGTTCATTCGCAGCAGGTGGACCGGCGGGTCACCCGTGACCGGCGCGCAACGTCGACGGCGTTGAGTGGTGATACCACTCGCAATCTACAGACGCTGCTCTCGTCTGCCGTTCAGCGCGTGCAGGCAATTAGCGGGACGACCATGGTCGTCGCCTGGACGTTGCGCCAAACCGGCGAACCCTACGTTGTGGCTGCGGTCTTCAGCGGTGACCCGCCCGTCACCCCCGACGCATCGGACTTTCAAAATATCGCGACACTATCTGGGGTCACTCCACTGAATGGCTCATCGGATCTGACCGCGATCGGTCGGCGCCACCGCTTATCGGTTGCGGTTCCGATCCCCAGCGAACTCGGCGATGCCGCCGCTGTGCTGCTGCTGGGCCCCGAAACCCCGCGGCCGCGCATTCTCGGCCAACTCAAGCGCGAAGCCCATCGGTTGCAAGCTCCCATCGCCACCGCTCTTGCGATTACGCGCATCGAGCGACTCGATCGCGACGTCCACCAGCTCAACCGCCTCGCCTCCCTCGGAGCACTCAGCAGCGAGATCGCACACGAGATCCGTAACCCGTTGGTGTCGATGAAGACCTTCCTGCAACTCCTGCCCGAGCGCTGGGGAGATCCCGAATTTTCCGATTCATTTTTCGCATTGGTAAGCGACGAGCTTCGCCGCATGGAGCGCCTGCTCGATGTGATCATCGAATACGCTCGACCCGACGGAGAAACCCCCGACCATCGACCCGCCGACGTCTCTACCGCGATCGATGTCAATCTCGCGTTGCTCGATCACCGGGCCCGCAAGCGCGAGGTGCAGCTCGAGTCGAAGATCCCCGACGATCTGCCCGCGGTTGCACTCAGTGAAGACCGCCTGCGGCAGGTGCTGCTCAATCTTCTGCTCAACGCGATCGACGTGACCTTCCCGGGCGGTCGGGTCGTGCTGAGCGCAAAGCGCGTGGGAGATTCCGTGGACATCATCGTTTCGGATGAGGGTCCGGGCGTTCCGGCCGAGTTGCGTTCGGAGATCTTCGAGCCCTTCTTTTCCACCCGCAGCGACAATCCAGGGGGATTGGGGTTGGCGATCACGCGACAGATCATTCGGGATGCGGGTGGAGAGATCCGCGTGGGCGATCGGGATGCAGGCGGAGCGGAGTTTGCGGTGCGGCTGGCCGCGTCCGAGAACCCGCCGACCCATTCGAAAGAGGGCGACCAATGAGCGAGCAACCGCCCGGCGAGGCGCAACACGGATTCCACGTGATCGTCACCAAGGAGCGATTCACGCTTCCGAGTGGGCGCGTACTCGAACTCGACATCGTCAAGCACCCGGGCGCGTCCGCAATCGTGCCCTTCATCTCGGACACCGATGTCCTGCTGATCCGGCAGTACCGGCACGCAACCCGAGGCACGATTCTCGAGGTTCCCGCCGGCAAGATCGATCCCGGCGAAACCCCGTACACGACGGCCGATCGCGAACTCCAGGAAGAAGTCGGCCAGAAGGCCGGGCGCATCGAAGAACTCGGCTGGATCTGGACGACACCGGGCTTCGCCGACGAAAAGATCTACCTCTACGCGGGCTTCGATCTCGAGGCCGTCGACTCGCGGCCCGAAGACGACGAGATCATCGAGCCCTTCCGGATTTCGCTCGAAGAAGCACTGGAGCTGATCTGGCGCGGCGAACTCACCGATGCAAAGAGCGCATTGACGCTGATCCACGTCGCGCGACGCCTCGGAAAGCTGGCGTGAAACTCGGTGTCGCGTTCGGCTGGTACGCCCACCCCTGGGAAACCCTCTTGGAGCTGGTCGAAACCGCGGAGGCACTCGGCTACGCGGCCGCGTTCGTCGACGGTGACGTCTCGATGCTCGGCGGAACGCGCAAGGCCGACGTACTCGACGGCTGGACGCTGACGACCGCATTGCTCGCACGAACCCAGCAGATCCAGATCGGTTCGATGCGCCTGGTCCACCACTGGAACGCCGCGCGCCTCGCGCAAGCGACCGCCAGCGCCGAGCGGATCGCACCCGGCCGCCTGCGATTCCTGATCTCGATTGGCGACCGCCCACACGACGAGCGCTTCGGCCTGCAGCGGCCGAGCGCGGGTGAGCGGGTACTCTGGCTCGACGAGATGTTGACCGCGGTGCGCGGTCTTTGGCGGGGCGAATCCGTCAGCATGAACGGGCGCTTCGTCACACTCGATGGTGCGCGTATCCAGCCGACGCCGCCCGGCGGGCACATCCCGATTTCGATCGCGGGGCGGCGCCCGAAGGTGCTCGAACTCGTCGCCGCCCACGCGGACGGCTGGGAGATCAACCTCCCGCCGCTGCCCGATCGCGTCGCCGAGGCCAGTGCAATACTCGCGGATGCCTGCCGGCAGCGTGGACGCAATCCGTCGGAGATCGAACGATCGATGTGGATCTTCACACGGGTACAGAGGTCGGACGATCCGGCCGGTGCGATCGCCGAATACCGCCGCCTGAACCCGTGGTTCGGTTCACTCTCCGATGACGAGTGCGCGGCCGCGACGGTCGTGGGCAGCGCCGAGCGCTGCCGGGCGCGTCTGGCGGAACTCGGCGACGAACTGGAACTGGACTTTCCGGTCATCGACCTCTCGGGCCTCGATGCAGCGGCCAGCCACGCCACCCTGGAGGGGATGGCTCCCGAAAAGTCGCGTTGACGCGCGCAGTTGGACTTCTTAGGCTATAGGGCAAGGAGACTCTGAATAGTGTACGGACGCGGCCAACAACCCGGCATGCGGATCGGCCCGCCGATCACGCCGCCGATCATCAAGCAGCTCATGATCGCCAACGCAGTGGTCTTCCTGATCCAACAGGTCGCCCCTGAGGTGACGTTTTACGGGGCCCTGGTACCGCAGAATTTCTGGCAGCTCGGCTATCTCTGGCAGCCGTTCAGCTACATGTGGCTCCACGCGAGCTTCGGCCACATCGCGATGAACATGTTCATGCTCTGGATGTTCGGTTCGCAGCTCGCACTGGCCTGGGGGCCCAAGCGCTTCCTGCGCTTCTATCTGATCTGCGGCGTGGGAGCCGGCCTGATCATCGCGACCTACCCCTACTTGATGATGCAACTCAACCCGCACGGTTTGATCGCCTACACCCTCGGCGCGTCGGGTGCCGTCTACGGCGTGCTGCTCGGCTACTCGCTGACCTGGCCCGACCGCACCATCATGTTGATCTTCCCGCCGGTCGCATTTCGCGCGATCTGGCTGATCCCCGGACTCTTCTTGATGTCGATGATGTTCTCTGGCGGCCAGAACATCAGCCACATCGGACACCTCGGTGGCGTGATCGTCGGCTGGATCTACCTGCGCCGAACAGGCCACGCGAACGCAATCTTCTCGCTGGGCCAACTGAAGTCGCGCTGGAAGCGCCACCAGATGCGCAAGAAGCTGCGATCCGTCCGCTACGAAGAATTCGAAGCCAAACGCCGCGACAACGAAAAAAACAACGACCGCTACCACTAGCCCTCGGACAGGGCAACAAATCCAACCGCACTTCGCAATGTAAAGTCCCGCTACCAGACCCGGTAAACTGGGCCCCGACCTGCCCGGACACACCTCACAGGTGACGCGCTACGCACCACTAGCTGCCCGGACACACCTCGCAGGTGACGCGCTGCGCACCACTGGCCGGGGCCCAGTTTACCGGGTCTCTTCGTTTTGCTTCGCGGTGGGGTAATCAACCGCCGGTTTAGTTGCCCGGATACACCACACAGATTATGCGCTGCGCACCACGAGTCGGGGCCCGGTTTACCGGGTCTCTTTGTTTGGTTTTGCGGTGTGGAGTGGGGATCAGCCGCCGACGTTGTAGCGGATTTCGATGCCGTCGTGGTTGAAGAGGACGCTGCCGGGTTTGATGGATTCGACGACGAGGGGGCCGATGGCGTCGCCTTCTTTCAGGCGCACTACCTCTTCGGCATCGATCAGCTTCACGATGGCAATACGCCGATCGGTGTCGGGATGCCAGATCGTTTTCTCGACGCGGAGCGAGGGCAGCTTCGCGCGTTGGATCACCCTTTGCTCGAACTCTCGAACGGGAGCGGGGATCGACTCGGGCACCGGAGCCGGCTTCGGCGCGACCGCTGCGATCTCAATCGGTTCAGGCGGTGCCGGTTCTGCTTTCACGGGTGCAGGCTCTACCGATTTTGCGGTCGCCACAGGTTCGGATTTCTGGATCGCAACAGGTTTGGCGTCGGCGACCTGCTCTGCTGCGGGTCGCGACTTCGCGGCCCTGTCTGCAGTCTGAGGCTCGGGCTTGCGCGTATTCGGCCGGCGGGCGGATCGCTTGGGCTCCGCTGCCGTTGCAACGCGATTCGGCGATGCGGCCGGCGCGCCCGAATCGGCGGGCTGCTCATCGAGGCGCTTGACGACTTCGACGATCGCGGCGGCTTCGGCCTCCGATAGTTCCGCTCGCACACGCGCAGCGGGCTTCGTTCGAGCCGGGGTTTTGCGGCGTGGCTTTTCGGCGGCCACCTTTTGCTTCGCGGGTGCAGGTGCAGGTGCGGCCACAGATGCCACTTCGGCTGGCGTCGATTCCATCGCAACCACTGCGTCGGGATCTTCCCCGGTGGGCCAGAGCAAGAATGCAGCGGCGGCAACCGCCAGGCTGCCGATCGCGGCGATTCCGATCTTCAGCCCGCGGCGATTGGGTTCGGGATCGGGCAGCAAGTGATGAGAGACGACCTGCTCGTCGAGGGAGCGCTCGACACCCTCGCTCTTCTCGTCTTCCAGGCGCTGAAGCGCCTTCAGGATCGTACTCACTTTAATTTCCAATCCGTCGTCACAGCCTCGACCTCGCCTGTGAGCTTTTCGGCCTGCACCGAAAACGCTTCGATCGCGGCCGCGGACGGCGGTCCGACTGCAACGTCGGGCGGCGCTGAAGACTCGCCCCCGACCGCCTGGGAACTCTTGCCCGCGATGCCGAACCAACTGAGTGCGCCGACGGCAACCGCGAGCAGGATCGCGGCCGGAAACGCGCGGCGAAGTACGGTCCGCCACGGATGGCGGCGCGATCGCACGCTCAAGATCTCGCGAGCAGCCCGGTTGATCGAATCCGGCCCCATCGTCGGCGCGCCGGCCGCGTAGCCCACCAGCATCGCGCGATCACAGAGGACGTTGATCAGGCGCGGAATTCCGCGCGCTCGACGTTGAACCTCCCGGAGCGCCTTGTCGCTGAAAAGGTTGCACTCCTTGCCGGCTGCAATCTTGAGCCGATGGCGAACATAGTCTCGCGTTTCAGCGGCGTTCAGCGGCGAGAGTGTCCAGCGCACCGTGATCCGCTGCCGCAACTGACGCAGCCCGCGAGAGTCCAACATCTCGTCGAGCTCCGGCTGTCCGAAGAGCACGATCTGGATCAGCTTCGACGATGTAGTCTCGAGGTTGGAGAGCAGGCGAATCTCCTCGAGCGTAGCGGGATCGAGGTTCTGCGATTCGTCCACGATCAGCAGTGCCCGTCGACCCTCGCGACTCGACTCGAGCAGAAACTGGTTGAGTTGGTCGTTGAGATCCGCGCGCGAGTAGCCCTCTGTGATCAGACCGAATTCGATGCTGACCGCGCGCAGTAGATCTTCGCCCGACATGATCGGGTTGAAGACGTACGCGACCTCCGTTTTCGGGCCAAGCCGTTGCAGCAGAGCACGACAGAGAGTCGTCTTCCCGGTTCCGACTTCTCCGGTGATGGCGATGAATCCCTCGCCCTGCTCGATGCCGTAGAGCAGGTGGGCGAGTGCCTCCCGGTGGGATTCCGAGAGAAACAAAAAACGGGGATCGGGGGTGAGCGAAAAGGGCTTCTCGTTCAGCCCGTAGAACTGGGTATACATGCTCAGATCACCACCAGACGAAGTAGTCTAACCCATGGATCCAGAAACCGGATCTGCCGCCGCTCCACTCTGGCGGAGAGTCTGCTGAAATCTGACACCGCGTAAACGGGCGGGTTCACCCCGCGCGGGAGCGACAGGCCAGCAGCAACAGGGCCGGCACTGCCGGAAGTCCATGGCGAGCTACTTGGCCGGTTGGCTGGGTTCGCGCAAAGCGGGCTCTGTGGCCTGATCTTCTTCGGACCGGCTCAGGCTCCGGAGGGCTCGCTGCGTCCGTGCGATGGCGGCGCGCTGCACGCGAAGCTCCTCGCTCTGGGCGGCAACCTGGCGCTCCAGGCGCTCGCGGCTGTCGTTGGCTTCATCGAGCCGGGTTTCGAGGTTGGCTATGCGACTCGCGAGCTCCTGAACGAGCTGAGACACGTCGCTGTCGCCACCCATGACGGCGGCGGCGGGCGGCACGCTGAAATCATCGCGCTCGGTCGGCAGGTCGGTGGTTTCCATATCCATCGGTTTCTCTCCCTCAGAGTCCTCGTCGTACAACCCGGTTTCCGGTTCGTTTGCATTCGCAGCCACTTCACTCAGCGAATAGGCTGCGGTGTTCTGCTCTTCCACCAACGGCGTGGGGCTGTCGTCGGTGGCTGAATCGTCCATCGCGAATCCCTCGGCGGGGATCCGATCACTCGCTTCGCTATCGGAAGCTTCGACATCTGAAGTTTTGCTATCAGAAGCGGCGGCATCGCCGTCGAACGCGTCTGCATACGTCGTGACGTCGAGATTCTGTGGAAGCGATCGCCTGCGGAAGAGCCGGACGGCCACGACGAGGACGATCAGCGCAGCGGCTGCAATCCCCGCCATCGTAAGCATGTCGAACGGCAAGCCGGAACTCTCCGGCTTGGGTTTGTCGATCCGCCGGTTGATGTCGGACGGGCTCGGCACCCGCGGTTTCGTGACATCAGCGGCTGGCTTCACGACGCGTGTGGGAGAACCCAGCGGAACTTCCTGGATTGCGTCCGCGGCGTCGGCGATCTGCTCGGGTGCCGGCTCCTCGGTGGGGTCGGTCGGAGGCTCCCAGCCATCTGGCTTGTGGGCGCCCGGAATCGAGTCGCGAAGAGACGCGCGGCGACCCACTTCGGCTGCGAGTGAATCGGCCTCATCGGTCACAGGCTCGGGCTCTACTACGGCGACCGGGATCGGCTCAGGCTCGGGTTCGACGACCGGCCCCGGCTCGACAACGGCAACTTCGATCGGCTCGGGCTCGGGTTCAACGACCGGCTCCGGCTCGATGACGGCGACGGACTCCGGCTTGACCGGAACGGATATGGGGTCGGGAGTAGGCTCGACCGGAGCCGCTACGGGGTCGATTTTCGGCGCGGGCTTCGGCTCGATGACCTTGGCGATGACGGGTTCCGGCTTGGGCTTCGGCGCGACCTTCGGCTCGACCTTGGCAACGACGGGCTTCGGCTTGGGCTTCGGCTCGACCTTGGCAACGACGGGCTTGGGCTTCGGCTCGACCTTGGCAACGACGGGCTTCGGCTCGGCGGGAGCCGGTTTCGCGTAGGGGTCGCCTGTCAGTTTCGCAACCGCAGCGGCCGAGTGCACGAAGTCGAGCACGATGCGCGGCGGATTCGAAAGAATCATTTCCTTCATTTGAAGGCCGGACTTTCGCAGCCGGATCTGCGCGATCGCGCGCTCGCGGCTCGCCGGGATCTTGACGGATTCGATCCCGACACTCTTGGATGTGATCTCACGCGTGGGCGTCGAGGCTTCGAGGGTCACGATGAGCTGCTCCGTGCCGTCGGCGCCAGTTCGGCGCTCCACCTGATAACCCGCAAACGCATCCATCTCGAAGACGAGGCGGGTGAAGGTGGGGTGGTTGCCGACGCGAACCTGGACGATCCGATTGGCTTGGGCGGGCGCGGCGATCAGAAGCAGCAACAGCACCATCCAGGCCGCACGGCGCAGCCCGATGGCGAGTTGATCGACTGAATTTTGCTTCGCGCGGCTCACGTTATTTCGTCACGCCTCTCTCAACACGGCGGCAGCTCTGATCCGTCACCGCCGACTTCGCTGTGGTTCTCTTCGGCGGTTTGCTCCCACGCTTGAACACCGATCGGCAATTTCGCGATCTTTCCGCAATCGATCTTCGGAGTGGGTGTAAAAAGCCCCTCTTGTCGGCATGAACTCGCTGCCCGCCGTACACTTCTGGTTGGAGAACAGCGCCCTCAATCGGAAAACAGCGTCCGAATGGTTGCGATCGCGGGTTCAATCCGCGGACCGTACCACGACACCAAAGTGCCGTCGATGAAATGAATCCGGCCGTTTCGGGCCGCCGGAAGCGTCAGCGCCGCAAGCTCGCGCGCGTCGCGTGGGCCGAAGTCGTAGGGTTCGCTCGGCAGCAGGATGACCTCGGGCGCCGCAGCCACGATCTGCTCGAGTTCGACGATCGGATAACGCCGGTCACCGAAATCGGCGAATACGTTGGCGCCGCCGCAGAGTTCCAACAGGCTCGACGCGTAGGTGTCGCCCCCGACCGCCATCCACGGCTTCTTCCAGATAGGGCAAAAGACCGGCACGCCGTGCGGGGGGCGCCGCGCTTCTGCTGCGCGCACGGCCTCTTCCACCGGCCGCACGACAGACTCGACGGCTTGCGCGGTCGCGCCCAGATCCGCGAGATCGCGCAACAACGCGACGCCATCTCGTACGGTTCGCGGGTTCGTGACCCAGACGTCGACGCCGGCCGCGCGCAGCGCAACTACGGTCGGCTCGCGATTTTCTTCTCGATTGGCGATCACGAGATCCGGCTCGCGTTCGAGAATCTGACGAACGGACGGATTCTTGGTGCCGCCGACCCTGGGTAGACCCGCCACCCCATCGCTCGGATGAACGCACCAATCCGTGATGGCGACGATGCGATCGCCCAGCCCCAGACAGAAGAGCGACTCTGTCACGCTCGGAACCAGCGAGACGATACGCGTCGCAGGCCGCAGCGGAGAGCCGGTCATCACGCCTCGAAGGCCACCTCGAGAACACCGTCGATTAGCTTTGCAGATTGGATCGAGCGGCCGGCGACGGAATCCGGCAGCGCGATGCGGCGCCGGACGTCGCGCACCCGCACGATAAGCTGGTCGCCGTGAACGGCGAGATCGAGTTCGTCCGTCGATGCGTGAACGAGATCGATTTCCATCACGGTGACTCCATCTCGTTTGGCGAGCCGGATCGGGCGAGCGCGGGTGAAGAGCGCCGCGGGATCCCGGTCTGCATAGATCTCGGCGGCCAGCTCGCGCAGGGCCTCCACCCCGATGGGCTCGGTCGGATGCAGCGGAGCGCGAAATTGCGGCACGGGAAACGACTGCTCGATTTCTTCGAGTTCGGCGCGTTCGCGCTGCGCCCAACGCGAAAAATAGCCCGTGGCGGCTTCCGGCGGCAGCACGCGGTTGACCAACACCGCGTCCGTCGCAACCCCGTAGAGACTCAAGTAGGCGAACGAGCGCCGGGTCTCATCGATCACGACCCGAGCGGGATTGACGACGAGGCGAGCGCTCGTGCGGTCCGTGTCGAGCAGAATCGAGCGGACGTCTTCGACTTCGAGATAGAGGCGCTCGAAGGCCGCGAAGACCTCGTCGCTCGGAACGTAGGCATCTGCACCGAACGTGGCGGCGATCGGGCGAATCGCTTTGGCGGCCTTTCGCTTCCAGTCGAAAAAATTCTCCATGAAGATTCGCAGCACGTCGGGAAAGCGCAGCATCCGAAGCGTCGAGCCCGTGGGCGCGCAATCCACCACGCAGACGTCGTACTCGCCGGTCGCTTCCACCTCGCGAATACCGCGCAGCGCGACGAGTTCTTCCATGCCCGGGAAGACCAGCAACTCCTCGGCGACCATGTCGTCGGTGTTCGATCGCATCAGCTCGCGCAGCCAATTCTGGATGCTCGACCAGGAGCGGTCGAGCTCGGTCAACACGTCCACTTCTTGTGCGACGAAGCCCTCGGCGATCTCGATCGGCGCGGGGCCGACCGCTTCACCGAGCGCATCACCCAGGCTGTGGGCGGAATCCGTCGAGAGCAGAAACACCCGGTGACCGTGCTGCGCGGCACCCAGCGCCGTCGCGATCGACAGACTCGTCTTTCCGACACCTCCCTTTCCGGTATGGAGTATGACCCTCACCGATCTTCCTCGGGGTTGGCCGTCGCACCGAAATGCACCGTCAGCCTTCCCGCGTCGAGTTTGGCACTCTGCACGCTGCGGCGCGCAAGCCGGCGCGGAAGGCTCAAGAAGCGGCGGCGCGCACCCGCGGTGATGATCAGATCGTCGTCGACGACTGCGACGTCGAGATCGTCCGCACTCACATTCGGGAGTGGGACCTGCGCGAAGTAGCCCGTGTCGTCGCGCCCGAAGTGCACGTGGGCAGACTTGCTCAACACATCGCCGGGCTCCACCTCCGCAAACAGATGCCGCCCCAGCTCTGCGAGTCGTTCGCAACCGGTGGCCTGATCGGCGAGAAGCGGCGCGCGCAGCAGTGGAAGCGGCGCAAACAATTCATTCACTTCGCGGCAGCGCTCTTCTTGCAGGCGACTCCAATGTCGAAAGAAATCCTCGCGGGCCGCTTCTTCGGGCAGCAGGCGATTCATCACGACCGCGTCGCAGGGGACCTCGAACAGCGCAAGCTCGGTGTAGGCGCGCCGCGCCTCGTTGATCACCATGCGCTCGGGCGTCACGACGATTCGCACACTCGTCTGGGGATCGGTGATGCGCTTGTGCAGGGTCTTGAGCTTGTCGTAGATCAGCGTCTCCGCTTCGCGGAAGACCTCGGAACGGGGCAGGGGGATCGACACGATCTTCTGCGCGACGGGCGTTCCGACGCGGGTGATCGCCTGCAGGGTGGGGAGCAGCAAGCGAAGCGCCCGATGCGCGACCTCGGGTAGCGTCGCCAACCGGAGCGCGGAGTCGGTTGGTGCGCAATCGACGATCAAGAGATCGTAGCGGCCCGAGGTCGCGAGCTTCTCGATCGCAAGCAGCGTCGTGATCTCTTCGCTTCCCGGCAGCTGCGCCAGCTCTTCGGCGACGACGTCTTCGATGCCCTGGTAGTGGAACACCTCGACCAGGTAGTCGCGGATGCGCCCCCAGTGGTTGAGCATCTCCACGCGAGGATCGACTTCACTCGCGTCGAGGCCCGGAGCGATCTCGATGGGATCGGGGCCAAGGCGGCGCTCGAAAACATCCCCCAGGCTGTGCGCGGCATCGGCGGAAACGACGAGCGTCCGTCGCCCGCGCTCGGCTGCACAGACCGCCGTGGCCGCGGCCGTGGTCGTCTTCCCAACGCCGCCCTTGCCAGTATAGAGCACGAGCCTCACGGCCCGACGGTATCACGCCGCCGGTTGAACCTCCCGGGAGAACCGGGGCGGCACCCGCTGGAAGCGGACCGTCGCGAGCGACGGCGCTGCCGTCAAATCGGCTGCGATCGGCTCTGGCGACGTCCAGCGGTGATCGCAGCGCGGACATTCGGCGAGAAACAGGACGCCGCGGTCGACGACCTCGTCGGTTCGAACCTCGCTGAAGCCGCAGATGCCGCAACGCGCCCGTCTGTTGAGACTGCTGCCAACACTTCCAATCGCGTTGATCGCATTCATTGGATGAATCCTCCTCTCCAGCCTGCCAATTTCTCTCGGGCCAATTTGCGCTTTCAAATTGGCTGTGACGTATTGGAACATCGAAGCGTGACGGGTCCGGTCACAGTTTTGAAAAAGATCTGCCATCGCCTACGCGTGCCACCCTTAAGTGGGCGAACTCGTCCACACGTCGTCTTTGGCCCGCACCGGGACGCCATCAATGGATGGGATGGCGGCGCGCGCCGAATCGGGCAGGAGGCCACCCGGCGGCGGCGATCCGATGGCTTCGGTTCGGCCGTGCAGTGGGGAGTTATCCCCACACGTGGGTCCAAGACTTCATGCAGTGGATTCGAAACTGACGGTTTCGGCTCAATCGGTCAGCGGTTTCCATTGCCGACGTCACGGGGACGGGGAACCTTGCGTTCGATGTTACTGGGGGATCGACTCAAAGAATTGAGCGCTGTCGACGATGGCGCTTGCGACCCGACCGAAGACCTGCTCGCGAAAATTCGAGAACCGGCCGACCTGAGGCAGGTTCCGAGAGATCGCCTGCGGGAGGTCTGCGACGAAATGCGCGCCGAACTCGTCGAACTCGGCGCCGTGCGCGGCGGTCACTTTGCCGGAAGCCTCGGAACCGTCGAGCTAACCATCGGACTTCATTGGGTATTCGATACACCCAGAGATCGCCTGATCTGGGACGTCGGCCACCAGGCCTACGCCCACAAGGCACTGACGGGCCGCCGCGAGCAGCTCATCAAAATCAAGAAGGCCGACGGACCGAGCGGATTCTTGCGCCGCAGCGAGAGCGAATACGATGTCTTCGGTGCAGGACACGCGGGGACCTCCATCTCGGCGGGCCTCGGCGTCAGCGAGGGATTGCGCCGGCAGGGCCGAGAGGGCTGCAGTGTCGCGATCATCGGAGACGGCTCGGCGACTTCGGGCATGTCGTTCGAGGCCCTCAACCACGCGGGCCATCTCGAAGCCGACGCGCGCGTCGTCTACAACGACAACGGGATGTCGATCGCGCCGAGCGTCGGCGGTCTCAAGAAGACCGGGGACGCGCGTAAGTACTTCGAATCACTAGGTTTTCAATATCTGGGGCCGATCGATGGCCACAACCTCGACGAGCTTCTGCCCGCGCTCGAGCAGTTGCGCGACAGCTCCGGACCGGTCGTCCTCCACGCCATCACCCAGAAGGGCCACGGATTTGCGCCCTCAGAGGCGGACCCCTATGGCTGGCACGCCTGCAAGCCCTTCGACCCCAAGACCGGCAAGCACTTGCCGGGTTCGGGCAAGCCGAGCACGCCTTCTTGGACCCAGTTCTTCGCGGATGCGCTGATCGCGATCGCGGACCGCGACCCGCGGGTGGTGGCGATCACCGCCGCAATGCCCGACGGAACGGGCCTCGACCGCTTCGAGCGCGCGCATCCCGATCGCGTCTACGACGCGGGCATCGCCGAGCAGCACGCCGTGACCTTCGCAGCGGGCATGGCGACCGAGAACATGCGCCCCGTCTGCGCGATCTACTCGACCTTCCTGCAGCGGGCCTTCGACCAGATCGTCCACGACGTCGCGCTGCAGAACCTGCCGGTCACGTTCGCGATCGATCGCGCAGGGCTGGTCGGCGCCGACGGCCCCACCCATCACGGCGTGCTCGACATCGGCTACCTGCGCATGATTCCCAATCTCATCATCGCGGCGCCGCGCGATGAGAATCAGCTTCAGCACCTGCTCGCGACCGCGATCGAATCGGGCCGCCCGTTTGCGGTGCGCTTCCCGCGCGGAAACGCGGTGGGTGTCGAACTCGATCCCGAGCCGAAGGCCATCCCGATCGGCAAGGCAGAGATGCTGCGCGACGGCCAAGACGTCGCGCTCTTCGCAATCGGCAAGGCGGTGGAAGCGGCGACAAAGGCCGCGGACTTGCTCGCCGCGCAAGGTATTTCCGCGCGCGTCGTCGATGCGCGCTTCGTCAAACCACTAGACGATCAAGCACTGGTCTCCGCCGCCGAGCGCTACTCGCGAATCGTCACGATCGAAGATCACATGGCGACCGGCGGTTTCGGAAGTGCGGTGCTCGAACGGCTTGCGATGCTGGCCCCCGACGCGCGCGTCCTCGTCTGCGGGCTCGCAGATCGCTTCGTTGAACACGGCGAGACCGACGACCAGTGGGCCGCGGGCGGGATCGATCCCGAGTCGATCGCGACTCGAACGGTGGACTGGCTCAAGAAATCGTGAGTCTGATGCCGGGCATCATGTCCGAGCCGAAACCCGATATCGCAGAAGCCTACCGCGAGTGCGTGGGGATCACGCGCCGCAGCGGCTCGTCGTTTGCATCCGCATTCTGGATGCTGCCCAAGAAGAAGCGCAACGCACTCCACGCCATCTACGCGTTTTGCCGACTCGCCGACGACATCGCGGACGATCCAAAAATCGCGGGCGATCGGACGGCCTTGCTCGCGCGCTGGCGCGAAGAACTCGACGACGCCTTCCGCGGCAAAGCACAGCATGCAGTCGGGGTCGCGCTGAGCGACACCATCGAGGCGTACCATTTTCCGGAACAGGTCTTCATCGATCTTCTGGACGGTGTCGAATTCGATCTCGCCGAAGAGCCGATCGAGACCTTCGACGACCTGCGACTCTACTGCTACCGGGTCGCCTCCACCGTCGGCCTGCTCGTGGTGCGCATCCTGGGTTTCGATAATCCCCCGGTCACTCGAATTTGCCGAGGCGCTCGGGATCGCGGTGCAGCTGACCAACGTGCTCCGCGACGTGGGTGACGACGCGAGCACGGGCCGCATCTACCTGCCGAGTGAAGAACTCGAGCGCTTCGGAGTTTCGGCCGAGAGCATTCTCGCGGGCCAGATGACCGACGAGTTGCAGTTGATGTTGAGCTTCAACGCGAAGCGCGCGCTTTCGTACTACGAAAGTGCCGAGCAGTTGATGCCGGACGAAGACCGCCGTGCGCTGCGGCCGGCCACCGCGATGGGCCGCATCTACCGGGCACTGCTCGACGAACTGATCGAGCGCCAGTTCCCCTGCTTCGAACAGCCGGTTCGAATTTCGAAACCTCGCCGCATTGCGATCGCGGCGAAGGTCTGGATGGGAATGGAATGAGCGATCGCGAAAACACGAGCGGGATCGAATCGAGGAAAGGACGCGCACCTCGCAATCTGCGCGGAGCGCGACGTCGAGCACCGCCGCAGCACACTGCTCGATCAGGTGCACCTGCTCCACGACTCGCTGCCCGAACTCTCGATTTCAGATGTCGATCTCTCGGTCGAGTATTTCGGTCGGCGTCTGCAGGCGCCGATCGTGATCTCGGGCATGAGCGGCGGAACCAAAAACGGCCGCGAGCTGAACCGCGCGATGGCGACGGCCGCTCAGAAGTTTGGACTCGCGATGGGCGTGGGCTCGCAGCGCGCAATGCTCGTGGACCCCGACGCCGTCGACACCTTCCGGGTGCGAGAAGTCGCGCCCGACATCCTGCTCTTCGCGAACCTCGGCGGTGTGCAGGCGCGCGACGCGGGCATCGGGCGCGTGGCCGAGCTCGTCGAATCGATCCGAGCCGACGCGATCTGCATCCACCTCAATCCCGCGCAGGAACTCGTGCAAGACGAAGGGGACCGCGATTTCCGCGGCTGCCTCGACGCGATCGCGGAGTTGGTCGACGGGCTTCACGTGCCGACGATCGTCAAGGAGACCGGCTGCGGCCTCTCGCCCGCCACGCTGCAGCGACTGGCCTCGGTGGGCGTCGAGTGGGTGGATACCTCGGGCGCGGGCGGCACGACCTGGACCGGGATCGAAAGCTTGCGCGGCGGGGCGCGCCAACAGTCACTCGGAGAGGCGCTGCGCGAATGGGGGATCCCGACGGCTGCTTCGGTCGCCTACGCGCGGCGCGCAGGTTTTCGGGTCATCGCCTCGGGCGGAATCCGGACCGGACTCGACGCTGCGCGCGCCATCGCGCTTGGCGCAGAGGCGGCTGGTCTCGCGCTGCCCCTCTTGCGCGCGTTTGCGGCCGGCGGGACGACCGAGGTCCTCAACGCGACAGCCGGGCTCGTCGAATCGCTGCAATCGATCGCGATGCTCGTCGGGGCACCGACGGTCGCGGCCTTGCGCGAGGCCCCACGCGTGCTCGGCCCCGAACTGCGCGTCTGGCTCGAATGACGACCCGCGCCCCCCGCGGGGCAGTTGAGCCCGACGGATTCCGTTCCCGGCTGACCAAACCCCGAATGCGCGACAGCTGGTTGGGGTTGCGCGCCGAGGCGTTCGGCTCGATCCTCGGCTCGGCGGGAGTCGGCGGTCCAGCCAGGGCCCGTGCCGAGAGGGCTCGATCCGCAGACTCATTCGAAACCGCGGAACCGGCAGCACCGGCTGATCGATTTGGAGTGGACGTTGGAGGGTGAAATGGCCGCTGAACAAGGCGCGGCGGACAGCCCCGACAAGGCCGCGTCGCCGCAGGGCAAGGCGGCCACCCAGGACCGCATCCTGCAGGCTGCGATGAGCCTGTTCATGCGCCGCGGCTACACGCGCACCAGCGTGACCCAGATCGCAAGCAAGGCGGGCGTGAGCCGAGCTGCGGTTTTCTGGCACTTCTCGGACAAAGATACTTTGTTCCGAGCGGCCGCAAAACAATTCGTCGTGCCCTTTCGCGAAGGGCTCACCCGGCACCTGCGGCACCTCGAGCCGCGCAAGCGAATCATCGAGCTGGTCACCTACTACGAAAAGTTCGTCGAACAGAACCGACCCAACATCGTCGCGTTCGTCAATTGGGTGCTGGAATCCCCCGAACATTCTGAACCGATGCGCGATGAACTACTCGGTCTTCACGAGGCATTCCGGGTCGAGGTCGAAACCGCACTCACCGAAATTCTCGGTGACGCTGACAAGGCCTCGGAGTACGCAAACGGTCTGATCTCCCTGATGGATGGAAACTTGATGCTGGGGATCTTCGGCGCGGGAGATTCGGCGCGTGACCGACAGCGTTCGGGACTACGCGCCGTCGCCGATCTCATTTTGAGCAGCGGCGACCCGGAAGATTCACACTAGCAGGGGCTCCGTGCACACTGGCTCTCTCGACATGCTCGAAGCCGATCGGCTCGAGCTCGCGACGGATACCATCACCGCTCGCGCCGACACGGAAAACTTTCCCGTGGCGCTGCGCATTTTATCCGCCGAGCAGCGCCGACACCTGATGGCGATCTACGGCTTCGCGCGCCTCACCGACCAGATTGGAGACGCCGCACACGGCGACCGCCTCGCACTGCTCGACGAACTGCAGAGCCAGGTCGATTCTTGTTTCGACGATCAAGCGAACGGGCGTACGAGAGCGAGGCATCCGATCATCGATGCGCTCGCGCCCTCGATACGCGAATGCGCGTTTCCGGTCGGCCCGTTTCACCGGCTGATCGACGCCAACCGGCTCGACCAGGTCAAGCACCGCTGCGAAAACTACCAGGAGCTGCTCGACTACTGCGATCTCTCCGCGAACCCCGTCGGTGAGCTCGTGCTCTACGTCTTTGGCGTGGCGACCCCCGAGCGCATCCGCCAGTCCGACGCGGTCTGCACGGCGTTGCAATTCGTCGAGCACTGGCAGGACGTAAAGGAGGATTACGCGGCCGGACGCATCTACCTGCCGAGTGAAGACCTCGTGAAGTTCGGCTGCCGCGAAGACGAACTCGCCGCAGATGTCGCGAGCCCCGCGCTGCGCGAGCTACTGCGCTTCGAGTGCGGGCGCGCACACAGCCTGCTCGACGAGGGCGTCCCGCTCGTGAAGTCGCTGCGCGGCCGCGCACGACTCGCAATCGGAGGCTTCGTGGCCGGCGGGCGGGCGGCGCTCGACGCAATTGCACACAGCTCCTACGACGTGATGGGCGGCGCACCGCGCGCGCGGCGGCGCGATTTCGCGCGGCGTTACTTCGGCATACTGTTCGCACCGAAGCGCGAGGGGGCACGGCTATGACGCGACCGCAGATCGGCATCGTCGGCGGCGGGCTCGCGGGGCTCAGCGCCGCAATCGCGTGCGGCGACGCGGGCGCGCAGGTCACGCTCTTCGAGGCGCGCACCCGGCTTGGCGGTGCAACCTGGTCGAGCGAGCGAAACGGCCTTTGGATCGACAACGGACAACACGTCTTTCTGCGCTGCTGCGATCACTACATCGCCTTCTTGCATCGGCTCGGCGTGATGGATCTCGTAACACTCCAGGATCGCCTCGACATTCCGGTGCTGATGCCAGGGCGCGGCATGGCCCGGCTGCGGCGCGGCGCGCTTCCCGCACCGCTGCACATGACGGGCAGCCTGCTCCAGTACTCGCACCTCAGCGTGTTCGAGCGCTTGCAGATCGGCCGCGCGGCGTTCGCGCTGCGCGAGCTCGATCTTTCCGATCCGAAACTCGACTTGCAGAGTTTCGGCGGCTGGCTGCGCGAACACGGCCAGAGCGAAGCGGCCATCGAGCGCTTCTGGGATCTCTTCACCCGTGCGACCATCAATCTCCGCCCCCGCGACGCATCGCTTGCGCTGGCCGTGAAGGTCTTCCAGACCGGCCTGCTCACAGATCCGCGCGCGGGCGAGATCGGGATCTCGAAGGTTCCGCTCTCACAGCTGCACGCGGAACCCGCAGAGCGCGAACTCGAGAAACTCGGCGGTGCGGTTCGGACCCGCGCGCCCGTGGAGGCCGTAGAGTGCGGGCCGCACGGCGAGGCGAGTGTGCGCTCGCGCGACCGCGTCTATCCGTTCGACGCGGTCATCGTCGCGACGCCCCACGATACGGCCGCGGAAATCCTGCCCGATGAGGCGAAGGTGGATCGCGAGGCGCTGCGCGCGCTCGGGACGTCGCCGATCGTAAACTTGCACATCGTCTACGACCGCGTGGTGATGGACGAACCGTTCGTGGCGGGCGTCGAGACGCCGATGCAGTGGATCTTCGATCATACGGCCGCAGCGGGCTTGAAAAACGGCCAGTGCTTGACGGTCTCGCTATCGGTCGCCGACGCGTACGTGGGCGCTTCGCGCGACGAGCTGCGCGAGGAGTTCGAGCCCGCACTGCAGCAGCTTCTTCCGGCGGCAACTCATGCGCAAGTTGTGGAGTTCTTCGCAACCTGCGAACGCTCGGCGACCTTCCGGGGTGCGCCGGGCACGGCATCCAGGCGGCCCAAAGCCGAAACCGGCGTGCGCAGCATCACCCTCGCGGGTGCTTGGACGGACACTGGCTGGCCAGCCACCATGGAGGGCGCAGTACGCAGCGGCAACAGTGCGGCGCGCGCGGCCTTGATTTCCGTGGGGGTGCGCAGTGGACTCCCCGAGGCGGTCGCCGCCTGACGATATTCTGTCGGGCGGCGTGATAGAATCTTCAGATCAGGAGTGAAGAGTGGTTTCACAGGTAATGACCGAAAAAACACAACAGACGTTCGAAGCCATCGCGCGCGCGCAGCAGCACCTGCTGTCGCTGCAGGACGAAACCGGCTGGTGGAAGGGCGCGCTCGATACCAACGTTTCGATCGACGCAGAAGATCTGATGCTGCGCCAGTTTCTCGGCATCCTCCAGGAGGAGCAGAGCGAGCAGAGCGCGAAGTGGATCCGCAGCCAACAGCGCAGCGACGGCTCGTGGGCGAACTTCTTCGAAGGACCGCTGGAACTCTCGACCACCACTGAGGCCTACGTTGCACTGCGGCTCGCGGGAGACCCCGCGGACGCCGCCCACATGCGTCTCGCCTCCGAGTTGATCCGCGACAATGGCGGCCTCGAGCGCACGCGGGTCTTCACGCGGCTGTGGATGTCGCTGTTCGGCCTGTGGTCGTGGGACGACCTGCCCACGATGCCGCCCGAAATGATCCTGCTCCCGAACTGGGTTCCGCTGAACATCTACGACTTCGGCTGTTGGGCGCGACAGACCATCGTGCCGCTCACGGTCGTCGCGTCGCACAAACCCGTTCGGGAGATTGGCTTCGGGATCAACGAGCTGCGCACCTACGCGCCGCCGTCGCCGCGCCATTCGATCATGACCTGGGAGGGGCGCTTCGAGCAAATCGACCGCGTGCTCAAGCTCTACGAGCGGCGGCCCAATCGACGACTGCGCCAGCACGCCTACCGGCGCGCCGTCGAGTGGATCGTGCGACGGCAAGAAGCCGACGGATGTTGGGGCGGGATCCAGCCGCCCTGGGTGTACTCGGTGATGGCGCTCAACGTGCTCGGGTACTCGATGGATCACCCCGTGATCGCGAAGGCGCTTTCGGGACTCGAGGGGTTTACGATCATCGAAAACGGCATGCGCCGCATCGAGGCCTGCCAGTCGCCGATCTGGGATACCGCGCTCGCAGTGATCGCGCTCGGCGACTCCGGGCTCGCGCCCGACCACCCGGGGATGATTCAGGCCGCGGACTGGTTGGTGGATCAAGAGGTGCGCGTTCTCGGCGACTGGTCGGAGCAGCGCCCCGATCTGAAGCCGAGCGGCTGGGCGTTCGAGTTTGAGAACGACAACTACCCCGACATCGACGACACGGCCGAAGTCATCCTCGCGTTGCGCAAGGTCGCGCATCCGGATCCCGCGCGCGTCGAGAATGCGATCGAGCGCGCAACGGAGTGGACGTTCGGAATGCAGTGCAAGACCGGCGACTGGGCGGCCTTCGACGCCGACAACACCCAGAAGCTCTGCACCGAAATCCCCTTCTGCGACTTCGGCGAGGTCATCGACCCGCCGAGCGCGGACGTCACCGCCCACGTGCTCGAAATGCTCGCCCACGAGGGGTACGGCGACGACATTCGGACCGAGCGCGGGCGCCAGCGGCTGCTCGCCGAGCAGGAAGCCGATGGTTCGTGGTTCGGGCGTTGGGGGGCGAATTACGTCTACGGCACGGCCGCCGCAATACCCGCGCTAGCCGCACTGGGCGAAGCGCCCGATGGATCCGCAACGCGCCGCGCCGTGAAGTGGTTGGAAGATCACCAGAACCTCGACGGCGGCTGGGGCGAGGACCTGCGCTCCTACGACAACGCCGCGCTCGCGGGTCGGGGTAAATCCACGGCGTCGCAAACGGGTTGGGCGTTGATGGCCCTGCTCGCCGCCAGGGAGCGCTCGACTGCCGTCGATCGGGGAATCGCATGGCTCATCGACAACCAGCGCGAAGACGGCGGTTGGGACGAAGAGCAGTTCACGGGGACCGGCTTCCCGGGCGACTTCTACATCAACTACCACATCTACCGCGACGTGTTTCCGCTGACCGCACTCGGCCGCTACGCGAGCGGCAAATCGTGAACCCGAGCACCTAACCGTGGGCCTGGCCGTATTGGCGCCACTGTCCGTCGAGGCACTGGCGCTGCGCTGGGGCCTGCGCGAAGCGCGCGTCATCCGAACCGGCGCAGGACCCGCGCGCTCGCAAGCCTCCGCACTTCGGCTCGTGGGTTCACCAGACAGCGCACTGGCGGTCGCAGGCGTTTGCGGTGCCGTGGATCCCGAACTCCGACCCGGCGACGTGATCGTGGCATCGGAACTTCAGGGCGGAAAGGGTACACGCAAGCTCACAAACCCCGAAGCCCTGGTAGACGCACTGCGCGCGCTCGGCACGATCGCTCAACTCGGCCCGATCCGCTCCGAAGACCACATCGTGCGCAAAGCCGAACGTGAGCTCCTGCGCGAAACCGGTGCAATCGCGGTAGATATGGAAAGCCGCTGGCTCGCCGAAGCCGCGGGTGAACGCCCGTTCACGGTCCTGCGCGTCGTAGTCGACACCCCCCACCGGGAACTCCTACGCCTAGGAGCCATTCCCAACGGCATCCGCGCCCTCGCCACCCTGCGGCGAATCGCCCCAGCCCTGGAAACCTGGTCGAACACGACGACTCATATCCGATAGCAGGTCGCACGATTGAGTTCGCACGACCTCACCTCAATGCCCTAATAGCCCGAAATAATAAAGAAATTATTGAAATGGGACCAAAATACAGCAACAATATGAGACGCAATCTACTTATTCAACTGTTAGGCGGCAGCACGATGCTCGGTTCGACCTACCTTTCCCCGAAGACAGCCAAAGGCACCAGCTCCGTGCATGGCGTCGGACTTTTCGCGTGTGAACCAATTCGGCGGCACGAAGTAGTTGCCATCAAGGGGGGCCACATCATGACACCTGCCGAGTGGGCTCGGCTTGAGCCGATCGTCGGGGAAGCAGCAGATGTCTACATTGCAACCGACCTAGTCATCGCGCCGCGTACTCGCGCAGAGTATGAAGGCTCGATGATGCACCTTAACCACTCCTGCGAAGCGAACGTCGGAGTCGAGGGTCAGATCGTGTTTGTCGCTCTCCGCGAAGTCGCGGCCAACGAAGAGCTTCTCCTCGACTACGCGATGATGGACGATCACGACGAACGAATGACGTGTTCCTGCCAGGCAGCGGCCTGCCGTGGAGTGGTTACAGGAAAAGACTGGGAACTCCCCGAGCTGCAGCGTAGATACAAGGGCTATTTCTCCTCTTACCTCCAGCGTAGAATCTCGGAGAAGTGCTAGGGAGAGGGCCGTGAATTGTGAGATCCCACGCTGCCGCCTAACGAGACACTGCAGCTGACACCAAACGGCCGAGCCCAATCGATCCATGGTACAATCTGGCGACAAGTGCTCTCGCTAGCAAGTTAGCGGTTAGCCTGTTTGGTGCAGCTGGCGCCCAGACGTACAAGGCGGAAACCCAGAGAGTTCGTTGCGCGGATCTTCGACCACTTCTATTCCGAGTGAGCCCGGTACCTACATCCTCATCCTCGAAGCGCTGTCCAAGCGCCGAATCCAAGTGGGTGTTCTCGGCACGCTCAATCTTGAGCCCGGATTCTATGCCTACGTCGGCAGCGCTCTCGGGTCCGGCGGACTTCGTGGGCGGCTCGCTCATCACCAAGAGCGCTCTCGTTCCCTTCATTGGCACATCGACTATATGCGCCGCCACACGGCGTTGCGTGAGATCTGGTTCTTGACCGGTATGTCGCGGCGCGAGCATCTCTGGGCCACAGTACTCGCGCACAATGTCGGAGCGGTTATCCCATTAGCGGGGTTTGGCGCCTCGGACTGCGGGTGTCGCGCCCACCTGTTTCGATTTTCCCGTCAGCCTCGCCTGTCGACATTTCGGCGTCAACTCGTGGCTTCCGAACCCCAGTCAGCAGCTGTATCGAGTGCCGAGGTCGCGCGCTGGGTTTCCGCCTGACTAAGCACTGCGACCGAGGCGTCACCGATCACTCGAGCCGACGGAACCGGTGGACCCACACGCGGTGCTCCACATCCCACTCCATGCCCTTGTGCATCCGCAGAATGAGGTCGCGGTAGTCGCCCAACGTTGCGTAGCCCTCGGCCTGCGCACTGGCCTCGGTCATGTCACCGAGGCGATCGTGGGTCAGGCTGGTGATTTCGAAAGTCTTACCCTCGAGTTCGAAGGTTTCTCCGGGATAGCCGTAGACGCCATCTCGACGCTGCTCGGTCTTCCTTCCTTCTATGGCCGCCTCGACCAGCTTCTTGTGTCTGACGAGGCGATCGATGGAGCAGGTCTTCTCGGGGTAGTCGTTGGAAGTCGTCATCTGGCAATATTAGCTAGTTTTGGCGGGGCGCTTCCATACGCCCAGATGGACGGGAGAAAGCATTCGATATGAGTTTGGACCTGAAAGTGATTGGCGCTGGATTGGGCCGCACGGGCACAACGTCGCTCAAGACGGCACTGGAAATGCTGTTGAAAGGCCCTTGTTTTCACTTCCTCGAGTACAAGTCACACCCCGAATTGATGGCGCCCCTGGCAGTCCTTGATCCAGGCGAACCCATTGCGATCTGACCCCGACAAGTTCGGAGACATGCCGGTCTCTCAATGGGAAACGGTGATGCCGGGCTACGTGGCCTGCGTGGACGAGCCAGCCAGCTACTACTGGAAACAGCTCTCGGATGTCTTTCCCAACGCACTGGTCATCTTGTCTGTTCGGGATACGGACTCGTGGTGGGCCTCCATGCTCAAGATCGAGGAACACTACGAGGAGGAAATGAAGAGGCCCGAGCTCATCACTGCTGAACGACGCGAATTCCACAAATTCTCGGACGCGATCTATCCGCATCTGCAATCGGGGCTGTCCGAGGATGTCGAAAGGGCTTTCTTTGAGTCGCACAATCGTAGAGTGCTCGAGCACGCGGAGCGGGATCAGAAATTCATTCAACGATTCTTGTTATGGCGCGTCGAGCAGGGCTGGGAGCCGCTCTGCAACGCTCTTGGCCTCCCCGTTCCCAACATTTCGTTTCCGCACAAGAACAAGAGTGCGGAATACCACGGGTATTGAGACTCCCCCCTCAGCGCTTCTCCACCCGTCCACTCATTCATTCACGCCCGGCGGCAGGGCGGGCCTATATCTCGGCTTTGGCATCCTCGGCATTGAGCCGGATGATCTCTATTCGGTCGACGATCAATCTCATCAGTGTTTGATTTGGGATACGCGATCCACACTCACGACACTTCCAGTCCCGACGTACGCTGGTCCGCCGCAGAGCGGGCGTTCGGCACACCGGACACCACGCGTCATTGGCGCGTCTCGACTTTGAACGCCTCATCTCCCGACCTCACGCAGTCGCGATGACTCATTTCAGCTTTCTCCATCGAGCCGCCGACTGCTGTGAAGTGCTTCACAGCAACGGCTAACAGGCGAATCCTGCGGATTCGCTATGCGGCGTCGGCTGCCCGCTTCGCGGCCAGCCTCCTAGGCGACTGCGGAGATACCCAGCTTCGCGCCGTGCTCGTTCAGGTAGGCGGAAATCTTCTGCTTCATTGCGGGGTCGTAGCGATCCTCCAACCGGCGAATGCGTTCCCCCTCGAAGTAGGCGGTTTCCTCGAGTTCGAGCACGAAATCGGGGACACCTGCGGCGCGGTACGTCGCGCTCCCGCGAATCCACACCGAATCGCCGTCCTCTTTCGGTCCCTCGAGGAGTGCGAGATCGCGGCTCTCGAATTTGCGGTCGAATCGATCCAGGACGGCCTTGAAGTACGCCAGGATCACATCTCGGCCTTCGAAGCAGCCCCCCATCGGGGGGTCGAGGTTGATCTGGTAGGTGGCGTCTTCCGTAAAGAAAGGCTCCACCACCGACCAATCGTCGCTCGCATAGGCTTTCTCGAAGGCTGCTGCGTAGACACCAAAGTGCGCGGTTATTGACATCGCTTCCTCCCTCCGTTTCACCAATAATGCTGGAAATCCTAGCAAATGCCCCGCCTAACAAGACACTTCAGCCGACACCAAATAACCGAGTTCAATCGGTCCATGGTACAATCTGGCGGCGAGCGCCCCGCCGGAGAGCTAACGGTTAGCCTGTTTATTGCAGCGGAGCGGGCACGCGCTCGTATTCGACGAGGCCAATATGGACTTCAAGCTCTTCGCGACCGTTTTCTCCACGATTTTTGTTGCTGAACTCGGCGACAAGACCCAGCTTGCCACTCTCCTGTATGCGTCAGACGCGTCGCATCCGAAATTGACTGTCTTCGCGGCATCCGCTGCAGCACTTGTTCTCACCTCGGCCCTGGGTGTTCTCGCGGGCTCTTTCGTCGCCGAACATGTGAATCCCAAGCTCATTCGCTGGGCCGCAGGGCTCGGGTTCATCGCCGTTGGAACCTGGGTTCTGCTTTCTCACGAGTAGAGCCACTCAACCGTGGGCGCTCGCTCGAGAGGGTGGGCGCGCAGAGGAGCAAACAGATGGAATCCATGCAAACGATCCGCGAAGTTCTGGGTTGGAGCACAGCCCTGAATGTGGGCGTTCTGCTGTTTTCGACCGTCGTTCTCAGTGTTGCGGGTGCGCCGATCAAGCGGCTCCACGCAAAGATGTTCGACATGAGTGAAGGGCGATCTGTCGCGCGCCTACTTCCAGTACCTCGCGCAGTACAAGATCGCGGTGCTGGTCTTCAATCTGGTCCCGTATCTGGCGTTGCGAATCGTTGGATAGCCTTTCGCGGTGGCTAGCGCCTGACGAAAATTGCGGCTGCTAGCGTTTTGGGTGTCCGGTGCATCTGAGCACTCAGACGCTACGCCGATGGAGTGAATGGTGATGCGATTTCGAAGAGTACTTCCGTTTGCGCTCGTGGTCGGATTTCTGCTCGGCTCCGCTCCAGCTCCCAGCCGATCTCGTCATTCATCTCGAACCTTCAACCTCGGAATACGCCAAACCGGCGGAGTTCGAATTCTCCGCAATCCTGAAGAATAACGGCGATGCTCCTCTGGTCGTGCTGCCTCAATCACTTCGCCGCGAGTACGTTCCTCTGGGAAAACGGAGCTGCACATTACTCGCCCTATCCCGGTCCGCCCATCAAGCCCTGGAACGGTGCGTTTCTCCTTCGCCCCGGCCTGAGTCGAACACTCATGCTTCGCGGAATGGAGGATGGTGACGGCGTGTGGCGCCTCGACCCGGGCCGTTACGAGCTGAACATGCGATTGAACGTCACGACCCGAACAATCCAGGGCGTCCGCGCCGGAGCTAAAGGAGTTCGAGGCCGCCATCTGGGTGGGCGAAATACCATCTTCAAAAATTCTCGTGACCTACTCGCCAACGCCGTCAGACTAACAGGGCGCCGAAACTGACACCGAACAGTCAACCCGACCGATTCATGGTACAATTGGCCGGCAAAATCTCCCTCCAGAGCGTGGGGAACGCGGTGATCCAGGATTATCGGGTGTCTGAACGACCGGCATGGCACCTGATTGCACAAGAAGCTCTCGGCGTTGCCGCGGCAGCCGCGCTATTTCCCTTTGGAATCAAACGGTCGCGTCGCCGCACGCCTCGTCAGCCCGAACAGCGAACCGTGGTTCTCGTACACGGCTACCTCGCGAATCGGTCGGCTCTATTCCCGGTAGCTGCGTACCTTCGTCTTCGCGGTGTCAAGCAGACCCTTTCGTTCAACTACAGCGCCAGTGCGGGGATTGAGCAGGCCGCGCTTGCGCTGCGGGAATACCTCCGGCGGCACGTCCGCGGTGGCCGCATCGATCTCGTTTGCCACAGCCTTGGAGGGCTCGTTGCTCGGGTCTACATCCAAGAACTCGGGGGCGCGCGTCGCGTCGACCGATGCGTCACGCTGGGCACGCCTCATCGCGGCACCTACAACTCCTATTGGCTCAATTCACGCGTGGGTAGCGAGCTGCGACCCGACTCTCCTCTCCTTTCTCGCCTCCACGGCTCGCAAGCGAGTGCTTCGAGCGTACGCTTTCTCTCGTTGGTCGCTGGCTCCGACAACCTGGTTGTTCCCCGTGTGTTTGCGGGTCACGAGCGGGAAATCCACCTTCCCGACCTCGGCCACGTCTCGATGCTCTTTTCGCCCCGGGTTCTCCGCACGATCGCAGACTTTCTCATCACTTCCGAAGAGACGGGATACGAGCTCGAGCAGCCATCGGGGTGTGCCACCTGACAAGATGAGACGTGGACCGAATAATGGGCCTGGCACGAACCCTGCGTAGTGGGAGGGGATGTCGCCGTCGCGCCTTTTCTCGCCGCCCGCGTCCTGCCCGAACCCGCGCTGCGACTCTCGAAAGAAATCAACCCCTTGGCGCTACAAGAAGAAGGGATTCTTCTTCCGAGATCAAAAACCCCACCGCATTCAGCGGTACCTCTGTCATCACTGCGGCCGGAACTTCAGTTCACAGACCTTCGAGGCCAGCTACTGGCTGCGCCACGGTCGCCTCCTCGAACCCCTGTTCAAACGCCTCGTCTCGTGCTCCGGCCTCCGCCAAATCGCCCGAGAGATGGAAGTCTCCCACAGCACGATTCAACGACTCACCGAACGCCTGGGTCGACACTGTCTGCTCTTTCACGAGCGAATGCGCCCCAGGACCGTCCCCGCGGAGCCTCTCGTCCTCGACGGTTTCCGCACCTTCGAGCACAGCCAGTACTGGCCGATGGACCTGAATCTGCTGGTCGGGACTTCGCACTATGTCTATGGATTCAATGACGCCGAGCTGCGGCGAAGTGGCACGATGCGACCGTCTCAGCGGCGCAAACGGGCGAGGCTCGAGAAACGACATGGTCGCCCCGACCCTCAGGCGACGAGGCGCCAAGTGGAAGAGCTGCTTCGTCGCGTCGTGCCGCCGGGGGGCACCGCGGTGATCCGGTCCGATGAGCATCCGGCCTACCCGCAAGCGATGCGTCGCCTACACGATCGAACCTTCCAACACGAAGCCACGTCCTCGAAGGCGGCGAGGACGACGCAGAACCCGCTGTTTCCGGTGAATCTGGCGGATCTGCTCTTGCGGCACTGCGGTGCGAACCACAAGCGGGAGACGATCGCGTTTTCGAAGCGGAGGCAGGGTGCGCTGTATCGAGCTGCGATCTGGGTCGTCTGGAAGAACTACATCAAGAGCTTGTCGGAAAACCGTCGGGATGCTCCGCCGGCGAAGCGGTTGGGGTTGATTCAGCGTGCGCTGACCGTGCGCCAGATTCTCATGAACCGACTGTTTCCGGATCGGGAGGCGGTCTCGGGGTGGCTCGAAGCGTGTTATTTCGGTCGGATTCCGACGCGAGCGATCGACGTGTGTCGGGTGCATCGGGCGAAGTACGCGATCTAATCCCTGCAATCTCGCTGAAATGGCCGTCACGTAAATGGTTTCGGTTCGCTTGGACCCATTTTTCGGTCCACGTCTGACAAGATGACCGCTGGCTATACGGTGCTCTTGATCTGGAGGTCCAGTCGAGGACCGACCTCATCAAAACCATGGCGTAGATAGAAGTCGACCGTCCGCTGCCAGGCGGGAACGCCCGGAGCGCCAACTTCGATGTCAGGCCACCCGCGTTCACGCCCGAGCGAAATAGCGGCATCGATCAACCGTGCACCGACACCCTTCGAGCGAAAGTCGGGCGCCACATACAGTTCCGAAATCTCTCCGAACCGGCCGCCCGAGTAGATTGCCGCACACTCATTGAGCATGACGACACCCACGTCGCGCTGATCCTCCGTCGTCGCTAGAAACGACCAGACCCTCTCGCCGCCGGCCAGTAATTTGATGGCAGTCTCGACACACCGACCACGCGAATAGCCGAGTTCGGGGTAAAGCTCCACGAGGAGTTCGTAGACCAACCGACCGGCCCGCTCGGCCTGTTCGGGTAAAACTTGCTGGACCGCGATGTCTGAATGCATGTAGACCTCCGATGGGGTCACGAACTCGTTCTTCACAACTCAGCGCAGCCGCACCCAGACGGAAAGCGCCCAGCGCAAATTCTATTGCGATTGAGTTTCGCGCAGACCCCGCTGGACGAGTTCGTCGAGCTTGGAAAGAAAACGAGAGCGATCCTTTGCAGATATGGCGGGTGGACCGCCGGACATCACGCCCGTTTCGCGTAGGTATGCGTTCAGATCTCGCGTGGCGAGCCGATTGCCAATCGAGTCTTCGCTAAAGACTTTTCCATTGGTACCCAGTACGCGGGCGCCCACTTCCAGACAGCGCGCTGCCAACGGAATATCGGCCGTCACGACGACATCTTCTGCCCGCACATTCTCCACGATCCAGTCATCCGCTACATCGGGCCCCTGGTCGACCACGATCATCTCGACACCAAAGCCATCGGGCACATTGATGCGAGAGTTGGCGACGAGCGCCACCCGAATCCCGTAGCGCGTTGCGACCACGTAGACTTCGTCCTTCACGGGGCAGCCATCGCCGTCCACGAAGATTTCAATCATCTACGGCTCCACTCCTTTTGCGAAACGCACAGTAGCGCACACTGCCTGGCTTCAGGCTTCACGCGGTACAAATCCGATTCGACAGCGAGGCCATTCCTTCACGAGCGCTCTCCGCCTAACAGAGGACACATCGGATACCCATCAGCCAGTCCAATCGATCCCTGCTAATGTTCTTGTGGTAAACGCTTCGCCTCAGCAGCCAGGCACAGGGAGATTTGAATGCCGATATTGTCGGCCCAGGAGGCACTCGAGCGGCTCCGAGAGGGCAACCGCCGATTCGTCTCCGGTACGCAAATCCGCGATACGAATCCGGGCCACTCCCCGCCGGCCGAGCTGGAAAAGGGGCAGGAGCCCTTCGCAATCATTCTCGGTTGCTCCGACTCGCGCGTTCCCGCAGAGATCGTCTTCGATCAAGGCCTCGGTGATCTCTTCGTGATCCGGGTTGCGGGAAACATCGTGGCACGCTCCCAGGTTGGCAGTGTCGAATTTGCATCGGCGCGCTTCGGTACCCGACTCGTCGTGGTTCTCGGTCATTCCCAGTGCGGGGCCATTATGGCCACCCTGGAAGAACTTCAGCAGCCGACACAAAATCAATCGAACAATCTGCGTTCGATCGTCGACCGGGTTCGGCCCTCCGTGGAGGCGTTGCTCGAATCCGATCTCAAGCACGATCTGGAGGCGCTCGTGGAGCGTGCGGTTCGGGCCAACGTTGGCGTGTCGGTAGATCATCTGCGACGCGGTTCCGAGATTCTGGAGCAGCTGATTCAAAACGAGGGCCTGCGCGTTGTGGGTGCTGAATACTCACTGGAGACGGGTGAAGTGGATTTCTTTGACTGTGCGCAGGTTGGGTGACTTCGATTCAAGCTCGAGCAACAGAGAATCCGAGTCGATACCTGCCAGCTGATTCGACAACCCAACTGGAGAGATTAAATGACGGAACTCGACCAGGAGAAGGTAGAGCGCTTCGCGGGGCGAATGACAGACATCGTGAATGGGGGGGCGCTCTCGCTCATGATCAGCATCGGCTACGAAACGGGGCTGTTCGAAGCAATGGCGAAGTTGGCGCCCGCGAGCAGCGAGAAGATTGCATCCGACGCAGGACTGAACGAGCGATATGTCAGAGAGTGGCTCGACACGATGGTCACCGGAAGGATCGTCCATTACTCGCCTGAAGGTGGCACCTACGTCTTGCCACCAGAACACGCGGCCTCGCTGACACTCGCATCCGGTCCAGAGAACATGGCGGTGCTGGCGCATTCCGTGCCCCTGCTGGCTCGCGTGCAGGAAGACATCGTCGAGTGTTTTCGCAAGGGCGGCGGAGTGTTCTACGACCAGTACCCCGAATACATGGCCTTGTGGGCGGGGCTCAACGAGAAGATCTACGAACAAACGCTGATTTCGACGGTAATTCCGCTCGTCGCTGGCTTACCCGAGCGTCTGGCGAAGGGCATCGATGTACTGGAGATCGGCTGCGGTGAGGGCCACTCGCTGAATCTGCTCGCGAGCGAATATCCCGCGAGTCGGTTCAGAGGGTGTGAATTTCGCGAGAATGCCGTGCAGGAGGCGGCCGCCAAGGCGAAGTCACTCGGATCGAACAACGTGCGATTCGAAAGCCTGGACATTACGAAGCTGGGCGAATCGGGTGCTTACGATTTCATTGTGGCCTTCGACGTCATCCACGACCAGGCCCACCCACGCACCGTGTTGAAGAACGTCGCGGACGCCCTCCGGCACGATGGCGTTTTCTTGATGGTCGATGTACGAGCGTCGAGTGAGGTCCACGAAAATATCGATCACCCTCTCGGTCCCTTTCTCTACACGACCTCGACCATGCACTGCATGACCGTCTCACTTGCGTTGGACGGTGAGGGTCTGGGCACGATGTGGGGCGAACGGCAGGCTCGGGAACTCCTCGCCGAGGCGGGGTTCCACGAGGTGAACGTGGAACACGTCGAAGGTGACATCTTCAACAACTTCTACGTCGCCCGCAAAAGGCTAGCATTGCCGCGGAAGCGCTAAAGCTGTTCCAGGGATTGACGTTAGGCGGAGAACTTTCGAGTTCGGCGAAGCGCCGCCAGTGAGAGCAGCGCACCCAACAGAAGCCTGCCAATCGCACCAGATGCGGGTACCGGCTGCGGCTCGCCCTCACACACGAGCGGCCCGACGACCTCGGGAACCGATGCGAAGCTGAGGGGCGAGAGGTAGACGGTTACGTCAATCTGGGCGCCAGCGGGCTCGCAATTGCCCTGAACGAACCCCACGTGCACCATGTCGCAAACACCCGGCCAACCCTGGGTGTCGAATCGGTCCGCTCGGTCGATCGTGACATCTTGCGTCCAGGACGCCCCTTGAATGGAGCACGATCCACTTCGAACGCACGGGTCGTCCTGGGTTCCGGAGCACCCGTTCGAGGTCTCAGTCCCGATGGCGCGCGCAGAAGCGGGCGCCATCAGGAGAATGACCACCGCCACTTTCGCGACGCAGTTCAGCGAATTGCCTCTTGCTCATACGCGTTCCGATCCAGTCCCACGAGTGAGTGAATGGATCATCATACCATCGAGCCCGAATCTGCAGCAGATTTTGCCGACAAGCGTCGCCCGTGGCGCCGAGCGCGGATCATCCACAAACCCAGACAGCCCGACGCCAGTTGCAGCCAAGCGGCGGGCTCGGGCACTGCGATGAGATCCGAATAAACCACCGTGTCGGAGCCCGATGCGCTCCGCGCGGTCAGCGTGACCGTGTAAATTCCTTCCGCGCTGTAGGTGTAGACGGGATTTTGATCGGTCGAAGTGCCGCCGTCACCGAACGTCCATTCCCATACGCTCGGGCTGTCGGCGGACATGTCGGTGAAGTGGGCTTCGAAGGGCGCAGGACCCGCGGTCTCCGCGGCAGCGAAATCCGCCGTGGGTGCGGTGCCGATCGTCGATGCCGCGGGCTGATCGTTGGTATGGCAGTGAACACCACCACCCGCGATCCACGAATCGAGCATCTCGATCACGTAGACGTCGCGGCCCGGGAACCACTGTTCGAGCTGTGCCTTGGCGGCGTTGTCCGTGGTGGGATTGTCGAAACCCACGAGGATCACCCAGCCATTGCCCACGCCCCAGTTCATGTAGTCGGTATCGAACGTAAAGCCTCGGTAGGTGACGGCCGCGTCGAAATCCATCCGAATCACTTCGAAGCCCGCCGCCGCCAGATCCGAAGCGGCGCCGTCGTAGACCTGGTCATCGGAATCACCCGGCTGGCAATGTCCGTTGACCGTGCAATTTCCCACGACCACGCGGTTCGCATCGATGAATCGGGCGATACCGTCGATGTGGCCGCCGGTGTCATCCCCAGTAATGGGACCGTCCGCCCAGATGACCTTTGTCACACCGAACCAATTCTTCAGGTCGACTTCGGCCTCGGCTTTGTTCGCATAGCCGTTGCCCCGGTTCGGATTGCCGATGACGTTCCAGTTCAGGATCAGGGTGTCGACACCGTTGAATTCCAGGTTGCCGCGCTCGTGCACGATATTCACGTGATCGACGGGCAGGCTGAGCACGCTGCCCACTTCTACGGGAACCGCGTTGTCGTTCGCGTAGGGGATGTTGCCGAAAGCGCCGCCCCAGGCATCGAATTCCCAGTCCTGGATTCTCATCTGGCCGTCTTGAACGGTGTAGACCGGGACCGTTGTCACGCATCCAGGCGTTTTCGTTGGAGATGGCATGCCAGACGATGTTGACGTGGTCGGGGTCTCCGCCCGCGCTTGTGATCGCGGCTCGCGCTTCGTCTCGAACCCGGCTGGTGTCGTAGAGAATATGCAGTGTCTCGTACTGGACGATCACATTCGAGATCTCGGCGTACGCCGGCTCGTAGTCCTTCTCGAAGCGGCCGGGCCACTGCAGCCAGATAGCCTCTTGGGGTTCGAATTCCGCCGGAACCCGGCGGATGGGGTCGGAAGACGCCGCACTGGCGACGCCGAGAACGACCAAACAGGACAACAGGCACGAACGAAGGGGGATTCCCGAGAACACAGCAAAACTCCTGCCCATCAGCTTCCACGCAGCCGACCGGCGGGATTCGCGTGGAAGCGCCATTATACACCAATCGAAATCGCACCGTTGGGCGCCCCTGGATCAGGCCCAGCGGGAGGATGTCTGTCTCTCAATACGCAAAGGAGTGTGAAATTGATCGGATACGTCACGCTTGGAACCAATGACCTCGAACGCGCCGCGCAATTCTACGACCTGCTTCTCAAGGAAATCGGCGCGAGTCGCTTCATGGAAAACGACGGCTTCATCGCCTGGGCGATTTCGCCCGACAAACCGGCGCTTTCAGTGACCAAGGCCTTCGATGGAAAGCCGGCAACCGTCGGCAATGGCGTGATGGTGGCACTCGCGATGCGCTCTTCGGACCAGGTCGACTCGTTCTACAAGAAGGCCATGGAACTCGGGGCGACGGACGAGGGCGCACCGGGCCCGCGCGGCGACGGTTTCTATGCCGGGTATTTTCGCGACCTCGACGGCAACAAGCTCAACGCCTTTTGCATGGGTTAGTTGGATCGAGCACCCGGCAACGAAATGAACCCGAAGAGGAGACATCGTGCCGCACAGTGAACTGAAGGCGCTGCGAATCTCGCTGATCGTGTTTGGTATTGCGTTCTTGATGATCTATCCGCTGATGATCATCTGGCCGTCGGGCTGGTCGTGGCAGCCCAGCCAGCACGAGTACGAGCAGATGATCATCGGCATCTACGCAACGCTCGGCATCTTCTTGCTCTGGGCTTCCCGAAACCCCGAAGCGCACCTGAGCCTGATCTGGTTCACGGCCTGGTCGAGCGCCGTGCACGGCGGGATCATGGCCGTGCAGGCCGTCGTCGATCCCGCAGAGCGCGGGCACCTGCCGGGTGATGTCGCGGCGCTGCTGCTCGTTGCGGTCGTCCTCGCGCTGCTGACGCCGCATGGCGTAGCCGACCGAACCAGCGCCAGCGACTGACCAGCCGCGGCCCCTCAAAGCTGAAAGCGGGTTCGAATCAGCGGCGGGAGGCCGCGGATTTCGCCGAGCCCTTGCCGGGCCGACCCGAAACCGGGCTCCACTCCAGATCGTGTCGTGAACACCACAGGAGGCCGCCGTCCAGGTAGATCCTCTCAGCGAGTGCGTCCGCCTCGCAGTGGGGGGCGATGAAACGGACCTGATGGAGCCGCGGCTCGAAGGTGCAGCTCGCGACTTCTCGCGCGTTCGAGATGACCTCGAACGCCCAGGCGAGATTTCGCGCTCCCTCGAGCCGCAGCACATACACACGCATGCCCAGATGCCTCCGGGCAGACCACTTGCAAGTACTGCGCCGCGGCCTGAAACCGCGGGTAAAGGGCCGGCGTGCGTCGAAGTGCCCGCGATCTGTGCACTGGATGCTGTCGTTTTGGGCTGCGGCGAAAAGCAGGCCAACGACCGATCCCGCGACAGCGAAATCCAGCGCGCATGACACGCCGCATCATGTTGCTGTTGAGGAACCGCCGTCTTCCGCGTCGTCTTCGTCCGGCGGAGCAAGCGTGATCCGCAGTTTTTGGGCCCGGCGGCGGGATGCATCGATCACCGTGGCGAGAAACGGGCCGACCCGAACCGCATCACCCTTCCGCGGGAGTCGGCCGAGGCGAGCCGTGACGTGCCCCCCGATCGAGTCCTCTTCTTCGCCCTCTTCTTCGGGCAGATCGAAATCGAGACGGTCTTCGAGCTCCGGCAGCGGCATGCGCCCGCTGAGCTCATAGATGCCGTCCGAGAGCTCGACGAAGTCCGGCTCTTCGTTGTCGAATTCGTCACCCAGCGGCCCGACGATTTCCTCGAGTGCGTCCTCGCGAAATGCGAGCCCGATCGCCGTACCGTGCTCATCGAGCACGACGGCGCATTGCTGGCGATGCTCTTGAAGTTCGCGCAGAAAATTCGAAAGCGACATGGTGTCAGAAACGAAGACGGGTGGGCGTGCGACCGCGCGCAGGTCGGGCGTCTCTCCGCGGAGCATCGCATCGAGCACGTCCTTCGAATGCACGATCCCAATGATCGTATCGAGCCCGAGTTCGCACAACGCGAACCGCGAGTGCCCGTCGGTGCGGATATGTTCGAGATTTTCTTCAAGAGAATTACCGACGACCAGGAAGTCGATCTCGATGCGCGGAACGACGATGTGGCGGACTTCCAACTCGATGATGCGAAAGACGTTCTCGCTGAGTTCGTACTCGTGATCCGAGATCTTCCCCGCGCGTGCAGAAAGCGAAATGATGCTGCGGATCTCCTCGGAGCTGTGGCTGGATTCGTGCCCGAGCTCGGGCGGGAGCCCGATCAGCTTGAGCAGTCCGTTCGAGATCCAATTGATCAGGTCGATGAACGGCCCAAACAGCCAGGCAAATCCGCGAAGCGCGGGCGCCGTTGCGAGCGCCATTCTCTCGGCGCGCCGCAGCGCCCACATCTTCGGAGCCTGCTCGCCGACCGTCATGTGAAGCACCGTGATCACCAGGAACGCGAGCCCAATCGAAACGAAAGGAACCCAACTGGCGCCCTCGGCGATCGGCAACCCGACCGCGTCCGCCGTGGCAATCAGCAGCACCGATACAGCCGGCTCGCCGAGCGCCCCCAGGATCAGGCTCGCGAGGGTGATGCCGAGCTGACAAGCCGAGAGGTAGCGGTCGAGATTGCGCAGGATGTGCTGAACGGACGGCGCCGCACGGCTGCCGTCGCGCCCGAGTTGGGCAATCCGGGGCTCGCGCGCCTTGACGAGTGCAAATTCGGCGGCCACGAAGAAGCCATTGAGCGCGACGAAAAAGAGCGTCGCGCCAAGCCGCCAAACGACGCCAAAGAAATCCACGGACGGGTGCGGGTCGATCAACGCGTTGTACCCAATTGGAGGTTAGCGGGCCCAATTCGAGCTACCGTCGCCAGATGTGGCAATGGGGTCGCGCTATCGAACATTCGTGGTACCTCTCTTCGGGACTCGTGAGCCGTTAGACCAACCTTTGTAATACATCGTGGCACACGGCGGTCGTCGCCGCCCACCACAAGGAAAGGAGGAATCCCCCGTGATCAAGGCCGAGTATATCTGGATGGATGGAACCCAGCCGACGAAGAGGCTTCGCTCGAAGACGAAGATTCTCGAAAAGGCGTCGTGGCTCGAGCGCAGGGCGGATCTGCCCAAGTGGGGCTTCGATGGCTCGAGCACCGGGCAGGCGACCGGCGAACAATCGGATTGCCTGCTCCAACCCGTTTTCCACTGCTTGGATCCCGTTCGCGGTGGCGATCACATCCTGGTGCTCTGCGAAGTCCGCGATTTCAATGACGAGCCCCATCCCACCAACACGCGAGCGGAGCTGCGTGCGAATCTGGATCACTATGCGGAATACGAGGCGCTTTTCGGCATCGAGCAGGAGTACACGATGTTTCGCGGCATGCGCCCGCTCGGCTGGCCGGAGGGCGGATACCCGGCTCCGCAGGGCCCGTTCTATTGCGGCGTGGGCGCCGACGAGGTCTTCGGACGGACGCTTGTCGAGGAGCATCTCGAAGCGTGCATCAAGGCGGGCCTCACGATCTCGGGCTTGAACGCAGAGGTGATGCCGGGCCAGTGGGAGTTCCAGGTCGGCCCCGAGGGTGCGCTCGAAGCCTGCGACCAGCTCATGATCGCCCGCTATCTGCTGTTTCGGATCGGAGAGGAACACGGCGTGAGCCTGTCGCTCGACCCCAAGCCCGTGCGCGGCGACTGGAACGGCGCGGGGGCACACACCAACTTCTCCACCAAGGCCATGCGCGAAGAGGGTGGGCTCGCCGTGATCGAAGAGGCCTGCAGAAAGCTCGGGACGCGACACGACCTTCACATCGAGAACTACGGCGAGGGGATCGAGCGCAGGCTCACCGGGCTTCACGAGACCTGTTCCTACCACGATTTTTCATGGGGCATCGGCCACAGGGGAGCTTCGATCCGGATTCCGCTCCAGGTCGCGCAAGACGGGCGCGGTTACCTCGAAGACCGTCGGCCGTGCGCGAACATGGATCCCTACGTGGTGACCCGGCTCATGATCGAAACGGTCTGCGGCAAATGACTGGGATCGATAGCGGGGTGGGGAGTTGATCGACAAGCGCCGATTGCTGAGGACCGACTTCCCGGTACCGGAGCAACTCGAAACCGAAGAGTTCCGGCTTCGGATGCTGACCGTGAATGATCTCGTGAAGGACTACGACGCGGTAATGTCGAGTGTCGAACACCTGAAGTCTACGTTCAGCGTCATTACTGAAGATGACTGGCCCGAAGGCCTCACCCTCGAAGAGGATCTGATCGACCTCGGTTGGCACCAGCGCGAATTCACGCTCGGCTTCTCGTTAGCCTACACCGTGATGAACCTCGACGAATCCGTCTGCCTGGGCTGCGTCTATTTCGAGCCGACCTCCAAAGCGGATTACGACGTGGTGATCACGATGTGGGTGCGAGAGTCGGAGCTCGCCGGCGGGCTCGATCGCAGGCTGTTCCAGACCGTCAAATCCTGGGTTTCCTCCGACTGGCCATTTTCGAATCCCGCCTTCCCGGCCCGTGATATTCCGGTCGCGGCGTGGCACGCGCTCTACGGCAGTCGATAGCGAACCCCTGTAGCGCCGATTCGGCCGGCTGCCGCACGAGCGGATGAGGCATTTTCTCCCCAAGAATTCGCTTTCAGTTTCTTCGCATGGGTGGCATGATGGGGTGGATCGATACGAGGAGCGTCCATGGGGTTGACCTACTCGATCGAAAGAGAACTCATCACGGTAATCGCCGAGGGCTCGTTTAGCGTCGGTGACGTTCACGCCACGTTCGCCAAGATCCGGTCCGAGTTCAGCGGCTCGGCGCCTCGACAGATCTTGATCGTCGATCACGGATCCGAATTCGAACCCAATCGGGAAGAAGTCCAGGAATTGGCCCGGGGATGGGGCGAGATCTTTCGTAACGTCCGGGTGCGGATCGCACTGCTGGTCGACAAGGACATCCACTACGGGCTCGGGAGAATGGCTTCGGTCTACGCCGAACAGTACGATCTCCCGTTCGACGTGTTTCGACACAGTCTCGACGCGATACAGTGGTTGGCGAAAGAAGAAGCCGCCGGCCACATGTACGTCTGACCCTCCGCGCGGCCGCCTTCCTAGCTGGGGAAGTCTGCGACTTTCCCTTTGCGTCCTCGCACGACCCCTCCCGGGGTCGCGCTTTTAGGAGAGTTCTCGCTTCAGGATCTTTCCGGTGGATCCCTTGGGTAGCGTGTCGATGAACTCGACGACGCGCGGGTACTTGTAGGCGGCCAACCGCTCCTTGCAGAAGGCGATCACGTCTTCCTTGCTGAGTTCAGCGCCCGGAGCGACCACGACAATGGCCTTGACCTCCTCGCCCTTCTCCAGATCCGGGATCCCGATCACGGCGACTTCGAGAATCGACTCGTGGCCGTAGAGAACTTCCTCGATTTCCCGCGGATACACGTTGAAGCCGCCGCGCAGGATCATGTCCTTCTTGCGGTCGACAATCGTGTAGTAGCCTTCGGGGCTGCGGACGCCGATGTCGCCGGAGTGGAACCACCCGCCGCGCAGCGCTTCTTTGGTGGCGTCCGGGTCGATTCAGGTAACCCTTCATCACATGATGGCCGCGGATGCAGATCTCACCGGCTTCTCCGTCGGGCAGCGGGCGGTCTTCGTCGTCGACGATCTGCATCTCGGTCCCCCAGACCGAGTAACCGATCGAACCGGGCTGTCTCGGGCGGTCGAGCATATTGAAGCTCGCGACCGGCGAGGTCTCGGAGAGCCCGTATCCCTCGAGGATCTGGACCGGATACTTCTCCTCGAAGGCCTTCATGATCTCCACGGGCATCGGCGCACCACCGGACATGCAGTACTTGAGCGCAGATAGATCGTACTCGCGTTCGAATTCGTGATAGAGAAGCGCAAAATACATCGTCGGTACGCCTGTAAAGACCGTCACGCGATCTCTCTCCATGATCTGCAAAGCATCCTCGGGCGTAAATCGCGGCAGCATCGTGACGGTCCCGCCAATTGCAATCGACGCGTTCTGAACGCAGGTCTGCCCGAACGAATGAAATAGCGGAAGCGTCGCAAACATGATGACGTCGGGCTCGACGGGTATCAGGCGTGGCAACACCACCGAACAATTGAAGAAGAGATTCGAGTGCGTGAGTTCGGCGCCCTTGGGCTTTCCGGTCGTGCCCGAGGTGTAGAGGATCACGGCAGTGTCAGTCGGTAGCGTCGGATAAAGATCCGTCAGGGGCGGCTGTGCGGCCATCGCGTCGAGCGTGTCGTCACCTTCGCCGCTGCTCCAGACGACCGGAACACCCGCGGCTTCCGCGCCCGCCGTGACGGATTCGGTAAAAAACGGATGCGCGATCAGCAGCTGCGCGCCGGAGTCCTGCAGGTGGTAGGTGATTTCAGGTGCGGAGAGCAGCACGTTGAGCGGAACCACCGTGAAGCCCGCGTAGAGAATCCCGAAATACGCAGTCGTAAATTCCGGAACGTTCGGGATCAACAGCGCGACCGTCTGGCCCGGAACGATTCCGCGCTCCAGCAGCGCCGTCGCGATCCCCCGCGCCTGGCGATCGACTTCCGCATAGCTGAGATCTCGTTCGTTCAGGCGAATCGCGACGTGGTCGGGCCGAGCAGATGCGCTCTCGTGCAAAATCACACCGAGGTTGAGCTGCATGGTCTGCCTCCTGTTGAACTACGCCGCGTCCATCCTAAACGAACGAAACTGCGTCCATCAGACGGGGAGATCCGCTCGCCCAAAGAGCGCCTCGAGCTCGATGCCCCGGGCCGCAAAGGCCGCCGCAGCACCCTCGCCGCGGTCCACTATGCACAGAACTCGGGCCACTTTACCACCCTCAGCTTCGACTGCGTCAAGTGCTTCGAGCGTCGAGCCGCCAGTGGTCACGGTATCTTCGACCAGCGCCACCGTCTGACCCGGTGCAAATCCGCCCTCGATTCGCTTGGCGAGGCCGTGTTTCTTGGTCTCTTTGCGCACGAAGAAACCGAGCAGCGCGCTGGCGGGATCGCGAGCGGCCGCGGCGGCCAGCACCGCGGATACCAGCGGCACAGCACCGACCGCCATGCCGCCGACGGCCTCGACCGGCGGCCCGGCGAGCAGCCGGTCGAGCACCAGCCCACCGGCCAGCGCGACACCCCGCGGCCGCATCAGCGTCTGGCGCAGGTCGAGGTAGAAGTCGCTTTCAGCACCGCTCGCGAGCGTCACCTTCTGGCGGCGGAACGAGACATCGAGAATCACTTCCAGCAATTCGGCGCGCATTTCAATCGTCCCCACAGCTCCTCCGGCTTCGATGTGGCCCGAGTGTAGCCCCCGGGGGCGAACCCGGCGTCCGGGATGGACACCTCGGCGCACATTGCTAGGATCCGCCCTCCCGCCAACCCGTGTTTGGAGTCCAGCGTGAAGAAAGCCAAGGCCCTGCCGCACCGCAATCGCGGCAAATCTGCGCGTCACCGGGCAAAGCTAAAGCGCAAGCACCAACGGACACGCCTGCGCAAGAGCTCGGGCGAGCGCAAGACCTACCGCTGACCGGAGGCCGTCGGCTGTGGCCGCGGCACCCCTGAATCCCTTTTCGTTCGAACTCGAAGCCCGCTGTGGAGCGGCGCGTGCGGGTGCGTTTTCGACCCCCCATGGCTCGTTTTACACACCGGCCTTCATGCCCGTCGGAACCCACGGCGCCGTCAAGGCACTGACCGCCGATCAGGTGCGCGCGACCCGCGCCGAGATCGTGCTCTCCAACACCTACCACCTCGCGTTGCGCCCAGGCGAGAAGATCGTCGAGAAACTCGGCGGACTGCACCGCTTCATGGGTTGGGACGGGCCGATCCTCACCGACAGCGGCGGTTTTCAGGTCTTCTCGCTCCCCGGTGTCGAAATCGACGACGGCGGGGTGCGGTTCAAGAATGCGGTCGACGGCTCGTCGATGAGGCTCACGCCAGAGCGGTCGATCGAGATCCAGCACGCGCTCGGTGCGGACATCATCATGGCCTTCGACGAGTGCTCCCCATTTCCCGCAGACGCGGCGACACTACAGAACGGCGTGCGGCGAACGCTCGCGTGGATCGACCGCTGCCTCAAAATCCACCAGGGCTTCGAAAACGAACAGGCGTTGTTCGGAATCGTGCAAGGCGGTGTCGACCTCGGCCTGCGCACTTCCTGCGCGGAGGCGCTGGTGGCATTGGATCTGCCCGGCTACGCGATTGGCGGTGTTTCCGTCGGTGAGGGGCACGAACTGCTCTGCAAGGTGACCGAGCACACGGCCCCGCTGCTGCCCGACACCAAGCCGCGCTATCTGATGGGCGTCGGCCTTCCCGAAGACCTGCTCGCGGCGATCGGCTACGGGATGGACATGTTCGATTGCGTGATCCCGACCCGCTATGCGCGCAGCGCGACCGCATTCACCAGCCGAGGGCGCATCCGCCTCACCAACCGCCGCTACCGGCGGGACGCCTACCCGATCGACACCTCCTGCGAGTGCGCGGCCTGTGCGCAGGGTTATTCGCGCGCCTACCTCCATCACCTCTTCGCCGCCAACGAAGTCCTGTCTGCCGTGTTGACTTCGATCCACAACGTTCACTTCTACCAGCGCATCGTTCGCGAAGCCCGCGAGGCAATCGTCGCGGGGCGCTTCGACGAACACCGTCGGGAATTTCTCGCCGCGTATTCGGAAGAGCGGTCGGGTTCCACCGAAACATCGAAATCCGTCGAAACGTCAAAGCCGTGAACCAAATCCGCTGAACCAGCTATGGTCCCGCGCGGCGGCCCACATCGGTTGGGCCGCAGCTGATTTCTCGAAGCCGTTGGAGTTGATGAAGCCGATGGGCAACCGCAGCACGAACGAATACCTGACGCCCGAAGAAGTCCTCCGCCGCTACACGGGCGGGCCGAAGACGGGGGTGTTCACGGACGGCTCCTGTGAGGGAAATCCGGGACCCGGAGGTTGGGGTTTCGTGTGGGTCGAGGACGATCAGATCGTCGAAGAAAAGCGCGGCACCGATCCGTCGACGACGAACAACCGGATGGAGCTCGCGGCGTTGATCGCCACCTACAAGGTGTTGCCCGAGGACAGCCAGACCACCGTCTACTCAGACAGCCAGCTCTGCGTCAAAACCGTCAACGAGTGGGCGTCCGGCTGGGAGAAGCGCGGTTGGCGGCGCAAATCGGGCCCAATCGCGAACCTCGAACTCGTTCGCGAACTCTACGCGCTCGCCAACGCCCACACGGGCGTCACCCTCCAGTGGATCCGGGCCCACGACGGCTCGCGTTGGAACGAATACGCAGACGCACTGGCGTCCGCGTACATGCGCGACTGAAAGCCGGCTGCGCGTTCAGCGACGCGTGGGGGGGATCTTGCTGAGCTCGAGAATCCGCTCGAAGTCCGGCTTCTCGAGCGGCATCACCGACAGTCGAGAGTGGGTGACGAGCGGAATCTTCTGAAGCTTCGGGTCCGCCTTGATTTGCGCAAGCGTCACCGGAACCTTCAGCGGCTTGACGGGCACGACATCGACCACCACCCAGCGATCGTCGTCGGTGGTCGGATCCTGATAGGCACTTCGGGTCACCTTCGCGATCCCGACGACTTCCTTGCCCTCGTTGGAGTGGTAATAGAGCGCGTAGTCCCCGACCTTCATTTCGCGCAGGTTGTTTCGCGCCTGGTAGTTGCGCACCCCATCCCAGTACGTGGACCCGTCCTTGACGAGATCATCCCACGAATACTTGAAGGGTTCGGATTTCACGAGCCAATGGGCGCGGGCCATGCGGCGTTCCTCTGCGAAATGAGACGGGCGATCCTATCACAGCTCTGATTCGCACACCGTCGGTGGCGACGCCGGTCGAGCCCTACCCGCGATCGCCGCTATTGCTCGGTGAATTTGGCGGCTCGCGTTCGCACGATGTTGCCCAGCTTCTCGCAATCGGGAAAGATCGTGCGCTTGGCCAGGGCCCCTCGGAGCGTCACCGCCCGGAGCATGACGAGCATGTCCCCCTGGCGATCGATCCTCCAATCCGGAAATTCGAAGTTCTGCTCCGCGAGGCGCGCGCGCGCCTCGTTCTCGAATGCCCACAGTTCGACGCTACAGACCTGCGAGGCACCGTCTGAACTGCGCGTGTAATGGCGGGCCCGCTTCGCGACGACCCCCCACTCGACGAGGTCCACGTCCTTGCTCGGATCTTCGGGCGTTTCGTTCACGATTTCCCAACCGGGGATAGATGTTGCGCTCGTCGAGCAACACCCACTCGAGGCGCTCGACGGGCGACAAAGCGGCGTCGGAATCGGGTTTTTCTTCGCGCGCGCGGGAATCCGACGAGGGGGAGCGATTGACGTGCCCCTTGATGTCGTACGGCTCGGCGTCGGGGCATATGCTGGGGTCGTTGACGTAGGTCACACCGCCCGATGCATCGACGCACTTGAAGATTTCCGAAATCGCGGGCTCGGCGAAGAGCGCGATCGACGCGAGAGCGATGAAAGTCGCGCGCTTCATTCTGCGAGCTTCTCGAAGGCCTCTCGGACTTCCCGAGGAGCCTGAACGAGTTCGATCAAAACACCCGCGCCGCCAATCGGAGTCGTCTCGTTGCCCTTTGGATGAATGAAACAGACATCGAATCCCGCGGCCCCCTTGCGGACGCCGCCGGGGGTGAAGCGGACACCGTTTCCGCCCAGCCATTCGATGGCGGCGGCGAGATCGTCGATCCAGAGTCCGACGTGATTCAGCGCGGGGTCGTGGACCTTCGGCTTCTTGTCGGGGTCGATCGGCTGCATCAGATCGACCTCGACCTTGAGCGGGCCCGAACCCGCAACCGCGATGTCTTCGTCGACGTTTTCGGACTCGCTCACGAAATCGCCGGTGATCTTCAATCCGAGCATGTCGATCCAGATCTTGCGAAGAACGGCCTTGTCGGTCGCTCCGACTGCAATCTGCTGAATACCCAATACCCGAAACGGTCGCTCGCTCACACTCGCCTCCTGGCCGGTCATCAACTCGGGCCATCGGGTTGCCCCGAGGGTCCTTTATAACCCCTTCCGAGCAGATAGCGCTCGCTACTTCCGCGACGCGAGGCGCTCGGTTTGACGGTCTTGGCGCTCTCGAATTCGCGCCTCAACCGGCGATCGACGAGCACGGCATCCGGCCCCTCGAGGATCTTGATCAGAAGCGTTCCGCCCTTGCGCAGCAGCTTGCCGAGCAGGGCTTCGACGCCTTCGAGCAGCGCGCCTTCGCGGGCCTGATCGGCCGCGCGGATCCCGCTGAGCTTGGGGGCGGCGTCGCTCAACAAGACGTCGGCCGGGCCCCCGAGCCGCTCGATAAGTTCTTCTACAACAGTGGGTTGCGTGAGATCTGCGCAAAATGCGATCACGTTCTCATTGTCTAGCGGTGGATCGATCGCAGCCAGATCGACCCCAACGACCCGGCCTTTGCGGCCGACCGCTTCGGCGGTCACCTGCAGCCATCCACCCGGCCAGCAGCCGAGGTCGATCACCCGCTGACCGGGCCGCAGCAGGCGCTGACTTTTCTGGATTTCGAGCAGTTTGTAGGCGGCGCGAGAGCGGTAGCCCTCGCGCTTGGCGCGCTGATGGAAGTGGTCCTTGCGGTCGTAGGCCATCACGCTGATCGCTCGTTGCGGTGGCGCTCCGCGGGCTGGATCAGGAGTCGCTATTGAACTTGACGGTCTGTCGAACCCGGACGATCGCGTTGTTGTGGCCCGGGACCGAGCCGTTGATGAAAAGCAAGCCCCGCTCGGCGTCGACGCGCGCGACTTTCACGTTGATCGTCGTGGTCCGGACGTTGCCCATCCGCCCGGCCATCTTCATGCCTTTGAAAACCCGGCCCGGATAACTGCCCGCGCCGATCGACCCGGCGTGACGGTGAGATTCGTGGGTGCCGTGGGTGCGCCGCTTGACGGCCATCCCGTGGCGCTTGACGACACCGGCCGTCCCGCGGCCCTTGGAGATCCCGATCACGTCGACGCGCTGGCCCTTCTCGAAGATTTCGACCTTGATCTCCTGGCCGACCTCGTAGGCCTCGGCGTCTTTGGCGCTGACGCGAGACTCTGAGAGGTGCCGCTTGGGAGCCACGCCGGCCTTCTGGAAGTGCCCTTGCTGGGCCTTGCCGACGCCGGACGGGCGACGGTCTCCGAAGCCGAGCTGGAGCGCCGTGTAGCCGTCCGTCTCCTCGGACTTCTTCTGGATCACGAGGTTGGGCGATGCGTCGAGCACCGTCACCGGGATCGCCTCGCCGGATTCTTCAAAGATCTGGGTCATGCCGATCTTGCGGCACAGCAACTCAACGGTCACGGGATTGTCTCCAGAGCGCCCCATTGGGCGAGATTCGCGAAAGGCGCGGAAAGATAGGGGATCTGGGCCGTCTGTCGACCCTCGGAGAACCCCTCGGCCGGGCGGCCCGGATCCGGCGGCCGCGATCCGCTCAGTCGGCCAGTTTCGCGCGCTCCTCGGCGACGATCTCCTGGATGAGGCCGATCGAGAGGGGCCGGACTGCCTCCTCGATTCCCCGACCCGCCTCTTGCATCAGCGGCGCCATCACTTCGATCGACTTGCGCCCGACCGGGGTGCGGTAGAAGGTGACCATCTGGCGGAGTTCTTCCTCGCTGAAGTATTTGTCGTAGAGGGGCAGGTAGACGGTCTCGATGATCGTCGAAAAGTTGAGCCGCTGGCTGAACAGGGTGCGAAAGCGCTCCGCGAATGCGTCGAAATTTTCGAGCCGGGCGAGCAGTAGCTGGCGGTCCGCCTCGGAGAGGTCGGTCTGCTCAGATGTGGCCATCTCCATCATCTGGTGGTAGCTGGGCTGCATCCGCATCAACTCCACCACGCTCTGCTGTTCTCTCATCTGCTCGGCCATCCCGGCGATCCCGACGATCGTGAGCAGCTCGCGGATCAACTCCTGTTTCGTCTCGGTGGTTTCCGCCTCGCCCTGTGCGGGCTGGAACAACACGACGACCGCCAGGATCGCAGCACCAATGCTTCGGATCTGCACGTTTACCTCCGCTTCGCTCGGAGAGTGAATACCGAATCACTCGCGAGACTCCAGCCCGGGTCGGGTCGACGACCGGCTACACTCCCCGCAACACCTCGCATCCCCGTCGTTCGCGACCCCCCGTCGCTCGATTGGGCGGCGGGGATTTCTGCGTGCGGCGCGCGCCTAAGATAATCGGAGGACACAGCGACCCGTATGGAAGAAGCTGCGGGAAGCGAGCCGATCCACGAGGATCTCGACGACATCGCCCGGCGGATCGCCGAGCGCAGTGGCGCGGTGCGCCTAGCGGGCTTGCGCGGCGGTGCGGGCGCCGTCGTCGGAGCGGAACTCGTCGCGCAGTTAGGTGATGCACCCGCACTCTTCATCGCCCCGACCGCCAAGGCCTGCGACGCCCTCGCCCAGGATCTCTGCGCTGCGCTCGGTGAGCCTGCGGAAGGTGGGCGCGTGCGCGCGTTCCCAGCCCACGACACCCATCCCTACGAGCGCTTCTCCCCGCAACCGTTTCTGGTCGCCCAACGGATGGACGTCCTGTATCGCTGGTTGGCGAACGCGCAACCGGATGTGCGGGTCGAACCCGCGCCCAATCGTGGTGGCGCCCTGGACGGCGCTCGCGCTGCGAGTGCCCTCGCGCGAAGTCGTGCGCAGTCGTTCGGTCCACCTCGAAGTCGGCCAGATCACGGATCGGGACGCGCTCGTCGCGACCCTGGTTGGGGCGGGTTACTCGCGGATGTCTCTCGTCGAAGAACGCGGCGAACTCGCCGTGCGCGGCGGCATCCTCGACATCTTTCCACCCCATCGCGCGCATCCGATTCGGATCGAGTTGTTGGGCGACGAGGTCGAGTCGATCCGCGAATTCGACGAAGCCACGCAGCGATCGCGAGATGCGCTTTCTCATGTGGTCGCGCCGCCGCCTCGCGAGTTGCTGCTCAATCGCTCACTGGTCGTCGATCGATCCGAGCGGATTCGCGAACTCGCCGTCGAGCAGGGTGTTTCGAATCGCGCAGTCGACGAGTTGCTCGATTCCCTGCTGCGCGGCCACATTCCGCCGGGCGCCGAAGCCCTCGCGCCACTTCTGCAACACGCCGTCGAGACGATCTTCGACTACCTCCCCAGTGACACGTTGATCGTGGTCGACGACCCGGAAGCCGGCCGCGATCGCATGCGGCGCTACGTGTCGGACGCTGCCGAAAATTACGCGGTCGCGAGAGAGAGCGGTCGCGTCGTCTCGGAACCGGATGAACTGGCACTCTCACCCGAGGCGCTCGAGCGCGAGGTGTTTGCCCGCAAGCCCGTCTTGCTGGAGCGACTCGACGTGGTCGATCTCGAGGCCGAAGGCGAACACCTTTCACTTCGCTGCAGCGGCCACGACGGCTTGCGCGGCGAACTCGTCAAGGCGCGCAGCAGCGATCAGGCCCTCGAGCCGCTCGTCGATGCACTCGCGAAATGGTGTGATGAGGGTTGGCGAACGGCGCTGTGCATTCCCGCGCTTTCGAGTGCAGAGCGGATGCGCCATCTGTTGAGCGAGTACGGGCTCGAAATCCGGATTGCCGAGAACCCCCGGCCCGCGGCGCGCTGGTCGTCACCGGGTCGCGTCGAGATTCGCGTTTGCGATTTCTCGGAGGGATTCGTCTTCCCCGCAGAGCGCCTGGTCGTCCTGACGGAAGAGGCGATCTTCGGACCGCGCCAGCGCCGCCGGGTGCGGGCGCATTGGCCCGACGGCGCGAGCATCGAAGGGCTCGCGCAACTCGAAAAAGGTGACTACCTCGTCCACGCCGAACACGGCATCGGCGTCTACCGCGGGCTGGTCGAACTCGATCTCGGGATCGCCCAAGGCGAATTTCTTCGACTCGAATACCAGGACGGCGATCGACTCTTCGTTCCCGTCCACCGCCTGAGTTTGATCCAGCGATACGGCGGATCGGACGGCCACGCCCCGCGCATCGACAAACTCGGTGGCATCAGCTGGGAGAAAGCCAAGAACTCGATCAAGAAGAGCCTGCGCGTCATGGCTCACGAACTGCTCTCGCTGCACGCGGCCCGAGAGCTCGCGCCGGGCCACGCGTTTGCGGGGCGCGATCGCCACTTAGAAGAATTCGAAGCGACTTTTCCGTTCGAAGAAACAGCCGACCAGGCCGCGGCAATCGAAGACGTGCTCGGCGATCTGCAACGCCCCAAACCGTCGGACCGGATCGTCTGTGGCGACGTGGGTTATGGCAAGACCGAGGTTGCCGTGCGGGCGGCCTTCCGGGTTGCGATGGACGGCAAGCAGGTGGCCGTGCTCGTACCGACAACGATCTTGTGTCAACAACACGAAGAGACCTTCAAGGAGCGATTCTCGGGCCATCCGATGGAGATCGAGTCACTCTCGCGATTTCGCAGCACGAAGGATGCGAAGTCTGTCATCGAGCGGTTGGCGGATGGGTCGGTCGACATCGTGATCGGCACCCACCGCCTGTTGCAGAAGAAGGTCCACTTTCGCGATCTCGGACTTCTCGTGATCGACGAAGAACACCGCTTCGGCGTCACCCACAAGGAGCGCATCAAACAGCTCAAGAAGACCGTGGACGTCTTGACGCTGACCGCGACACCGATCCCGCGAACCCTTCAGATGGCGTTCAACGGGATCCGCGACCTGTCCGTGATCAATACACCGCCCGCGGATCGCCTGGCCATCCGCACCCAGGTATGTCGCATCTCGGATGCCCTGATTCGCGAGGTCATCCTGCGAGAGTTGCGCCGCGGCGGACAGGCCTTCTTCGTTCACAACCGGGTGCAGACGATCGGTGCGATGCAAAGCCGCCTCGCCCGTGTCGTTCCCGAGGCAAAGGTCATCGTCGCGCACGGACAGATGAGAGAGCGCGAACTCGAGGATCGGATGCTTCGCTTCATGCACGGCGAAGCGGACGTGCTGCTCTGCACGACGATCATCGAGAGCGGCATCGACAATCCACGGGCGAACACGATCTTGATCAATCGCGCAGACGCACTCGGCCTCGCACAGATCTACCAGTTGCGCGGACGCGTGGGTCGAAGCAAACAGCGCGCCTACGCGTATTTGATGATCCCGGGCTCAGAGGACTCGCTTACCACCGACGCGAAGCGGCGACTCGAGGCGATCCAGGATCTCAGTGAACTCGGCAGCGGCTTTCGACTCGCGAACATGGACCTCGAGATTCGCGGCGCGGGGAATCTGCTCGGATCGGAACAAAGCGGCTGCCTCGCGGCGGTCGGCTACGAGACCTACCTGTCGATGCTGGAAGAGACGATGGACGAGCTGCGTGGGAAATCCCATCAGATCGAAATCGATCCAGAAATTCGCCTACCCGTCACCGCGCGCCTGCCAGAATCCTATGTGAGCGCGGTCAGCCAGCGCCTGGTTCTCTACAAACGTCTCGCGAGTTGCCGCGACGACAGCGAGATCGACCGCATTCGAGATGAACTGCTCGACCGCTATGGATCACTGCCCGACGAGGCCGAAAATCTCTTCGAGGTGATCCGATTGAAATCGCGCGCGCGCCGACTCGGCATCACCGCCATCGATCTCGCAAAGGGTGAAATCGTCCTCACCGCTGCGGACCAGAGCAAGGTCGATCCGCAGCGGCTGCTCGATCTACTCCACCAGGCGGGTTCGGGGATGCGCGTCGCGCCCGACCGCAAAATCTACGCGCGCGCACCAAAAGGAGACTCCGCGCAGCTTTTTGCCGCCACGCGGAGTCTACTCGCCAATCTTGGAGCTGCGTGATCTGCAGTTGGGCCCGCTAATCGAAGATGATCTCGCGGATTGCGCTCGGCGGTTCAGGAGCGTTATTGCAAACCGCCAGTAGGGTCTCCCATGCTTCGTCGCTCATCGCGGGCCGCGTGTCGGCTTCGGATTCAAACCCGATGATCGCGATTTCAGCTCGACTTTCCGATGATGGATGGGTCGAGAGCCATTCCGGCAGATCTCCTTCGCTTTCGCTCAGCCGCTCGAAGAACACCGCGAAGCCATCTCGCCGAATACCTGCACGAGCGAGCATTTCGACTGCACCGCGATCCGCCTCCACCTCGTCGTCGCGTGAAAACTGAAGTGTCGCAATCTTGAACGCGGTCGTCGGGTCGATGACCATCAAACCCGAGAAATCGCCGACGCTGACTGCCCATAACGCAGAGAGCAGCGCACCTCGAACGATCCCCGTCATCACATGGCGTTCGTAGACATGAGCGATCTCGTGTGCGAGAACGCCCGCAATCTCATCGGAGTCCTCCGCGAATTCAACGAGGCCGCGAGTCAAGACCACATACCCGCCCGGAAACGCAAAGGCGTTCGGGGCCTCGATGTTGATTACGTTGATGGCGGAGATTGGATGATCACTTCCGGCCAACCTCACCGTCAGATTCGCGAGCACCAGGTCGGCAGCAGCGCTTTCGCAGTACTGATCGGAGAGCTTCTTCTCGAATTGAATGCCGATACTCCGCTCGGTTTCCAGCGGGATCCGGTGTGCGATAGCCCGCGAAACGCTCGGAATCGTGTTCCAGATCAGCATCGTCACGCCCACAATGCCCGCTACACACACCACCGTCATGACCAGTCGCTGCCATTGGTTTCGCGGTAATGCACCCATTTTGATCCCAATCCGAGACAAACCATCCCGGACTTCAGGGCCATAAAGGGTAATCAGGGCTTCTGGCTCATCGGCGTTTTTCAGGTGAACGACGTCTCGCTCCTGAATCGCATCGACGGAAACTTCCGACAACACCCATCGCGCGACCAGGCTTCGATCGCCCGCGTCGTGTACGAGGAATCCGGCGCCGTCGAAGCGGACACGAACAGCGCGCAAGCTCGCAGAGCGGCCATCGGCGAACTCGCCCCTCCAGCCCTCGGCCTCGGTGGGAAAATCAGACACCCAGTCCGATATCGAGTGCGTCAGCGAAACCGTCCGCGACCGCGCCGGCGCCTCCCTCCCGCTGTTCGATGTTCTCGAAGTCGATCGATCCCTCCACGTGGACCCGCCGAGCCATGTAACGAAGCGAGTACATGGTGATCCACGGAAAGGCGATGCCGAGAGTCAACGTCGTACCAAAAACGCTCAGCAAGAAGATCCAGAGGAAATCATGCCCGTTGATCTGATAATTGAGGCAGGCTCCGGGCCCGATCCGGGTCCGGCGGCCGCGGTACCTCGTGAGCTTTGCGAGATACCACGGATAGTAGAATCCCAGAGTCACCATGGATAGGAAGAAGGCCGCAACACCCATCCTCCAGACTTTCCAATCCTCTCCGGTGTACGAAAATTCAAGTGTTCCGAATCGCGTGTTGTTCGTCATGATTTGGTAGAGACGATTGTTCATGATGGGGAGGTAGAGCCCGAAGCTGAGGAACGTAAAGAGGTAGCCGAGCAAGAACGCGCTGGTGTATTTGCCGTTCTGGGGCTCGAGCCCGAATCGGATCCCTCGCCAATGGGTGCGGCTGTAGAGATAGCCGTGCGCGCGGTAGATGATGCTCGGAATCGCCAGGAGAATCGCGATTGCCAACGCGATTTCGACGGCCGTTTTCAAGTGAGCGGATATCAGCCCCGCCAGATGAGACGACCCGAAAAAGATCAGATACGCAAGCGCGACGACGATATAGCCCTTGAAGAGCTCCTTTCCGGTTCCGGTGTATCGGAAGTGCTGCCCGTGAAATTCAAAATTCTGCCAGACATATCGGCGCCTCTCCGTCTTCGCCCATGCGAGGTAGAGCCCGAGCGTCAGGAGAGTGAATAGGACGTTCCTCAGAAAGATGAGGCAGAAGCTCGTCCCGCTTCCGTGGAAACGCAGAGCGTACTTCTGGGCCGGAGCCTCGACCGGGGCAGCCGCACTGCTCGCAAGACTCGTAGAGTCGACCATCGATGAGCATCCTACTCGGATGCTCTGATCGCGTCTAGGCTATTTTGGCGGCCGGTTGCCTGATCGAAGCTGGGCTCAGGTGCGCTTCATGTCTGCGGGAACGACGGTGGTTCCGATGGCGCGGCAGACGAGAACCGGCTCTTTGAGTACGTCCGCAGCCGAGTCATTCACGTCGGGTCGAACCGCGATGACCTTGTAGGCCTCGAATTCGCAGCGGCGCGACGTGTTGCCCACCTTCACGATGCGGCCCTTGGCCTCGATGAAATCTCCGCTGTAGACGGGGGCCAGAAAATCCACTTCGTGATACGCGCGGAACAATCCTTCGTCACCGTCCTGCTGAATGGCGAGGTCGGTGATCAGGTCGCCGAAGATTTCGAGCATCTTGGCGCCGGGCACCAGATTGCCGCCGTAGTGGGCGTCGCGGGCAGACATGCGAACGCGGATCAATGCTTCCTTGGACATCAATTCTCTCCTGTTTGATCTTTGGCGGCTGCAAGTGCATCCACAGCAACTGCACGTCCACCGGTGATGATGATGGGATTGGCTTCGATTTCGAGAACGCAATCGGACAGATCGTCAGCGAGCCATCCGAATCGTTCCACTACGTTGGCGAGCTCTTTCAATTCAGAATCGGACAGCTTGATCGATGCATCCGCCGCGGCACCGGACGCGATTTCCATCGCCTCTCCTTGGCGCAGGGGAATCAGGTTGAACGCCGATTCACCCGACACGCCCCCGCCGCCGCTGCGCACCGTCATCGCGGGCCCGTAGAGCGGGTCTACCGTGACACCGATCAGAAACTCCGGTCCGGCCGCGAGTTGCTCCTGCACCAACAGCTGGGTTGCATCGACGCCCATTTCGCGCGCGCGGTCTTGCACCTGCTGCGCGGCGTCCTTCACCGCATCGGGTGATTCGAGGCTCAGTTTCACCAGGCCTTCGCGCGCCTTGTGGGGCACCTCAGCGCAGACCAGCTTGACGACCACCCGGCAGTCGAGATCGCGGGCGGCCGCGGCCGCCTGATCGGGATCGCTGACAACGGCCTCGCGCGGCCTCTCGATCCCGTACTGGGTGAAGATCGCGGAAGCCTGCACTTCGTCCAGAATTCCCGGCGGAACCGTGACCTCTGGTTTGGCGGTGTGTCGCTCGGCGATGGGAAGGCGCTCGCGAGAGGCTTCGTAGAGACTCGCGATTGCGGCTGCAGCCGACGCGTGCCCTTGTAGTATCGCGACCCCGTACTCGGCGATTAATTCTGCGGTCCGCCCGGTATAAGACACGGGTGTCGTCAGCACCGAGATCACGGGCTTGCCGCTCTCCCGCTGAACCTTGCCCGCGTAGCGGAGGATCGTCGAGAGATCGGAGTCGCCGGGGTGCGTTCGGCTCGGTGCGACGTCGATCGCGACCATGCCGACCTCGGGGTCGGCGACGAGCGTATCGATTGCGCGGCAGAAGATATCACTGTCGAAGATCGCCTGTCCGGTCACGTCGAGCGGATTACGCGGCTCGGCGAAATCGGGCAGGATCTCGGAGAGCTTGCTCATGGTGGCCGCGCTGAATTTTTCGAGCGGGACCTCGGCGTCGTTGAGCGCATCGGCAAAGAGCGTGCAGTTGCCACCGGACTGCATGGCGGCCGCGAGTTTCCCCGAGCAGGGCGGCGCGTTCTCCAACAACAGCGCCGTTTCGAACAGCGCGATCGGGTCGTAGACGACCACGGCGCCGAGCCGGCGAAGTGCGGCATCGCGCAACGTGGTGTCTCCGAGGAGCTCCCCGGTGTGGGCGATCACCGCAGCTTTCGCGGCTTCGCCCGCAACGCGCGGGCAGCAGATGACGACCCGCTTGTTGACGCGATCCATCGCTTCGAGCCCCGTCACGAGACTCTCGATGTCGCGAATCGTTTCGATGTAACAGGCCGCGACGGTCGTCTCGGAATCGGCCGCCGCCCACTCGAGGAGTTCCCCGATGCCGATCGTGGCTTCGACGCCGACGCCCGTTGCGACGCGAACACCGACGCCGCGATCGCCGGCCATGTGGATGAACGTCCAGGCCGCCGTACCGCTCTGGGAAAACATCGAAATCGAACCGCGATACGACCGCGGGGGCATCTCGGCCCCATAGGCGGCGACCGGGCCGTGGTAGTTGATGAAACCCTCGACGTTGGGGCCGATCAGGGTGACGTCGTTCTCGACCGCTGCCGCGGTGAGGCGAACCTGCAGTTCGGCGCCGGCGGGGCCCGCGTCGCGAAAGCCGCTCGAAACCACCATGGCCGACGCAACTCCCGCTTCGCCGCACGCCTTGACGGCGTCGATCGCGGCCTCTGCGGGGATCGCGATGATCGCGAGGTCGGCCGGAACCGGTGTCTCGCTCAAGCTCGGGTAGGCGGGCTGATCCCAGACCGTCGAGCGACGCGGGTTGATGGGAAAGATTTCGCCCGGAAAGTTCAGTTTCTCGAGGTTGGAGAAGATCTCCTTCGACCAGGAACTGGCGCGGTCACTCGCACCGACGATCGCGATCGTGTTCGGGTTGAAGAATGCGTCGAGTCGCTTGTTGATCATGGGGATTTCTCTCATAGGGGTTTCGTAATGTGCTCGCCGGTTGTGTGGGAGATTGAGTGGGAAGTGCCGTGGCGCGTTTCGGATGTTTTACATCGCACCGAGCACGGCGGTTTGCTGCTTCCTCTATTTTTGCTCATCCATGTTTCTAACATTTTGTTTTTATTAAGTAAATATCTATGTTTGGGAGAGGCGGCCAACGCCCTGATCTAGAATGAAAGATCGCCCAGAACGATTAGGATAATCAACGACTTAACGGGCGAGACTCAACGCGGGCAGCGGCTCGACGCTCTCCGCGCAGCTCCCAGCCCATCTGCGTGGGCCGTCCCCCGCAGTGCCTGGAGCCGGTCGGCATTGAGTGGGTGGGTGGAAAAATAGCTCGCGAGTTCGCCGTCCAGGGGGCCACCGAGTTCGGGTAGGTGTTCGAAGAAGGCCTCCGCTCCCGAAACGTGCCCGTACTCGGCGGCCAGCAGCGCGAGCCCGAAGCGATCCGCCTCGATTTCCTGATCGCGATCGAAGCCGCGCTGGGCGAACTGGCCGGCCAATGACGCGAGCTCGACCGCGCTGCTGCCGCCGCCCGCGCCCACCGCGACGAGCAAGAGCGAAAACGCGATGCCGCGCCCGAGCCCGCGGAGGTGATCGCGGTTGCGGAAATGTCCGAGTTCGTGGCCGAGCACGAATGCGAGTTCGTTCTCGCTCTCGACAGTTTCGAGCAGGCCCTGGGTCACCGCGATCACCCCGCCTGGAAGTGCCACGGCGTTCGGTTCGGGGGTGTCCCAGATCGCGATTTTGAACGCATAGGGATTCTCGGGCCAATGGCCCGCCATCCGGCCGAGGAGTTTCGCGAGCGGCTGCTCGCGCGGGTCGACCGCCTCGTCGGCTTCGACACCGCGATCGAACCAACCGGAAAACAAGCGCACCTCGAGTTCGATCGGGATATGGGGCGCTACAAGGTCGACCGCGACCGCAGCCGCCACGGCAACCACAATCGCGATCGCGGCCACCCCACCCACGAGCAACAGCGCTTCGCGCAGTGGGTGCGTGCGCGAAACGTTGATTCCGTCCTCAGGTATCGACGGGTCGAACTTCACGGCGCGTTGCGCAGCTTGACGCCGGTGCCAAACGCGAGCACTTCGAGGCCCGCAATGCTCTCGGAATTTCGGGCGTTGGCCATCCGGCAGGTTTCGAGGCGGACGTTGACGATGGCGTGATAGCCCCGCTCGACGGCCTTTTGCTTGAGGCGCATGAGCGCTTCTCGTCGGGCGCGATCGAGCAGCGACTCATACGCCTTGACCCGGCCTCCGAAAATCGCCCGCAACCCTGCAAGAAATCGTTTGAAGTAGTCGAGGGAGATGACGACGCTCCCCGTGATCAGCGTGCTCTCGGTGACCTTCCAACTGGGGGGAACACTGCGAAAAGTGATCGCCGGGACGCTGCGCCAACGCAACTCGCGCTTGCGGATCGACGCGTAGTGGCGCCGCTCGACGGCGGCTCCCGTGAAATAAGCCAAGACCAGAAGCGCGAGTGGAATCCCGAGCCGAACGCCTAGCTCCACCATGGGGTCCATCTCTATTCGACCGTGACCGCGGTGCCGTAGGCGAAGAGTTCGGCCGCGCCCTGCGCGACGGAGCTCGTCGAAAAACGGATGTTCACCACGGCGTTCGCCCCGAGCGATTCCGCTTCCCGGACCATTCGGCTGATGGCATCCTCACGTGCTTCCCCAATCAGCTCCGTATAGGCCTTGAGTTCACCGCCGACGATGTTCTTGAAACCCGCCATGATGTCCTTGCCGATGTGCTTCGCGCGCACCGTACTCCCCGACACCACACCGAAAAACCGCGTGATCTGCTTACCCGGAATCGTCTCGATATTGCTGAGAATCACCGCTCACCTCCTTGGGATGGATCGATCGAGCCGTGCGAAGTTTCCCTCGGCCTGCGAAACCCCGGGGGATGGTCAGCAGACTAGCGTGACCGCAGTTGGGATCCCAAAGCTGTGGGCGTCGTCGGCGGGCTTCGGTCGAGCTAAGCTGGGTGCGCTTTTGGACGGACTGCCTTTCGGGCACTGCCTGACACTCCCACAGGGGGTATTGATGCGACGCATTTTCCCGTGGCTGGCCGCGGGACTTTTCCTCTCCGCTACGCCGGCCTCGCCCGACGAGATCCTGGTTGACGGCATCGCCGCCCAGGTCGGCGAAGACGTCGTCCTCGTCTCCGAAGTGATGGAGATGGTCGCGGAAGGGGAGAAGCAGATGCGCACCGCCGGCGTTGCGGAAGACCAGATCGCGAAGCTCCGCGCCCAGGGGCTCGAGCGACTGATCGAGGACAAGTTGATTCGCGGCGAAGTGAAGCGGATGGAACTGTACGCCTCCGATGACGAGATCGATGAAACCATCGGGATGATCGCGAGCGATAACGGGCTCACGGCCGAAGAGCTCGAAAAGAGCGTGCGCGCCCAGAAACTGGATTTCGAGGATTACCGCGAGCAGATCAAGGAAAAGATCGAGAATCAGCGAGTCATTCAGGTAGCGCTGCTCCCGAAGGTCGAAGTCGAAGCGAGCGCGGTCCGCCGACTCTACGACCAACGGTTCAAAGACCAGCCCGATGGCGGAGAGCAGATTCACTTGCGCCACTTGTTGGTTCCCGGCCGGCCAGGACAAGGATCTCGATACGGCCTGTGTGGAGGTGACTGCCGCCACCGAGCGGATTGCCGCCGGAGAGGCATTCGAAACCGTGGCAGCTGAAGTTTCGGTCATCGCACCCGAGCAGGGCGGGGACATCGGTTGGCTACACGCGTCGTCGCTGGCGTCGTGGATGGCCAAGCTCGTAGCGAAACTCGAACCGGGTGAGATCAGTCCGGTCAATCGACAACCGTTCGGGTGCAATCTCCTCAAGCTCGTCGAAAAGAGAGCCTTCGAACGGGTCAGCTACGAAATGGCGGAGCCGCAACTCTATCGGGAAGTTCAGCAGATGATGATCGAGGCGGAGTTCGTGACCTGGATGGAGGATCTCCGAGAGCGCACCTACATCCAGCGCTACGGCTACTTCGCGGCCGCCGCCACGCTCGACACCACCACCGCTGATTCCGCTGGCGCGGAGCAGGACGCGCTATTCCAGTGAGCGGTGAGCCTTCATCGCTCACACACATCCTGATCAGAGGTGCCCGCGAACACAATCTGACCGACCTCGACGTTTGCATCCCACGGGACAAGCTCGTCGTCGTCACCGGTCTTTCCGGCTCCGGGAAATCCTCTCTCACATTCGACACGATCTACGCCGAGGGTCAGCGCCGGTACGTAGAATCGCTATCCGCCTACGCGCGCCAATTTCTCGAGCAGATGGCGAAGCCCGACGTCGATTCCATCGACGGTCTTTCGCCCGCCATCGCGATCGAACAGCGCACCGTCGGCAAGAGCCCCCGATCCACGGTCGGGACGGCGACCGAGATCTACGACTATCTTCGACTCCTCTACGCGCGAATCGGGCAGCCTTTCTGCCATCGATGCGGAAACGCGATTTCCAGCCAAACCATTCAGCAGATGACGGACCGCGTGATCGCATTGGGGGCCGGAACCAGGCTGCAGATCCTCGCTCCTGTGGTTCGGGGGAGAAAGGGCGAGCATCGTAAGGAGCTGCGGGAACTTTCCAAACAGGGATTCGTTCGAGTTCGCATCGATGGAGAAATGCGCGAGCTCGCAGATGAAATTTCGATCGCCAAACAATCGAAGCACGATATCGAGGTCGTCATCGATCGGATCGTCGCGAAGGACGATGCGCGCAAACGCATCGCCGAGTCGATCGAGACGGCCGTGCGCATTTCGGGCGGCCTCGTCACCGTCGACGTCGGCCCAGGGCAGCAGGAGTGGATCCTCTCCGAGCACAGCGCGTGCGTCGACTGCGGAATCTCCTACCCGGAAATCGAGCCGCGCTCGTTCTCGTTCAACAGCCCGCACGGCGCTTGTCCGCACTGCAGCGGCCTCGGGACGCACGACGAATTCGAAGCGGCGCTGATCGTGCCCGATGCGTCGCTGTCGATCTCGCGCAAGGCCATCGCGCCCTGGAGCGGGCGCCGTGTCCCGGTCTACTACCGGCGCCTGCTCGAAGCGCTCGCGGAGCATTACAAGATCTCCCTCGAGACACCCTGGAACGAACTCGCCAAACGCGTCCGCGACGGAATCCTTCACGGCGCGAAGGAGGAGATCGCCTTTGCGTTCGAGGCGGGCAAGAGCAATCGCGCGATCAAACGCCGCTGGGATGGTGTGCTCGGTGAACTCGAGAGGCGCTACGAGCGCGGCGGCGAAGCAGAGCGTAAAGAGCTCGCTCGTTACCGCTCGCCCCGCAGCTGCAACGATTGCGGCGGTTCGCGTCTGCGAATCGAGGCCCGAAGCATTCGAGTGGGCGGCGAATCAATCTCGGAGCTGACGCGGCGTTCGATCGAGGAGCTGGCGGATTTTTTCGAGCACCTCGAGCTCGCGTCCGCGGAGCACGCGATCGCGCAGAAGATCGTCGTCGAGATTCGAGATCGATTGCGCTTCTTGAGGAATGTCGGCCTCGATTACCTCACACTCGACCGCAGCAGCACCACCCTATCGGGTGGCGAAAGTCAGCGTATTCGCCTCGCGACCCAGGTCGGCGCCAGCTTGATGGGGGTTCTCTACATCCTCGACGAACCCTCGATCGGCCTGCATCCGAGGGACAACCAGAGGTTGCTCGAAACGCTCGCGCGGCTTCGCGATGGCGGAAACAGCGTGCTCGTCGTTGAACACGACGAGGCGACGATCCGCGCAGCGGATTTCGTGATCGACATGGGGCCCGGTGCGGGAATTCACGGTGGGCAGATCGTCGCGCTCGGAACACCCGCCGAGATTTCTGCGAGCGATGACTCCATTACCGGGGACTACCTCGCGGGGCGGCGAAGCATTGGCGTACCGAAGCGGCGCAGGCCTCCGGGCGAGCAGGCGCTGATCGTCGAAAATTGCCGAGGTCACAACTTGAAGAGTCTCGATGTGAAAATTCCACTGGGTCTTTTCACGGCAGTAACCGGAGTGTCGGGCTCCGGAAAATCGACATTGATCAACGACACGCTCTACCGCGCGTTGGCGACCCGTCTTCATCAAGCCGAAACCCCCGCAGCTCCCTTCGATCGAATTCTCGGTCTCGACGCCATCGATAAAGTCGTAAACGTGAGTCAGGCGCCGATCGGGCGCACGCCGCGCAGCAATCCCGCCACCTACACGGGTGCACTCTCGAGCATCCGCCAGCTCTTCAGCCAGGTTCCCGAAGCGCGCGTTCGCGGTTATGCGCCCGGGCGCTTTTCGTTCAACGTGAAAGGAGGCCGGTGCGAGGCCTGCCAGGGTAATGGGACCCTGCGCGTGGAGATGCACTTTCTTCCCGACATCTTCGTGACCTGCGAGGAGTGCGCGGGCCGGCGCTACAACCGCGAGACCCTCGAGATCCGCTACAAGGGATGCAGCATCGCAGACGTCCTCGAGATGAGCGTCGAGGAAGCGCTCGTTTTCGCAGAGAACGTCCCGTCTCTCCGGCGTCCCGCTGAAGACCCTGTTCGATGTAGGACTCGGCTATCTGCATGTGGGCCAATCGGCAACCACGCTCTCGGGAGGCGAAGCGCAGCGCGTCAAACTCGCAAAAGAACTTTCGCGCCGCGACACAGGGCGCACCCTCTACTTGCTCGACGAACCGACCACGGGCCTGCATTTTGCGGACGTCGAGCAACTGTTGGGCGTGCTCGATCAGTTGGTCGAGAAGGGCAACACGGTGGTGGTCATCGAGCACCATCCGGATGTGATCAAGACGGCCGATTACGTGATCGATCTGGGTCCGGAGGGAGGCCAGGAAGGTGGTGCGATCGTCGTTTCGGGTACACCGGAGGAAGTTGCCGCGTGCCCGATGAGCCATACGGGAAAGGCACTTCGGGAGCTGTTGTAACCCGTGTGTGCGTGGCAGCTCGCTTGACCGGGGCTAAAGTCGGGGACACGGGATCATCTAAAGCGGGAGAAGTAGCGCTGCTCGAATGGGTCTCCATCGCCATTCCAAGTTTGAACGCGTTGAGCGCGATTTTGCTCTTGACCGCGTTCGCGGCGATTCGTCGCGGCGAACGCGAACGACATCGCAATCTGATGCTGACGAATCTCGGCGTCTCGATCGTGTTTCTCGTCTGCTACGTGGTTCAGGTCTCAACGGTGGGTCACAAATCGTTCCCCGGAGACGATTGGGTTCGGGTGGTCTTCCTGACGATCCTCACGACCCATACGATTCTCGCCGTTTGCCTCGTGCCTCTCGTGCTGCGAACGTTTTTCCTGGCCATTCGGCAGCGCTTCGCCGAACACCGGCGAATCGCCCGGATCACCTTCCCAATCTGGCTTTACGTGTCCGTCACGGGTGTCGTGATCTACTGGATGGTGAATCACCTGCGACCCTACGCATGAGTCGATGCACGGGCGGAAATCAGCTGATGTCGGGGAACAACTCGACGCGCTGATCGGCTTTGGCCGCCTCGGCGACTTCGGCGAGATTTGAGTCGTTCGCCCAATCTCGCAGGTGCTTGCTGAGTCGGCTCCACGAGCCGTGAAGTGGGCAAGGAGTCAGCTGATCGCAGTTTCCCCAACCGAACGCGCAACGCCCTTCGGTTGGAAACGCATCGATCGCCTCCAGGATTTCGATGAATGGAATTTCGACGGCGGGGCGGGCGAGCGAAAACCCCCCGCCTTGTCCCTTTCGCGAGATGAGCAGATTGGCGAGTACCAGGCGCCGGAGGATTTTGGACAGATAGGGGGCTGGGATCCCCGTAGCCTGCCCGAGGTCGGTGGCGCGAATTTTCCTCCCCTCGGGGAGAATCGCGAGCGCCGACATGGCGCGAATCGCATATTCGGCGGTTTGGGAGATAAACATGTCGCTCCTCGGCCAGCGCTGTGCGCGGCGCCGGTGCCCTATCCCTACCATTACCTACCATTATTGGGCGCCAAAGTCATTAATGGACGTCGAAGTCGACTAATCTCGTACGGACGTTCGGCCGCACATCACCAGAGCGCAATCGCCCCGAGTTCTGCGAGTCCCTACCTCGGTTTCCCATCCTCTTCTCTAGCCCCTCGTTCAGGCTGGCTAGGCCTTGACTGCCCCGCCAGAGTTTTCTAAAAAGATAAACAGATCTTTAGATCCGTTTATCGGTATCCGATACCGCGGGCCAAGGATCTGCCGCGAAGCACACCAGTCCGCCTCGAGGATCGAGATGAACGGCGCAAGAGAGTCCACAATGCCCGACCGGCACTCGCACGAATCGCAAAGTCGGTTGGAGCTTCAGTGCGCGGGTCAGTGGTTGGGCCTCGCGCTCGGAGTGCTCACACTCGCGGGACTGTTTTCGCTCGTCGTCGTCATCGGGCGGATGCCGCCCTTCGATCGCCTGGTCACCGATCCGCTCTTCTTCAAACGCGGCCTCGTCGTGCACGTCAACCTCGCCCTGGTTGCGTGGTTCTACTCGTTCGTGGCCGCGTTGTTGTTCTTCCTGCCCGGCCGCTTGGCACCGAGCCGACTCGCCCGACACTCCGTGCACGTCAGCGCGTTCGGCGTCGCGATGATGTTGCTCGCGGCGGGCATGCCCGGAAGCCAACCCGTTCTCTCCAACTACATCCCGATGATCGATCACTGGCTGTTCGGCGTCGGGCAGGTCTTTTTTGCGGCGGGTGTCTTGACGAGTTTCATCAGCCGACGACTTCTCACGGCGCGCACTGCGAGCGGTGGATTCTTCGAGATCCCGGGCGCCGCACAGATGGGCCTGCGGAGCACAGCAGTCGTGCTGGTCCTGGCCGCGCTCACCTTTGCAATCACCTCCATGCGCATCACGCCGGACCTTCCCGTCGACGTCTACTACGAATTGCTCTTCTGGGGCGGCGGACACGTGCTGCAGCTCTGTTGCAGCATCGCGATGATCTCGGTCTGGTTGATCCTGCTCGACTCGTCGTTGGGTCGCTCCCCGATCAGCGAAAGAGCTGCCGCGATCCTCTTCGGTGCGATGGTGGTGCCGTGGCTCGCATCTCCAATCCTCGCGATGCTCGGAACCTGGAGCCCGGGCTACCGCGACGGTTTCACCTTCCTGATGCGCTGGGCGATCTTTCCCGTGCTCGGCCTGTTCATGGTTGCATGCTTTCGGTTGCTGCTCGTGGAGGTTCGCGCCGGGCGCATCGGTCTCGGATCGCTCTCGGATCCGCGAATTTCCGGCTTTCTCGTCAGCGCGCTGCTGACGCTGCTCGGATTCGCGCTGGGCGCGGGCATCCGCGGCTCCAACACGATGATCCCCGCCCACTACCATGCCTCGATCGGCGGCATCACCGCGGCGTTCATGACCGTCACCTATCTGATGTTGCGCGCGTTTGGTTTTTCGATTTCGACGCGCCGGCTGCGGCGTGCGGCGGCCTGGCAGCCCGCCATCTACGGCGTCGGGCAGATGGTCTTTGCGAGTGGCTTCGCGATCGCGGGGATCTACGGAATGTCGCGGAAGGCCTACGGCGCTGAGCAGGCCGGCCGCGGACTCGGCGAAAGCATCGGACTCGGCGTGATGGGCGTCGGCGGACTGGTCGCGATCATCGGCGGACTGCTCTTCCTCGGGGTCGTTGCCAGTATCTGGCGGCAGGGATCTCCGAGGCAAATTCGAACATTCAAACCGATCACCGAAGCCTGAAGGAGGTACGGATGAGCCCGAAAGAGCCTGACGGAAAGAAACCGCTGCAGAAGCTGATGGACAACCCCTGGCTGCTGCTGACCCTTGGAATCGTGATCCCCACCCTTTCCTACACGGTATGGGGTTGGATCGAATTGTGGCTGGTTCAGCCAGCCGCACTTCCCTGAGCCGCGTGGAGGAACCATGAGTATCTACAACCCGCCCGAAGGATGGCTCCAAGCTCCTAAAGGACCCGAACGCCTCTGGATCGGCCTCGCGCTCATCTGGTGCATCGTGATGTCGCTCGCGATGCCGTACTGGCACTTCTACGGCAAACAGAACGCTTCAGGCGAGTCCTACAGGGTTTCCGCCGTCGACTATGGCACCCGTGTCCGACAGTTCGTCGAAGCGAACACCGTCGGAGAGGTATCCGGCATCCCGATCGTCGAGATCCCGCCGGGCGGCGATGGCTACCTGCTCGCGCGGATGTGGAGCTTCTACCCGGTCCTCAAGATGAAGATGGGGCAGACCTACCGCCTGCACATCTCATCGATGGACCTTCAACACGGCTTCTCGCTTCAGCCGCTGAACATGAACTTTCAGGTGCTACCGGGCTATGACCACGTGCTGACCATCACACCGACCAGCACGGGCATCTTCCCAATCATCTGCAACGAATTCTGCGGAATCGGACATCACATGATGACCGGCCGCATCATCGTCGAATAGGAGACTCTCATGGCCAGCGCAGTCGAAAGCCTTCCCATCTTGGGAAATCACCCGACCGACCAGGTCCGAGCCTGCGACACGACGACACTGCCGGTCTGTCTGACCGCCCAGAAGTTCATCAAGCTGCACGCGGTTGCAGCCGTCGTCTTCCTGTTGATCGGCGGAATCGCAGCGCTAGCCATCGGGCTCACCCGATGGCCCGCCGTGCATCTGCTCGACGCACAGTGGTATTACCGCCTGCTCACGCTCCACGGCCTCAATATGTTGATCTTCTGGATCCTCAATTTTGAGATCGCCGTGCTCTACTTTGCAGGAACCGTGCTCTTGAACTACGCGGCTCGCTTCGAAGAGCGCCGCGTGGGTCGGACTGGTGATGATGGCCGTCGGAGCGATCATGGTTGATGCGGCGATCTTCGGAGGCAAAAGCGATGTGCTGATGACCTCCTACGTTCCGCTCAAGGCGAGCCCCTGGTTCTACCTCGGGATCATCCTCGTCGCCGTCGGCACACTGGTGGGCGTGATCAACTACTTCGCGACGATCTACATCGCGAAACGAGATCAAACCTACAAGGGCTCTGTACCGCTGGTGGTCTTTGGCGCCACTGCTGCCGCGATCATCGCGGTCGTCACGCTGCTCCACGGCGCGGTCGTGATGATTCCGACCCTGCTCTGGTCGATGGGGATCATCGAGAATATCGACCCAGCGTGGTACCGGATTACCTGGTGGGGGCTCGGCCACATGTCCCAGCAGGTCAACGTCTGCGCGATGGTTTCGATCTGGTATCTGCTCGGAACGCTGACGGTCGGCTCCAAGCCCCTGAACCAGGCTGTTTGTCGCGGCGCCTTCGTGCTCTACATCCTCTTCATCAACGTCGCGTCCGCCCATCACCTGCTGGTGGACCCCGGAACCGGATCTGTATGGAAGATCTGGAATACCTCCTACGCGATGTATCTCGCGGTGCTCGCGTCGATGATTCACGGATTCACGGTGCCGGCTTCGATCGAAGTCGCGATGCGCAAGAAGGGCTTCAATCGGGGGCTCTTCGGTTGGCTTGCGAACGCCCCCTGGAGCAATCCCGGATTCTCGGGCTTCTTCCTCTCGCTTGTGATCTTCGGCTTCGGCGGCGGCATCACGGGCGTCACACTGGGCACGCAACAGATCAACATCATGGCCCACAACACGCTGCGCATCCCCGGTCACTTCCACGTGACGGTGGTCGGTGGCACGACGTTGGCCTTCATGGCGATCACCTACTACATCGTTCCGATGATCTTCCAGAAGGACTTCTACGCGAAGGCACTGTGTCGGATCCAACCCTATCTGTTTGGAGGTGGGATCACTTTGATGGCGCTCGGCATGTCGTTTGCGGGTTCCTATGGCGTGCCGCGCCGGCATTGGGACATCGAGTTCACGGGCGGCCTGTTCGCGACTGGATTCGACGCGGGCGCGCACGTGATGCTCGGCATCATGGGGGTCGGCGCGGTGATCGCGTTCCTCGGCTTGCTCCTCTACTGCCTGCTGGTCGTCGCAGCCGTGTTCTTCGGACGCCCGATCGAAGGCAAGCCGATGGAGGCCTGGAACGAAGAGCCGCGAGGACAGATAGACGTCGAGGAGGTGGACGAGCACAAGACGCCGGGTACCCTGGTAATCGTGCTGGTCTTCCTGACGGCGTTTGCAGTCTACTACTTCGCGAATTGGATGTGGCTCAGCGATCTCTGGGAGGTTCGCTAGGCGGCCTCGCGGCCCGGCGGTCAAAATGAGGAGATGGCAACTTCCCCCAAACGACTCGAGGTTTTTCAAAACTTCCTGACGGGAGCCGCGTTTCCGGCGTTCGCGCTATCGCTGCTCGCCTGCTGGGTGATCTTCTTGATCGCGATGCTGCTGGCTCCCGCGGATGCGAGTGGTCTCGGTGCGTTCGCGGAGGATTTCCGGATCTGGTGCTTTGGCTACGACCCGGCAACGGGTCACACCGAAGTCGCCTACGTGATGTCGATGATCCTTCCGCAGTTCATGATCGCGGGCTTCATCGCGTATTTCTGGTGGGAGCCGCTGCGTGAACTCGCGAAGCAGCCGCTGCGCATCGCCCGCCACTTTGGGGCTGCAGCACTCCTGGTAGTCGCTGCATCCGTCGGCTTTGCGCTCACCGCAGAGCAAACCCTGAAAGGGGAACTCCCGTTTCCCGCCGAAGAATTGCGCACCGCCTACGAGGCGCCGCAATTTGCGCTGACCAATCAGCTTCGGGAAACGGTCGGCCCCGCGGCGTTCGAGGGCAACGTCGTGATACTCACTGCCGTCTACGCATCGTGCCCTCACACCTGCCCGTTGATCTTGACTCAAGCCAAGGGCGCGATTGCGGAACTCTCGCCCGAGGAGCGCGAAGACCTGCGGGTGATCGCGGTGACGATGGACCCGGAGCACGATTCTCCCGATGTGCTCCACAAACTCGCGCAGAACCACGGCATGGAGCCGCCGCTCTACAACCTCGTGACGGGTGCTTCCGCCGACGTGGAGCCACTGCTAGATCGGATGGAGATCGCGCGCCAGCGCGACCCCGAAACCGGTATCATCAACCACGCAAATCTCTTCCTGCTGATCGATCGAGAAGGGCGGGTCGCATATCGACTCGGGCTGGGCGAGCGCCAACAGCGTTGGCTGACATCCGCTCTCAGGGTTCTGCTCCGCGAAGAAGCAGCATCGGGGTAAGTCATGGCACCGCCGGATACGACGCGCACGCCACTCAGCGCAGAATCGATGACGGGTGGCGCGAGCGCGCGGCCATCGTCCGTGCGGGGTGTCGAGGGCGCGCCCGACGATTTCGATTTGCCGCCGGGTGAGGCGCTGCTGCCCAAAGGAATCCTGCGGCAACTCGACAAAGGCTTCATCTATCTCGATCGCCTGCTCGCGCGCTGCGTCTCCAGCTCGCTGAACCCGATGCTTCACACCGGCGCGATCGCGGTGACGTCGCTGTTCATCGCAACGGTGTCGGGCATCGTGCTGCTGATCTGGTACAAGCCCAGCGTCCACATGGCCTACGAATCGCTCGACGCGATGTCGCGATCTCCGCTCGGGTCGGGCCTGGTGCGTTCACTGCATCGATACAGCTCCGATGCGGCGGTTTTCTTCGGCTTGATCCACGCGTTTCGGGTTTTCTTCGAGCGGCGCTTCGACGGCGCGCGTTGGCTCGCGTGGGTGACCGGGTCGATCATGATGGGGCTGCTCTGGTTCATCGGCTGGACGGGCTATTGGTTGGTCTGGGATCTGCGCGCCCAATCCGTCGCGGTCGGCAGCGCCAAGATGCTGGACGTGCTTCCCATATTCACCGACCCGCTGAGTCGCTCCTTCGTCACGGACGAGAGCGTCAATTCTCTGCTCTTCTTCGTGGTCTTCTTCATCCACATGATCATTCCGCTCGCGATGGTGGTCGCGATGTGGCTGCACATCACCCGCCTCGCGCGAGCCCGCTACCTGACCAGCAAGGCGATGACGATCTGGGTAACCGCACTGCTGCTCTTGATCTCCATCGTATATCCGGCGACAAACGAAGCTCCCGCCCAGATGACCGCGATTGCCGAGAGCTTCACGATGGATTGGTGGTATCTGTTCCCAATGCCACTCATCGATCGGCTGAGTGCGGGAGCACTCTGGGGTTTGCTGATCGTCGGAAGCGCGTTCTCACTCGCGATTCCCTGGTTGTTGGCGAAAAAGCGCAAGCAGCCCGCTTCGGTGGTCGCCTCGCGCTGCAACGAATGCAAGAAGTGTTATACGGATTGTCCGTACGAAGCGATCGAAATGGTCGCGCGCACGGACGGAAACGACCGATACCTCACCCAGGCCTCGGTGATCGACTCCAAGTGCGTCGCGTGCGGTATTTGCGCGGGATCGTGTGACACGGTGGGGATCGGTCTCGACTGGTTCTCAGCCATCGAACAGCGAAGGCTCCTCGAGTCGTGGATGAAGCAGGCCGAACACGCGGGCGAAACCGTTCACATCGCTTTCGTCTGTGCGGAATCCGCGGGGGCGAAACTCGAGATCGATCCAGTCACCGGCCTCTGTGCCGAACTTCCCGGCTACCGCGCGCTGCGTGTTCCGTGTGCGGGTTGGGTCCAGCCGCTGATGATCGAACGTGCAATCCGACAGGGAGCCAGCGGCGTGTTGGTCGTAAGCTGCCCGCCCGATCGATGCATGTACCGCGAAGGCGCCGAGTGGGAGCGCCAGCGAATCGGGGGCCTCCGCGAACCCGCGCTGCGCGTCGACAAGCTCGAGCCCGGACAGGTACAGCTCGTGGCACTCGACCGCACACGTAAGGCGGACCTGATTCGCGCCGCAGAGCGTTTTCGCACGGGCGAAGAAGCGCTTCGGACCCCGAGCCGCCCGCGCGCCATTCACGCGGTGTCGGCAACGGTCTTGCTGATCGCGTGTGCGGGAATCCTAGGGCTGGGGAGCGACTTCGGTTACACGGCGCCCGGCATCGACGGTTCCGAGTTCGTCGTGAGCTTGAAGCACCCGGGTCTGGCCAGCGAGAACTGCCGCGATCTCACACCAGAAGAACTCGCGTCGACACCCATCCATATGCGCAAGGAGCGTATCTGCGAGCGGACGCGTCCGCCCGTTCGGCTTCGAGTGACCATCGATGGCACCACTGCACTCGAGACCAGCATTACGCCATCCGGCATCTGGGAAGACGGCAACAGCGTGTCCGTCGAGCGGATTCCGGTCGAGCCCGGCGAACACCACGTAAGCGTGGCGATCGGCGAGACGGTCGATCCCGACGAGTGGAGCTTCGGCGAGGAGCAGACGATCACCTTTACCGATGAGGCCCGCCGCGTCGTCGTCTTCGACCGCGTCGCGGGATTCGCCTGGCACTGAGGAGTTTGAGTTGAGCGCCGATTCTCGGGTTCACATCGCACTCGGTGATGCTCGCAGCCGCTTCGGTTGGCTCGCGCGCGCGCAGGACTACGTCGCACTCACGCGACCGAGAGTCTTGACGCTGGTTCTCTTCACCGCGCCGCCCGCGATGGTGATGGGCCATGACAGCTGGCCGAGCGCGGCTGTGATCCTCGGCGTCATCTTCGGGGCCGCGCTGATCGGCGCGGGCTGCGGGGCCCTCAACGCGAGTTGGGAACGCGATCGGGATCGTCGAATGGCGCGAACCGAGAACCGGCCGCTGCCGGCCGGGCGCCTCACACTGCGCGAAGCGGTGATCTTCGGCTTCGCAATTTCGGCGCTCGGCGTCGCAGTGCTATTTGCGGCCGGCGGTTGGCTACCGGCCGCAATCGGCGCCTTGACGCTCGTCCACTACCTGTTGATCTACACCATCTGGCTCAAGCCGCGCACGCCGCAAAACATCGTGATCGGCGGGGCGGCCGGCGCCGCGAGCCCGTTGATCGCAGACGCGGCAATCGATGGCCGGCTCGGCCTCTGGGGTTTCGTTCTCTTCCTGATCGTGTTCGTCTGGACACCGCCTCACTTCTGGGCGATCGCCTTGTATCGCAAGCGGGAGTACGCGGCCGCGGGCTTCCCGATGCTGCCCAATGTGCTGGGCGACCGCGCAACCCGCAGACACATGCTCGCCTATGCGATCGGCCTGATCCCGGTCGCGCTGATCCCGTGGTTCGGCGGCGAACTCAGCTTCGTTTACGCATGGACGGCAGCCATTGCAGGGGCTGGCTTCATCGTGAGCATTGCGCGCTCGATGCACGCTGAATCCCCCAAGTGGGACCGGCGCGTCTTCAGGGTTTCGATCTTCTTCCTCTTCGCGATCTTCGCAGAGATGCTCGTCGAGTTGGCGCTGCGCTGATTTTCAGCTCCGCCGCACGAAACTGCCGGATCCGAGTACGACCCTAATCCGAGCTGGGCTGGGATACGGACTTCGCCTCATTGATCGGGGGATCGGTGACGTGCTCCAGCAGTGAGCCGTCTGCCGCGTAGCGATAGGTGTCTTCGCGGATGACGTCACCGCGTTTGTATTCGAGACAGCGGACGACGCGCTCGCTTTCGTCGTAGAGGACTTCGTAGTAGCGGTAGAGCTTGAAGACCTCTTCGTAGTTTCGCTCGACGCCGATGTCCCGTACGGGGCCGCGTTCGACCAACTCATCGGAGTAGTAGGAGACTCCGGCGCGGATTGTTTCGGGGCGAGCCGAGGCCGGGGCGGCCAGCGCGCAAGAGGCCAGAACCAGGCCGGCGGCCAGGGCCGTTCTCAAGCTCAAAATGGCCGAATTCAGTCGATTCATTTTCGGACTCTCCACGCTGTGACCTACATGGGATGATTCGCATATACCGGCCACGGGTTCACAGCAAAAAATTGACCCCGCGGGGCAACCAAGCCGTGAAATCACGTGAAACTCGCTCTCGAGCCTTTAGAGCGTAGTTCCGCTTTAGATTAGCGCAAATAATTCGATAAAAAGATCTAGAGATCTTTTTATCGAGAAGCTAGCATCGAGAGATTGACGGAGCCCCACGCGTCCCCTCGACAGCCGCGGACATGGCTCCATTCGAACCCCTCCAAGAGGGTTCGAGACGAAATGAAATGGCGCCGCTCATTGGGTCCGCCAGCCGCGAGAGTCGCGGCCAGCTACCCGGCAGTTCGATCGAGGAGGAGAATTCATGAGGCGTGTTCGCGCTTCGGTTCATCGATTTTCGCAACAGCGCAGTGGGTACAACGAGCCTCCTGGCATTTCCTGGCTCGTCCTGATCAGCTTGACGTTCGCGCTGGCCGGCACCGCACCCGCCGCAACGGCTCCCACCCTGAGCGAAAAAGAGATGGGAGACGCGGAGTTCATCTACTTCGACCGCTGCTCGGGATGTCACGGTGCGCTGCGCAAGGGAGCGACCGGGCCGAACATCGCTGACGAAGCCATGCTCAAGAAGTCGCTCGGCGAACTCGAGACGACCATCTTCGAAGGCACCGATGCGGGCATGCCCGGCTGGGGTCGAACCGGCGAACTCACCGCCGAAGAGTCGGCGCTGATGGCCAGGTATGTGCAGATTCCCGCCCCGACACCGCCCGAGATGGGGCTCAAGGCCATGAAGGCGACCCACAAGCTCTACGTGCCGGTGGCGGATCGCCCGAGCAAGCCCCAACACAAGCGAGACATCGAAAACTACTTCGGAGTCATCCTGCGCGATGTTGGCCAGGGCGCGATCATCGACGGCGACACCAAGGAACTCGTCAGCATCCACGAAACTGGGCACGCCGTCCACATCTTTCGCGCTTCTGCGACCGGCCGCTATTTCTACACGATCGGGCGCGACGGCAAGGTGACGCTGATGGTTTCCAAGAATGCTTCTGATCGCTGGCTGATCCGCGCGCTTCTCGGCCGCTCCGCGATGGGCTTCGCGCTTCTGGTATTTGCGTTTCTGATTCCGAATTTGGCTACCGCCAACGGACAGCACGCTTTCGTTGGCTACCAGAAGTGCAGGACCTGCCATAAGAAGGAAGCGATCGGCAACCAATTTGGCGTCTGGCTCGAATCCAGACACGCGAAGGCCTACGAGACGCTAGGGACCGACAAGGCGAAGAAGTGGGGCGCCGAAGTCGGCGTAGACAATCCGCAAACCGACGATCGCTGCATCAAATGCCATTCCACGGCTCACGGCATTCCGGACGAAAGGGTTTCTAGAAAATTCGATCGGACGGCCGGCGTGCAGTGCGAGTCGTGCCACGGCGCGGGTAAGGACTACAAGAAGAAGAGAATCATGATGGACCGCGAGAAGGCACTCGAGAAGGGTCTGATCATACCGACCGCAGAGCTCTGCACCGGGTGCCACAACGACGAAAGCCCCGCGTGGGATGAAAAGGCCTACACGCTGGCCGACGGAAGCACGGCTGGATTCGACTTCGAGCAGGCCGTGGAAAAGATCGCTCACCCGGTTCCCGAAGGCTACGATCCGGCGGCTACTGGAGAGGCTGACTGAGAATGGCGGGCGACGATCACGATTTGGACGGCGATCGCCACCCTCCCATTCAGCTCACGATCTGGGCGGTGCTCGCACTCGCGGTCGTCGTCATCGCCGGGCTCTTCACGGTTCGACTCGAGTACCAGCCCGAGACGACGCGCGACTATCCGCCCCGGCCGCAAATCGCGGACGGCGAGGCGATCCTGTTGCCCGCTCCCGAAGTCGCCGATGACTATCTGCCCTGCAACGACTGCCATGACGACGTGACACGAGATGAGGGGCCGGTCCCACGCGAACTCGAATTCGAACACGAAGACACGAAGCTCGCGCATGGGAATCTCTGGTGCCGACACTGCCATGACGCCGTGGACCCGAACAACCTCCGTCTGGCCGACGCGTCCCTGGTTCCCTTCGAAGACTCCTGGAAGCTCTGCACCCAATGTCATGGCAAGAAGCTGCCGGAGTGGCGCGCGGGGGTTCATGGGAAGGTGACCGGAAATTGGAGGGGCGATCGGGAGTACGTGACCTGCGTCTTCTGCCACGAGCCCCATACGCCGCCGTTCGTGCCCATCGAAGGAGAGCCGAGGCCCAAGCGCCCCGAGGAAATCGTGCTGCGGACAAGTCCCCTAGGAGAAGAGTGAAGTGGGAATTTTCAGTCGAAACAAAGAAGGGCGTGAGCAAAAAGAGAGGCCCGCAGAAGGGCAGCTCGCGCCGTGAGTTCCTCAAAACAGCTGCGACTGTCGGCGCGGGGACCGCGGTCGGCGCGCCCGCCGTTGCGAGCGCGATGGATTTCGACTTCGAAACCTTCATGCAGAAGAACTTCCGCGAGCTCTCGGACGAGGAGCTGCAAGGGGTCCTCGAACGGCTCGAGCGCAAATACTCCGATAAGTACGGCAAGGACGTAAGCATGTCCGCCATCGGTCCGATGGACGGTGTGCTCTACGGCTATGGGTTGGACATCTCGCGCTGCATCGGTTGCCGGAAATGCGTCTCCGCGTGCGTAGATGAGAACAACCAATCGCGGGACCCGGAAATCCAGTGGATCCGGGTGCTCGAATTCGAACGCTCCGAGGCGCTGCGCGCGATCAATCTCGAGGAAGGCAACCCGTATTACGAACACAAGGAGGTTCCCCGCGGAAGGGCAAGATCTACATCCCGATCGCCTGCCAGCACTGCGAGGATTCGCCGTGTTCCACGGTCTGCCCAACCGGGGCGACCTGGCAAGAACCCGATGGGATTGTCGTGATCGACTACGACTGGTGTATCGGGTGTCGCTACTGCATGGCAGCGTGTCCCCTACGGAGCGCGCCACTTCAACTGGGGCGAGCCCGAATCTTTTGGCCGAAGACGTCAACCCGGACATGCACATCCTCGGCAACAAGCCGCGCACGCGGGGTGTGGTCGAGAAGTGCTCGTTCTGTATCCAGCGGGTGCGCAAGGGCCGCTTGCCGGCATGCCACGAAGCCTGCCCGGTCGGCGCGCGCAAGTTCGGCAACCTGCTCGATCCGGAAAGCGAAATCCGATACCTGCTCGACCACAAGCGGACCTTCGTCCTGAAAGCAGAACTCGAGACCCACCCGAAGTTCTTCTACTTCTGGGGAACGGAGGGGCGGGATTGAGGCATCGGCAAGAACCCGTTCGAACGGCGCGACTTCGAGGAGCATCGTGCTGATTCACAATCTGAAGCTCTTCGCCCACTTCGTCAGGGGAAGCCTTCTCGCCGTCGCCAGCGGTAGCAGGGGCTACTACATCTGGCTGTTGGCATTGTGCGTTTTGATCGCACTCGGGGTGGGCGCATACGGTAATCAGCTCACCCACGGGCTGATCACTTCACACATGCGCGACCAGGTTTCCTGGGGATTCTACATCGGAAACTTTGCGTTTCTGGTCGGGGTCGCGGCAGCAGCCGTCGTTCTGGTCGTTCCCGCCTACGTCTACAATTGGGGGCCGATCCGCGACGTCGTCTTGATCGGCGAATTGTGCTCGGTTGCGGCGATCGTCATGTGCATGCTCTTCGTCACGGTCGATCTCGGTCGGCCCGAGTTCGTCTGGCATCTGATGCCGATCATCGGAACGCCGAACTTCCCGCACTCCCTACTGACCTGGGACATCCTCGTCCTGAATCTCTATTTCCTGCTCAACTGGTTCGTCGTCACCTACATCCTGTTCACGGCCTACAAGGGCCGGAAATACAACCCGCGAATCTTGTTGCCGATCATCTTCCTCTCGATTCCCGTTCGCGATCGGAATCCACACCGTGACGGCGTTTCTCTTCACGGGCCTCAAGTCCCGCGCCTTCTGGCACACCGCTCTGCTCGCGCCTCGCTTCATCGCGGGTGCGTTCTGCTCGGGGCCCGCGTTGATCTTCCTGATCTTCCGGGTGCTGCGGAAGTTCGGCCGGATGCAGATCTCGGACACGGCGCTCTTCAAGATCGGCGAATTGCTCGCCTACGCGATGGCAATCAATCTGTTCTTCGTCGGTACAGAAGTCTTCACCGAATTCTATGCCCAGACTGCCCACACCATTCACGCCCGCTTTCAATGGTTCGGGCTCCACGGTACATCGAGCATCGCCATCTACACCTGGGCCGCGCTCTGCTTCAATGTGCTGGCCCTGATCATTTTCATGGTGCCGAAATTCAGGCTCAACATGAACATCCTCACCTTGGGCTGCGTATTCTCGTTCTCCGGGATCTACATCGAAAAGGGCATGGGACTGCTGCTCCCGGGGTTCACGCCCGACTCGCTAGGCGAAATCTACGAGTACGCTCCCAGCCTGAACGAGGTGATGGTCGGCGTTGGCATCTGGGCCGTCGGAGCGCTGCTCTTTACATGGATGGCGCGGGTCGCGATCGCCATCACCGCCGGTGACTTGCGCCACTCGACTGTGAGTCGGCAAATCGGCCCCTAAGGGTTGCTCGCTTTCGCAAAGCGGCGAACGAAGGCGACCATGTGCCAGATCTTGTCCTCCGTCCAGGCGTAATCCGATTCTGGACCAAACGCGGGCATCGCGCAGCGCTCTCCACCGCCCATCAAGATCTGGTAAAAGAGTTCTCCATCGGTTCGGCTCGCCATGTATTTAGCATCCGTGAAGTTCGCGGGCTTGATGAGATCGCTGGAAGCGGCCGCCTCGGCGCCGGTTCCGGTCCCATCGGCCCCGTGACACCGGGAACACTTCCCCTTGAATTGCCGCTGGTAGTAGCGAACGTCGCTCTCTTCCAGCGTCACCGGATTCTTTGCAGCCTTCACGTCGTCGGGTACGTCATCTCGAGCGGATACGGCGGTGCACGCGATTCCGGCAAACCAGGTTGTCAGGACGAACGCTGCGAAGCACTGAACGGTGCTGCTCTTCGACATATCGAGTCCTCCGCAATTCTTCGGTGCTCAGTCGAGCCCTCGGGTCTTGTTGGCGGCGTTGTACTTCCCGACGGGCATCGCGTAGGGAATCCTCTGGACTTCCGCGAGCGTCGTGGAATCGTACACCACGACGGCCCCGTCCTCGTGCCAGATACTCACGAGAGCTTTGCTGCCGTCGGCGGTAAACTCGACGTGCATCGACTTCTTACCCGCCTCGGGTATCAGCATGCGGTCGACGAGTTCGAGCGTTCGCTTGTCGACCAACTGGATCGACTCGGTATTGGAGTCGATCCAGAGGTAGGGCGTGCCCGGATGTGTGCGCGTAAAGTAACCGGAGCCGACCAGCGGAAGTTGCGCGACGACCTTGAACGCGTCCATGTCGATGATCGAGAGTCGTGGCACACCCATGTGATTGAAGGCCGCGTGAAGTACGCCTTTGCGGTTGAAAAAGCTCGCAGAAAACAGATGGGGCAGACCCTCGGCGTCCAACGTGGCAAGGATCTCGTTTCGCTCGAAGTCGTAGAGGATGAGCTGGCTTCCCTTGCGCGAACTTGCGACGAGTCGAGTCGTTCCCGGGATGAAGATGAAGTCCTCGAAGGGCTCGGAAAGTTCGACGAGCCGGATTTTCAATTCGGGGTAGCTGATGAAATAGAGCTGCGGCAGATCGCGCAGCGTGACCATGAAAGCCTGGCTGCGGGGAACCTGATAGACGGCGCTCGGCTGGCCGGGAAGCGGGAAGGTTGCCAGCGGTCGCAGGCGGCTGTCGAGAACGACGAGTCCCTGGGGCAGCTGATTTGCTGCGGCTACGAATTTTCCATCACTCGAGACGGCGATGTTTCGGGTGTTGACGCCGACCTTCACGCGCGTGCGAAGTGCGCCGCGATCGAGGTCGTAGTCGACGAGCGTCCCGTCGCGGGTTGCGACCAGCGCCTGATGCAGCTCTCGATCGAATTTGATGCCGCCGTGGATGCGTCCGACCTCGAAGCGATCGAGTTCTCGCAGGCTGCTGCCATCGAGAACCGAAACGCTTCCCGAGCCGCGCTCGACGACGAGGATCAGCTCCTCCCGTTTTACCGCGGCAGAAATCGCGCTGCCTTTGGGCTCCTCTTCAACGCGGCTCGCCTCGATGTCCGCGAGCGACCAGCGAACTTCTGCTTCGGGTTGGCGAAAGAATTCGATCAGTCCACGCGCCTCGGCGCTGCTGAGCTGGTCGGAGAACGCGGGCATCTGCGTGGCGGGCAGGCCTTCGAGGATCGCAGTGACGAGCGCTTCATCCGGCTTGCGCGCGAGGGTCGTCTGGATGAGCGGAGGCCCGTAGCCGCCGTAGCGCCTCGCACCGTGGCAGCGGGCACATTTCAGCGCGTAGGTCGCCGCGACATCGAATTCGGTCGCAACCGGCTCCTCGGCGGCCTGCACCCAGGCCGGCACCAGCACAAATGCGAGAATTCCGGCGATCCATCGGCTCAGCTGCACGCTCGACTCCTTTGTTTCAGCCACCGCACTTTCTGGCATCGAGCCCGCGGGGTCAATAGGCGGGGTGGTGAGGATTGGCCCCAAGACTGTGTAAGCTCCGACGCGGAATGATCCAGCTGAATTCAGGGAACCCCAGATGCTTCCGGTAACCGATCTCATTGAAGTCGCACTCGGCCGCTCCGAGATCGGCGATCTGAGCGCTCGCGCGCCGCGGCGCTTCGAAGCGGTCACCCGAGACACCCCGGTCGTGATCTGGAACATCTGTATGCACTGCAACATGCATTGCCCGCACTGCTACGCGGCGGCGGTCGCCGAGCCGTCCCCGACCGACCTGACCCACGAGGAGGGCATCGATCTGCTCGATCAGCTCGCAGATGCGGGCGTCCGGGTGCTGATCTTCAGCGGCGGTGAACCCCTGTTGCGCGCGGACGTTTTCGAACTGATCGCGCACGCGAAGCAGCGCGGCATCAGCCCACAGCTCTCGACCAACGGCGTCCTGATCGACGAGGATGTCGCGAAGCGACTGGCCGACGCCGGAATCGCCTACGTGGGCATCAGCATCGATGGCGTCGAGAGCTTCAACGACGCCTACCGCGGCCTGAGCGGCGGCTTCGATGCAGCACTCCGCGGGCTGCGCAACGCCAAGGCCGCGGGAATGAAGACGGGGCTTCGCATGACGCTCTCGAAGCGCAACTTCGATCAGCTCGAATCGATGGTCGATGTGGCGCGGGATGCGCACGTCAACCGCTTCTACATTTCGCATCTCGTCTACTCGGGGCGCGGATACAAGGTGGCGCACGAAGACCTGAACCGAGAACAGCAGCGCGCCACCCTGGGCTGGCTCTTCGAGAAAGCCGAGTCGCTGCTCGATCTCGATCCCGAGTTCAAGATCGTCACGGGATCGAACGACTCGGACGGCGTCTACCTGCTGCACTGGATTCGCGAGCGCCACGGTGAGGCGGCGGGCGCGAAGGTTCGCGAACTGCTGCTGCAGCGGGGCGGAAACTCCGCAGGTGAACGCATCCTCAACATCGATTCGCGCGGACGCGTGCATCCAGATCAATTTTGGCGCGCCGCGGTGCTGGGCGACATCAGGATCGAAAGCTTCGCAACCATCCTCGCACACCCCCTGCGCGATCAGTTGAGCCGGCGGCTCGAATATCTCACGGGCCGTTGTGGAACCTGTTCGGAACGAGAACTCTGTCGCGGCTCTCACCGCGAGCGCGCGCTCGCATTTCATCGCGATCCCTGGGCGTCGGATCCCGCGTGCGTGATGGAAGACGCCGAGATTGCCGCAGCGAAACCGACAGGCCTGGAGGTCGCCGTATGATGAAGTCGCTGCCGCGGACTGTGCTGGCGCTGGTCGCTGGTGTCGTCGCCGCGCTCGCTGCGTCTGCCGAGCCCGGCGGCATCGGTTCTCGCGTGTTCGTCGTGGAACGCGCGTCCGAGAGCCTCGCGGTCTACGACTATGTCGCGCGCAAGCTGCTGCCGAACCGGATCACGGGACTCGGGAACCTACGCCACGCGACGATGATCTTCTCGCCGGATCTGCGTTACGGCTATCTCGCCACCCGCAATGGTCAGGTCAGCCGGATCGACCTCGCCAAGCTCGAGCGCACCGGCGTCGTCTTCACCTCCGAAAACTCGATCGACAACGCGATCAGCCAGGACGGCCGCGTCATCGCAACCGCAGAATACGTTCCCGGCGGCCTCACGCTGCTCGACGCCGAGAGCATGGAGATTTTGAAAAAGCACCCCGCGAGTTTCGAAATCGACGGCAAGCGGGTCGCGTCGCGCGTGACGGGCGTGGTGGATGCACCGGGCAATCGATTCGTCTGCGTGTTGATCGAGGCTGGGGAAATTTGGCTGGTCGACGCCTCCAAGCCCGACTTCCCGATCGAACACCGGATCAAGACGCGCCAGAGCAATCCCTACGACGCGATGATCACGCCGGATGGGCGGTACTACGTGGTTGGACACATGAAGAGCGACCGCGTTTCGGTCCTCGACCTCACCCAACCAGAGGCGGGAATTCGCGAAGTATCGCTGCGCGATCCGAAACGTGATTACGACAAGGCGATGCCCGTCAAGTTGCCGCACCTGGCCTCGTGGGCGGTGGCCGGAAAATGGATCTTCGTCCCGCTCGTTGGCGAAGACCGGCTTGCGGTGCTCGATCGCACGAGCTGGGAATTCACGCGATCGATCCCGCTGCGCGGCCACCCCGTCTACGCGGTGCGCTCGCCAACCGAACGCGAAGTCTGGGTGAGTTTTTCGGGGGAGGAAGATGACGCCTACGTGCAGGTGATCGACGTCGAGAGCCTCGCGGTCGTCGACACCCTACGCCTCGGCCGACGCATCTACCACATGGACTTCACCCCGCGCGGGTCGCACGTGCTCGTGAGCGCCAACGCGGACAACAAGCTCTTTCTCGTCAACGCTTCGACCCGTGAGATCGAAGATACGGTGGACGTCGCTTCGCCCTCCGGAATCTTCGGCGTCTGGCGGGCGTTTCGCATCGGCCTTTGAACAGCGCTTTCGCGCGAATTGGATGAGGTGATCGCAGGATGCCGCTGTCAACAGAAGATCGCAATGTGCTGATCCGCGCGATCCAATCCGGGGTTCCATTCGAAGCGCGCCCGTTCCAATCGATTGCCGGAGACCTCGGCTCGACCGAGACTGCGGTCATCGAAGCGTTGTGCGAGCTGCAACGCGAGAAGATCCTGCGCGAAATCTCTGCCGTGCTCGAAGGCAGCCTGCTCGGCCATCAAAGTGCGATTGCAACCGGCACGATCCCCGAGAAGCGAATCGAGGCTGTCGCCGAAATCATCAGCGCGCACCCGACCGTGAGCCACAACTATCTGCGCAATCACGAATACAACCTCTGGTTTACGATCGCCGTGCCACCGGAAATGCCTCTCGATCGAACGCTGGAACTACTCGCGAAGGAAGCGGGTGTGGATGGCTTCCACGCACTTTCCAGAACGCACGTCTTCAAGATCGGCGTGAACTTCGACCCCGACAGCCTGAAGAATCGCACCGAGGTGACCAAAGCCTCGACCGCGCAGAAGATCGAGGTCGGGCCCCCGAGACACGCAGCTCTTCCGCGCGCTGCAGACGCCGCTTCCGCTAGTCGAGCGCCCCTTCGACGAACTCGCACGCGGTGTCGATGCATGCGGTGACGAACTGATCGAATTCGCAAATCACCACCTCGGCGGCGCGATTCGCCGCTACGTGGGAACACTGCGCCACCGCAAACTCGGTGTGAAGGAAAATGGGATGGTGGTCTGGCGGGTGTCGGACGATGAAGTCCAGGCCGCGGGTGAGCAGCTCGCGCAGGCGCCGGAGGTCAGTCACTGCTACGCGCGAAATCCCGTGCGCAATTTTCCCTACACGCTCTACAGCATAGTCCACGGGCCGAGCCGCGAAAGCTGCCACGAAATCGCGAGCGAACTTTCGCGGCAGACGGGGCTGCGAGACTACGCGGTGTTGTTCAGCGAGCGCGAATTCAAGAAACAACGGCTCCGCTACTTCCTGCCCGAGCTAGATCGCTGGTGGCGCGAGCGCGCCTGAGAGACGCCCGCGGAAGGTCTCGCCATCCACTAAAGTGAGGGTTCGTTCGAACGCCTTCAGAGATTTTAAAACTCAATGATTTCAATGCCTTAAAAATAGTCAAGATAAATGGATCCAAATATCCTTTAATGGTAGAATGGGAGCTCTCGCGCGGGTATCGAGCGCCGCCGCCGATCCCCAGGCCGCGAGATGAACGGCGCCGAACCCTCCAACGGCGCCGCGAGGAGAAGGATGCTCCTTTCTCAAACGGCCGAGTACGCGCTGCGCGCGATGGCCTGGTTGGCCACGATGCCGAACGGCCAGCCCGTGCGGGCGGTGGATCTTTCGGGCTCGACCGGGATTCCCACCCACTACCTCTCGAAAGTCTTGCGCCGCCTGGTTCTCGCGAATCTACTGGAATCTCAGAAGGGACAGGGGGGCGGCTTTTCGCTTTCGCGCCCGCCTAGCGAGATCGCGTTCATCGACATCCTCTCGGCAATCGACGCCTACCCGACCGAGGGCCGCTGTGCGTTCGGTTGGGGGCAGTGCGACGCCACGGATCCGTGCCCACTCCACGACTCGTGGAGCCGTCTCAACGATCAGATTCACGACTGGGCGTCCGGCACCAGCCTGGAAGAAATTGCGAACTTCACACCCAAAGGCCCGCGTTCCACCGAGAATTTGAACAAGACCTAAGAGGGTGTGCGTGAAGACGAGTCCGGCCATCACTTCGCGACTCGTTCTCATTTTGGCGACACTCATTGCACTCAGCGCAGGAATCGGTGGCGGCCCCAAGCGGGCGGGCGCAAAGCCAGATCTGGCGGCGCTCGAAAATTCGCCAGCCAATATAGAAGCGCGCATCGAGAGCCTGATCCAAAGCTGGTTTGCAGTTCTCGAGAGACCCCACCGCCGAAGCAAAGACCTTGTACGGCCTGCTCGCGGAGGCGCCTTTCGAGCTGCTGACTCGATGGCAAGGCGCTTCACGACCGAGGTGCGCTGCTCGAGTGGATCTCGAACCTTCGCGCAACCTATCCGCAAATCGAATACCGACTCGATCCGATCCGCATCCACTCCGAAGGGCCAGACCGTTATCGCGTACGCTTCGAATTCGATCGGCATGCGCTCGATGACGCTGGGCTCCCCCATGCGGCGCGCCGCGAACACACCTGGATCGTTCAAAACAACGCGAGTGAAACGCCGGTAATCCTGAGAATCGAAGAGCGACCCCTACTCTTCTTTTCGGGAACCGGGCCTCAAGTCGTCTGTTACTGATCGGAGTCTCGTGATGCGAACAAGAACTCGGGTACCGGCAGGTCTGATTGCAACGCTGCTCGTCGCCATGAGCGGATTACTCGTCGCTTTGGGCGGAAAGACCATCCGGGAGAACCCACTTCCGATCCACGATGATGTGGGTGGAGAATTTTCCGCCCCGAGCAGCCTGGGACGCGATGTCAGCCTGTCTGAATTTCGCGACAAGGTGGTGCTGCTGTTTTTCGGTTACACGAGCTGCCAGGACGTGTGTCCGGCAACGCTCGCGCATCTTCAATCACTCGTGCGTGACCTCGGGAAATCGTCTGACGACGTGCAGGTCCTGTTCGTGACGGTTGACCCCGAAAATGACAGTGCCGATCACCTCAAACAATATCTCGCCCGCTTCGACTCGCGCTTCGTGGGTCTGACCGGAACACGCGAAGCCGTCGATCACATCGCGAGTCTGTTCATGGTGAAGCACGACCGAAGTCACGGCGTCGAGGTGAGTAATGAGTACAACCGAGGTGAGACGTTCACAGACCACTCCTATCTCTACTCCCACTCGCAGCAGATCTACCTACTCGACAAATCAGGTCGGACGCGGGCGCTGTTCTTCACGGGATCGCCGCTGGAAGAAATGCAAGAAGCTGTAACCGCACTGCTGAGCGAATAGAAGAGTGTCGCCCAACGACCTCCGGGTCTTGGTATTCGTGATGGGAAATTCGTGCAAACGAACGGGCCCATCTTTGACGGAACGAAAGAGACCTCAAAGGAGGGGACGATGAAAAGAATGCTCTGCGCAGTTCTCGTATCCATGATCGCACTGAGCGCAGCTCCCGCGCAAGCCGACAAGCCGTCGAAGGCCGGTGGCTTGAAGCGCGTCAAGCAGGAGATGGTCAAGCCGCCGCTGCTTCCGAAACACACACAGAAGGCGAAGGGCGGCCCGAAGATCGTTGAAGTCGAACTCGTGGTTCGCGAGCGGGAGATGACCATCGACCCGCTCGGGACGACCATCCAGGCGTTGACGTTCATGGGCAGCGTTCCGGCCCCGATCATCGTGGTTCACGAGGGCGACTACGTGGAGCTCACGGTCGTCAACCCGAAGGGAGAGATCGAGGGCGTGGGCAGTGTCGAAGGTTGGGAAGGGACTTCGACAAACATTATGAGCCACAACATCGACCTGCATGCCGTGACGGGTGCGTTGGGTGGCGCAGGCATGACGCTGGTCGCGCCCGGCCAAAAAGCGACGATTCGCTTCAAGGCGACAAAGGCCGGCGTGTTCGTCTACCACTGCGCGCCGGGCGGGCCGATGATCCCCTACCACGTCGTTCAAGGCATGAACGGAGCGATCATGGTCTTGCCGAGAGATGGCTTGAAGGACGGCAAGGGAAACTCCCTGCATTACGATCGCGCCTACTACGTCGGCGAGCAGGACTTCTACATCCCGAAGGGTCTGGACGGCAATTACAAGACATTCGATTCGCCGGCTGCCGCGATGCCCGAAACACTGGAAGTGATGAAGACCAACGAGCCGAGCCACGTCGTCTTCAATGGTGCCGTCGGGGCGCTCACGGGTGAAAACTCGCTGACCGCAAAAGTCGGAGAGAGCGTTCTGTTCATCCACTCGCAGGCCAACCGCGATACCCGGCCGCATCTGATCGGCGGTCACGGCGATTACGTCTGGCAGTCGGGCTCGTTCGACGACGCGCCGCAAACCAACCTGGAGACCTGGTTCATCGCGGGAGGCTCCGCAGGGGCTGCGCTCTACACCTTCCAGCAGCCGGGCCTCTACGTCTACTTGAACCACAACCTGATCGATGCGGTCCTCAAGGGCGCGGCCGCACACGTGAAGGTCGAAGGCGAGTGGAACAACGATCTGCTCGAGCAAATCTACAAGGCGGGCCCGATCGAGTAACGCTCTCATCCAATTTGAGAACGGTGTGAGGACAGGCGGGGGAGATTTCTCTCCCCGCCCGTTTATTTTTCACAACGTAAGTCAGACCGGTGACAAAGTTCCCGTGCGGGGTTGGTTGCTCGGGTTCGGTGACGGGAGGCCATCGGGCTCGAACCCCATGTCGCCCGATGGCCTCCCGTCACCGCCCCCAAGCGACGCTGCCTTTTGCGAGGGCCTGTTGATGCGGTGGTTTTTCCTCACGCACGGTAGTGAATTCGCTAGGGCCGGGACGCAAGAGCTGCGAGCGACATGGGGTTCGAGCGAGTAGCTCTTGCATCCCGGTCCCCAAGAAGAATCTTCATCCAGAACGGGACTGAACGGGTTCCGTCAACGAAGAGGAAAGTCGACGGCTTTCCAGGTAGGCGGGCGAAATGTCTGACGCGGAGAGAGCGAACCGGAGGGCTGGGCTTTGGTTAGCCGAGGTCGAGGCCGAGTCGCACGCTGACACGTTCGGCGATGATGACTTCGATCTGGCTCAGCTCTCCGTCGCCGGGCACGCGTTCCAGATAGGTGCAGTCGAGGGCATCGAAGACTGAAGCGACCCGCGAGAGAAACTCGCGCCGTTCGAAGACCCCCTCGATCTCGGAGCCCCGCGCATGTATGCGCTCGAACGCGATCTGGGGATCGATCTCGAGCAGCAGCACGAGGTGGGGAATCGGAAATTCTGCCTCGCTGTCCGCGAGAATCTGCTCGTAGTCGAGTCCGCGCGCGCCCTGATAGGCGACAGTCGAAAGATAGTAACGGTCGGTCAGCACGATCTGACCCGCACTCAGTGCGGGCGCGATGACCTCGGCGACGTGCACGCGCCGGTCTTCGACGAACCAGCGCAGTTCTTCCTCGGGTGCGAGCGGCTGGCCCGAGCGCGCCATCTCGCGAATGCGCTGACCACTCGGAAAGGTGGTGGGTTCGCAGGTGGTGATGACGTCGCAGCCGGCCTCCCGCAAGCGCGCCGCCAATCGCTCGAGTTGCGTGCTCTTCCCGCTGCCATCGAGGCCTTCGAACGCGATCAACCGCCCGGCGTTCACGGGGATACGACCGTCAGCCGTTCACGGAACGCGAAAGCCAAGCCGGCTCTGAACATCGAAGTCCTCGACATCGCTACAGAAAATCAACTGGAGCGAGTGGTCGGCCCGTCGGCACGGCACTTGCTCTAGGAGCAGTGTGCCTTCGGGCACACCCGCCAATGCCCCTTCAAGGGACCGGGGGCCGGCGGGACTGGAGTCGTCGGACGGAGACACTGGGTTCGCCGTGGAATTATACAGGGGTGAGTTCCACGTCGAGTTTCCGTCCGGCGGCTCCGCATCCCAGCTGGAGTGCTCAGATCTTGCCCTGCAACATGAAGGCGATCACGAGTCCGTAGATGGCGATCGACTCGATGAGCACCATACCGAGGATGAAGCTCGTGAACATCGTGCCCGACGCTCCCGGGTTGCGCGCGATGCCGGCGGTCGTATTGCCCGCCGTGAGGCCCTGGCCGATCCCACAGCCGAGTCCGGCGAGTCCGATCGCGAGACCCGCGCCGAGCGCGTAGCCCCACTTTCCATCACCGCCGCTGCCGTCTTCGGCGCCCGCCACCATCGGCAACGCGATCAAGAACAGGCTCCAAAGTACGACTTTTCCGAATTTGCGAATCACAGTTGTCTCCTTGCTGAGCGTGGCTCTTTGCCGAGGCCCCTCTAGTGGGGCTCCTCGAGCGCCAAACCGATGTAGATCATGGTGAGTAGAGAAAAGATGAAGGCCTGCAGGAACGAGACGATCAATCCCAATCCCATGAAGATTGCCGGCACGCCAATCGGAACCAGCGAAATCCAGACCGCGATGACCGTGTGGTCCGCGAACATGTTTGCCAGCAGCCGGACGGCCAGCGTCAGGATTCGCGCCAGGTCCAGCGGAAGTTCGATCGCGAGAATGATCGGGGCCAACAGGCGAAAGTGCACGGTTCGGCCGAACATCTCGCGTTCGAAGAAGCTCGGCCCCATGAATTTGACCAGGTATTTCTGCTTGTGCTTGGCGACACCGACCCATGTGTAGACGATCCAGGAGATCACCGCCCAGGCCCAGGTGGTATTTGCATCCGAGGTTGCGCCTTCGACCCCGGGGAGGAGTCCGATCAGATTCGAAAACAGGATGAAGACGAACATCGTGCCGACGATCGGGAAGTATTTGCGCCAATCGTCGCCGATTCGATCGTGAGCCAGGTTTGCGAGCGCCTCGATCACCACCTCGAAGCAATTGCGAAGCGTCACGCCCTCGTCGGGAACCAATCCGCCGTTTTCGATGGCAATCCTGCGGCGAATCAACATCCCCACGGCGAGCATCAAGATACCGGCGAGGATCGCGGCCTGGACGACCCACGGAATCGCAGATTCGAGCGGGGTGTAAATGTTCACCCGCTCTCCTCCTCGGGCTCGTCAGACACTTTGGACTCGCGCGCCAGCCAGGGATTCCAGCGGTCCCAACTCGGATCGTCGTCGTCGAGGCGCGGCGCACTTGCGTCGACCGGCGGCCGCGACCGCCAGGCCTCGATCACCGTCGCGGGCATGATCAGCGACAACCCGATCAACAAACCCGCGGCATCGGCTCCAAAATAGAGTGCTGCACAGATGCCAGTTGCGAGCAGAATGAAGCGCAGCCCGAAAACGGCCGCCCAGGCGCGCTGTCCGGGCATCACACCCCAGAAGAGAAACTGTGCGGAGCGTCGCATCGCGCGGAAGTTCACGGCTTCGAGTGCGGCCCCGACCGCGAGGCTCGTCGCGAACGCGGGCGTCGCAACCGCGAGCGAAGTCGCAATCGCGCTCGCGGAAATCGCGATGTTCCAACGCTCGATGGGGTCGATGCTCATCATTCGCTCTCGTCGTCTTGTCTGGCTTCGTCCGGATTCTCATCCCTCATCCAACGACCGAGGCGAATCAGTCGGATGGTGAAGGACGCAAATCCGATCGCGGTTCCAATCAGAAGAAGCCAGGGTGCGGTATCGAAATAGCCGTCCAGCCAGTATCCGAATACGGCCGCAATCAGCAGTGCGATGACGGCTTCGAACGCGCCCTGGTAGACAGCACCCTGTCGCCGGTCTTGCCCGGCTTGAGGCTTCTCCTCGTCTTGCCGGTCCGTCACCGGAGACCGGTGACCGTAAACACGGCATCCCCCGGCCATCGCTGCAAACTGCGATCCCGGAGGACGGCGCGCATCCTAGCCAACGCCCGGGAGGGGCTCAACGCACCCTCGCGGCTTTTTGCATCGCGACCCGTGCGGCCGCCAGAGCGGCCTCGATGTCCCGGTCTTTGTGAGCCAGCGAGGCGAATCCGCACTCGAATGGGGACGGCGCGAGGTAGATGCCCTGTTCGAGCATGCTCTTGAAGAAGGCCTTGAAGCGCCCCGCGTGGGCCTTCTGGGCGTCCGCGAAGTTGTTGATCGGGCCCGGGTGGAAGAAGAAGCCAAATACGCCCCCGACCGCGACTGCGGTGAATTCGACCCCGATTTCGCGGGCGATCTCGCTCAGGCCATCCGCCATTCGCTTGGAAATCGCTCCAAGCCGCTCGTAGGTCCCGTCCTTGGCGAGCTCGCCGAGCGTGGCGATCCCGGCCGCCATCGCGAGCGGGTTGCCCGAGAGCGTGCCAGCCTGGTAGACGGGCCCCTCGGGTGCAATCTGGGCCATCAGATCCCGGCGGCCTCCGTAGGCGGCCGCGGGCAGCCCACCGCCAACGATCTTGCCGAGGCAGGTGAGATCCGGCTTCACTCGATAGAGCTTCTGGGCTCCCCCCCAGGCGAGTCGGAATCCCGTGATCACTTCGTCGAAAATCAGCAGCGAACCGGAGCGGTCGCAACACTCGCGCAGCGTTTTCAGGAAGCCCGGCTGCGGGGCGACGCAACCCATATTGCCCGCGAGCGGCTCCACGATCACGCAGGCGATCTCGTCGCCCCAGCGTTCGAAGGCCTGCACGACCGCGCCGATGTCGTTGTAGGGCGCTTGGATGGTGAGATCCGCGTAGCATGCGGGCACGCCGGGGGTGCCCGGGATGCCGAGCGTTGCGACACCACTGCCCGCGCCGAGCAGCAGCGCGTCGACGTGGCCGTGGTAACAACCCTCGAACTTCAATACGCGCTCGCGGCCGGTCGCGGCCCGCGCGAGGCGCAGTGCACTCATCGTTCCCTCGGTGCCCGAGCTCACCATCCGGATCTTCTTGATGCTCGGTATCGCACCGGTGATGACCTCAGCGAGTTCGGTTTCGAGTTCCGTCGGCGCACCAAAGCTCGTCCCCGACGCCATTACCCCGCGCAGCGCCTTGAGAACGGACGGATTCGCGTGGCCCGCAATCAGCGGCCCCCACGATCCGACGAAGTCGATGTACTCGTTGCCATCGGCGTCCCAGATGTGGCAGCCCTTGCCGCGCTCGATGAAACGCGGCACGCCGCCGACGGATCCAAATGCGCGCACGGGGCTGTTGACGCCGCCGGGGATTACGCGCTTCGCGCGCTTGAAAAGTTCTTTTGAGCGATCGGTAGTCACGTTTGAGCCTCTTCGGGGCTAGGCGCCCTCGTCGCCATCCGTCAAGCCTGGTTCCGCTGCATTAGAGCCCGATTCCGCGGCATTGCCTTTCGACAACTCGCGACCCGCCGGCTCCTCACCTTCGAGCGACACTTCGTCTTCATCGCGCTCGGCCAACCGAGCCATCGAGACGAGCCGCTCGCCGCTATCGAGCTTCATCACCCGCACACCCTGGGTGGCGCGACCCATCGTCGAGATCCCCTTGACGGGGCAGCGCAAGACCTTGCCGCCATCGGTGATCAACATGACTTCGTCGTCTCCGACCACCTGCGCGACGCGCACGACCTTGCCGTTTCGATCGGAGGTTCGGATCGTGATCACGCCCTGGCCTCCGCGACGCTGCAACCGGTAGTCGCCGAGTGGGGTCCGCTTGCCATAACCCTTTTCGGTGATGGTGAGGATCGTCGCGCCCGGCGAGAGGATTTCCATCCCGACTACTTCGTCTCCCGAGCCCAGCGACATCCCGCGCACGCCCGCAGCCGCGCGTCCCATCGGCCGCACCTGCTCTTCGGGGAAGCGGATCGACTTGCCGCCCCGGCTCGCGATGATGACCTCTTGCGACCCGTTGGTCCGACACGCCGCGATTAGCTCGTCCTCGGTATCGAGGTTGATCGCGATGATGCCCCCGCGCCGTGGATTCGAGAATGCGGAGAGCGGCGACTTCTTGATCGTGCCGTTTCGGGTACAAAGAAGTACGAAGTTTCCATCGTCGTCGTCGAAACTCCGCACGGGCAGCGTCGCCTGAACGCGCTCGCCGTCGGCGAGATGAAGCACATTGCTGAGTGCTCGGCCGCGCGCCGCGCGCCCGAGCTGCGGAAGTTCGTGGACCTTCAGCCAGTGGGCGCGGCCGCGGGTGGTGAAGAAGAGAATGTAGGCGTGGGTCGAAGCGACGAAGAGGCGCTCGACGAAATCGGCTTCGCGCGCCGCCATGCCCTTCACGCCCTTGCCGCCGCGCCTTTGCGCGCGGTACTGGGTCAGCGGATTGCGCTTGATGTAACCGCTGTTGGACACGGTCACCACCATGTCCTCTTCGACGATCAGGTCTTCGGTGACTGATCCCCTCAACGGGGGCCGACGAGTTCGGTCCTGCGGTCGTCGCCGAAGCGATCGCTGATCTCCTGGATTTCTTTGACCGCCACGTCGAGGATCTGCGAGTCACTCGCGAGCAGATCCGCGAGGTCTGCGATCTTGGCCCGGATCTCCTCGAGTTCGTTGAGCACGCGCTGGCGCTCGAGCGCCGTCAGCGCCCGCAGGCGCATCTCGAGGATTGCGTTGGTCTGTCTCTCGCTGAGATCGAAGCGCTCCATCAACCTCGAGCGGGCGTCCGCGGTGGACTGCGAGGCGCGAATGATCGAGATCACTTCGTCGAGGTTGTCGAGTGCAACTTCAAAGCCTTCGAGCAGATGGGCGCGCGCCTCGGCCTGCGCGAGATCGTAGGTAGCTCGACGCACGACGACTTCGGCGCGGAAGTCGAGGAAGTGCCGCAGCGCCTGCTTGAGGGAGAGCAGCTGGGGGCGACCGTTGACGAGCGCGAGCAGGTTCACGCCGAAGGTCGACTGCAGCGGCGTCTGCTTGTAGAGCTGGTTGAGCACGATGTCGCCCTGCGCGTCGCGGCGCAATTCGATCACGACGCGCATCCCTTCGCGATTCGATTCGTCGCGAAGATCGGTGACGCCATCGATCTTGCCGGCGCGCACGAGGTCGGCGATCCGCTCGAGCAGCGACGACTTGTTGACCATGTAGGGGATCTCGGTGACGACGATCCGCGGCCCGCGCTTGCTCTCTTCGAAATTCGCGCGAGCGCGCACGGTGAGCAGGCCGCGGCCCGTCGCGTACGCGGATCGGATGCCGTCGCGTCCGCAGATCATTGCGCCGGTCGGAAAGTCCGGGCCGGGAAGCTTTTCGAGTAATTCGTCGAGTGTGCAATTGGGGTTGGTCGCTTCTAGAACGATCGCGTCTGACAGCTCACGCAGGTTGTGGGGCGGAATGTTCGTCGCCATCCCGACCGCAATCCCCGACGACCCATTCGCGAGCAGATTCGGGAAGCGCGCCGGCAACACGACCGGCTCCATCACGCCGCCGTCGAAGTTCGGCACGAAATCGACCGTCTCACGGTCGATGTCCTGAAGCATTTCTTCGGCGAGCGGGTGGAGGCGCGCCTCCGTGTAGCGATAGGCGGCCGCCGAATCGCCGTCAATCGATCCGAAGTTGCCCTGACCGTCGACGAGCGGATAGCGGAGTGAAAAGTCCTGGGCCATCCGGACCATCGAGTCGTAGACCGCGCTGTCGCCGTGCGGGTGATAGTGCTTGAGGACTTCTCCGACGACTCCGGCGGATTTCGAATAGCTGCGGCTCGAGAGCAGTCCTTCCTGGAACATCGCGTAGAGGATGCGCCGGTGAACGGGCTTGAGGCCGTCGCGCACGTCGGGCAGCGCGCGGCTGATGATGACCGACATCGAATAATCGAGAAACGAGCGCCGAACCTCGTCCTCGATGTTGACGGGCGGATGGACGAATTCCGGGGGCGTACCTCCCCCCGCATCTCCTCCAGAGGCGTCGTCGTCGGGCAGTCTGGGTTCGTCGCTCACGGCAGCCGTTTCCTAGATATCGAGGTTCTGCACTTCGAGTGCATTGCGCTCGATGAACTCGCGGCGCGGTTCTACGTCGTCGCCCATCAGCGTCGTGAAGGCGAGATCCGCCTCGACCTCATCGGGTACGCGCACCTGGAGCAGGGTTCGATTCTCCTGGTCGAGCGTTGTATCCGCAAGCTGGTCGGGGTTCATCTCCCCCAATCCCCTTGTAGCGTTGGATGCTGAGCCCCTTCTCGCCGATCTTCAACAAATGCGCGAGAAGCGCAACGGGGCTGAGGATTTCCTCGAACTCGGATTCACCGGGGCGATTGACGCGGAACGGGCCCGAGCCGACACGCGCAATTTCAGCGTTGAGCTCCGCTAGGCGCAAGTAGTCGGCCGAACGGACAAAATCGGTATCCAGCGCAGTCTGGTAGACGACGCCCGATCGCCGCGCTCCCGCGACGAGTCGAAAACCGCCGTGCTCGGGGTCAGGTGAAGTCGTCCAGGTGACGGGTTCGAAATCCGGATACAGCAGTCGAAAGCGCTCGTCGATTGCGGGAGCGATCGTCTCGCCCAGCGCCGCTTCGTCGACAAAATCCGCTTCCCGCGGCACACCGACACTGATCATCGCATCGATTACCCGGCTGTCGATGCGCCGGAGTTTCAAGCGTGCGAGAACCGCGCGGTAGTAGCTCGCGCACTCGAGCAAGCGCCGCAGAGCGTCGACATCGAGCGGGGTTGTCGAGCCTTCGGGGGTGACCTCGGCGTTTACGAGCGCGAGCCCGAGCAGGTACTCTTCGAGGCTCCGTTCATCCTTGATGTAACGCTCCCTCTTGCCCTTCTTGACCTTGAATAGCGGCGGCTGCGCGATGTAGAGATAGCCGGCGTCGATCAAGCCCTTCATCTGCCGGAAGAAGAAGGTGAGCAGCAGGGTGCGAATGTGGCTGCCGTCCACGTCGGCGTCGGTCATGATGATGACCTTGTGGTAACGGGCCTTCGAGCTGTCGAAATCCGATCCGATCCCACAGCCGATCGCGGTGATCAGCGCCTGGATCTCTGTGCTCGAGAGCATCCGATCGAGTCGCGCGCGCTCGACGTTCAGGATCTTGCCGCGAATCGGCAAGATCGCCTGGGTTTCGCGCGACCGGCCCTGCTTGGCGGTACCGCCCGCGGAGTCTCCCTCGACGATGAAGAGTTCGGCCTTGGATGGGTCGCGCTCCTGACAATCCGCGAGCTTGCCAGGCAGACTGTGGTCTGAAAGCGCCCCCTTGCGACGTGCGAGGTCACGGGCCTTTCGCGCGGCCAGCCGGGCGCGCGCAGCGTCCTGGATCTTCGAAAGGATCTGCTTCGCAATAGCGGGGTTTTCTTCGAGGTGATCGCCGAGCTTGTCGTAGAGGATCGCCTCGACGAGGCCTCGGACTTCACTCGTGCCGAGCTTGGTCTTCGTCTGACCTTCGAATTCCGGCTGGGGCAACTTCACAGAAATCACCGCCGTGAGACCTTCGCGCGTGTCATCTCCGCCAATGGTTTCCCCGGAATCCTTGCCGTTTTTCTTCTGGTTGGTCAGGTATCGATTGAGGGTACGGGTGAGAGCCGTTCGAAAGCCGATCAGGTGGGTGCCGCCCTCGACGGTGTTGATGTTGTTTGCGAACGAAAAGACGCTTTCGTTGTACGACTCGTTGTACTGGAGCGCGATTTCGATCTGTACCGGCACCTCGCCGTGATTGTTGGTGTAGGTGCGAGTGCCCGAAATGAAAATGGGCGGGGTGTGAAGCGGCGCGCGTGCACGATTGAGATGCTCGACGAAAGAGACGATCCCGCCCGTCGTAACAGAAATCGTGACTCTTGCCCGAGCGCTCATCGTCAATCGTGATGCGCAATCCCGCGTTCAAGAACGAGAGTTCGCGAAGTCGCTGCGAGAGCACATCGAAGGAGAAGTCGGTGCTCTGGAAGATTTCTGGATCTGGCGCAAACGTGACGCGGGTACCGGTGTTTTCGGTGATCCCGATTTCTTCTACGTCAGAAGTCGGTTGACCGCGTTCATAGGTCTGACGCCAGACCTTGCCGTCGCGCCGAATCTCGAGCGCGAGATGGTGAGAGAGCGCGTTGACGACCGAGACACCAACTCCCGTGGAGGCCGCCCGAGACCTTGTAGGTCTCCGAATCGAACTTTTCCACCTGCGTGCAGGGTGGTCATCACAACCTCGGCTGCGGGCCGCTTTTCTGAGGGATGCATATCCACCGGGAATGCCGCGGCCGTTGTCGGTTACGGTGACGCTGTTGTCCTGGTGAATTGCAATCTGGATTTCCGTGCAGAAACCCCCGACCGCTTCATCGATCGAGTTGTCGACGACTTCGTAGACGAGATGATGTAATCCATCGGGCCCGGTGGTCCCGATGTACATTGCGGGGCGTTTTCGAACCGGATCGAGGCCCTCGAGAACCTCGATGGATCTGGCGTCATAGGAGCTCAAATGAATCTATTCCTTGCGCGGAGGGCTCTGAAGCGGGGCGGGTTGAAGAACGTTCAACCAACGGCTCGCCGAATTGCTGGGGCGAGGGTACTAAATGGCTAAGTCCGCGTAAAGCCTCGTAAACCGCCGAAATAAAGCTCAAACCCGCATAGGGCATGACGACCGCAAGAGCATCGTCATCGTCCGTGGGTATGAGCTGCGCGGGTGATGTCGCATCCTTGAAGCCAAGACGCACCTCCTTGGCTTTGATGCTGTTTAAAGCGTCCATCAAATAGCGAGCATTGAAGGCGACCGTAATGGGCTCGCCCGCGTAATCGACGTCGAGTTCCTCCTGGGCATCGCCCAGGTCAGGGGTTGTTCGAACTCAGCCGCAACAGCCCATCGGACAGCTCGAATTTGATCGCCCGACTCCGCTCAACAGAAAGCAGGGCGACTCTTCTGAGTGCTCGAGAGAACGTTTCCACCACGATTGTGAGGTGAAGGTTGGTTTCTTTCGGGATAACTTGTTGATAATTGGGAAATTCGCCCTCGATCAATCTCATGACGAGCGTTACGTCGCCCTTTCGCACCAAACCACTGTTGCCCTCGAAACCCAATTCGACTTCGTCCGCATCCTCTTCATCGAGCAAGCGCTTGAGCTCTGCAAGGCCCTTTCGTGGGATGATTACCCCAGGTTTGAGCCCAATGAGTTCGGTACCGAGCATTCTGTCTACAATTGCAAGTCGGTGACCATCGGTGGCGACCATCCGAACCTTGCCTGCATCCTTTAATTGTTCGAAATACACACCATTGAGGTTGTATCGCGTCTCGTCTGCAGAGGCGGCGTACATTGTTCGGTCGATCATCTCCGAGAGAAAAAGTGCCTGAACAGGCGCTGTTTTTCCCGAAGTGAAATCTGGAAGTGTGGGATATTCATCTGCAGCGTTTCCGGCAAGCGTAAATTGTGCTCGACCGCAGCGAATCTCGATATAGGCATTTGCGGTGACTTCGAGTGAAACCTGTTCATCGGGAAGCTCTCGCACGATTTCATAGAACTTCTTCGCTGAGACGGTGACTTTCCCAGCAACTTCAACATTTGCGGGATGGGATCCGCGAATCCCAACTTCTAGATCGGTGGCAGCCAAGGTGAGGATTTTGCTCTTTTTGTTGCTTGCATCCAAAAGAACATTGGCGAGGATTGGCATCGTGTTGCGTTTTTCGACAACCGATTGAATTCGGGTGAGACCCTTCTGGAGTTCACTCTTTGAAATCGTGAGTTTCATTTGCTTCCTCGTGTCTCTCTTGGTTCTTTTAAATACTTAATATTTAATAACAGTAAGTGGGCTTCAAACCTGACAAAACCGATCGAACCGACCGAAGGAAATCAGCTTGCGGTTTTGTCCAATTCGATCGTAACGAGCCGAGACTCTACGGAGGATGAGTAGCGTGCGTCTCGATAGGGGGCATCTTAACACGGGGAGAGGTCTCTCGTCGGTGAGTTTCGGCCAGAATCCGAAGCGATTGGCGCAAAGGTGGGGTCGTCGCTAGGCTCTCGGCCCTGAGTATTTAGAAAGAAGAGCTTTCGAACAAACCTGAATAAAGTGGATGCCCGGGACGGGCTGAACCCAAATGCGCTCCGGCAGAGCCGGATATCCGACGGGAAGCTCGACCCCGAACCTCTCCCACCCTCGGAAAGAACGAAAAAGAGAATGGAAGGCCTCCGATGAAACGTACCTATCAGCCTAGTCGTATCCGCCGGAAACGAGTGCATGGATTTCGCGCCCGAATGAAAACACGTGCAGGACGTGCGATTCTCAAACGCCGTCGGGCAAAGGGTCGCAAGCGCCTCGCAGTCAGCATTCCCTCGAAGTAGGTCTGTGCTTTCGAAAACGGGCCGCTTTCGGCGGGCGGACCGCATCTTGCGCACCCAAGATTTCACGCGCGTAGTCAAATCCGGGAAACGTCGGGTTTCGGGGAGTTTTGTCGTCATATTGGCGTCGAAAATCGGCTCCGACACCCAAAAATCCGACGAGAAGCGGCATCGATTGGGCGTCACGGTCAGTAAACGGGTGGGCAACGCGGTAGTCCGCAACCGCGTAAAACGCCGCATTAGAGAGTGGTTTCGACATGCACGAACGGGGTTGCCCGGGCAATCGGAGATTGTGGTGATCGCTCGCCGAACCGCACGAGACCTCTCTGGTGCTGAAAGTAGCAGCGTTTCTGGACCGAACCATTCAGGGCCCCAAAGCTCGGGGAGGCCGTCAAGCGGCCATGGGGCTCCAATGAGCTACGTTGGGACCAGGATCGCGTTGTTGTTGTTGCGCGTGTATCAGGTTTCTTTGTCGACCTTTTTTGGGCCGGCATGCCGTTTCGAGCCGAGTTGTTCACACTACGCGTCGGAAGCGATTGAGGAATTCGGCCTCGGTAGAGGTTCCTGGCTCGCTGCTCGGCGGATTGCGCGGTGTCATCCATTTGGGGGAAGCGGCTACGACCCGATCCCCGATCGAGTAGGCGATGGATCGTAATTTCGTTCTCGCGTGCGCGCTTTCTCTGGTCGTGATTACGGGCTGGATGTACCTGACAGGCGCATCCAACCAGCAAAATCAGCCGGGAGTAAATCCACCCACACAATCAGAATCCACTGATCCAATTGGGGAATATTCCCAGCCAACTACAGATCGACCCGCGATCGACCCGTCCGTACCGCGACCTGCAGCCCCGATCGGACAGCTGGGTCGCACCGAAGTCGCGGAGCGGTCGATTCCGATCGAGACCGCGCTCTACTCTGCTGTGCTGACGAATCGCGGAGCGGGGATTTCGAGCTGGAAACTCAACGAGTTCCGAGAAACGTCGGACCCTTCAGCACCACGGATCAACCTCGTGACAGGGGTAGAGGCCGGGAAGGTCTCTCTGGCGACTCCGTTCACAGAGTTGGGGATCGGGGATTTCAGCAACCGGGTCTTCGAGATCGTAAGTGAAGATGGCTCCACGGTTTCTTTCGAGGCGCGCGAAAACGGCGTCACGCTGCGCAAGACATTTACGTTCGATTCTGAGGGCTATTCGTTCCGGCTGCGGGTCGAGGTGTTGAACGAATCGACGGCTTCGATCGCGCCGCGTTTTCAAATCGACATCCCCGCGTACCACCACCCCGCGGATGATTTTCGCGAGCAGGCCCTCGCCGCTCTCCAAGACGGCAGTCGCGTCGCCAAACCAATCCAGGGCCTGGGCGGTGGCGGATTCTTTCAATCGATCACGGGTGGCAAACCTGAGAAGTACGAAGATTTCGTCGGGCCCATCGACTGGGCGGGCATTCAGACCACGTATTTCCTGACGGCGATCGTTCCCGACAACCCGAGCCAGGCGCAAGTTCGCATGGCGGCGCTCGAGCCCCGCGTGTCGGGGGTTGCCCAGCTTTCGTTCGCCGAGACGGTGATTCCTGCGGGCGGCTCGGTCGATCGGGAATTCCGGGGCTTCATGGGGCCCAAAGAAATGGAGCGGCTCGAGGCCTTCGGCGGCGGGACGGTTCACGCGATCGATCTCGGTTGGTCGTGGGTCCAGCCGCTTACGCGCATCTTCTCGTTGATCCTGAAGATGCTCTACTCCGTCGTGGGGAACTACGGGGTCGCAATCGTCATTCTCACGATCGCGGTTCGAGTCGTGACGGCTCCGCTGACCATCAAACAGATGCGTTCGATGGAACGGATGCGCGCGCTTTCTCCCAAGCTCAAGGAAATCCAGGCGGAATTCGCCGACGATCGCCAGAAGCAGAGCGAGAAGACGATGGCGCTTTACAAGAGCGAAGGCGTCAATCCGCTAGGCGGCTGCCTGCCGATGCTCTTACAATTTCCTGTGTTCATCGGATTGTTCTACGCGCTGCGAAGCACGATTCAATTGCGCCAGGCGCCCTTTTTCGGTTGGATCGACGATCTTTCGGTCCCTGAGTCACTCTTTGATATTCCCGTCTTGGGTCTGCCGTTTCGGGTGCTTCCTTTGATCATGGGAGCGTCGATGGTCCTTCAGCAGCGGATCACGCCGACGCAAGCGGATCCCGCGCAAGCGAAGATGATGATGACGGTGATGCCCATCATGATGACGGTGATTTTTTATCAGTTTCCGTCGGGATTGGTTCTCTACTGGATGGTGAGCAACATACTTGCGATCAGCCATCAGTTGTGGATCGGCCGCGGGATGCGAGCCCAGAAGGCCAGCTAGGAGCGCGGCCCCAAAATCGCCGCACGATGACGACGCATAACATTTGGCCGAAGGCCAACGCGCAGCGAGGAGGTAGCGGTGAACGACGCAAAGAACGATGTCCGTGAATTTGTGGGAGATGGGCGCGACGAAGCGATTGGCAAAGCGTGCCAGCATTTTGGCGTGGACGACGAGTCTGCTCTCGAGATCTCCGGCTTCGAAGCCGGCGCCGTTTACGGTCTCGCGACGCGCACGGTGATCGTCGCGGTGCCGAAAGGCAGCGCGCGGCCCGAGCGCTCTCGAAGCGATTCTGGTCGAAGAGACTCAGGGCGAAGAGACGAAGAGGGGCGCGGAGATTCGGGCCGAGGCTCCGGGCGAGATTCGAGTCGGAGAGGGGGCCGGGATCGGGATCGGAACCGCGGCGATCGCGGTCGCGAAGCTTCGACGAGTTCGAGAGAGGAGCGCGAGTCTTCCAGAGGCCCGAGAGAAGAACGGGAGCCCCGTGGGAATCGCGAGCAAGCGCCGAAGGCCGAATCTAGCGAGGCAGCACCGGCTGCGGGACCGTCCGTCGGATCTGTGAGCGGCGAGCTTGGAGAGATCGGTCAATTCTTGCTGGGAACCATCGAGAGAATGGGGTTGGGTGCGTTCGAGATTTCGGAAAGCAAAGAGGGCGAGATGATCGTGTTGCAGGTGAAGGGCTCGGCTGCCCAAACGCTCTCTTCGGGCCAGGGTCGGACCGTCGACGCGCTCCAACTGCTCGTCAACCAGGTGTCCGCACGCGTGAGCCCGGAGCGACAGCGCGTCGTGATCGATGTGGAAGGGGATGCCGACGCCCGAGAAGAATTTCTCGGAAAACTGGCCGAGCGGGTGGCCAAGCGCGCACTTCAAACAGGCCGTCCCGTCGCCCTCGACCCGATGAACGGCCGAGACCGGCGCTTGATCCACGTGGCGCTTCGGGATCGGGAAGACGTTGCGACGATGAGTGAGGGTGAGGGTCGGTATCGCCAGGTAGTCGTGGTACCCGACAGCTCGGACGAGTTCGAGGACGCGCGCGCACAATCGGAGCGAGCTGGCAGCGACAGCTGAGAGGCTCCGTCACGCTTCGAATGTTCCACGTGGAACGCAGTCCCGGCTGTTCCACGTGGAACATTCTCCCGACCTGCTATTCAGTAGAGAGATGACCGGGGATGATTCCACCGCCCGTGGCCTCCTGGCCGAGGGGCTCGCCGAGCTCGAGCTGGCCGTTAACGAAAATCAGCTCGCGGCACTGCTCGAACTCACCTTGCTGCTCGCTCAGTGGTCGAAACGGATCAATCTGACTGGCCACAGGACGGCCTCCGAAATCGTCCGGAGGTTGATTCTGGATGCCGCCGCTCTCGCCAAACAGCTGCCAGAGATCGATTCCCTGGCAGATATTGGCTCCGGAGCGGGTTTTCCGGGTTTTCCAGTTGCCATTTTGCGCCCGAATTGTCGAGTAACGTTGGTAGAATCCCGCGAACGGCGGCATCACTTCCAGCGTCAGGTGATTCGACAGCTCGGGCTGGAGAATGTCCGCGCAGAACTCGGTCGCGCGGAGGCTCTCGAGCCGTCGCCTCACACCGCGGCGATCGCCCAGGCGGTCGCAAAGCCCGCCGATGCCCTTCCCCTCTTGCTTCCGTGGGTCGAGGCTGGCGGATGGCTGCTTTTTCCGGGCTCGACACCTCCTCCGCCGGTTCCGAATGACGATCTCCGGGTTCGCTTCGAGCCCGTTGCGACCTACAGCGTGCCGCTAGGCGGCGCGGAGCGGGCTCTTTGGTTCGCGCGCAAAACTTCTGGAAACGCCGCGTAGCGCTTCGCGAAATCCTTTTTTGCGATCGATACCAGAATGTTTGCGACAGCAGCTGAGCGGTGTGTTAGATTCTGTAAACGAAACTAGTCCCCCCAGGGAATCACTCTGTCCGAACTCAATCCCGCAAGGCAACAACGCTCGTCCGCTTCGGGCGTAGTATTCGCCGTCGTCAACCAGAAAGGCGGGGTCGGTAAGACCACGACCGCGGTAAATCTGGCCGCGTCATTCGCCGCGGCAGAGCGATCGACGCTTCTGCTCGATCTGGATCCCCAGGCGAATGCGACGAGCGCCTTTGGGGTGGCCGCGCCGCGTCATATTTATGACGCAATTAGCGGACGCTGCGTGATGAAAGACATCGTGCACTCCACCCAGCTCGAATTTCTCGAACTGATTCCGGCGGGTCGCGATCTCTATGGTGCTGAGATCGAGCTCGCTTCGACGCTCAATCGCGAGCGCCAATTGGAGCGCGCGCTTTCGGATCTGCGTCAGGCCTACGAGTTCGTTTTCATCGATTGTCCGCCCTCTCTGGGCCTGCTGACACTGAATGCGTTGTGTGTCGCGTCACACGTGATCATCCCGCTCCAATGTGAGTACTACGCGCTCGAAGGCCTGGCCGGCTTGCTCGAGACCGTCAAGCTGGTGCGCGAACAGTTGAATCCCGAGCTCGGCCTCGAAGGCATCCTGCTCACGATGGTCGATCAACGAAACAACCTCAGCCGCCAGGTCGGCAAAGAAGTCCGCGACCATTTCGGTATCGAAGTATTCGAGACGGAAATTCCGCGAAACGTGCGGTTGAGCGAAGCACCGAGCCACGGCAAGCCCGCACTTCTCTACGACATCCACTCCAAGGGCGCGATCAGTTATCTGCAACTCGCGGATGAAATTCTGCGACGCTATCCGCGACCATCACACTCTATTGTGTCTCCCGCTTCCTCCAGCGGCCCGGCACCAGAGGGGAACATCGATGAGTAATCAGCACAAAGCACTTGGGCGCGGCATCGGAGCGCTGATTCCCGGCGCAGCGCCCGCGAATTCGCCCCCGCCCGTCGCAGAAACGGGCCCGACGCGCATCCCGCTCGACTCCATCGAGCCCAATCCCGACCAGCCTCGACGCACCTTCGATCCCAAACATCTCGAGCGAATGGCGCAGTCGATATCTCGCCACGGTGTGCTGCAACCCGTGGTCGTGTCCAAAGCCGGCCACCGCTATCAACTGATCTGCGGTGAGCAGCGCTGGCGGGCTGCGCGCCTCGCGAAGCTTGCGTCGATTCCGGCCGTGGTGACCGATGTCGATGACCGCGATCGGCTCGAGATCGCACTGATCGAAAACGTACAGCGCGCGGATCTCAATCCGATCGAACTCGCACACGCCTTCAAGGCACTCTGTGCGTCCGGCGCGACCCAGGAAGAAGTCGGCGAGCGCGTGAGCCTCGACCGATCGACGGTCGCCAATCACCTGCGGATGCTCGAGCTGCCGCGAGAGTTTCAGGGCGATGTCGAGGCGGGCCGGCTGAGTATTGGACACGCCAAGACGCTGCTCTCGGTTGGAAACCCGGAGCGCCGCCGGCACCTGCGGGACCGCATCGTCAACGAGGGGCTTTCGGTGCGCGTCAGCGAGGGGCTCGCTCGCGACGTTTCGAAGCCCAAACGCCCGCGCGCGCCGCGCCGCCCGGTGGCCGATCCCAACCGCCAGATGCTTGTGGACAGCTTGCGCCGTCGCCTACAAACCAGCGTCAAAATCAACGGAGACGATGCGCGCGGGCGCATCGAGATCGAGTATTTCGGCGCCGAAGATCTCGGGCGGATCGCGGGTCTGCTGCTGGGCGATGCCTGAGCGGCCGGAAGAACGCGATGGCGGTTTGGCCCCCCCGAGCCTGTTGCGCGTCGGCGCGCGATTCGAGGGGCTGCTCGCGCTGAGAGCGCCCGGTCGGATCGACGGCTGTGTGAGCGGTGAGGTGGTCGCCTCGGATCTGCTCTGGATTGGCCGGTCCGCCCGCGTCAATGCCCGAATTGCGGCCCCCGAAATCGTCATCGAGGGCGAATTCGCGGGAGAAGCCCAGGCCAGCGGCCGCATCGAACTGCTCCAGACCGCCCAGGTGCGCGCCCGGCTCGATACTCCGCGCCTGGTTCTGACCGAGGGCTGTTTTTTCGAAGGGCGCTGCCAGACCGATGCCGAGTCCGAGGATTGAGCCGGGTCCCGTCATCCGGCCGAATCCGCGCTCCAGACCGAGCTTCCACCCGAGCCGTGAGCGCGTTTCGGGGCGGGCCTCTGAGGAGCCAGCCGGTCCCGCAAGAGGGGCGTTAAATAGCTTGAAGTTCCCGCCAGCTATGTAAAACTTCCGCCTCTTGACCTCCGGCGGGTCGCTGAACTCTGCGATCCGCCGGAGGCTTTTTGAGTGCAAACGCCTCTGGCTTCCACCGCGGTCACAGTCGTTGAATCCGGTCGTATCGACGCCCGTTTGAATGAATCGGCGCCTGGTTCGAAGGGAACCCCGCAGCAGCCGGGAGCCCCGCAACGGATGGGAACCTCGGAACCCGTCAGGGGCCGGCGGAAACGCGCCGCCTATCGAATCGGTGCGCAACCGGAACTGTGAAACTGGATCGCCCACCAACGGTTGGCCCGAAGTCCGGGAATGCCGGATCGAGGCCGAGACCCTATCGGGGCAGATTGAAGTGAAAGCCCGACATCAGCTGAAACTGAAGTGGGTCGCGGGTTTTACGCTCATCGCATGCGTGCTGTGCGCGGGCGCCGCTACGGCCAGCGAAGGTGATCTGGTCTTGCTGCCGGATTGGTTCGGCAAACTCCCAATGCTGATCGTGCTCTTCGCACTGCTGATGTATCCCGTCAACGCGCTTCTCTTCAAGCCGATCTTCCAGGTGCTCGACGCGCGGGAGGAGCGAACAGCCGGTACGCGCAAGCGGGCCGAGAAGGTGATGAAGAACGCCGACGAGACCCTCGCCGATTACGAACGAGCGGTGCGTGAAGTGCGCGCCGAGTCCGAGCAGGCGCGCAAGCGCGAAGCCGCCGCTGCCCGCAAAGAAAATTCGACAGTGGTCAACGAGGCCCGCGCCGAGTCCGAGCGCCAGCTCGCGAGCGCGAGGACAGAGCTCGCCGCAGCGCTCGAGGAGTCGCGCCAGACGCTGGGCGCCAAGGCCCAGGGCCTTGCGGATGAAGCCGCTTCTCGCGTGTTGGGTCGGCCGCTATGAACATTCACGCCTGCATGAATCTTCGATGTGCGATCACACTGTTGCTGATCCTGCTCGCCCTGCCCGCGCACGCCTCTGACGACTCCGCGTCGGGCCTGCAGGCTTTTCTCTGGCCCGCCGTCAATCTCATCATCCTGATCGCGGTACTGGTTTATTTCGCCCGCAAACCGCTGCGGGCTTATTTCGACAAGCGCCGAAGTGACATCCAGGGCGAGCTCCAGACGGCCGCCGATCAGCTTGCGACGGCCGAGACCACCTACGCGAATTGGCAGCGCCGCATGATCGACCTCGACGGCGAACTCGAAGAGATTCGCGCGACGTCGCGCCAGCGCGCCGAGGCCGAGCGCGAACGAATCATCGAAGATGCGCGCGCTAGCGCGGAGCGAATCCGGCGCGACGCAACCTCTGCCGTCGAGTTGGAACTCCGGCGCGCGCGGGAAGTCCTCCGCGAAGAAGCGGCGCAGCTCGCGATCGAACTTGCCGGTGAGCGCCTTGCACGAGAAGTGACAGATACGGATCGAGATCGTCTGGTCGATGAGTTCATCGACCTCATCGCTACGACGCCGGGTTCCGACGCAAACCAGCGAGAGGGCGCCTAGCCGTGCAGAACAAAGCCGCCCACCGCTACGCGCGCGCTCTTTTCTCGTTGGCCCGGGAGGAAGGCGATGTCGCGTTGATCCGGGGCGAACTCGACGACATGGCCCGACTGCTCGCCGCGAATCCCGACCTCCAGCGGCGGCTCTTCCAACCGCTTCACCCTGTTCACGAGCGGCGCGAGGTATTGAAAAGCGTCTGTGAGCAGGGCCACGGAAGCCGAACGATCCAAAACTTTTTCGCCTATCTGATCGAGCAACGGCGCCTGGTTGCGTTCGATGCCATCCACGACGAATTCAATCGCCTGGCAGATGAGGCGGCCGGCCGCGTTCGCGCCGAAGTGCGAAGCGCAAGCCCGTTGCGCGACCAACAGCGCGCGCGCCTCGTCGAAGCGCTGGCTCGCAGAACCGGTAAGCAAATCGACCTGACCGTGCACGTCGACCCCTTGCTGATTGGCGGCGCAATCGCCACGGTGGGTGGACTCGTATTTGACGGCAGTCTTCGCACGCAGCTGTCGCAGCTGCGCAGCACATTGACACAGGGACGAAGCCAGCACGGTAATGGTTAGGAGCGCGCCCCCAGAATGGGGGTGTGCGACGACGCAAAGGGAAGTCGAAGACTTCCCCCGTTAGGAGCGCGCCCCCAGAATGGGGGCATGCGACGACGCAAAGGGAAGTCGAAGACTTCTCCAGCTAGCTCGAAGGGCTCCTCGCGAGAGCAGCGGGCCCGAATAAAAAGAGGAAATAGTCTTGGACATCAAGCCGGCCGAAATTACCGATATCCTGAGGCGCGAAATCAAGGAGTACGATCGCGAGATCGACGTCGCAGAGACGGGGACCGTACTCTCGATCGGCGACGGCATCGCGCGCGTCTACGGGCTCGAATCCGTGATGGCGGGCGAGCTCGTCGAATTCCCCGGCGGCATCTCCGGCATGGTGCTCAACCTCGAGGAGGACAACGTCGGTATCGCGGTGATGGGCGAGGCCCACCACGTGCGCGAGGGCGACGTCGTCCGACGCACGAACCGCATCATCGAGGTTCCCGTGGGAGAGGCGCTGATCGGCCGGGTGGTCGACGCGCTCGGCAATCCGATCGACGGCGGGCCGCCGATCGAATCCACCGAATCCCGCCGCGTCGAGCTCAAGGCCCCCGGCATCGTCGCGCGAAAATCGGTTCACGAACCGCTGCAGACCGGCATCAAGGCGATTGACGCAATGACGCCGATCGGGCGCGGACAACGCGAACTCATCATCGGCGACCGCCAGACCGGCAAGACCGCCATCGCGATCGACACGATCATCAACCAAAAGGATACCGACGTCTTTTGCATCTACGTCGCGATCGGGCAGAAGCAATCGACGGTCGCGCAGGTCGTCGACAAACTCAAGCAACACGGCGCGATGGAGTACACGATCGTGGTCGCCGCGACTGCGAGCGAGCCCGCGCCGCTGCAGTACATCTCTCCCTACTCGGGCGTGACGATGGGCGAGTGGTTTCGCGACAACGGCAAGCACGCGCTGATCATTTACGACGACCTCTCGAAGCAGGCGGTCGCCTATCGGCAGCTCTCACTGCTGCTGCGCCGACCGCCCGGACGCGAGGCCTACCCGGGCGACGTTTTCTACGTGCACTCGCGGTTGCTCGAACGCGCCGCGAAGATGAGTGACGAAGAGGGCGGCGGAAGCCTCACGGCGCTGCCGATCATCGAGACCCAGGCGGGCGACGTTGCGGCCTACATTCCGACCAACGTCATCTCGATCACCGACGGTCAGATCTTTCTCGAAGGCGACCTCTTCAACTCCGGTGTGCGACCCGCCGTGAACGTTGGCATCTCGGTGTCGCGGGTGGGTGGTGCGGCGCAGACCAAGGCCACCAAGCAGGTTGCCGGCAAGCTCAAGCTAAGCCTCGCGCAGTACCGCGAGATGGCAGCCTTCGCGCAGTTCGGCAGCGACCTCGACAAGTCGACCCGAGAGCAGATCGCGAACGGCGAGCGCCAATCCGAGATGCTCAAGCAGCTCCAGTACTCACCCATGAAGATGGAAGAGCAGGTCGTTTCGATCTTCGCCGCGGCACCGCGCGAAGATCGCGACTCGTGGGTGCGCACCTACGAGATCGAAGATCTGCTCCGCTACGAAGCCGAGCTGCTCGATCACGTTCGCCGAAATCATGCCGACATTCTCTCGGTGATCAGCGAGAGCGGGAAGCTCGAGTCCGACACCGAGCAAAAATTGATCGCGGCGCTCGACGAATTTGCGGAAATCTTCGAACCGAGCACGACGGCGGCGACCGAGGCCAGTTAATTGCCGAATCTCAAGGACATTCAGCGCCGGATCGGCAGCATCAAGAAGACGCAGCAGATCACGCGCGCAATGCGCATGGTCGCCGGCGCCAAGTTGCGCCGCGCCCAGGCCGCGAGCGAGAACGCGCGCCCCTACGCGGATCGGATGCGAGCGACTGTTTCGCAGGTCTCCGAGGGCGTATCCGAAGACGCGCACCCGCTCTTCGAACAGCGGGAGTCGGTGAAGAAGGTGGAATTCGTCGTGGCTACCTCGGATCGAGGGCTTTGCGGAGGGTTCAATTCGAACCTCATCAAGTTCGCCGCCAAGCAGATCGCAGGGCGCGAAGCCGGGGGCTGCGAGGTCTCGATCACAACGGCCGGCAAGCGTGGACAAGAGTTCTTTCGCCGCAGGCGTGCGAGTCAACTCGAGGGCAACTACCCGCAGCACGGCTGGGTGGTATACGGCCAGGCGACAGAGATCGCGAAGGCCGTTTCCGGCCGATTCGTTTCGGGTGAAGTCGACGAAGTCTTCCTCGTCTACAACGAATTCGTATCGGTGATGACACAGAACCCGAAGTCGGTTCGGCTACTTCCGTTTACATCGGAAGGTGATCTGAGCGGGGACGCGTTGCCGTACGAGATCGAACCCGACCCCGAAAGCCTGCTGGCAGTCCTCGTCCCGAAGGCGGTCGAGGTCGAGATCTACCGTGCGCTGCTGGAGAACCAGACCGGCGAGCACGCTGCGCGGATGGCGGCGATGGAATCGGCGACGCGCAACACCGAAGAGATGGTCGATAAACTGACACTTCAATTCAACCGCGCGCGGCAGGCGGCGATCACCAAGGAATTGGTCGAGATCGTCAGCGGTGCCGAAGCACTCTAGGACGGGCGATGGCTGACGAGAACGGGCGAGTCGTACAAGTAACGGGACCGGTTGTGGATGTGGAGTTTCCGCCGGGATCGCTTCCCGAGCTCTACGCCGCTTTGCGGCTGACGAATCCCGGGATCGATGACCGCGAATTCAATCTCGTGGTCGAGGTGGCGATGCACCTCGGCGAAAACACGGTTCGCTGCATCGCGATGGATACGACGGACGGCCTGGTGCGCAGTCAGCCGGTCAAGAACACCGGTGAGCCGATCATGGTGCCCGTCGGCCCCGCGACGCTCGGCCGGATCATGAACGTGATCGGTGAACCCGTCGACGAGCTCGGGCCGATCGAATCCAGCATCCGCTATCCGATCCACCGGCCCGCCCCGGACTTTGTCGACCAGTCGTTGGGTATCGAAACCCTCGAAACCGGCATCAAGGTCGTCGATCTGATCGCCCCCTATCCGAAGGGCGGTAAGGTCGGCTTGTTCGGTGGCGCGGGCGTGGGCAAGACGGTTGTGATCCTCGAGCTGATCACCAACATCGCGAAGGAGCACTCGGGCTACTCGGTGTTTGGCGGTGTGGGCGAGCGGACTCGCGAGGGCAACGACCTCTGGCACGAAATGGCCGACGCAAAGCTCGCGGACGGAACGACGGTGCTCGAAAAGACCGCGCTCGTCTTCGGCCAGATGAACGAGCCGCCCGGAGCGCGCGCGCGGGTCGGGCTCTCGGCGTTGACGGCTGCGGAGTATTTCCGCGACGACGAGGGCAAGGACGTCCTGCTCTTCATCGACAACATCTTCCGCTTCACCCAGGCCGGCTCCGAGGTCTCGGCGCTGCTCGGGCGCATCCCGTCTGCGGTCGGCTACCAGCCGACGCTCGCAACCGACATGGGCGAATTGCAGGAGCGGATCACCTCGACCAAGAAGGGATCGATCACTTCCGTTCAGGCGATCTACGTTCCGGCTGACGACCTCACGGACCCGGCGCCCGCAACGGCCTTCAGCCATCTCGACGCGACCACGGTGCTCAGCCGCGCAATTTCGGAGCTGGGCATTTATCCGGCCGTCGACCCGCTCGACTCGACGAGTCGAATTCTCGATCCGCAGGTCGTGGGCGAGGAGCACTACGAGGTGGCGCGAAGCGTTCAGAAGGTGCTGCAGAAGTACAAGGATCTGCAGGACATCATCGCGATTCTCGGTATGGACGAACTCTCCGAGGACGACAAGATCACGGTGGCGCGTGCGCGCAAGATCCAGAAGTTCTTCTCGCAGCCGTTCCACGTCGCCGAGCAGTTCACCGGGCAGCCTGGCGCGTACGTTCCGCTGTCCGAAACCATTCGCGGTTTCAAGGAAATCCTCGAGGGCAAGCACGACCTGCTGCCCGAGCAGGCGTTCTTCATGGTCGGCACGATCGACCAGGCCATCGAAAAGGCGGGAAAGCTCTAAGCGATGCCGTTCGACCTCACAATCGTTACGCCCGAGGGCGAAGCCTATCGGGGCAGCGTCGAGCGGGTCGTGCTTCCCGGCACCGAAGGGGAGTTCGGTGTGCTCGCGAACCACGAGCGCTTTCTCTCACCACTGCGGGTGGGTCCCGTTGAGATTCTCACCGCCGAGGGCTCGCTCTACGCCGCAGTCGCCGACGGCTTCGCAGAAGTGGATGGGGAAACCGTCACGGTGCTGGTGGATTCGTGCGAACTCGAGCACGAGATCGACGCGGCGCGCGCAGATTGTGCGCGGGCGGCCGCACAGAAATATCTCGACAAGGCGGCCGGTGACGAAGACCCCGATCGCTACCGGCACTTCGAAGCGGCGCTCGAACGCGCCCGGACGCGGATCGCCGTCAGCCGGCGCAAGAGTCAATAAACGAGAATTCGGCCGCTCAGCTTCCGCGCGAAGCGGTAAGTTTCGCCTTGCCGTTTTCCACCACGACCTTGAAGCGAACCTGGCTATCCCCGTAACGCTTGCTCAAGTCGCGTTCCTGTTGATCCAGAATTTTGTCCAACTTGGCGGGCGTCAGGCCGGAGACTCCCTGTCCACAGGCCTGTCGGGCTTCGACGAGCGCCTCGTAGACTTCTTTACGGTCCTGTGGGGGAGGCGCCACAGGGTTGGGTGGTGGTGCTGCAGCGCGCTCGTGTAGGTTTGCCTTGAACTGGTGGCGCGCGTAGGTGCCGTTCTCGATTTTGCGCAGGGTGTCGGTCCACTGGCGCTTGAAGGCCTGGTAGCGCGAGACGATCGAATTAAATTTGAACCGCATCGCAGTGTTCTTGATCGCCTGGTTGGCATAGACGACCATGAGCTTCCTGACCTCCTCCGCGTCCATGAGCGGTTCACGTGGACGCGAGCCCAGAAAATACTGGTCGTAGGCGAGCTTGAGCGATGTCAGTTTCCGGCCGAGTATCTCCAGCTCTTCATCTGTGGGCAAAGCTCAGCCCTCCCCCGTGCGTTCTCGCTCGTCGGTTGCCGGTCGCCGAGTGCCCTGAATCGGCGCTTCAAGTCGTTCCCTTGAGGCATTTTCACCCCATATGGCCATCTATGCTCAGCCCTCACACCGCGTTATCTGCGTCAAGCGCGCGTCAAGTCGATTTGAATGACGCATTCGGCATGACGCTCGATGACGCATGGCGCGGTAGCGCGTGACGCTGCCTGGGGGAGTGGGGCGCGAGAGCTACTCCCTCCAACCCCATGTCGCTCGCAGCTCTCGCGTCCCACTCCCAACGACTTGGTTGCCAGTGCGCTTAATAGATCCCACCAGGATCACGGTCTCGATCCCACAGGAGGCCTGTTTGGGCATTGCAAGGAGAAGTCGACGCGCGACACGGCGTTAGCGGGCATGCAGGTTTCGCATTCCGTCTCTGGCCAAGCGGTTGCTATCGCGTCAAAGAAACCCACCGAATTGAAGAGTCCCAACGGAAGATCGCCTTACTTGGGGTCGGTGATGGGGGGCCATTGGGCGACATGGGGTTCGAGCCCGGTGGCCCTCCATCACCGATCCCGAGCAACCAACTCCTCAAACACCCTTTGCAGCCCAATCGCGACAGCACGAGCGTCAGCCAAGCCAGAGTTCAGATCGAATCCCGCAGCGCGTCAAGCCGCTGCGTCAGTGCGTCAAAGTCGATCGCATCGGGTGGAGAGGATTCGCCCGGCGCGAGTGGCGGAATCTCTCCGAGCAGCCGGTCTCCCAGAATTTCCTTCAATCCCAATAGGTTGGAAGTATCAGCATCGGAGAGAGCCCCTCCGGCGTGAGAGATCACGACGCCGAGCACGGTCAGGTTCTTTGACGCAGCCGCATCCAGCGTCAAAGACGTGTGGTTGATCGTGCCGAGGCTGGCGCGCGCCACGATCAGCAGCGGTAAACCCAGCCTTCGCCCGAGCTCTGCCATCGTCATCTCGTCTCGAATCGGGACCAGCAGGCCGCCCGCCCCTTCGACGATCACGAAATCCCGCCCTGTCGTGACGCGCTCGTAGGCTGCGTCAATCGAATCGAGGTCCACTTCGCGATTTTCAGCCCGCGCGGCCACGTTCGGCGCCGCGGGCAGCGCGAACTGCTGGGGGCAGATCGTTTCGAGCGGATCCTCCGTCCCAGCGGCCTCGCGCATCGCGATCGCGTCGAGCGGGCCAGCCTCCCCCACGCCGGTTTCGATCGGCTTCATCGCACCCACCTTCATACCGGCCTTGCGAAAGGCCGCGATCAGCGCGAGTGAAACCACGGTCTTTCCGACGCCGGTGTCCGTGCCCGTGACGAAGATTCCGGCTGCGTTCGGGTCGGCCATGTTCATTATCCGACCAGCTCTTTTCCGAGCAGATCGATGAGGTGGTCGATCTCGCTGTCGCGATGGGTGGCCATCGGCGTGATTCGCAGGCGGGCCGTGCCTTCCGGAACCGACGGGTGTCGGATCCCCTGGGCGTAGACGCCGCTCTCGAGCAGGTGTCCGCAGAGTTTCATCGTCGCTTCGTTATCCCCCACGATCAGTGGGAGGATATGCGTCGTACTCGGCGCGGTCGAGATGCCGCGTTTCGCGAGGCCATCCCGCAAGCGGTCCGCATTCTGCGCCAGGCGTTCCCGCCGCCACGGCTCGCGCCGCATCACCGCGAGGGCGGCTCGCGCCGCGGCCACCTGCGGTGGAGCGAGCGCACAGCTGAAGATGAAACTGCGCGCGGTGTTGACGAGCAAATCGCGGAGCGTGTGGCTGCCCGCTACGAAGGCGCCGAACGAGCCGAGCGATTTTCCGAGCGTCCCGAGCACGATGTCGACATCGCCGTCCACACCGCAGAGTTCGCTGGAACCGCGCCCCGCCCAGCTCCGAGCGTTCCGGTACCGTGGGCATCGTCGACGAGAACCGTCGCCCCCCAGTGCTTGGCGAGCGGAACCAACTCGGCGAGCGGCGCGACGTCTCCGTCCATGCTGTAGACACCGTCGACGACGACGAGCACTTCGCGGCGGGTCGATGCGGATTCGCGCAATACCTTTTCCAGGCCGTCGAGATCCGCGTGAGGAAAGATGCGAACCTCTGCGCGCGAAAGTCGGCAGCCATCGATGATCGACGCGTGGCTCAGCGCATCGGAGATCACCACATCGCCGCGGCCTGCGAGCGCGGGGATGACACCGACGTTTGCCATGTAACCGGTGCTGAAGGCCAGCGCGGACTCGGTCCCGAGAAATTCTGCGAGTTCCGACTCGAGCGCCTGGTGGATTTCGAAATTGCCGTTGATCAGCCGCGAGCCTCCCGCCGCGCAGCCGAACTCGCTTGCCGCCGCCGCCGCCGCCTCGGCGACCTCCGGGTGGTGGGCGAGGTCGAGGTAGTTGCTGCCCGCAAACAGCAGCACCTCGCGGCCGTCGACCGACATCCGGGTGGATTGCGCGCCCGCCATCACGCGCATCTCCCGATGGGTGCCGCGCTCGCGTAGCGCGCCGAGCAGAGCGCTCGCGCGGGATTCGATGCTCATTGCTGTTCCCGGCATCGCTCGAACACGGGATTCTCCAGGTCGGATTTCGGAGGGCTTTGCCGCGGGTTGCGCGGCCAAAGCAACAAAGCAACAACCCGGGGCGCTGTCAACTGGTGTGGCGGCGGGTGGTTTACAGCCGATCGTTCGATTGAAAAGCGAAAAACGAGTATAAATTCATAGACTTACGAGTCTCAAACGGATCAGCACTCGATCCAGGGGGCCACTGGGATCCAGATCCGCGCGTTCGCCTCGGCGCCGCCGGGTTCTGGACGCATCCAGCGGCGTGGCTCAAACTCACCCGATCCACGGGCCCGCTGCTGCGGTCCATTCCGCCGCCGAGCGACTGGATCGCCAACTTGAGGAGAATGACCCGATGCCGTCTAGCGCGCCGACCCTGCCCAACCCCAGAGAGGTCGAGGATGTCATCGACTGGGGAATCGTTCCGACCATGATCGAGGGGGAATCTCGAACCTCGGGGGTGTTGCTCAACAAGGGTCCAAACGGCGAATCCGAAATTGGGCTCTGGATCTGCACGCCCGGGACCTGGGAGTGCCACGTCACCCGCGACGAGTTCTGCCACTTCCTGGAAGGTCACTGCACCTACACCCACGAGTCGGGTGAGGTCATCGACATTGCGACCGAAACGGCCGCGTACTTTCCGGCTGGCTGGAAGGGGGTCTGCCAGGTTCACGAGACCGTGCGCAAGGTTTATATGGTCCGTTGATCTCGCGTGAGCGCTAACGCACATGGCGAGGCGCGGCTTTGGTGATCTGGCTCACGGAGTGAACCGGCAAGTTGGACGTAACGATGCACGCGTCGACTGTCGGGGGGGTATCGTGTCCAATCTGAAGCCGTTTGATTTCAGCTTATTCAGCGATAAGCAACTAATCGACCTGGAGGCGCAGGTCCGACAAGAGGTCAAGCGGAGGCGCAAGCTCGCGCAGTCGTACCGGGAACTCTCCGAAAAAGGCGGGCCCGTCTACCGAAATCCCAGTAACTCCGCAGAAACCTGGACGGGGAGAGGGCGCCAGCCAAAATGGGTGTGCGACGCCCTCGCTAGTGGGATGCGCCTCGAAGATCTGGTGATCGACCAGAACTAACAGCGCTGTGCGCTCATAGCTGGGGAAGTCTTCGTCTTCCCTTTGCGTCGTCGCACGCCCCTATCGGGTCGCGCTCCTAGACGTCCAGCTTGACGATGTTCGCTTCCATGTTCGGGCGTAGGTCGCTTGGGAATGAGGCCTTGCTGCGCGCTTCGAGATCGAAGTAGACGGAGATCTTTTCTGACGTCGCCGCGAGTTCTCCGGTCTCGACGTTGCGCATGCGGTGGATCGCCGTCATCGACGTGTTTCCGATCTTCAGCAGTCCGCTTTCGATGACAATGAGACTGCCCACCCCTTGTTCGGACTTGTATTCGATCGTATCGCGGACGTCGACGAATCCGCCGTGGTTTCGATCCATGTAATCCCGCGTGTATCCGAGCGCCGACATGTGATGCCAGAACGCCTGGTCGAACATGCCCACGTAGTACATGGTGTTCATGTGACCCTGATGGTCGCAGTGCCAGGGGTAGACGACGCCGCGGAATGTCTCGATGTATTCGCTCATGCTTGCTCCTGCGTTCGGGGAGATCGCGACTCAGTAACCCGCCTGCGCGGCGCGTGCGAGTGCGCGGATGTTTTCGATGGGCGCCTTGAACGGAATTTCGCAGCCGGTGCTGAGTACAAAAGGAGAGGACCCGGCACTTTCGATACAGGCGCGCGCTTCGCGGTACACCTCATCGGGCGTGGCGCTCAAAACGATCTGGGTATGGTCGACGTTCCCGATGCGCGCGATCGAACTTACCTCTGCGGAAGGGTGGAGACAGAAACGCTCGCTGCAAACGTTCGCGCGGGTGTGTGACGCGTGACAATCCCAACCGTGTTGCGCCTTGATCGAACGCTCATCCACATAGGCGAAGCTGACCGCGTCGACATCGGATTGGAGCATCTCTGCGAAGTACGGTCGATCCGAGCAGTTGTGCTCGATCGCAAAAACATCTGGGGCTTCGCTGCGCATCACAGCGACCAACTGCTCGTGGTAGGGCCTTACGAACTGCGCGAGGTGGTGGGGGCCGATCATGTCGCGCGTGGCGCCTGCGTTTTCGAATAGCACGGCATCGCAGGCGCCGGTTTGCAGGATTGCCTTCAGGTAGCGCGCGGTGCCTTCGGTGACGCGTTCGAACAGGGCTTCGGCGAAAGCCGGGTCGCGGATGAAGTCCATCAATAGCCCGGCCATGCCGCGCAGTTCGGCGGCCACCAAAAACGGCGAGACGACCATCGCGGATATGAAGAGATCGTCACCCGCGCGTTCGCGCAATCGCGTCAACGCTTCGACCACGAGCGGCATGCGGCCACTCTGCGCCGGGTCGGGGTCGCTGAGGAGGCTCAAGTCGGCGGCCTCTTCGAGCGGGCGTTCGGCGATCTGCGGATAGTAGTCGTCGAACTCTCGAAGCTTGCAACCGAACGCTTCGGCCTCGATGGTCAGGCAGCCCCAGGGAACCATCGCACTATCGTGTTCGAAGAGTTCGGCGGCGAGCATCTGGGCGTCGGCAATCAGCTTGGGATCGCGATAGGTGGTGTTCATTCGCTGACCCAGCTGCTCGAGGACGTGCCGCGCTCCCCCCAAAAAGAGATAGGCGAGCGCGGGTCGATCCGCGCGCTCTCCCTTGAGGGCGCGCCGCATGCGCTCTCTTCCCGTCGAGACTGTGGCCATATCCCGCGCCTACCTCCCCAAGAGGATCGGAGATCCAAGCTGCGCCGCCAGCTAGGGCAGGTTAATACACCGCCGCAGCTGCGCACAGCGGGTCGGCCAGCTGGGCCGGTCTCCCGCGAGCGCATGGATGACGCGGGCCGATCAGCCCTGGCGCGCGATCTCGGGCTTGAGGATTTCGCCGTCGCCGCCCGCCAGGTGAAAAGCGTCCGAGGGCTCGGCACCCGCTTCGTACAAGGGGTTTCCCTCGATCTCGAATCCGGCATCGCGAATCATCCGGTAGGTGTCCGCAACCGCGTCGCCGCGGGTGGTGAGATAGCCCTCGACGAACAGGGAGTTCGCGGGATACAGGGCGAGCGGTTCGAGGGAGCGCAGGTGTCCCTCGCGTCCGCCCGCGGCGCGGATTTCTGCGCGCGGGTTGACGAAGCGCACCAATGCGAGCGTTCGCAGGCAGCGCTCCGGTGTGAGGCTGTCGTCGGTCTGCAGCGGGTTGCCTTTGATCGGGATCAGGAAGTTCACCGGTATCGACGGGACTTCGAGTTCGCGCAGACGAAACGCCAACTCGACGACGTCGCTGCTCGACTCGCCCATCCCGAGGATGAATCCGCTGCAGGTTTCGATCCCGCTTTTGTGAGCCGCTTCCAGCGTGCGCACCCGATCCGAGTAGGTGTGGGTGCTACACACTTTGCCGTAGTGACTCTCGCTGGTATTGAGATTGTGATTCAGTCGATCGAGTCCGGCCTCCGCGAGGATTTCCGCGCGCGCGTCGTCGACCAAGCCGGCCGACCGGCAGATTTCGATCGGCTAGCGATCCTTCAGCCCACGGATCAGGGATGCGAGTTTGCGGGTGCGTTCGAGCGTTGGGCCGCGGCCCGAGAGCACCATGCAGTAGCGACTCGCGCCCGCTCTCGCGGCGTGTTCGGCCGCGGTGAAGATTTCCTCGTCGCTCTTGATCGGGTATTTGCGGATCGCTGCATCGGAATCGCTGGATTGCGAGCAGTACCCGCAGTCTTCCGGGCAGAGTCCGTTCTGGATGTTGTTCAAGACCTGAACCATCACCTTCCGGCCGAAGTAACGCTCGCGGGGCAGATAGGCGGCGTGGAGCAGCGGCAGCAATTCGACGTCTTTGCCATCCAGGATCCAGAGGGCGTCCTCCCGGCTGGGCGGTTCGTCGCGTAGGGCCTGCTCGGCGAGGTGGGAAATACGTTCGAACATGGATTCTCCGGAGAAAATGGGCCTGCGGCGCGCTCTGGGGTTGGGTTCGGTCGCACGAGCAGAGAAGCAGGATCGCCCGGAGCTGTCAACCAAATCTGAAACGCGGGTTTACGGCTCGTCGGATGCCGCGTCTCCGGGGCTCTCGATCGCCTTCTTCATGGCTTCTTCCGAGAACTCCGTCACCTGCTGGATCTGTTCTTCGGTGAGATGGACGAAGCGGATCCCCATCCCGTGCTGCTCTTCCGCCAGGTTGGCGCTCACGCCCACCGAGACGACCTCGCCCGGGAGTTCGATCACCTCTCCGGTTCGTTCGATCCGAATATGCACGTTGAAGGGTGTGCCGATCGGAAGGGGTGACTCGGTGGCGACGAAGAGGCCCCCGGCCGACAGGTTCTTCATCAGGCACTTCCGGATCTCGCCACGCGATTCGAAATTGACGTTGAGGTCGAGTGGAACGCGCACGGTTTCGCGGCTTTCGGCGTGCTTCTCTTTCACGTCCGGCTCGAAGTGGCGGTTCAGTGCGCTCTTGAGATCTGACCAGCGCGACATATCGGCCGGCGAAAGGCCGCCCGCTTTTCGCCGTTTATCGAGCGCGAGAAAGGCTCGCAAGAGGCCAGGCATGTCGGACATTCGCCCATCCTCCATCGTTGTTTCGGAACGGCTCTGTATCGGAGTCTATCGCGGAACGGATCTGCAGTCGGAGGATTTTCGAAAAACTTGTCCAGTTCGACACCATCAGATCGGTACAATGTCGAGATGGCGCGCTCACGGACAGTTTTCTGTTGCACCGAATGCGGTGGCCAACAACCGCGCTGGGTCGGTCGCTGTCCGTCTTGCGGTGGTTGGTCGACGCTCGTCGAAGAAACCATTGGTGCGCCCGCCGAATCGAGGCGACTCGGGCAAAACCCTAACATCGAATCCGTCAAGCCGATGTTGCTGGGGGAAATCGACACCGCTCGCGCGCCGCGTCTCGCGACGAACATTGTCGAATTCGACAGGGTTCTCGGCGGCGGGCTGGTTCCCGGTTCCGTCGTGTTGCTCGCGGGCGAACCGGGCGTCGGTAAATCGACGCTCGCGCTACAGCTCGCCGCTGGTTTGGGATCGCGGGCTGCGGTTCTCTACGTCACCGGCGAAGAGAGCCCCGAACAGCTGCGCTTGCGCGCCGAACGTCTCTCCGCTGTTCCGAAAGACCTGTTGGTTCTTGCGGAGACCCGCGCCGAGTCGATTGCGGCGATCTGGTCAGACCGGGCGCCGTCGGTCGTCGTGGTCGATTCGATCCAGACGCTGCGCGCGGATCGGGTCGAGTCGGCACCCGGATCGGTCGCGCAGGTGCGCGAGTGCGCGGCCGAACTCGCTGCGATCGCGAAGTCGCGGAACACGGTCCTGATCCTGGTTGGGCACGTCACCAAGGAAGGGGCGATCGCGGGACCGCGGGTACTCGAACACCTGGTCGATGTCGTGCTCGCCTTCGAGGGTGACCGCGGTCAGATCTTTCGACTGCTTCGCGCGAGCAAGAATCGATTCGGCTCCACCCAGGAGGTCGGTGTCTTCACGATGACCGAGCGCGGTCTCGAAGATGTCGAAAACCCGAGCGAGCTGTTTCTCGCCGAGCGCCGAGCGGGCGCGCCCGGCTCGTGCATTGCACCGCTCGTGGAGGGCAGTCGGCCGATGCTCGTCGAACTTCAGGCGTTGGTCGCTCCCGCGGGTTATGGGACCGCACGCCGCACGACAGTTGGTCTGGACGACGGCCGGCTCGCCCTGCTGCTCGCAGCCCTCGATCGTCACACTGACGTCGATTTCCTGTCGCGCGATGTCTACGTGAATGTGACCGGCGGTTTGCGGGTATCCGAGCCCGGGGCAGACCTCGCCCTCGCCCTGGCGCTGGCATCGAGTCGGCTCGACGCCCCGCTTCCCGCCGATGTCGCGGCGTTCGGCGAAATCGGCCTCGGGGGCGAGGTGAGGCGGGTCGGGCGGATCGATTTGCGGTTGCGGGAGGCGGTGCGGCTCGGATTTCGGCGCGTGGTTTTACCCGCTGGCGTCGAGGTTGCGCGGCCCGAGGGCGCCGAACTCATCCCCGTAGCCAACGTGGCCACCGCCGTTCGTTGGTTGCGTGCGTCAAGCACTGTTCACGCCTCCGAGAACCATTGTTAAGCACTCGATTTTGCATCACTTTTCGGTTTGACAATCTTTGACAGGCGCAGACAGGATGGCTAGCCTGCGCCGCGATGATGCAGCCCCCCCAAGCGCTGATTTCGACTGCGCGGGCCTTCTCCGAGGCCCTCGAACGCAACGCCGTCAGCCTCGAACTCGTAGAACGCGCGATGCGCGATCAGTTCAGCTCGGACGTCCCACTGGTCGGTATGCTCGGCGACCACCTGCTCGAATCCGGTGGCAAGCGAATGCGCCCCGCCCTGGTGATGTTGACCGCGCAGCTTTGCGGCTACACGGGCTCTCGCCGCGTCCAGGTAGGGGCCGCGATCGAATTGCTCCACACCGCGACGCTGTTGCACGACGATGTGGTCGATTTCTCGGAACTGCGGCGCGGCAGACCGTCCGCAAATGCGTTGTGGGGCAACCGCCGCGCGATTCTCGCGGGAGACTTCCTCTACTCGCGCGCCTGCACGATGATCGTCGAAGACGGAGACCCGGACATCCTCTTGATCTTCGCGAATGCAATTCGCAGCCTGGCCGAGGGAGAGATTCTCCAGCTCGAAAGAAGTTACGATCCGACGGTCACTGAGTCTCATTATTTCAAGGTCATCGAGCGCAAGAGCGCGATGCTCTTGTCGACTTCCACTGAATGCGGAGCGATCCTCGGCGGTGTCACTCGCGCCGATCGGCGGCGCCTCTCGGACTTCGGTCGAGATCTCGGCCTGGCGTTCCAGTTGCGTGACGATGCGCTCGACTACGAGGCCGGCGAAGAAGAATTGGGCAAGATCCCCAACATGGATATCCGCGAAGGCAAGGTGACGCTGCCGCTGTTGCTCGCGCTCAAGCGCTGCACATCAGCCGAGCGCGAGGGGGTCGCGGTCTTGATCAAGAGTGCGTCTCGACTGTCGGACCCCGGCGCCGAAGAACCCGCCGAGCCTGAACCTCTCGATCTCGCGCCGGTTCTCGAACTGATCTCGCGCTATCGCGGTGTCGAAGACACAGTGCGCCGCGCCCAGGAGCACGCCGAGCGCGCCATTGCATCGATCGCTCCGTTTCCCGAATCGGAAGCGAAGGTCGATCTGACCTCGGCGGCTCAATTTGCGGTGACCCGAGACCGCTGAGCGAAGGATCGACCGGCCGAGCGTTTTGGCGGCCTCGTAACCTCTCATCCCGCTGGTCCCGGGAGAATCACCATGATCTGCAATACGCAATACGGACGAGTGCTCTCGCTCGCCCTGCTGACGGCATTCGGCCTCGTTTTGGCCGGATCGAGTCTCGCCGAGAACACCTCGCCGCGACTGGTCGGGACCGTCAACATCAACACCGCAACGCCCGAGCAACTCGAATTGCTTCCGGGGATCGGCGAGTCGCGTGCAAACGCAGTCGTCGCGATCCGCAAGCAGCGTGGCGGTTTCAAGTCGGTCGATGAGCTGACAGAGGTGAAGGGGATCGGAGAGGTCGCTCTAGAGCGCCTGCGGCCCTTCGTTCGCACCGAAGGCAAGACGACCGCTCAGCTCAAATGAAGTGCGGGGGTCGGCGGTACAGCCGCCGGCCCCCATCTCCGCCAAAGTTCGCCCTGGCGCTCGGGCCCCGGGCGAAATATCAATTGCCGGATGAATGGTTCCGCCAGGCTATTGCTGGGGTCCGCGCTGGTGGCAGCGTGCTGGGCTGGAGTGTCCGCCGGAAACGACCCGCCGGCTCCATCGGCGCCCGTGGCCCCGAGCCTTCGGGTGGTTTCAATGAACCCGTCTCTCACGCGGATGTTGATCGCATTCGACGCGCAGCACATGCTCGTCGGGGTCGACGAGTATTCGGCGGACCACGAATCGAGGGGTCGCCGCGCTGCCCCGCGTCGGGGGGCTCTTCAATCCGAGCCTGGAAGCGGTGGTGGCCCTCGAGCCGGATCTCGTGGTCGTTGTCCCCAGCGTGCAGCAGCGCGATTTTCGCACGCGGGCGCGGGAACTCGGAGTCGAAGTGCTGGAGCTGGCGAGCATCACCTTCGAGCAGCTGCTGGCGTCGATGCAAACACTCGGAGACCGGGTCGGTCGGTCCCAGGCAGCGCGCGAGCGGGTCGCGGCGATTCGCAGTACCTGGATCGACGTTGCGCGGGAGGCCTCGCTTCAACCCCGGCGCTCAGCCGTGCTGATCGTCCAACGGGACCCGCTCTACGTGGTGGGCGGCGAGAGCTATCTGAACGCGATGCTCGAAGCGGCCGGTCTCGACAACATGGCTGCGGAATATACCGAGGCTTATCCCCGGGTTTCCCTAGAATGGTTGATCGCGGCCGGGCCGCAGGTGATCATCGACAGCAGCGCGGATCCCATCAATGCGGTCGAGCATTGGTCACGTTGGGTGTCGATTCCGGCCGTCGCGGAGGGTCGGGTGGTCGCGGTTCCACATGGGTTGGTCACGTTGCCCGGCCCCTATCTGGACCGTTCCCTGCTGACGATGGTCGCTGCAATTCGCAGTGCCGATCGCGCTTCGGACACCGGTGGAGGGGCCAAGCTCCCGTGAAAATTCTGACGCCGATGCGGGCTTTGTGGTCGCTGTCCGTACTCGGCGCGGTCCTGCTCGGTGCGCTGATACTGGGATTGACCGCGGGTCCCAGCGGCCTCGGCGTGGGCGAGGTTCTCTCGGTGCTCGCGGATCGCGACGCCACCGGGCCCGCCGCGGACATCGTCTTGCGCGTGCGGCTTCCGCGGGTGCTGCTCGGCGCGCTCGTCGGTGCGTGCCTCGCTGTATCGGGAGTGCTGTTCCAGGCGATGCTTCGCAATCCGCTCGCGGATCCCTATGTGTTGGGGGTATCCGGTGGCGCTGCGCTCGGCGGAATTCTCGTCCTCAGCCTCGGAAGTGCCGTTGGGTTGGGATACGAGGCGGTTCCACCCGCTGCGTTTGCGGGCTGCCTGATCACGACTGCACTTCTCTACGCGATCGCCGGCGCCAACGCTCGGGTTTCCACGACGAGCCTGCTGTTGACGGGGGTGGTCTTCAACGCGTTCGCGTCTGCGGCGATCGTGTTTCTCGCATCGATGGCCGGCTTGACCGAGGGTGCGAGTATCTTCTTGTGGTTGATCGGCAGCCTCTCGTCGATTCGAACCGAAGTGACGGGCTGGGTTGCGATGTTCCTGGTACTCGGGCTCGGTGCGACGTTTCCGCTTGCGCGCAGCCTGAATTTATCTGCGCTCGGGGGTGAATCCGCCGAGCAGCTCGGCGTCGACATCGATCGCCAGCGGCGGGTCGTGTTGATCGCCAGTTCCCTGATGGTGGGTGCGGCCGTATCGGTAGCGGGAATGATCGGCTTCGTCGGACTCATCATTCCGCACTTGCTCCGACTCATTCTCGGCCCCGATCACCGCTTGTTGATTCCCGCTTCAGCATTTGGCGGCGCAGCATTCCTCGTGATCTGCGATTCAATCGCACGCACGATTCTCAACGGCCGCGAGCTTCCTGTCGGGGCGATCACTGCGCTCGCTGGAGGACCGCTCTTTCTCTGGTTGCTGAGACGCTATCACCAAAGAGTGTTCTCATGACAGACGCCGCACTGTGTTTCGAAGACGTTGCGCTGAAGTTCGGCGAGCACGAGATCTTGAAGGGTGTCAGCCTCGAGGTGCCCGAAGGGGCGGTGGTCGCGCTTGCGGGTCGCAATGGTGCCGGCAAGACGACGCTGCTGCGAGTTGCTTCTCGGGTACTGCGCCCGAGTGCGGGCCGGGTTTTGATCCGAGGCGCTCCGATCGATGGATTCTCGCGTCGGGATCTCGCGAAGGAGCTCGCGGTGGTTCCCCAGGACACGCCGGTTTCCTTCCCATTTCGGGTGATCGAAGTCGTCTTGATGGGGCGCTCGCCGCATCTGGGTGTGCTCGGTTTCGAGTCCCGTGCAGACGTCGCGTTGGCGCGGGATGTGATGGAACGCGTGGGTATCGAAGAATTCGCAGACCGATCGATCCTCGACCTTTCGGGGGGAGAGCGACAACTCGTCTTGATCGCGCGGGCGCTGACCCAGGAACCGAGGGTCCTGCTGCTGGACGAGCCGACCGCTCATCTGGATCTCGCCCATCGCGTCGCTGTTCTCGATCTCGTGCGGGATTTTGCGCGAGATGGGCGCAGCGCGCTGGTGATTTCCCACGATCTCGCACTGTCTGCCCGCGCGTCAGACCGCCTCGCGCTGCTCGCCGACGGCCGGGTGCTCGATTGTGGTAGGCCAGCAGACGTACTGACCCCGGTCAATCTGATGGCGGCCTTCGGAATCCGCGCGGACGTGATCCAGGCGCCAGACGGCAGTCCGCTGGTGATTCCCCGGAGCGCGGCCTCGGACGCCATGAGCTAGCTTCGTCCGCCCCGCGACTCGCCCAGGAGAAAGAATGGCGGAACCCACCATCGCAGCAGTGTTGGCTCGAGAAATTCTGGATTCCCGCGGAAATCCCACGGTTGCAGTCGAGATCACCACATCGGAAGGGCGGCGCGCGAACGCGGCGGTTCCATCCGGTGCGTCCACGGGTTCGCGCGAAGCGCTCGAACTTCGCGACGCCGACCCGAATCGTTTTCGCGGCAAGGGTGTGTTGAAAGCGGTCGCGAACGCGAACGGCGAACTCGCGCAAGAGGTGATCGGCCGGCCGCTCGGTGGACTCGACGAGCAGGCCGAGCTGGATCACGCGATGATGGCTCTCGACGGTACCGACACAAAATCACGTCTTGGTGCGAATGCGATTCTGGGGATTTCTCTCGCCGCCGCCCACGCCGCCGCGGACACAGCGGGTGTGCCGTTCTATCGTTTTCTCGGCGGTGACGCCGCGCGGCAGCTGCCGGCCCCGATGATGAACGTGATCAACGGAGGGGCCCACGCGGACAACACCGTCGACTTTCAGGAGTTCATGATCTTTCCCCTCGGAGCGCCGACCTTCGCGGAGGCGATCCGCTGGGGGACGGAAATCTTCCACACGTTGCGGGACGTCCTTGCCGAGAGGGGATTCGCAACCGCGGTGGGCGACGAGGGGGGTTTTGCGCCCGATCTTTCGAGCAATCGCGAAGCGATCGAGCTGGTGCTCCGTGCGATCGAGAAGGCCGGCTACGAGCCGGGAAATCAGGTGGCGATTGCGCTCGATCCCGCCGCCAGCGAGTTTTACGAAGATGGGAACTACGTGTTGGCCGGAGAGGGCGCGACCAAGAGCACGGAAGAGATGATCGCGTTCTGGGAAGAGTGGGCGGCCCAATATCCGATCGTCTCGATCGAAGACGGGCTCGCCGAACAAGATTGGGACGGTTGGTCGGCGTTGACGGGAGCACTGGGCAATCGAATCCAGATCGTCGGTGACGATCTCTTCGTCACGAAATCCGGCGATACTCGATCGTGGGATTCGCGAGGGCGCTGCGAACGCGATCTTGATCAAGCTGAATCAGATCGGAACACTCAGCGAAACCCTCGAAGCCATCCGAAGAGCGCGCGAAGCGGGGTTTGCGGCCGTGATTTCCCACCGCTCGGGCGAGACCGAGGACACCTCGATCGCCGATCTCGCGGTGGGCTCGGATTGCGGCCAGATCAAAACGGGTTCGCTCTGTCGGACCGATCGGGTCTGCAAATACAATCGGCTGCTCTACATCGAGCAAGAACTCGGGGATCGCGCCGGCTATGCGGGCCGCAGCGGACTCGCCGGAGTTGCAGGTTGAGGGTCGCGGCTCGATTGTGCTCGGTTCGTAACGCGCTGAAGGTTGCTGCGGCGCTCTGCATCGCGGCGGCTTCGGCCGGCGCGGCGATCCCCAACGCCGAAAAAATTGCGGACGCCGTTGCCGAAACGAACCGCCTTTCGGGCCGATCGGCTCCCCTGCTGCTGGAGGTCACACTCAGGATCGGTGACGGCGAACCCGTTGGGACGGGCGTCCTGGCAAGTCACCCGACCGGGCTGGCCCGGCTGGAGTTGCGCAGCCGCCGCGGCTTCGTCGAACGCCATCTATTGCAGGGAAATTCCTACACTGCGAGCCGCGACGGCCAGATCCTGGACCCCCCTCACCCCTTCCTTCCCCCTACTTTTTTCCTCCAGGCCGATTCCGGTGCCGCGTTCCGGGCCGCGCTCGCGAGTTATGGGGTCGCCTCGGGAGAGGTGGTTCTCGGCCGCGTCGGAGATCGCGATTGCTACGTGTTCGGCGGCCGGCTGCCGCGCGGCGCGGAGGGAGAAGAGCGGATGTTGCCATCCGTGTGGGTGGATATGGAGACCTACCAGATCGTGCAGATCGATCGCCCCGGCGGAGTCCGGTTTCGCTTTGGTCCGACGACGGTCTTCGAGGGCATCCAGGCGCCGAGCTGGATCGAAGTCGTGTCGCCCGGCCAGCCCGACGCCCGGCTCGATGTCATCCGCGTCGCGCCCGCGAACGCCCCGGCCGCCGCGTTCGGAATGGACTGGCTCACCGCTCCCGCCGATCCCAGAGAGCCTGCTCCAAACTCCTGAGCGCCCGCTCCGAACCGCGACATTGAATTTTTTCGATTCTTCGCAATTCAGAGCTAATGGAACTCGATAGAAATACCGAACAGTCCTCCCGAAGGTCGGCCGGGCAAAATCCCTAGCGATTCAACTGGCTTCGGATACCGGCTTTCACATTGCCGAGCATGCACCTGCGCCGGGGGGCGCGGGTGAGCAGCCGGCCGATGTTGGAGGGTGGGATGGCATCCAAACAGCAATTGAATGTTCTCGTCGTGGATCACGACGAGGGAAGCAACGTACAGATCAAGGACGTTTTGACTTCCGAGGGCTATCAGGCGGAGGTGCTGAACGATCCCGAGCAGGTGATCGAAGCCGTCAAGCAGGGCCGCTACCAGATGGTGATCCTCGATGTTTCACCGCCCGAGGGCCGAGGCATCGAGCTGCTCGAGCGAATTCGAAACACGGATTCCGATATCTGTGTAATCGCAATGACGGGTCTTCCGACGGTCGATGCCGCGGTTCGCACGCTCAAGAACCACGCATTCGACTATCTCCGGAAACCCCTGGAGGTGGATGAACTCCGCGCGGTGATCCAAAGCGCGATCCGCGAAAAGGGATTGCTCGTCGACCTCGAGACCCGGCTCAATCAGGTGGTCGGCAAGCGGTTGCGCGAGAAGCGCTCGGCAGCACAACTTACGCTGAAGCAGCTCGCCAACCGAACCGGCCTTTCCGTCAGCCTGATCTCCCAGATCGAGTTGGGGAAGAGCGCGGCTTCGATGTCGACGCTTCACAAGCTCGCCACCGCGCTTCAGGTCCGGATGACCTATTTCTTCGAGACCGTTTGAGACGAGATCGCGAGCGAAGAACGACATTGCTCTGGTGATTCCAGGTGGGCGGCGGGCTTCCGTCGCCCGCCGGTAGCCGCGATGCGCCGCGGCAAGCCGCCTCAGCCAGCCTTCACGGTCAGGACGGGGCAAGGCGCCTTCTGGACGACCCGCTCAGCGACACTTCCGAGCAACATGTGCTTGAGACCCGAAAGACCGTGGGTGCCGATCACGATGAGGTCGGCGTCGATCTCGGTCGCCTCGTCGACAATCGCCGTCGCCGCGTAGCCTTCGCGGACCACCGACTCTACCGAGTGTCCACGCTCTCGAAGTTCAGTCTCGTGACGAGCGAGAGACGCTTGTGATTCGGACTTCACGTTCGCCCAGAAATCGGGCGGCAGGTAGGCGCCTTCGAGCTGTTGGAATTCGACCGGCAGGTGATAGGCGTGGAAGAGAACCAGCTTGGTCTCTGACCCATTGGCGAGGTGGGCCGCCCACTCGACGATGTTGCGGGCACTGTCCGAGAAATCGATCGGGACGAGGATCGTGCGGATTTCGATAGTCATTGGAAAAGCCTGCACTCCAATCGGGATTTCGTCCAGTAGAATTTGACGGGCGCCGGGCAGCGTCTTACCGTGTCGCGCCTCCGGAGATAACCAACCGGATCGTGGGGCCGTAGCTCAATTGGGAGAGCGCCGCGTTCGCAACGCGGAGGTTGGCGGTTCGATCCCGCTCGGCTCCACCAGCCCGACAAATCCGCAGTCATCGCGCGATGCGCCTATTGCGAATGCGTTCGCATTCTTTTCAGATTGGGCGGTGTGCCCGAGCAGTTCTATGCTCGGGTGCGACGGATCGACTCGTTTCGATCCCCGCTCTCGGGCTCTCTGCGAGGGCGCACCGAGAGGCTCAAGGAGGCGCTTTTGAAGGCGATTCCCGCCATCGTCACCGCCGGAGACAGGAGGGCTGCGAAGGCCGTCTACGGTCAGAGCAAGGTCTATCTCGAGCTCGGGGGGCGCCCGCTCGTCGCCCACGTGGTGGTGGCGCTGCAGGATGTCCCCGAAGTCTCCGAGGTCTGGGTTGTCGGCGACGCCGAGCGGCTGCGCGAAGTCTTCGAGCGTGAGGATCTCGCGCGGGAGCTCCGCAAGCCGTTCCAGATCGTCCCCCAGTTCCGAAATCTCTACGAGAACATCTGGCAGACCTACCGGAGAATGCTTCCCGGGGCCGGGCCGACCGGGCGGGACCCCGGAACCGCCGACGAGCAGGAGTGGGTGCTCTACCTCTCGGCCGACATGCCGTTTGCGACCCCCCAGGAGATTTCGCAATTCATCCAGCGCTCCGTTGATCTCGACTGCGATTACGCGTGCGGGCTCGTGACCGAAGAGTCGATGCAAGGCTTCTATCCGACGGCTCCAGGCAAACCCGGCATCCGAATGGCCTATTTCAACCTACGCGAAGGTCGCTTTCGGGTCAGCAACCTGCACCTGGTGAGACCCGCTCGGATCATCAACCGCACCTACGTCGAGGAGATGTACGAGCACCGCTATCAAAAACAATTCGGCAACATCGTTGGCCTCGCTGCGAGGTTGGTGAGGACGGAGGAGGGGGGTCTGCGGATCCTCCGCTACTACATCCTGATTCACCTCGCGGGCTTCGCGAATCGGCGGGGTTGGCGGCGGCTGGCGGATTGGTTTCGCGCCTGGATTCCGCTCGATCGCGTCGCAGGGGCCGTTAGTTCGCTGCTGCGCGCCGAATTCCGCTTTGCGGTGACAGAAATCGGGGGCTGCGCGCTCGATATCGACAAAGAGCACGACTACGACGTCGCGAAGCTGGCTTTCAAATCCTGGAAGGCCGCTCAGCGGGAGAGATCGGAGCGCTACGCGGGAGGGCTTTCCGCTGGATCGGAGGCCGACGCGGGCGAACCCGGGGAGACGAGTTGAGCGAAGCGGATCGAGCAGCCGCCGTCCGCACGGGCGCGGGAATCTTCCAGCTGTCCGAGCGCGGACTGATCGAGGTCGGCGGCGGCGATCGCGTGCGCTGGCTCGACGGCATGCTGTCCAATGACGTCACCAGCCTGCGGGCCGGTGGCGAGCATTCGGGTTGTTATGCGACGACGCTCACCGCCAAGGGCAGGATTGTCGCCGATGTGCACGTCCTGCTCCGCGGCGAGACCTTCTGGCTCGAAACTGCGGCAGCTGCGGTTACCCGGCTGTTGGAACACTTCGAGCGCCACCTGATCGCAGACGACGTCCAGCTGCGCGACATCGGCTCGAGTGTCGATCGGCTCGCTGTAGAAGGGCCACTTGCGGAGCAGCTGCTCGAACGCGCAGCGGGCGCCGCACTGGATCTCGCGGCCGACTGCTGCAAAGTCGTTCGGATCGGCGAGACCGAAGTCGTCGCGGCTCGTTACGGTTGGTCTGGGGAGGTCGGTTATCAGCTGCTGGCTCCCGCCGGCAGCGGCGAAGCGGTCGCGGGGGAGATCGAAGCGGCGGGATCCGAGTCGGTATCGATGTTTATGGGTGAAAAAGCCCTCGAGATTTTGCGCATCGAAGCGGGTATCCCGCGATTCGGTACAGAAATTGACGAGACCGTCTTGCCCGCGGAGGCTCGGCTCGGGCGCGCCGTGGCCCGATCGAAGGGCTGTTACGTCGGCCAGGAGGTGGTCGCTCGGATGGAGGCGGCGGGCCGGGTGAGCCATCTGCTCGTAGGCCTCGCGATGGGCGAGGGCCCGATCCCGGAGCCCGGCTCGGAAATTACTGCGGACGGCAAACGAGTGGGCGAGGTGACGAGTAGTTGTCGGTCTGCGCTCGCGGGTTCGATCGCGCTCGGCTTCGTGCGCGCCGCTCACTCCGCTACCGGGACCGAGCTGAGCGCAGCGGACCGACCCGTGCGCGTCGCTGCGCTGCCGTTTGCGGGCCCCGGAGCTTCCGCAGCGTGACCGGGAGACTGCGCGGCGTTCTGCTGGTCTTCGCCAAGGAACCCGAGCCCGGCCGGGTCAAGACCCGAATGGTGCCGCCACTCTCTCCGCAACAAGCGTCCGATCTCTACGGCGAGATGCTGCAAGACGTGCTGATCGCTTCCGGCCGGATCGCGGTCGAAATCGGGCTTGCCCCGGTTCTGGTCGTTGACCCGCCGCGCGCCGCGGCTGCGCTGGCGCGCCGCGCTCCGACGGAGTTTCGCATCGTCCCCCAGCGGGGAGCGGATCTGGGCGAGAGAATGGAGTGGGCGATTCGGGAGGCCGCGGCGAGCGGCGCGAATCGAATCCTGCTGCGCGGCAGTGACAGTCCAACTCTCGATCTGGAGCGGATCGAAGCCGTGCTGGTGTCCCTGGATGAGTTCGATCTCGCGATCAGTCCCGATCTCGGCAGTGGTTACAACCTGTTGGGTGTGCGGAAACACACACCCGGGCTGTTCGATCTTCCAATGAGCACTCGAACCGTACTCGAAGACACACTCGCCAACGCAGCTGCGCTGGGTTTACGCACAGAAGTGCAGCCCGCTTCGTTCGATGTGGACACCGCAAACGATCTAGAACCGGCTCGCTGCCGCGCGCGTGGGTCCGTGCGCGTCCTGCGTCGCAGATATGTGTCCACGCACGCTATCTTTTCTGGATGCGGAAGGTCTTTGGCCGTGATTGGAGTGACCGAGATCGCCTCGTCAACTCAAAACACCGGTCTAGAGGCGCGAGAACTTTGGTATTGCGTGATGCAAAAACTGAAACTAGGGTTTGCAAACCTCTGTTTTTTGAGGTAAATCGCAAATGCGGAGTGCACGCAAAGCGTAAAAGTCCGGGTTGGTGAGGCCCGAACGTGTTTGGGCGCTTCGCATGGATGGTGGGATGGTGGGGTAATGCAGCGAATGGTGGAGCACACCGTGTTTTCTCGTGGGTATTTCCCCTCATTGCTTTGTAAATGTGTAGGGAGCGGAATTCCGCGCTCGACTCCCAGATCGGGTGTCGGCTAGCGTCTTTTTGGGCGCCGGAACCTCGTCTGGATAATTACAACTAGGTAGGAGGGGAATCGCGATGCGATCCAGCCTGAAATCATTTATCGCCGTCGCGGCCGCATTTTTGGTCGTGCCGTCGTTCGCGAGTGCGGACGATGTTGGAGGTGGGGACGACCTCCAAGAACTTATGTCCCGAATGTCCGACATGGAGCAGCAGCTGAAGGCGACTAACGACGCGCTCGCCGCGTCGAATGCAAAAGTCAACCAGCAGCAGAAGATGCTCAGCAAGCTCGGAACGTCGGACCAATCCGGCCCGATGGCCGCTCTGTCGAACTTCTTGACCGAGACGACCTTCGAAGGTTGGGTGTCGACGAGCTATTTCTACAACACCAACGATCCGGACTCCGGGCGAACCATGGGTGCCAATCAGGGAACGATCGGCGCCAACCCGTTCCACCCGAACCACAACAGCTTCCAGGTCGATCAGGTTTGGTTCTCGATGAGCAACGAGGCCACGCCCGAGAGCCGTGGCGGTTTTGAGATCGACATCGTGTACGGCGAGACCGGCGACCGGCTCGCAACCGGTTTCGAGGCGAACGCGATCTTCGACTACCTCTACAACGCGAACGTCTCGTACCTCGCGCCCATCACGGACGCGGGTATCAAGATCACCGCGGGCCGGTTCCAGACGCATACCGGCACGGAAGTCGCGCAGGATCCGCTCAACTTCAACATCACGCGCGGCCTGCTCTACACGCTGCAGCCGATCAACTTCACGGGCGTGAAGCTCTCGGCGAAGTACGACATGGGTTTGGATTGGATGGTCGGCATATCCAACAACTCTGGTTACGCGACGCTCGACACCAACCTGAACGCTGCTATCCCGAACGCCCATAACTTCGACACGGACGACGATAAGGCCTTCCTGTGGCGCCTCGGTTTCGAGGCTTCGGATACGTTGGCGTTCGCATTCAATGGCGTCTACGGCGGCGACTGCGCCACTGGTAGTCCGGCGACGGGCCCATACGGCGGCGGCTGCGGTCTCACGACAGAGCTTCTCGTCGGTGCGGATGGCACGATGCGCCAGAATACAGGGAACTCTGATAAGCAGCTCCTCGTCGACTTCACGATCAACTGGGATCCGTCAGACAAGCTCTCGACCTGGGTGAACGTCGACTACATGAACCCGGTCAACGAGCGGCGAACCGGCAATCCCTACGCGTTCGGGATCGCAGCGGCTGGCCGCTACGGGATCACGGACAATACGGGGATTGCGCTGCGCGGGGAGTACATCTACTCGAACGACAACTACCTCGAGATCGCTGCGCCGCCGCTCAACACGGCAACCATCATCACGGATCCGTTTCCTGCTGCCTTGTCGCCGCCGCCCGGTTGGTTCAAGGAAGACCAGAAACTCTGGTCTGTCACGGCGACACTCGATCACGCGCTGACCGAGCACCTCAGCATCAAGGCGGAAGTCGTCTACCAGCAGGGGAGCACCAATCATGCAGACGGTGTCGGAACCACGAACAACCAGTTCTTCTGCAACAAGTCGTGCCAGAGCACACAACTGACGCGGCGACAGGTCCTGCTCGGCGCTCAGATGACCTACGAGTTCTAGCAGCGACTGATCTGCTAGAGCCCTTGGGCTCGAAACAATGGGGCGCGGCACTGCAAAGTGCCGCGCCCTTTTTCTTGGGCGCTGCTTCTGAGAATCGCGGCACCGGCGTTTTAGAACGCCGCGACACGGCGGGCACTGCACAGGCTTGCGCCACCCCCTGCCGCTTCATTGTGCACGGGCGCCCGTGCATCCCCGCGCCAATCCGCTGCGGCCCACCCAGCGCGCATTTGAGAGCTTTCCGCAATCGGCACGGGGCTTGCTAATTCACGGCGCGCAGCTGCGGGCCAACACGGCGGGTATTCCGTTCTCGATCGCTCGAGGGTGGAGATCCCACCCGTGGTCCGTTTCCACGGCGTTCGCCGCGGGAACTGGCGGGTGGAGGATCGGCATGAAGAAGATCGAAGCCATCGTGAAGCCGTGCAAGCTCGATGAGGTCAAAGAGGCCCTTCAGGGCATTGGGATTCAGGGAATGACGGTCACCGAGGTCAAGGGCTTCGGGCGCCAGAAGGGCCATACGGAGCTCTACCGCGGAGCGGAGTACGTGGTCGACTTCCTGCCCAAGATCAAGATCGAGATTGCAATCAGTGACGAACTCGTCGACAAGGCGGTGCAAGTCATCGTCGAAGCTGCAAACACCGGGCGTATCGGGGACGGCAAGATCTTCGTCTTCGACGTCGCCGAAGTCGTTCGCATTCGGACCGGAGAGCGCGGGCCGGAGGCCGTTTAGCCAACCCCTCACCCCAAGGGTGTTCGAATTCGCAGCGGAAATTCGAGGCACCCATCAGGAGCAAAATTCGGATGAACGCAAAGCAGGTCCTGGAATACGCGAAGAAGCACAATGTGGTCATGGTGGATCTCCGGTTCACGGACTGGCCCGGCGTTCAGCAGCACTGCAGCTATCCGATCAGTGAAGTCGGCGAGAGCACCTTCGAGGACGGCATGGGTTTCGACGGTTCGTCGATCCGCGGATGGCAGGCCATCAATGAGAGCGACATGCTGATGATCCCGGACCCCAGCACGGCTTTCATCGATCCGTTCTTCGCGCAGCCGACGCTGGTGATGGTCTGCGACATCGTCGACCCGATCACCCGTCAGAATTATTCGCGCGACCCGCGCTGGATTGCGAAGAAAGCGGAGAACTTCCTCAAGCAGTCCGGCATCGGCGACACGATCTTCATCGGGCCCGAGGCGGAGTTCTTCGTCTTCGATTCGGCGCGTTTCAACACCGGCCCGAACGAGGGCTTCTATCACCTCGATTCGATCGAAGGCAAGTGGAACTCGGGTCGCGAAGAGGGCGGTGCGAATCTCGCCTACAAGCCGCGTTACAAGGAGGGCTACTTCCCGCTCCCGCCGATGGACTCGATGCAGGATCTGCGCACCGAGATGGTTCTCGAGATGGAGAAGCTCGGCATCGTGGTCGAAGCGCACCATCACGAGGTGGGAACGGCGGGTCAGGCCGAGATCGACATGAAGTTCACGACGCTCGTGAAGATGGCCGACCAGGTACTCAACTATAAGTACATCGTGAAGAACGTCGCGCGAAGGAACGGCGTGACGGCGACCTTCATGCCGAAGCCGGTCTTCGAAGACAACGGTTCGGGGATGCACACCCATCAGTCGATCTGGAAGGACGGCGAGCCGCTCTTCGCGGGCGACGGGTACGGTGGATTCTCGCAGCTCGGCCTGACCTACGTGGGCGGAATCCTGAAGCACTCTCGCGCGCTCTCGGCGTTCAGCAATCCGACGACGAATTCCTACAAGCGACTCGTCCCGGGATACGAGGCGCCCGTCAACCTCGCGATGTCGACCGGCAACCGATCGGCTTCATTGCGGATCCCGATGTATTCTGACAGCCCGAAGAGCAAGCGAATCGAGGTTCGCTACCCCGATCCGTCCTGCAATCCGTATCTCACATTTGCGGCGATGCTGATGGCGGGGCTCGACGGGATCGAGAACAAGATCGATCCGGGCGAGCCGCTCGACAAGGACATCTACGCGCTTTCGCCGCAAGAGGCGGAGGGGATTCCGGTGATGCCCGCGAGTCTCGAAGAGGCACTGGAAGAACTGGAAGCCGATCACGAGTTTCTGCTGCGCGGCAATGTCTTCACCGAGGACGCGCTCGAAACCTGGGTCAGCTACAAGCGAGAGAACGAGATCGCTCCGATGCGGCTGAGGCCGCATCCACACGAGTTCGAGCTCTACTACGATCTTTGATCACCAACCCAACCACCCATCCAAACACCGAGGCCCCGTCGATGCTTGACGGGGCCTCATTGTTTTTGGCTTCGATTTGGGTCGGTGCCCGGGGCCGATTGGGGGGAGGCCATCGGGCTCGAACCCCATGTCGCCCGATGGTCTCCCCCCAATCGACCCCAAGTGACGCTTTCTTGGATCGGGACCCTTGTCTCGTCGTGATACGATGTTGCGGGACATCTATTCGAGGGCGGCATGGGAGTTGACGGGCGGCCGGGTGTTGTTCGCGCAGTGCGCGCTCGAAGTCGATTTCGATTCGGGATAGATCTCGAACAGATCGCCCGTTTTGGGGCCATTCTTCTTCTGATCTTCGGTTGTGCCCACACGGGTGAAGTCGAATACCTGAGTGCGGCCGAGATTCGGGTAACCATCATCGACAATGGTTTGGAAGGGGCGGGGTCTGACTCTTGGAGAGAGGATTATCTTTCAGTCGACGACACCAAGCTCGAGGGGATCATCCGGGGGCGTCAGAAATCTGGAACGCCGTATCGAGGTGCATGGTCGATCGATGGGGATTCGATGTGCATCGAGTATCCGTCGGTACCGGAGCAAGGCGGCTGCTATCGCTTCTCGAGAGGAAATGAGAACGAGATTTTCTGGTTCGATGAAGATGGGGTCCTTGCTTTCGAATCCGAATGGGTCGAGACAGGTGCGGCTGAATCCGGCGCTCTCGAATTGGTGCCTCCGGTCTACCGTCATGAGACCCTGACGTTTCAGCACGGCCCGAATCGGGTCGTGGGAGATCTCAGCCTGCCCACCGATTCCGCGCCATACCCAGCTGTCGTGTTCGTGCATGGTTCAGGGCCTGCGACGCGACACATGGACTACCTCAAAACCATCAGAAATGAATTTCTCCGTCGAGGATTTGCAACTTTCATCTGGAGCAAGCCAGGGGTCGATGAATCGACGGGGCACTATCTGAAACAAACGATGGGGATGCGCGCCGAAGAAGTCGCGGCCGCAATGGCGCACCTGGCTGAACGATCGGATATCGACGAGGATCGGATCGGACTCTGGGGTATCAGCCAGGCCGGCTGGGTGATGCCGATGGTTCCGACCTATCGAAGCGTCGCATTCGTCATCTCGGTATCCGGATCGGCACAAACTGGCCAGAAGCAGGATTTGTTCGGCACGGCAAACGAGCTGGCTCAAATCGGATTCTCCGACGACGAACTCGCCGATGCGCTCGATCACAGACTCGAATTCTACGACCTGATTCACGAAGGCCTGACGTACGAAGAATTCCTGCCCCGCCAACAAGAATGGCTTGCAGAAATGAAGGCACGCCCGTGGTACCCGACGCTGGAGAGCAATCTAGACGAACTCATCTTCCAGGATTTCGTGATGGAGGCGGATCCCCAGATATACGAGTTCGTATCCATCAACGATCAGAATGGGTCGCTGGTATCGCCCCCTCGATTGAAGAACCTGGAGATGCCCGTCCTCGCAATCTACGGCTCCGAAGACACCCTCGTCGATTCGGCTCTGGGATCGAACGCCTACCGCGAGATCCCCCAAATCAACGGAAACTCCGACGTCACCGTCATCGTATTCGAGGGCGCCGACCACGGGATCATGCAACCAGACGGTGAAGGCTACCTGGACTTCGCCCCAGACTTCCTCACAACCATGGGCGAGTGGCTCGCCGAACACCGCTGAACACGTCTGGCTCGATCGTTGCTCGGAGTCGGTGGCGAGGTGCTATCGGGCTCGAACCCCATGTCGCCCCACAGCACCTCGCCCCCGACCAGGGGTTTCCTGTTTAAAATGAGGCACGGAAGGCGAATGGTCCTGTCTTCGCGCACGCTAGCAATGCGTTCGCAGGGGAGCTGGGTGGGGAAGGGCTGTGTGCCCGGACAGACCATGGTTGATTTGAGTTGAGCTCCAACTAGCCGGGGCCCAGTTGACCGGATCGGGTTCTGGAGCGAATAGCCCTTCCCCACCCAGTTCCCCATAGCAAAGCCCACTGCTACCGGCGGGCGAAAAGAATCAGTCGCCTTCGAGGCCGAATACGCGTTCGATTGGGTAGAGGCCCGGGTCGCGGCCGACGAGCCAGTCGGCGGTGCGGACGGCTCCACGTGCGAAGTGATCGCGGGTCGAGGCGCGGTGGGTGAGCTCGAGTCGTTCGCCCTGGCCGACGAACAGGACCGTGTGTTCGCCCGCGATGTCTCCAGCGCGCAGGGTCTGGATGCCGATGGCATCCTTGGGTCGCCCGCCGATATCGCCCGCGCGTTCCAGCACCAGGTGGTCGGCGAGTTTCTGGCCGCGCCCTGCTGCGACTGCCTCGGCGAGGTGAAGCGCGGTTCCGCTCGGCGCGTCGCGCTTGTCCGAGTGGTGGATTTCGACGAGTTCTGCGTCGTAGCCGTTGCCGAGCTTTCGCGCCGCCTCTCGGATGAGCCAGCTGAGGATGTTGACCGAGACCGAAAAATTGGGCGCGTGGACGATCGGGATTCGGGCGGCGAGATCTCCGATTTCTGCGCGCTGCGCGTCGGAAAAACCCGTCGTGCCACACACGTAGGCGACTCCGGCATCTGCAGCGGCACGCATCACCTGAAGCGTCGCTTCGGGGGTCGTGAAATCGATCGCGACCTCGCATTGCGAAAGTGCGGCCTTTGGGTCGTCGGTGATCTCGATGCCGTTCGCGATCGGGTTTCCGATACCCGGATGCCCGGGAGCTTCGAGCCCAGCGCCGAGTTCGAGCCGCGGTGCTTCGGGGATCGCGGCGCGCACGCGTTCGCCCATGCGTCCCATCGCGCCGACGACCAGCACCCTCGGCATCAGAGCAGTCCCAATTCCTTGAGAGAAACCTGCAGGCGTTCGCGATTGGCTTCGGTGATCGGCGTGAGCGGGAGCCGCACTTCTGCGCTGCCGATCAGCCCCATCAACTCCAGCGCGCATTTCACCGGAATCGGATTGGTTTCGAGGAAGAGCGCTTCGAAGAGGGGAAGCATCCGATAGTGGAGCTCGCGCGCGCGCGCGAAGTCATTCTCTTCACAAGCGCGCATGAGTTCGCCGACAGCTTCGGGTGCGACGTTGGAGGCGGTGGAGATGGCCCCCTTTCCGCCGACAGCCATGATTGGAAGGTTCAGCCCATCGTCACCCGAGAGGACCGCGAACTCCTCGTCGCAGAGGGCCACCACTTCGGCAATCTGGCCGATGTCGCCGCAGGCTTCTTTGACACCGACGATGTGCGGAACGTCCGCCAACCGCGCCAGCGTCGACGGGGCGATGTTCGATCCGGTCCGGCCGGGAATGTTGTAGGTGACCAGCGGAAACTGTGTCTGCTCGGCGACCGCGCGGTAGTGCTCGTAGACGCCCTGCTGGGTGGGTTTGTTGTAGTAGGGCGAGATCAGCAGCGCGCCATCGGCGCCCACGGTCTTTGCGTGCTGCGTCAACTCGATCGCTTCTCGGGTGTTGTTCGAGCCCGTTCCGGCCAGTACCTGGATGCGCCCGCGCGCGGCCGAGACCACGATCTCGACGACCTTTCCGTGCTCGAAGTGCGAGAGCGTGGCGGATTCTCCCGTCGATCCGCATGGAACCAGTTGTTTGACACCCGCCGCGACCTGGCGCTCGACGAGTTCGCGCAGTGCGGTTTCGTCGATCGCGTCATCTCGAAAGGGTGTAATCAGTGCGGTCGAAAGTCCTTCGAACATCGCTACTCCTCCCGGATCGGGAATTCGCCCGTGAAGACTTCGGCGGCGGGTCCCGTCATGATGACCGGAGCACCGTCACCCTTCCAGCCGATTTCGAGTTCGCCCCCGCGCAATTCGATGCTGACCTCGTTGTCCACCACTTCGCGGAGCATCGCAGCCACAGCCACCGCGCAGGCCCCACTTCCGCAAGCGAGGGTTTCGCCGACACCGCGCTCCCAGGTTCGCTGTCGAATTCGGTCGCGTCCGATCGCCGTGACGAACTCGACGTTGACCCGATTCGGGAACGCGCTGTGGTGTTCGATCAGGGGTCCCAGGCGTTCCACGTCCGCGCGGTCTGGATCCTCGACGAAGACCACCGCGTGCGGGTTGCCCATCGAAACGCTGGACACCCGCAGGCTCTCTCCGTCGACTTCCAGCGGAGCGTCTAGGACCGGCCCATCACCGCTACCAAGTGTCGTCGGAATCTTGGCGGGCGCAAGTATCGGTTGCCCCATATCGACTCGCACGCGGTCGGGGCCCGCACAGCTCGGGCGCACCACGCCGCCGAGGGTTTCGACGCTGATGGTGTCGTCGGCCGTGTGACCGCGGTCTTTCAGAAATTTGTAGAACGCGCGAATCCCGTTGCCGCACATCTCCACCTGGCTGCCGTCGGCGTTGTAGATCTCCATGCGGAAATCCGCAGTGCTCGAGGGCCGCGCGACCAGCAGCTGATCGGCGCCGATGCCAAAATGGCGATCGCAGAGCTGGGCGGCCAGCGGCGGGATCGGCGGCAGCTCTTCCCGGATTCCATCGAGCACCACGTAGTCGTTGCCCGCGCCGTGCATCTTGGTAAAGCGCAAAGTCCGACTCATCACCCCAGGCCCTCGGGAATGGATTCGCCTCGGATCAGGTCTTCGAAGCGATCGCGCGCCCGCACGATCTCGAAACGGTCGCCTGCGACGAGCACTTCTGCGGCGCGGCAGCGGCCGTTGTAGTTCGAGGACATCGCAAATCCGTAGGCGCCCGCGGAGTGGACGGCGAGCAGGTCGTCGCGTTCCAGGATCGGCAGTTCGCGCTGCTGGGCGAGGAAGTCGGCCGATTCGCAGACGGGACCCACCACATCGACGACCCGGGTGCTCTCGCGCGGCGGCCCCACGGGTTCGATCTTCTGGTAGGCCTGATACAGGGTGGGCCGGATCAGGTCTGTCATCGCGCCATCGACCACCGTGAAGTGCTTGTCGCCGTTTTCTTTGCCGTAGAGCACGCGCATGACGAAGATGCCCGAATTGCCCGCGATCCAGCGGCCGGGCTCGGCGATCAGGTGACAGCCGAGATCGCCCACCGCCGCGATGACCGCTGCCCCGTACTCGGCGGCCGACGGAGGCTGCTCCTGGTCGTAGACGATGCCCAGTCCACCGCCGACGTCGAGCAGTTCGATGGCGTGGCCGGCTTCACGCAGTTCGACGACGAGCCCGCGAACCCGCTGCAGGGCGTCGACGATCGGATCGAGGTTCACGATCTGCGATCCGATATGGCAAGAGACGCCGACGACCCGCACGTGCTCGAGTGCCTTGGCCTCCGCGTAGGCGTCCACGGCTTCGGTGATCGGGATGCCGAACTTGCTGCTGCTCAGGCCCGTCGAAATGTAGGGATGGGTCTGCGGATCGACGTCCGGATTGACGCGAAATGACACAGGCGCCACGACACCGCGCGCAGCGGCTCTCGCGTCGATGACGCGCAGCTCTGCACGCGACTCGATGTTGAACATGCGGATCCCCGCGTCGATAGCGTGGTCGATCTCCGCGTCTGTCTTGCCCACGCCGGAATACACGAACTGACTCGGATCGCCTCCCGGCGAGCTGCGCGCGGAAGAGTTCGCCGCCCGAAGTCACATCGATCCCGCAACCCCGGGTGACCAACCGGTTGACGACGGCCAGATTCATGTTGGCCTTGATCGCGTAGCAGAGGGTGTGGGGCACGGCGGAAAATGCCGCGTCGAGTGCGTCATAGCGCGCGTCGAGTTCTGACGCGCTGTAGATGAAGACCGGCGTGCCGGCCGCCTCGACGATCTGTTCGATGGGTACATTCTCGGCGTGGAGGCGGCCATCCCGCCTCGGAAACGCTTCGCTCAACGCTGCTTCTCCTTCTCTTCCGATTCTTCGGCGGCAGAGGCGCCACTTTCTTCAGCCGTTTCCGAGCTTGTGGCAGCGGGTTCGGAGCGCGTCCGGACGGGGGGGCCGTATTTGCCGCAAGCGACCGCTAGCACTCCGAAAAGCGCCGCGATAGCCAGGAGTTGGCGCGTCATCAAATTTCTCCGCTGGACAGTTCGCCGATGCGCCGTGCGTTGTCTGCTCTGGCTTTCGAGAGTGCCTCTTCCACCGTGCTGCGCGCTGTGCCGCCGATCACTTTTCGGCCCTCGAGTGCGCCCTCCAGGTTCGCGATTTCAGCGGCCGAAGTAGAGAAACTGGCGTGAAAGGCCTGCAGGTCTTCGCGGGTGAGCGAGCGCAGGTCGAGCTCCTTGGCGATGCAGTGCTTCACGATCTGCCCAACCGCCTCGTGGGCTTCTCGGAAGGGTACCCCGGCGACCACGAGCGCCTCCGCGAGATCCGTCGCCAGTAGCATTGCGTCATCGGCCGCCGTCGCCATCCGCTCTGTGTTGACGCGCAACGTCTGGATCGCCCCCGCCATGACTTCGAGCGAGTCGCGAAGCGTGACCGCGGAGTCGAAGATCGGCTCCTTGTCCTCCTGCATGTCCCGGTTGTAGGTCAACGGCAAGGCCTTCATGACGCTCAGCAGCGTGACGAGGTTTCCGATCGCGCGGCCGGATTTGCCACGAACGAGTTCCGGAACATCGGGGTTCTTCTTTTGCGGCATCAAGCTCGAACCCGTCGAGTAGGCGTCGGAAAGCTCGACGAAGCCGAATTCAGCGGTCGACCAGAGCACGAGCTCCTCTGCGAGCCGGGACAGCTGGATCATGCAGATCGCGGCGGTCGAAAGAAATTCCAGCGCCACGTCGCGCGAGGCGACCGAGTCCATGCTGTTTGCCGAGGGTGCGTCAAAACCGAGCGCCGCCGCGGTGTGCTGTCGATCGAGTGCAAGCGTGGATCCCGCGAGTGCGCCCGATCCGAGCGGGCAATCCGACAGGCGCGATCGCAGGCTGTGCTGCCGGCTCGCGTCTCGACCGAACATCTCCGCGAACGCGAGCCAGTGGTGGGCGAGCCGCACCGGCTGCGCGCGCTGCAGATGGGTGTAGCCGGGCAGCACCGTGTCGAGGTGCTCGGCGGCTCGTTCGATCAGGACGCCCCGAAGCTCCAGAATGCCCTGCTCGGCGGCCTCGGAAACATCGCGCAAATAGAGGGCCAGGTCGGTCGCGACCTGGTCGTTGCGGCTTCGGCCGGTGTGGAGTCGGCCCGCGACGTCGACGCCGACGATCTCCCGCAAGCGGGACTCGACGTTCATATGGATGTCCTCGAGGGCCGGATCGAACGGGAAGGAACCGTCTTCGATCTGCGTGGCGATCTTCGCGAGGCCCTCGATCAGTGCGCGTTCGTCCTCGGCTGAGATCAAGCCGACAGCGGCAAGCATCCGGGCGTGCGCGGTCGAGCCTCTCAGGTCGAAGCGGGCGAGCGCCCGATCGAAGTGGATCGACGCCGTGAATCGCTCCACGGCGGCGTCGGTCTGGCCTTCGAATCGGCCTCCCCAGAGCTTTTTAGAAGCCTCGCCGGTTCCGGCGCCCGGCCCGGACGGTCTTTTCTGATCCATGTCTGCCATATTCGCAAATCTCGGTAACTAGAGGGAATTTCGCAATAGTAGAGCGGATCCAGGATTGACGAACGGGGCCCGCCTCCGTAGGTTGCGAAGACCCACTCCCAGAGGAAGTCAACCCGTGATCATCGTACTCAAAGCCGACGTAAATACCGAAACCCCCGACGTCCAGCGTCTGGTCGAATTCGCAGAGTCCTATCCGGGAGTGCGCACCGAGCTTCACCAGATCCAGGGCGCAACCCGCACGCTATCCGAGCTTTACCTGCTGGGTTCGACGGGGGTCATCCCCACCGAGCCCTTCAAGGAATTCGCTTGCGTCGAGCGGGTGGTGCGGATCACCGAGAAGTTCCGCTCGATCGGCCGTCACGGCGGCGCGCTCGAAGCCGTGGGTTTCGACTACAACGGGATCCACTTCTCCCAGGACACCTTTCACCTCTTTCCGGGCCTGTGCGCGGTCGACAACCGCGAAAATCTCGACACGATGTTTCGCCTGCTCGGCGAAAACGGGATCCAGACCGCGCGCGCGGGTGCCTACAAACCGCGCACGAGTCCGTACGACTTCCAGGGTTATGGCGCCGAGTGCCTGCCTTTCGTCTTCGAAAGTGCGGGCAAGCACGGCATCCGGATCGTCTCGATGGAAATCACCCACGAATCACAGATTGACGAGATTCTCGATGCATTGAGGGATTCGGGAAATGCGACGGGTGTGATGATCCAGATCGGCACCCGCAACGCCCAGAATTTCGAACTCCTGAAACACGTCGGTCAGCAGACCGAGCTGCCCGTTCTGTTCAAGCGGGGCATGGGGATCACACTCGAAGAGTCGCTCAACGCCTGCGAGTACGTCGCATCCGGCGGCAACCGGCACATCGTTTTCTGTCTGCGCGGAATGAAGACGAATCTCGGCGATCCGCATCGCAACTTCGTCGACTTCGCGCACGTGCCCGTCGTCAAGCGGCTGACGCGATTGCCGGTTTCGATCGATCCATCGCACTCGGTGGGAAGCCGAGCCATCGCGCCGGACGGCTTGCTCGATGTGTTCCACGTGACCGCTCAGGGTGTGATCGCGGGAGCCAACATGGTTCTCGTCGATTTCCACCCCAAGCCGGAAGAAGCGCTCTGCGACGGCCCCCAGGCCCTGCTCGCCGAGGAGCTGCCCCGCTACATCGAAGATGTGAAGATCGTGCGCGAAGCCTATGAGGCCCGCCTGAGTCGCATCGCCAGTTCTCCGACGGGGTAGTCACCGAGCGAGCGCGGGCGAACTCGCCGAGTGGTAACTATGGACGGGGTGGCAAGAGTTCGTTGCCCAGTCGCGGTTTCGACCGCCTGAGGGATTTCCGCCGGGGGGATCGTTGGCCAACGCGCGAAAGCGTAAAACGACTGTGCGCAAGCGCAGCGCGACCTCGAAGCGTCGTTCGAAATCGAGGCGCCGCACATCCAAGCGCGCAAGCGGTTGGCTTCGGAAGCTGGCCTGGTTCGGGGTGACGGTCGGCTTCGTCGCGGGCTTCGCGAGCAGCCTCGTCGTAATTCGACTCGATCGAATCGTGCGGGAGCGCTTCGAGGGGCAGCGATTCCTCGTTCCTTCGCGTGTCTACTCCACACCGTCCATCATCTACCCAGGGCCTGGAAGTCGAACTCGCAGATCTGCGGGGCAGCTTCGTGCGACTCGGATACCGGGAAGCCGGCAGAGATGGGTCCGTTCAGCAAGGGCAATACTCCTGGCAAAAACATCGCGTGCGCGTTCACCTTCGGGCTTTCGAGCACCCGACGCGATCCGAGCCCGCACGCGACGTCGTGTTTCGGATTCGCGATGGATTCATCGAAGAAATTCTCGAGTTGCCCTCGGGCCGCACCCTGGGTGCGGTGTTGATCGAACCAGAACAGCTCGGCGCCTACTACGGACCCGATCGGTCGCAGCGCGAACTGGTGAGCCTCGAAGATCTTCCGCCTCACCTCGTCGACGCGATCGTCTCCGTCGAGGATCAACGCTTCGAGGTGCATCCCGGCATCGACGTTCGACGCATCGGCGGGGCGCTGCTCGCCAACCTGCGCGCGGGCGGCATTCGACAGGGCGGCAGTACGCTCACTCAGCAGCTCGTCAAGAATTTCTTCCTCACGCCCGAGCGCACTCTGAAGCGCAAGGCGAATGAAGCCGTGATGGCCCTGCTCGTCGAACTCCGCTACGGAAAGCGCGAAATTCTCGAAACCTACCTGAACGAGATCTACCTCGGGCAACGCGGTTCGACGGAGATTCACGGAGTTGGGGAAGCGGCACTTCGCTTCTTTGGCAAGCGGGTCCAGAACCTGACTCTCGCCGAATCCGCACTGCTGGCGGCGCTGATCTCGAGCCCGAATGGCATCTCGCCCTACCGCAATCCCGATGGCGCTCGCGCGCGTCGCGATCTGGTGTTGGAGTTGATGGCCAAACAGGGTCGCATCGAGCCCGCGCAACGCGACGCGGCCATCGCGGAACCCTTGAGCCTCGCGGCGATCACCCCCGACCCGGGCGACGCGCGGTACTTTCTCGATCTGCTGCGCATTCAGCTCTCTGAACACTACGATGCGACGGTGCTGTCGAGCCAGGGGCTGAAGGTGTACTCGACACTCGAGAGCCGCACCCAGCGCCTGGCCGCGATCGCGCTGCGCGAGGGGATCGAACAACTCGAAAGCCAGCACCCAGAACTCGTCAGCGACGATCCCATTCGCGCACTTCAGGGTTGCATCATCGCGATTCGCCCCCAGACCGGAGAGATCGTCGCGCTGGTGGGTGGGCGCGATTACCGGCTGTCTCAATTCGATCGCTGCACCCAGGCGCGCCGGCCTGCGGGAAGCACCTTCAAGCCTTTCGTGTACATCGCAGCACTCGAGCCGCGTGTCGGAGGGCCCGCGATCACGCTGGCCTCCTTCCTCGACGATTCTCCACTCGAGGTTGCGACACCGAGTGGGCCCTGGCAGCCGAGGAACTTCGACCGCGAATTTCACGGCCGGGTCGGTGTGCGCGAAGCACTCGAACGCTCGTTCAACGTCGCAACCGCGCGCCTCGCCCAGGATATCGGGATCGGGCGGGTCGCAGATGTCGCGCACCGGATGGGGGTCGAGAGCAAGTTGCCCCTCGTGCCGAGCCTTGCACTCGGTGTGGCCGACGTGTCTCCTCTCGAAATGGCGCGCGCCTACGCGACGCTCGCGGGCGGCGGTGTTCGGCCACAGGTCCACTCGATCGAAGACCTGGTGGATACAGCGGGCGAAACACTCGAACGCCGAGAACTCCGGCATAAGCGCGTCATCGACGCGGGAACCGCCTACCTGATCACTTCGATGCTTCAAGGCGTGGCGCATCGCGGAACCGCAGCGGGTGTTCGGTCGACGGGAATCAAGGGGCCGATTGCGGCGAAGACCGGAACCAGCGACGAAGAGCGCGATTTGTGGTTCATTGGCTACACCCCAGAGTTGGTCGCTGTCGTCTGGATTGGTTTCGACGAGCCGCGCAGCATTGGTTTCGCGAGTAGCCGGGGAGCACTGCCGATCTGGCGGCGCTTCGTCGGCGAACTGACCGGTGGACAGATTCACGGTCAGTTTCCGCGGCCGTCGAGTATCGTCGTCGAGGATGTCGACCCGATTACGGGTGCGCGCGCGCTTTGGGGTTGCCCGGATCGCCGGCGCGAACTCTTTCTCGAGGGGACCGTGCCCGAGGAAGTCTGTCCGAGTGGAGCGGCCAAGGGATCTGAGGAAGACGGGTTTCAGCGAACACAGGAGCGTTTTTTCGAATGGCTGCGGAAGCATCTGTAACTCGGACCGCGCTCGCGTCGCGATCTCTCGCGTCAGTGGTGCTGGTCGTGTGGGGCTGGGTGGCCCTCGTCGCCGGCGGGATCGGCCTGATCGGTGGTTGCGTGGGGCCGATCCGCGGACCGCGCGCAGAAGCATTGCGGATTTCGCAGCTCGGCCACGTCGGGGATGCCCGGCACCAAGCCTCCATGCGGTTGGTGGTGGAGGGATTGGACGCCGAACTCGCCTCGACGCCCCAGCGGGCCCTCAGTCGCTACGAGCGCGCGATCCAGATCGACCCCGGCAATCCCTTCGCCTATCTGGTGCTCGCACGGTATTACGCGGCACTCGCCGATTCCGAGCGCGCGCTCCAACATCTGGATCGCGCGCAGTCTTTGCTCGATCCCAGCACGGCCGTTTATCGGGATGCCGAGCCCCACTTGCTGGGTTTGCGGGGTTGGGCACTCGCCGCGGCGGGCCGATCGGCGGATGCCGCCCCGCTTCTCGCCGAAGCGCGCCGACTCGCTCCCTCGGTGTGGGGTGACGGTCGCCTCGAGGCGAGTGAATTGCGATGACTCCGACACGAGTGACCGTGACCGCTTCGATGCAAGTGACCCTAATAGCCCCAGCGAGAGCTGTGTGATAGCGTGCCGGGCCTCATGACGCCGAAGTTTCGCATCGCAGCCGGCGCATTTCTGATTGTTCTGGTTCTCGATCTAGCGACCAAGATCGCGATCGACATGCATCTCAGTTACGCGGATAGGATCCCCGTCATCCCGGGGTTTTTCTACCTTACGCATGTCCGCAACACCGGTGCGGCGTTTGGTTTGTTCTCGGATGCTCCGCAGGTTTATCGCCTCTCCTTCTTCATTTCCGTCTCATTGGTCGCAGTGGGGATCATTGTTTCGTTTTTTCGGAAGCTCTCCCCCGGGGATCGGCTTGCAGCGCTCGCGCTCGGCTTGATTCTAGGTGGTGCGGTTGGAAACCTGATCGATCGCATCTTCAGGCAGGAAGTCGTCGATTTTTTGCACTTTCGCCTCTGGCGCGGCTATTCCTGGCCCGACTTCAACGTCGCGGACTCGGCGATCGTGGTCGGAGTTGGGCTTCTCGTGTTGGAATTGCTCGCGAGCGAAGGCGAGCAACGAAATTCTGCCGGCGACGGCGAGTCAAACTCGTAATCCCAGCGGCGATTTTTTTTCACGTGCTGGTTTTTTCCTGAGAGATCGAAATTGTCTTCACCGTCGGCCCAACTGGAGCGCTAAGATCCGCACCGCAGCGCGACAGAGGTAGATTCTCTGTCGCAAAGCCGAGAAATTTTGTTGACAAGGCTCCAAGCCGTGCGATAGAAGGCGAACGGGCTACGAACAGCATTACCCGCTCTACGTTGGTTCTCTTGCCATCGCTGTTGCCGGTCGTAACTGCAGGTTTCGCTACCGTCGGAAATTCCAGTTCTGAATTCGGACGTCGAGGCATCGGAAATTCGGTAGATAAAGGTCAACGGACTACGGAACGCGGCGATTCCCCCCCTGCCGTCGCGCCCGGTTGAACCGACTCGATCGAGTCGGGACTGCGTCCAATCGTTCGTCGTCATGGGGGACGAGGGGCGCAAACGCATGTCGCCGAAGAAACCCAAGAGCGATTACGTAATCCAGACCGTCAGCCACGCGCTTCGCTTGCTCGAGGAGTTTCGCGCGGAAGACGAGCTGGGCGTAACCGAACTTTCGCGGCGCCTAAATCTTCACAAGAACAATGTATTTCGCTTGCTCGCGACACTCGAACAGCGCGGGTATATCGAGCAGAGTTCGGCCAACGAACGCTATCGACTCGGCGCCAAGTGCCTCGAACTCGGCGAGACCTTCTGCCGAAGCCACTCACTGCTCGATCAGGCGCGACCGATCTTGCGCGATCTCGCCCAGGAGATTGGCGAAACCGTTCACCTCGCGCAGATGACTTCCTTCGAAGTCGTTCACGTAGATGCCCAGGTCCACCAGCAACCCATTCTCGCCCCCTCCAGGGTTGGCCAACGCCTTCCGGTCCACTGCACGGCGCTGGGAAAGGTATTGCTCGGCGCGACGAGCGAGTGCTGCCGCCAGGTCTACGACCAGAATGTGGTGGCAGGGCGGGAACTTCCGGGCCGAACGCCCGCCACGATCGTCGATCCGATCAAGTTCTACGAGCAGGTCCGAACCGCCGCGGGCCTGGGCTACGCGCTGGACCTGGAAGAGTGCGAGGAAGGCCTGAGCTGCGTGGCTGCACCCGTCTACGATCGAACGGGCGTAGCGGTCGCCGCGCTGTCGGCTTCCGGACCTTCCTTCCGCCTGGGGCCAGACGAGTTGCTCGGAGAGATCGTCCCCAAGGTGGTCGCGGCGGCGGATCGCCTGTCGCGCGACCTCGGTTACACGCCGGGCTGATCGCGACTGTCCCAATCAGCCCCACTTCTGCTTCGGGCCTCAGTGTTGATCGCATCAGGGACGGTGTAAATTGCCTCCAAGGAGGCCGCCGATGCAGTTTGAACTGAGCGACGAGCAGAACGCCCTTCAAGAAGCGGCGCGCCGGTTTGCGCGAGATGAGATCGCGCCCATCGCTGCCAAGCACGATCAGTCGGGCGAATTTCCGCGCAAGGTCATCCAAATGGCGTGGGAGCTCGGACTGTCGAGCGCCGCCATACCGACCGAATACGGCGGGCTCGGACTTTCTTCGCTCGACAACTGCGTGGTCACCGAGGAAATCGCGTGGGCGTGCTCGGGGATCGGCACTTCGATCATGTGCAACGACCTCGGTTTGATGCCGATCATCGTCTCCGGCAACGAAGAGCAGAAGCAAGAGTGGCTAACGCATTGTGCGAGCGATTTTTCGTTGATTGCATTCTGCCTCTCCGAACCCGACGCGGGCTCGGACGTCGCGGGCCTTCAGCTGCTGGCCGAAAAGGATGGCTCGGATTACGTCCTCAATGGAACCAAGTGCTGGATCACCAACGGCGGCGAGGCCGATCTCTACACGGTTTTTGCAACCCTCGACCGCAGCAGCCGCCACAAGGGGATTTGCGCGTTCATCGTACCCGCGGATCTGCCGGGAATCTCCCTCGGTAAGAAAGAAGACAAACTCGGCCAGCGCGCGAGCGATACCCGTTCGATCCACTTCGACGGGGTTCGCGTTCCGGAGAGTCAGCGACTCGGCGCCGAGGGCGAGGGTTTCAAGATCGCGATGCGCACCCTGGACCGAACGCGCCCGCCGATCGGGGCGCTCGCGACGGGAATCGCACAGCGGGCGCTCGATGAGTCGGTCGCCTACGCGCTGGAGCGAAAGGCCTTCGGCTCGTCGATTGGCAACTTTCAGGCCGTCCAATTCATGCTGGCCGACATGGCCAAGGAAATCGAGGCGGCGCGCCTGTTGACCCAGAAGAGCGCCTGGATGGTCGACCAGGGGCGGCGGGCCGCCAAGGACTCCTCGATCGCGAAGTGCTTCGCGACGGATGCTGCAATGCGGATCACGGTCGACGCCGTACAGGTCTTTGGCGGCAACGGCTATACGAAGGAATACCCGGTCGAGAAGCTGATGCGCGACGCGAAACTCCTGCAGATCTACGAGGGCACCAATCAGATCCAGCGCCTCGTGATTGCGCGGGAACTCCTTCGCGGCTGATTCAAGTCGCCGGATTGCAAGCGATTTCGCACTCAGCGGAGCCCCGGCGGATCTGATAGACTCCTCCGCCGGTGAGCCGAGTTCGGCCTCCGTCGGGCGCGCTCGAGCGCCAACCCCCAAGTACGAGAGCTGAGCCGAATGTCGGTCGAAGAGAAGATCAAGAAACTCGAACAGATGAACGAGTTGGCGCTGCAGGCCGGCGGCGAGGCGCGCATCCAGCGCCAACACGAAGCCGGCAAGCTCAGCGCTCGCGAGCGGGTCAACAGACTCTTCGATCCGGGGACATTCGTCGAAATCGACGCGTTCGTGACCCACCGCTGCACCGACTTCGGCATGCAGGACAACAAGGTGCTCGGCGACGGGGTCGTGACCGGCTACGGCCTTGTTGCAGGCCGTCAGACCTTTGTGTTTTCGCAGGACTTCACGGTATTCGGCGGGAGCCTTTCGGGTGCCTTTGCGGAGAAGGTCTGCAAGATCATGGACCTGGCCGCAAAAGTCGGAGCACCGGTGATCGGGCTCAACGACGGTGCGGGAGCGCGGATTCAGGAGGGCGTGGTTTCTCTCGGCGGTTACGGGGAAGTCTTCTTGCGCAACGTGACCTCTTCAGGCGTCATTCCGCAGATCTCGGCGATCATGGGTCCATGTGCGGGAGGTGCCGTCTACTCACCTGCGATGACCGACTTCATCATCATGGTCAAGAATACCAGCAACATGTTCATCACCGGGCCCGACGTCATCAAGACCGTGACCCGCGAAGAAGTGACCTCTGAAGCCCTCGGGGGTGCGACCGCCCACGCCATGAAGAGCGGCGTGTCCGACTTCGCGGTCGAATCCGAAGAGGAATGCATTCAGACGATTCAGTCGCTGCTCTCGTTCATTCCCCAGAACAACCACGAAGAGCCGCCGTTCGTCGCCACGCAGGATCCGTCGGACAGGATGTCGCCCGAAATGCATCTACTGGTTCCCGACAGACCCAACAAACCCTACGACATGAAGGCGTTGATCCGGTTGATCGTCGACGACGGCAACTTCTTCGAGGTGGCGCCGTTCAACGCCCGCAACATGATCGTGGGTTTCGGTCGATTCGGGGGCCATTCGGTCGGGATCGTCGCGAATCAACCCAACTACCTCGCCGGAGTACTCGACATCCGGGCTTCGATGAAGGCGGCGCGCTTCGTCCGTTTCTGCGACGCGTTCAACATCCCGCTCGTCACGTTCGTCGATGTCCCGGGCTTCCTGCCGGGCGTGAAGCAGGAGCACGGGGGGATCATCAAGCACGGCGCCAAGTTGCTCTACGCGTTCTGTGAGGCCACGGTGCCGCGGATCACGGTGGTGACCCGCAAGGCCTACGGCGGGGCGTATGTGGTGATGAACAGCAAACACATCGGCGCCGACATCAACCTCGCCTTCCCGACCGCGGAGATCGCCGTGATGGGACCGGAGGGGGGCGGTCAATATCGTTTTTCGCAAGGATCTCAACGAGGCCGAAGACCCCGAGCAGCGCAGGCAGGAACTCAGCGACGACTATCGCGAGACCTTCGCGAATCCCTACAAGGCTGCCGAACTCGGCTACATCGATGCCGTGATCCAGCCCTGAGGAGACGCGGCCGCGGATTATTTCCGCGCTCGAGATGCTCGCCACCAAGCGGACGCAAACGCCGCCCAAGAAGCACGGAAACATCCCCGCTCTAGCGACGCGAGGATAGGTCCCGACCGTGTTCCAGAAAATCCTGATTGCAAATCGAGGCGAGATTGCGGTGCGCGTGGTGCGCGCCTGTCGCGAGATGGGAATTGCACCCCTCGCGATCTACTCCGAAGCCGACGAAGAGGCGCTGCACGTGCGTCTCTCCGATGCGGCCTTTCCCTGCGGAGCGGCTCCCGCTCGCGATTCGTACCTGGTGGCCGACCGCGTGGTCGAAATCGCGCAGCGCGAGGGCGCCGATGCGATTCATCCCGGTTACGGATTTCTGTCCGAGAACGCCGACTTCGCCGATCGCTGCGAGGCGGCCGGTGTTCGCTTCATCGGCCCCTCGGGCGCTGTGATTCGCGCGATGGGCGACAAGATCACCGCGCGCCAGACGATGGCGGCCGCCGGGGTCGCGGTGGTGCCCGGCACCACCGAGCCGATTGCCGACGAGGAAGCGGCGGGTGTTGCGGAGAGCATCGGTTATCCCGTTCTCGTCAAGGCGAGTGCCGGCGGCGGCGGCAAGGGAATGCGTCGGGTGGATACTCCCGCCCAACTTGCCCAGGCGCTCGAGCGCGTGCGGGGCGAGGCGGCATCCGCGTTCGGAAACGCCACCCTCTATCTCGAGAAATTCGTCGAGAACCCGCGTCACATCGAGGTTCAATTTCTCGCCGACTCACACGGCAATGCGCTGCACCTGGGCGAACGCGAGTGTTCGATTCAGCGCCGGCACCAGAAACTGATCGAAGAAGCGCCGGGGAATCATATCGATCCGGAGTTGCGAGCCGAGCTGGGCCGCGCAGCAGTGACCGCGGCGAAAGCCGTCGGCTACTGCGGGGTGGGAACCTGCGAGTTCCTCGTGAACCAGACCGGGGACTTCTACTTCCTCGAAATGAACACGCGAATCCAGGTCGAGCACGCGATCACCGAGGCCATCACCGGGGTCGATATCGTCGTGGAGATGATTCGGATCGCCGCGGGCGAGCCACTGCAGATCAGCGAGAGCGACGTGGAGTTCAGTGGCCACGCCATCGAGGCGCGCATCTACGCCGAAAACCCCGATAAGAATTTCATCCCCTCTCCCGGCTTGATCGAAGTCTACGTTCCGCCGACCGGCCCCGGCATTCGGATCGACTCCGGCGTGGAGCAGGGAACCCGGGTGACGACCCACTACGATCCGCTGATCGCGAAGCTCATCGCCTGGGGGAGCGATCGCGAAGAATCGATCGCGCGGCTCGATCGGGCGCTCGAGGAGTACGACATCCAGGGGATCGCGACGTCCATCTCCTTTCACCGCAAGGCGCTGCGCCAACCCGAATTCGTTTCCGGTCGCTACACGACGGATTTTGTCGAGACCGTGAGGAAAAGGGACCGGTCCGGCTAGCGGGGGAATTCTTCGAATTCCCTTTGCAGCGTCGCACGACCCCATTCAGGGGTCGTGCTCCTAGGAAGGCGCTTCTTCGTCCCTTCGCGCGCTTTCGCTTCGAGCCTCCGAACACGAAGGCCACTCCCACGCCGAGCAGGTAGAGACCGATCATCGGGATCGCGAGGAAGATCTGGCTCACCCAATCCGGCGGCGTGAGAATCGCCGCTGCCACGAACACGCCGAGCACCGCGTAGGGGGTTCCCCTTGAGCAGGGTTTTCGCGTCGACGATCCCCGAGATCGACAGAAAGAAGACGAGCACGGGTAACTCGAACGCGATGCCGAACGCCAGGAAGAGCCGGGTGGTCAGAGTTGAAGACCTCGCGCATCGTCCAGGCCGACTCGACGAACTCGTTGTCGAATTGACTGAAGAAGTCGAACATCAACGGGAACACCATCGTGTAGCCGAAGAAGGCTCCGCCTCCGAAGAGCAGCGAAGAAACCAGTACGAACGGGACGATCGCGCTTCGCTCGCTCGAGTACAGGCCCGGCGCCACGAACGCCCAGATCTGCCAGAAGACCACGGGCAGGGAGAGCACGAAACCCGCGAGGGCGGCGCACTTGAGATAGGTGAAGAAGATCTCGGTCGGTGCGATGGCTTGCAGGGTGCGCTCGCCTGAGCTCAGGGCCGCAACGGCGGGATCGAGCAGGTAGCCGAAGATCAGCTCGCTGAAGTTCCAGGCGAGCAGGGCGCAGATGATCCAGGCCAACAGGATGCGGACGATGCGGGTTCGCAGCTCGGCCAGGTGGTGGGTGAGCGGGAGCTTCTCGTCATCCAACGTTGGGGCTCTTGAATTCGTCGGGGGGCTTCGGCTCACCAGTCTTCTCGCGCTCACCTTCCTCCTCGTGCTTGCCGTTCTCCTCGCGCTTGCCGTCCTCCTCGAACTTGCCTTCCGCGGGTTTTCGAGGCGGCGGGTCGATCTTCGCTTCGTCCGTAACCTCCAGGAATTCGCGCCGGACTTCGGTCGATGCGCGGCGGAATTCGGCGAGCCCCTTTCCCAGCGAGCGGGCGAGCTCCGGCAACTTCTTCGGTCCGATGACGATCAATCCGATCGTCAGGATGACCAGGAGTTCTGTCATTCCGATGCCAAACATGGCAGCCCCGCCAGTGGTTACTGGCGAAGATTAGCAGCCCTCCGAAACGCCTGCGGGGGGCCGGAGCGATTGCTCACGACCCCCCGCACCCCCCCAATAACGCAGCTGGATCGGCGTTCAGTCCTGCTCCTGCAACACGCGTTGATGCCATTTCGATTGCACGCCGTCCGGCTCGCAGAGCAGGTCGAGACCGATCCAGTAGCGGCCGTCGCGGGTCGGTTTGCACCAGACCACCCGGCCGATCGTCGCGCCGATCGATTGACCGTCGAGCCGTTTCACTTCGATCCGCAGCAGCGTGCCGACTGGCTCCGCTGCGTCTACGCCCAGGCACATCCCCAACGGCGACACATCACGGCTAAATCCGCGGCGCGGCGTCTGGTCCGCGCGGGTCCGCGGGAAGGGCGTGTACTCTGCACTTCGAACCTCGTCGATGCGCTGTTCACGCCGGACCGGCGTGAACAGCGCTGTGAGTTCGCCATCGATTTGAGCACCCGCGGTCTTCGAAGCGGGTTTCGATACGGCAGAGGTCATCTTTAGGCTCCTATTTGCGTGGCCGAATTGGCCGGTTCAATTTTGGAGTGCGCGTCTGCGACGGCATCCGCTACGAGTTCGGGATCGATGTCGCACGCTCCCGATTCGAGAATGACCAGGAATTCCTTGGCGAACTTCGGGTCGAACTGGATGCCCGCAAAGCGCCGGATCTCGTCGACGGCCGCTTCGCGCACGAGCGCTCGGCGATACGGCCGCTCGTTGCTCATCGCGTCGAACGCGTCGACGACCGCGATGAGGCGCGACGTCCGGGGAATCTCGTCGCCCTTCAGCCCGTCCGGGTAACCCGTTCCATCCCACCATTCGTGGTGGTGTTGGATCGCCGAAGCGATCGCGTTCGGAATCGCGAGCGGCTTGACGAGTCGCGCGCCGATGGCCGGATGCTGCTCGACGAGTGCGCGCTCGGTCGCGTCGAGTGACCCGGCCCGGAGCAGCAGATCCGTCGGTACGCCGACTTTTCCGAGATCGTGTAGAAACGCGGCGACGCGGACTTCTTCCAACGCATCGGGATCGAGAGACAGTCGCTCCGCGAGCAGGCTCGCGTAGAACGAAACGCGCCGCGCGTGGCCGCGCATGAAGCGATCCTTGACTTCGATCGTCTCCGCGAGAACCTCGAGAAACTCCATCGTGCGCGGCCCATCGCTCGCGTTCGCTTCACCGCGCTCGCTCGAATCCGGAAAAACCACGCCCACCTGCGCGCGAAGCTTTTCACTGCACTGAATGTCTTTCAAAATCGCCTGGGCGCCGCGATCGTGTCCGACCACGCCGCCGAGCGCTTCGAGAAAGTCAGGTCAATCGGCCCCGCGCTTGTTTTCGGGCCAGCGCTCGACCCACGGCTGCGCTGACCTGCACCACATCGAAGGGCTTCTGGATGTAGTCGCAGATACCCGCACGAACCCCTTCGGCCGCACTTTCGATGCTGCCGCAGCCCGTGATGATCACGATTTCGATATTGGGAAATTCGCTGCGCACGGTTCGCATCAGCTCCTGGCCGTGCATTCCGGGCATGTTGAGATCGAGGGTGATCAGGTCGACGTGATCGCTGCGGATCAGTTCGAGGGCATCGGCACCGCTGCTCGCCTGGAGAACCCGATGGTTCGAAGCCAGGATCATCCGCAGGGATTCCCGCGGTCCGCGCTCGTCGTCGACGATCAGGATGGTTTCCGGTGTCTGGTTGTCGGTCATTGGGGGACCTCCTGTGTTGGTCTGTACGGACCTGAACCGCAAGCGACGTGCCAGAACCGGCGCGATGCGCATATAATCGTTTAACTACTTGAAATTATTTATGAATTAGAATCTGTCGAGTGACGATTCGACCATCGCCGAACGCCCGAAGAGCGTTCGGATCCGAACACCATTCGATGCTGCCGCAGCCCGTGATGATCACGATTTCGATATTGGGAAATTCGCTGCGCACGGTTCGCATCAGCTCCTGGCCGTGCATTCCGGGCATGTTGAGATCGAGGGTGATCAGGTCGACGTGATCGCTGCGGATCAGTTCGAGGGCATCGGCACCGCTGCTCGCCTGGAGAACCCGATGGTTCGAAGCCAGGATCATCCGCAGGGATTCCCGCGGTCCGCGCTCGTCGTCGACGATCAGGATGGTTTCCGGTGTCTGGTTGTCGGTCATTGGGGGACCTCCTGTGTTGGTCTGTACGGACCTGAACCGCAAGCGACGTGCCAGAACCGGCGCGATGCGCATATAATCGTTTAACTACTTGAAATTATTTATGAATTAGAATCTGTCGAGTGACGATTCGACCATCGCCGAACGCCCGAAGAGCGTTCGGATCCGAACACCATTCGAGCTATAGATTCATATGTTGTTGAGTTTAAAGAGGAATTTAAGGTGTTCGGAACCGAACACCAAAAGCATCGCCGGAACACACTCTGCGCGCAGCTGAGCCGGTTTCAGCTCGCCTCGATGCCGTAGCGGTCCATCTTGAGTTTGAGCGAGCGGCGCGTGATCTGGAGCTGCTCGGCGGCCCGCGTCTGGTTGCCGTCGGCGCGTGCGAGCGCTTCGACGATCAGTGTCTTCTCGAAGTTGCCCAGCGCCGTTTCGAAACCGAGCTGCCCGGTCCGCACCGAATCCCCCAACGTCTCGAGTTCGCTGGCGCGCACGATCGCGGGCGGCAGATCTGCGATTTCCAGCACCTCGCCTTCTGCGAGCGCGACTGCGCGTGCGATGGCGTTCTCGAGCTCTCGCACGTTGCCCGGCCAGGCGTAGCGCTCGAGCGCGGCGATCGCGTCGCGCGCGATCCGGGTGGGTCCGCGATCGGCGTCCGCCCGCGCGGCGGCGAGAAAGTGTTCCGCGAGGCGGCGGATGTCCTCGCGCCGCTCTGCAAGTGCCGGCAGCACGATCGGAACCACGTTGACGCGATAGAAGAGGTCCGCGCGGAAGCGCCCTTCGGCGACGTCCGCCTCCAGATCGCGATTCGTTGCCGTGACGACGCGCACGTCGATCTCGATGGGTGCCGGCCCACCCAGCCGTTCGATCTGCTTTTCCTGCAGGGCGCGCAACAGTTTCGCCTGGACGCCGATCCCGAGTTCGCCGATTTCATCGAGGAAGAGGGTTCCGCCCACTGCGGTTTCGAACTTCCCAATGCGCCGCTCGCGGGCATCGGTGAAAGCGCCGCGCTCGTGGCCGAAGAGCTCGCTTTCGATCAATTGATCCGGAAGTGCCGCGCAGTTGACGGCCACGAAGGGCTGATCGGCGCGCTCACCCAGATCGTGGATCGCGCGAGCGACGAGTTCCTTGCCGGTACCGCTCTCGCCCTGAAGCAGAACCGTCGCTCGGGAAGCCGCGATCCTCCGAATCGTCTGAAAGAGTTCCCGCATCGGGGGGCTCGCGCCGACGAGTCCGCCCAGGCGTTCCCGCTCGTCTACTTCCGCGCGCAGCCGCACCACCTCGCGTTCGAGTTCGCGCCGCTCGAGCAGGCTGCGAACCTTGATCCGCAGCGCCTCCACTTCGAACGGCTTGGTGATGTAGTCGACGGCGCCGCGCTTCATCGCTTCGACCGCGGTATTGACGGTCTTGGTGGCGGTCAGAACGACGACGGGCGGGGGATCGACTTCATCCGCGAGCGATGCGAGCAGGTCGAGGCCGCTGCGCCCCGGCATGACCAGGTCCAACAGAATCAGGTCGGGAGTCGACTCGTGCAGAATTCGCTCGGCCTCTTCGACCGAACCCGCAGTCGCGACTTCGCAGTCGCCCTTGAAGAGCATGCGCAGCGATTCGCGCACCCCCGGCTCATCGTCTACTACCAACACGCAAGGCATCGGTGGGGAAGAGTATCAGACGGGGATCAGGCGGGGATATCGATCAGCAGAACCGTTTCGTGGCCCTCGCCGGGATCGATCGCGAAGCTGCCGCCCTGGGCGCGGATGATCGCCGCGGCGATCGCGTAGTCCAACGCATTTTCGGCGGGCGAAGTGCCGGGGAAGTGCGTCCCGGCCTGCGAGCCGTCGTGGTTGCCGAAGCGAACGAGCACGCGCACCGTGGCTCCGCCGTTCAGTCCGGCCGGGTGGCGGCGCGAGGCGATGAAGACGTCGCCGCCCTCCGGTGCGAGATCCAGGCTCTTGTCGATCAGCGACTCCAACGCGAGCCGCAGCTGCTCGGCATCGCCAACCGCGGTGGTGTGTTGTTCGTCCAACTCCTTGAGGACGAGCAGGTTGCGATTTCGTATCCGCTCGGTTCGCTCGGAGAGGATCTCTTCCAGCAGTGCCGAGAGGTCTACCGCCTCGATCTTGGGGGCTTCGAGCGACGCGAGTTCCGTCAGCCGCCCGATGACCGCTTCGATGCGGCGTGTGTCCTGACCGACCAGTTCAGTGAAGCGCGAACGGAATTCCGGATCGTCGTACCGGCTGGGCAACAGCTCTGCGAAGGTCCGGATCGTGGAAAGTGGATTGCGCATTTCGTGTGCGATCGCCGCGACGAGTGGCTGGATGGACGGGTTCGCTTCGCGCGAATCGCTCGCAGCCGTCGGCGGGCGCTCTTGAGCGGCACCCGCCTCTGGAGCGTTGGGCACTGCGGGCGGGACGGGCCGCGGATCCGCACTGGGGGTGCCCTGGTCGCCGGGGTCGGTATCGATCAGCGTCCCGACCTGGCTCGCGTCGAGAGGTGCGAACGCGATGCCGTCGTATTGAAGGTCATCGGCTCGGATCAGATCTGCTCCGCTCGCCGCGAGCGTTTGAACGACGACGGCTTCGAGTTCGCGCAGATTGTTCGGCCAGGGGTACTCGGCGAGGACGGTCAGCGCATCCTCCGCAAAATGCCGGGGCCGCTGCTGCCGCGCGCTGCACCAGGCGAGGGTCGTATCCCTCACAAATGCGGCGATTCGCTCGGGGTGCTCGCGCAGGGTTGGAATGCGCAGCGCGATCCCACCCAACGCGTCGCGCAGCACCGGATCCAGCGTGCTCGCAGATCCGATCGTGGGCTCGTCGCCGCTGGTGCCGAGCCAGCGCACGACGCGGGTGCGCGCGGCCTGCGGGAGCGGGCCGAATTCGATCCAGCGCGCGAGCTGGCGCTGGGTTGCTGCTGGAAGCTGATCGACGCCTTCCAGCCAGACCGTACAGCGGTTCGTCGCGTCGCCGATGGCGTCGGAGAATGCCGCCCGCAGCGAGGCGACAGACATCCCCGCTTCGCAGGGGACGTGGGCGAAGCCACTGCCCGGGTCGCCACCAAAGCGGTGGACGTAGTGAGCCAACAGCCCCTTCCCGGTTCCCTCTTCACCCAGGATCAACAGCGGGATGTCTCTCAGGTGGGGATTCAGCGCGCGCAGCAGCTCGGGAAGCGCAAGATCCGCAAACCAGCGCGCGAAGCGCTGCGCGATGGAGTCGCGGGTCGAGCGCTGCGAAAGCGGGATTGGAGCGCGGCCGCTCGGGCCTGCCGCGCCCGGGCCGCGCAGTCTGATTTGCGCGCGCAGCGCACGCGCGTCGGGTGGATAGCTCAGGATCGATGCGTCGATCCTGTCGAATCGCTCGCGGGCTGCGTCGATCAAGTCGCGCTCGGGCACCAGGATCCAGCGCGCGTCGGGCGCGCGAATCGCGGCCCGATGGGCGAATTCCAGCTCGGCCTCGAGATCCCCGCCCAGGCCGAGCAGCACGACATCGGCCAGCGGTGCCGCGCCGAAGATCGGATCTCCGGGAGCGCCACAAATGGCGTCTTCGGGAGCCCCGGCGGCCCGGATGAGTGCTGAACGCAGCAGCGGGTCGCGATGGACGATCCAGAGGGTGGTCATTGAACGGCTCTTTTGCTCTTGCGCTAATCGTTGTTGGGCCAGGCTGCGCACGCACAAGTCCGATCCGAGTAGCGCAAGTGCCATGCCAACCGATCCGGTTGTGCAAAAAGCGTCTCAAGCCGGTGAGATCGCACTCAAATCGCCCCTCGCGCCCGAGGCCAGATTGCGCCGCCTGCGCGCCGCCGTCCAGCGGCCGAGTCCAATTTGGGAAAAAGATTGCCCACCGCCGATATCGTTGCTGCGACGGTGTCTCTCTGTCAGAGTAGACGGTCCGGGGGGGACTGTGACGATCATCGATAGCGGGCCTGAGGTCCATCTTCGCAGCTGGTTCAACGATCCTTACAACGATGCGATTTCGGCCGCGCGCACCTGTTATTCGTCTCGCGTCATCGATCCCGATGAGGTGACCGAGAAGCAGCGTGAAAGCATCGGCCCGCTGTGCTTCGAAGGCGGTCACCACACCGTGTACCAACACGCCACCTTCGAATTCGGGCTCTCCGGGATCTCGCGTCAGCTCGTCTGGGCATTTCTGCACAGCTTTCCCTTCTACAACACCGAGCAGCAGAGCCAGCGCTACGTCAAGCTGAACGAGATCACCGCCCACATTCCACCGAGTCTGCAGGGGCGCGGACGCGAGATCTTCTGCGCGTCGATCGAGCGATCCTGGCGCGCCTACCGCGAGTTGACCGAGCGCTTGACGCCGATCACCCAGGGCGCTCTCTCGGATCTGTGGCGACTGCCCGCTCGCAAATCGACGGCCTTCGGAAAAGATATTTCGAAGGAAGCCGCGAAGCGAGCGATCGAAACCGCGCGCTACGTGATTCCGATCGCATGCCATACCGCAATGGTCTACACGGTCTCCGGAATCGTGCTGCATCGGCTTCGAAGAATGATTCGTGTCGGCGACGTGCCGCAGGAAGCCGCCGACGTGGTGGGCCGCATGATTGCGGCCGTCGAGCGCGTCGACGCGGACTTCTTCGAGCGAATCGGCGAGCCGCCCCGAGAGTTCGAGGAGGTGGTCGAGAGCCAGATCGCCCCGCCCGGTGTAGGCGACGCGGCGGGAGCCGAGTCGTTCGATAAATCGCTGAACGGTCGCAGTTCGCGCTTGATCGATTACAGCGTGCGGGCACCGGAGGTCATCGCAGACGCGGTTCGCCACGTGCTGGGTCGGTTCGATCTCGACGACGATGCGGCGTTGGAACTCGTACTCGACCCCGCAAAGAACAAGTACCGGGTCGACACCCTGAACATTTCGACCCACGCGCCCATCATGCGAACCCTCGCACACGCCCACTACACGTTTCGAAAAAAATTGTCGCACACCGCAGATTCCCAGGACCAGCGCCACAGAACCGTGCCCGGATCGCGCCCCCTCCTTTCGCGGACCGTTCCCGGAAGCGTCGATGTCGTCGAGCCCGAACTGATCCGCGACGATCCCGAATGCCATCAGCTCTTCATGGAAGCCGTTGGTGAAGCCTGGCACGCGCGCACACGGCTACTCGCCGAGGGTGTAGAGCCCGAACTCGCGCTTTACGTGATTCCCAACGCGGTTTCAGTTCGGTTCGAAGAGTCGGGTGCCTTGATCGATCTTCTTCACAAGTGGACGATGCGAACCTGCTTGAACGCGCAGCGCGAAATCTGGCAGGCGTCGATGGACGAGATCGAACAGGTCGGCGTCGTGCATCCGAGCCTCGCCCGCCACATCGGGCCGCCGTGTTTCGTGCGCACGGGAGTCGTGCGCCCGCGCTGCACCGAAGGCTCGCACTTCTGTGGGGTTCCGGTATGGAAGACCTATCCGGAAGTTGCGCGGACCATTTGATTCCACGATGGAGGGTTGGCGAATCCTTCGGATTCGCTTTCTGCATCGCGCTGATGGCGGGCGTTGCAGCGCTCGGTCCGATCGATGCCGGCGCGGAGACTCCCGACCTGTCTGGCGCGTGGCACGTTCTGGTGCACTACAAAGACGCCGCCTCAGCGGATGCGGATCGGGAGCGCTGGGACGATCGCGCCTGGGTGTTCGAGAGGCAGGGCGATCGCCTGCGCTGGACCGAATACCCGATCGTCGTATTCGACGATGAAACGGGAAGATTCGAAAACGCGGGGGCCAATCGCGCCGCCCGGATCCCGCATCATTGGGAGCCCGACGTCGAGCAGCTCGCCGACATCAAGGACGGCCTCGCGGTCAACGAGCGGGGCGTGGCGTCGGTGACCCTGCGGCGTTCCGAGCAGAGTTGGGTATCGGCGCCCGAGCAGGCGATCTCGTCCGCGTCGACGATCCGCTACCTCGAATCCTGGCGCGTCGACCCGGCCGCGGAGGGCCCGATCTTCAGGCGAGAAGACGCGCTGCGGTCGGAGCGGGCCGAGGACCTGGCCGGCGCGACGATCTACACCACGCGCGCGATCGCGGACGAGGGGCGCCAGTTGCGCGGCGATTTCGAGCGAGACGGTACGCAGCGCGGGACATTCATCATGACGCGAGCTGCCGGAGTCCACGGCCACGGAGACTGACGTCGGGCGCATTCGCGGCGCGGATCCGCGCGACCTCGATCGGGTCGCGGCGCTCTGGATTGCGCTCAGCGAGCATCACGCGTCGGCTGACCCGCTCTTCGCCCTGCGCCCCAACGCGGAAGCGGAGATCCATCGCTTGCTCGCTGCGACCCTCCGCGACCCCGAGGCGGCGATCTTCGTCTGCGAGCGCGATGGCGCCCTGCTGGGCTTTTGTACCGTCAGGATCGACCGCGCCCCCCCGATCCAGCTGGAAGTCCGGCGGGCCGAGATCACGGATTTGATCGTGCGCGGGAACGAGCGGCGCCGCGGTGTGGGTCGCGGGCTGGTCGATCGCGCACTCGCCTGGGTGAAAGAGCGGGGTGTCGAGCGCTGCGAGGTTCGGGTCGCGGGCCTCAACGCCGAGGGCCAGCGCTTCTGGCGATCGATTGGTTTCGGTGATTTGATGGACGTACTGCACCGTCGGTTGTAGATTCTCACTCGTCTACCCGTTGACGGAAACAGGTACCCCCAAATGACCGATCGAAATCGCAGTGATGCAAATGCCGACGCCGTTCTCAATCCACTCGCCATAGGCCTCAACGAAAAACTCGAAGTGGCCGCGCCGGAAATTCTGGCGATGCTCTCGAACATGGGGCGGCGGCTCTACTTCCCCAAGGGCATCCTCTCTCAATCCGCAGAAGCGAAGAAGAAAGCGACGCGCTTCAACGCGACGATTGGGATCGCGACCGAGGGCGACGGGCCGATGCATCTCGCATCCGCCGCGAAGTATCTGGTCGACATCGAGCCCGCGGAAGCGTTTCCCTACGCGCCGCCAGCCGGTCAGCCCGGGCTCCGCGAAGGTTGGCGTGACAAGCAGCTGGCCGAAAACCCTTCGCTCCGCGACAAGCGCGTCAGTCTGCCGGTGGTGACCAGTGCGATTACCCACGGAATCAGCCTCGTCGGTGATCTCTTCGTCGATCCCGGGGATTGCATCGTGATGCCCGACAAGCTCTGGGGCAACTACCGCTTGACGTACGAGGTCCAGCGCGGCGCGAAGATCGCCACGTTTCCGTTCTTCGCAGAGGGCGGTTTCAACGCCGAGGGTTTCGCGCAAGCGCTGGCCGAGAACGCGGCCGGCCGCGACAAACTGATCGTCGTGCTGAACTTCCCCAACAACCCCACCGGCTACATGCCGACGCTCGCCGAGAGCGAAGCCCTGATCGCGGCGCTGATCGCGCAGGCAGAAGCGGGAACCCGGATCGTGGCGGTCTTCGACGACGCCTACTTCGGGCTCTTCTATCACCTCGGCGCACCGACCATGACCGAGTCGCTGTTCGCGCTGGCCGCCAACCAGCACCCGAATCTGCTCGCGGTCAAACTCGACGGCGCGACGAAGGAGCTCTTCGTCTGGGGTCTGCGCTGCGGGTTCATCACGTTTGGGCCCGGGCGGGCGGAAACCGCCGACGAAGTGGCCGAAGTGCTCGATGCCAAGTTGCGCGGCGCGATTCGCGGAGGGATCTCGAATATTTCGCAGCTCTCACAGACGATCGTGCGCAAGGTCCTGGGGTCTCCGACGATTGGTGCCGAGCGCGCCCAGAAACTCGAAACACTGAAGGCTCGCGCAGCGAAGGTTCACGAGGTCGCCAACAATCCGCGCTTCGCGGATAGCTGGGACGTCTATCCCTTCAACAGCGGCTACTTCATGTGCCTGGCAGTCAAGGGAGCCGAAGCGGAAAAGGTGCGGCTCCAGCTGCTCGACACCTATGGGATCGGCGTGATCGCCACGGGCCCGACAGATATCCGCGTCGCCTTCTCCTGCCTGGCGGTCGCAGACGTCGAGCCCCTGTTCGAAGATCTCCACAAGGCGGTCCAGGACATGCGCTAGCCCGCTTTTTTCACCAAGAGATTCGTTCGAGCATGGGTGATTAAAGCTGCGAAGTTCCCGCGTCCGATGACCTAGGGTCCTGTCAAGTCGTGATTCAGGCACGCGTCAGGTCCAGGGGAGGCTGCGAGGTAGATCTGCAGCCATGGCTGCCAGATGAAGAGGCCGGCCCGGACTTTTGCCGGCTCCGAGAGAGGCTCAGGCGATCACAAAGAAGGCTGCATAGGATGCTAGGGCCCACATCGCCAGCCAACACATCAGGGTGCGTTGCCAGCGCGCGCTGAATCGTTCGAGACCAGTGGCGATCAACACGCAGAAGCAAGGCGCCAGGGCGAGCATGTAGGACGCCTTGGCCTGGCTGTAATGTGGCACCATCAGATGCAGCGCCAGCATTGCAAGCAGGTAGATTCCAACGCAGCACCACGAAAACCAGACGATTGGATTTCTCAGCGATCGGAGACTGAACAGCATGATTCCGCTGAGCGGAAGTGAAAGCCAGGCGAGCGACAACATTGGCGTGTAGTTCCAGGGCGGGCGCGCATCGTAGGTGTTCTTCGCTCCGATAAAACCGTCGAGCCAAAACGTCGAGTAGAGCCCATTCCAGAAACCCGCCAGGGATGCGTAGATGGGATGGAAAAGTGCCTCGCCAAAACGGATGTAGTCGCCGATATGCCGATAGCCCGGATCCTGCCACCACTGGATTCCCCGGGCATCGTCCCAGCCTCCGACGAACGGCGCCCCCAGAAGCAGCCAGTTGCGGCCGTAGTACCAGCCGCAGACGGCAAGCATTGCGAGTCCGACTCGCCCTGCAGCCGCAACGCTTCCGTTGAAATTCGCGCCCGCTCTGTGAAGCGCCCACGCAACGGCGATCGCGATGGGTCCCAGTGCGAGTACCGGCGTCACCTTGGCGAGCAACGCGAGGCCCAGCATCCCACCCAGCAGCCACTGGAAGCCCGGTTCACGAGCCGTAGGTGGAAACGACAGCGCTCGAAAGGCGAGGAGAAGAGATGCTGCCGTTAGGCAGGCCGCCAACGGCTCATTGCCTACATAATGCGTTATCCAAAGATTGACCGGTAGCATTGCTGCGAAGGCCGAGCCGGCAATCTGTAGTGCGGGGCGTTTCGGAAACGTGCAACGCAGCGTGCGGTAACACAGATCGATCAGCCAGAGCCCGCACGCGATCGATATGATTCGTATCAGGTACGCCACTATCAGGGGATCGAAAAATACGCTGAGCAGTTGGTAGGTGGAGGCCGCAATGAGGTAATAGAGCGGCGATTGGAACATCTGCCAGCCATCGGTCGCGAGTGGAAGGCTCACTTTTTCAATGACGAATTGGAGGTAGTCGTAGTGGCCGTCGATGTCGAAGCCGAGATTCAGCGGTAGCCGAAACATGTTGTTGAGCATCAGTGCTGCAACGAAAATCATCAGCATGGCATGGACGCGCGGAGCGGGGTCGGCATCGAACCAGGTGCGTATGGGCAGGAAGGGTGGGAGCTGACTCAGCCGAAGTGCGAGCCATCCGATGCAGACGCCCAACAGAAGGAATGGAAGCACCGTGAGGGTTGCCTTGTCGGCGCGTTGGAATCGAAACGAAATCGGGGTGACCATCGGATCGAAAGCCAACGCCGCAGGGCTCCAGTGCTCCCCATCTGCCGACGCCAACCATGAGGGGCCAGTGGCGACGTCCAGCGTCGGAGAGTGGGCCAGGAGAAGGTTGGCGCCATTGCTGTTGAATACCATGATTCGAAGGGTGTGGTCGCCCTTCGTCAGGTAGGGGCTGAGATCAATGATTTGTTCGGCAATCCATCCGACTTGATTGGGGTCCGCCCGGAAGATGCGCTGATTGTCGAGGTATACCGACACTTGACGCATGGCTCGCAAGTGGAGCCGTGCTTCGGTGGCTTGTTCGACGCGAAAGCGGCGCTTGAAATGAATTGTGCGGGGTTCGAGAAAGATGCGGAGCTCAGCATGCCGATCGAGCCGAATCCAGTCAGCGTTTTCGTCCGAGCCAATCCAGCTGAGCCGCTCGGCAATTCCCGCACAGCCCGTGCTCAGGAACAGCGCAAGTGCGGCCGCCGCGAGGACCCTCATCCTGATTGCTTCGTGCAGTTCACCTCGAGTCACCTTTCGCCGAGCAAATTACCCTACACCCTCCGTCCAGGTCGATCTTTTCCACTTCGCGGGAGCTTTGGGCTCCCAGCAGATCGCGGCACTCAGCTTCATCATGGCGTCTTCCTGTCATTGCGCGCATCGGTGGCGCGGTGCGGCGCGCCAGTATAGCGGCGGAAGCCCAAGCGGGGACGCGGTCGGATCGTTGAGCTCCCGTATCGCAGTTCGGAAGCTCGACCATTCAATAACGCCCCCGCGAGGCCCCGCCTGCTCACTCCGCTCCCGGGTGATATCGTTTGCGTCCCGCGACCCCCAACGCCCAGGAGTGACCATGGATTGGGATCGGTTCTGCCTGTTCGCCTTCCAGAATCCGTCGCGACAGGATTTCCGTGGACTGACTCATGCGAAGTAAGGCCAGGCGGCGGCGCCCACTGCATCGCTCTCGCTCCGATCGTGTCGGCAATGTGGCCTCCGGATCACACAATGCGAGTGGTTCGGGCTTCGCTCGCGCTACGTCTACCAGCTATGCGCCCCATGTCTGGATCGCTTTGCTGCTGATGGTGGCGACGCTGGCCGTGTTCCATCCGGTGCGTCACCACGAATTCCTCGAGTACGACGACGCCGTCCAAATCGTCCAGAATCCGCAGATCCGCGAAAGCTTGAACATCGCCGGCCTCATGCGCGCATTCCAACCCTACGGCTCGAATTGGATTCCCCTCACCTGGATCTCGTACCAGGTCAACTACGCGTTCAGCGGCCTCGAGCCCGGAGGATACCTCCTCACCAATGTCGCATTACACGCATTGAACGCGGTCCTGCTCTACCTCGCACTCGTTGGCATGACCGGCGCCCGCTGGCGCAGCGCCTTCGTTGCGGCGCTCTTCGCACTGCATCCGCTCCACGTCGAATCCGTCGCCTGGGCAACGTTGCGCAAGGACGTTCTCTCGGGCTTGTTCTGGATGCTCACGTTGTGTGCATACGCACACTATTGTCGTAAACCGAAATCGATCCGTCGCTACGCATGGGTGTTCTTTTGTCTGGCTCTGGGGCTCATGGCCAAGCCCATCCTGGTGACATTGCCCTTCGTGCTCTTGCTGCTCGACTACTGGCCACTCGATCGTTTGCGAAGTTCCGAGTCGACCGACCGACCACACTCTTCCGGGTGGCGCGGCGCGCTCGTTGAAAAACTTCCACTGTTTGGACTGATCGCGGCATCGAGTGCCGTGACCTTCATCGAACAACGCGAGTTTGGCGCGATTTCCACACTCGAGAGTCTTCCACTCGGTGTTCGCAGCGCAAATGCGTTCGAATCGTACGCGATCTACGTGTGGACCACCGTTTGGCCGAGTGGGCTCGCGGCCATCTATCCCTACCCCCAGACTTTGATCTTGCGTTGGAGCCTCGCGCTCGCATGCGTGTTTTTGTTGATGACAAGCCTGTTTGTGGCCCGCAATGCCATTGCTCGGCCCTACGCGGTGGTGGGTTGGCTCTGGTATCTGGGCACATTGGTGCCCGTGATCGGTTTCGTGCAGGTGGGATTACAAGCACGGGCAGATCGCTACATGTATCTGCCATTGATTGGACTCTCGATTCTCGCGAGCTGGGGCGGCTTCGACCTGGCCAACCGCTGGCGCGTACCGCGACAGGCGCTGGCGGCGATGGCGATCGCGATCCTGCTCGCTCTTGGCGCGATTTCCTCGCGTCAGGTCGAAACATGGCGCGATACCGAGACGTTGTACCAGCGCGCCCTCGCCGTGACCGACAATAATTACCTGGCACATACCGGCTCTGGAAATTTATTGATGGAGGAAGGGCTGCTCGATGACGCCGAACGGCACTTCGCCGAGGCGGTGCGGATCAGGCCCGGATGGCCCACAGCCAGGATGGGCTTGGCGGACATTGCAGCGGCTCGCGGAAATCTGGATGAAGCCCTACGCGACTACGAGGAAGAGCTCCAGCGCAATCCGGAAAGCATCGAAATGATCGGCCGTTACGGAGTCATATTGGGGTTTGCCGGTCGCAACGCGGAAGCTCGCATCCACCTGCTGCGCGCGCTGGACGCGTACCCGGGCATTGCAGAGTTGCACTTGAATCTGTCCATCATCGAGGCCGAGCTGGGGAACCTTCGCGAATCCCTACGTTACGGGCGGGAGGCACTGCACCTATCGCCAAAGAATGTCGAAGCCGCGAACAACCTCGCCTGGTTACTCGCGACCAGCCATGACTCGAGTCTGCGTGAGCCGGACGAGGCTGTCCGGCTGATCGAAAGGATCGCACTCGAGTCGCAAGACTCCGACCTACTCGACACGCTTGCAGCCGCTTACGCGGCCGCTGGTCGCTTCGATGCGGCGGTCACCACAGCCAACCGCGCCGTGAGCGGAGCGGAAGCACTCGGCAACGAGGCTGGCGCGTCAGAGTTCCGCGCTCGCCTGTCTCTCTACCGCCGTGGTGAGCCGTACATCGAAGAGCACACCGCTGCGAATTCCAGGAGGACTGGTCCACGGAAGTAGATAGCTGATCGAGTGTTCACTCGATGTATCCGAGATCGCGCAAGTGTTCCTTCGTTTCGGGGCTCACATTCTCCGGCGCAGACGGACGCTCGGGTGGCTTGAAGGCCGCTCTTGCCTCTTCGATCGCGTTCATCAGATTCTTCTCTGCCTCGCCATCGGCAAGATTGAGCGACTCACTCGGGTCATCATCCAAGCGATACAGTTCCGAAATGCGCGTATCCGACACGATGAGCTTCCACGGCCAGCGTATGCCACTGATGAGTGTGCGATCGAATCGAGGACCCCAGACCCTGATGGCCAGCGCGTCCCGAAAGGATTCCGCCAGAACGAGCTCGCGATGCCCGATCGGTACGCCCTCGGTGTTCGCTGGCAGGGAAAGACCCACCTCTCGAGAAATCAGTGGAAGCAGGTCGACGACCGAGACACTATCGTGACTAACTGTTCCAGAATCTCGACCACCCGGGAAACGCACCATCAGAGGTACGCGTAGCACCTCCTCGTAGAGCCAGCGGCCGTGCTCCATGAGATCATGTTCCCCGAATGTCTCTCCATGATCTGCCAATACGATGATGAGCGCGTCTGCATAGCGATCGGCCTCCCGGAGCGCCTCCAACACGCGCCCCAAGTGGTGATCCATGAATCGAATTTCTCCATCGTAGCGATCTACGATGATGTCGTGCTGTAGAGAGGTCATCGCCTTGCCCTGGATCACGCCGACGGGGTAGACATCAACTTCAGCTCTCGCGTGCGGAAGATCGTCGTAACCCTTGGGCGGCATATAGGGTCCGTGAGGATCGAAGTAGTTGATCAGGAGATGGACCGGATGTTTTCGCGGTATGCTCTGAATCCATGCGATCGCACGCTCGGTCAGCTCGTCCGCCGCTCGGCCTCCGAGGGATTGGATCTTCGCGTCTTGCACCGCGTATCCCTGCAACAAGCCAAACTCGGGAGACAACCAGGGGCCGCCAACGAAGGCGGCCGTTTCGTAGCCCGACGCCCGCAGTAATTCCGCAAGCGTGATCTCATCTTCACTCAGCCGGTTCACCTTGATCTCATTGAATATCTTCCCAAGCAGCACCTCGCCAAGCGTCGCGTTGCCTGCCGCTACGTTGAAAGTGGCTCCGTGGCTGGAGGGATGTTTCCCCGTGAAGATCGACGCATGCGATGGGAGTGTCCAAGACGCCGTAGACCACGCGCGCCGGAACAGGACGGCGTCGTCGGCGAACTGGTCGATCTGGGGAGTGATATCACGTTCGTAGCCGTAGGCTCCGAGGTGATCCGCGCGGGTCGTATCAAGCGTGATCAGAATGACATCGGGGCGAACGGGCGCCTCGTTCTGGCAACCCGGCAGGTGGAAGAGTGTTGACGCAAGGACAAGCGCGGTGGCAACTCCATGCAGTCGCTGGCGCAACCGGCAAATCGCCGATGCCCTGCTTTTGTTACGAGGCTTCACGATTCTCTCTGCATTTTCTGGAATCGGGTCTCGATCAGATGGAGCTCGCTGGGCCCAGCGTATCGAGTTGAGTGGCGATCTGATCGCTGCACTGTTTGATCGACTCATCCGCGCCTCCACGAAGTCCACAGGATAGCCTTAATACGCACGATAGTGGCGCGATGACCTTCACTATCTGTCTCGGGATTGAGGAAGCGCCAAACGACCTCGCCATCTGGTGTTACCTCGAAGGCGTCCCCGATTCGGAGTTTGCCACCCGGGTGTTAACGTTGGGGAGGCACTGACTAGATCCCCGCGTAAGAGTGAAGAAGCCCTCGGCCCCACCTCGGTATTCCCAGACGATCTCGTGCTGCAGTGGATCGAGTTCGATCACCCGCGAGTGGCCGCCCTCGAGATCGTTGTCGAAGATGAGCAAGTTCCCGCTTGCGAGTACCGTTGCGTCGTGCTGCCCCGAGACTTCGCCCCGCCCCCCAGGTCCACAAGAGTTGCTGGTTCTGCCAGTCGAAGATTGCCACGGTGTCCTGGTGGCGAATCGAAACCACAACATTGTTCCGCGAATAGAGCGGGCTGCGTACTTCCAGTTTCGGGTGTCGCATGAACTCGAGCGAGTTGGTGTGTAGCAGATCCGATACGTTGAGCTTGGTCTCCTCCATGCGCCCTATCCGCTGAAACGCGGAAGACCTCCGGGTTGCTGCGCAGCATGTCATGGGAGGATAGGCAATTGGAGCTGGTTTTTCGGCAAAGACCGATCACCTAGGGTTCTGTCAAGTCGCGACTCAGGCACGCGTCAGGTCCAGGGGCGGATCCTGTGGATTCACTTGCGGCGTAGCGCGACCCATTTTTAGGTCGCGCTCAGTCCAGGCGGTCGAGTTCTTCCAATATTTCGATCAGGGTGGTCACTGCGTTTGCGAGTGTTCCGATGTCTGCGCGCTCGTCGTGGCCGTGTACGCCCGTGTAGTCTTCGCGCCGCATCGCGCGGGGTGTGAAACCGTATGAGGTCACTCCGATGTCGCGAAAGTAGTGGGCGTCGGTAAAGCCGATGGTGACCGATGGGACCGTATGGGCCGGCGGATCGGATTTCGCCGCGATGGCTCCAATGGCCGCGTAGAGCGGTGTGCCCGAGGGTGAGCTGCGGGTCTCGAACGAGAGCAGCACCTCGGTGCTGATGCCCGGATCCGCAATGGCTTGCTGTACGCGATGGGTGAACCGCTCGCAACTTTCTCCTGGCAACAAGCGCGCGTCGATGTGGGCGACAGCCTCTGCGGGAAGAACGTTGGTGCGCGAGCCGCCTTCGAGGACCGTAACCGCCAGCGTGTTGGTCACCAGCGCCGCCTGGAAACGCAAGGTCATGAAGCGGCGTCGGAATTCCGGATTTTCGGCGAGGCTGCGGGCGAGGTCCGCGTATCCGGCGGCGTCTTCGGGCGGGGCCAGCTCCGCCAACGCGCGATACATCTGCGCGATCTCGGGTGCGACGATGATTGGAGATTCGATTCGACTCACGCGTTCGAGTGCTGCAATCAATCGGGGAACCGCGGCATCCAGCGGCGGCACGGAGCTGTGGCCCGGAGTTCCATGTGCGACGACGCGGAGCCAGCAGGGGCTCTTCTCGACTACGCCGATCCGCCAGAGTGCGGGATCGCGGCTGCCCCGGTTCAGGATCCCACCACCCTCGGTGAGGAGATACTCTGCGCCGCCGAGGAGATCGGGTCGTTTGCGGGCGATGAAGCCCGCTCCGTCCACCCCGCCACTCTCTTCGTCGGGTGTCGCGAGAAAGACGATGTCCCGCTTTAGCGGAGTGTCGCGCTTGGCCAATTCGAGCAGCGTCAACAGGTGGACGATCGAAATACCCTTCGCATCGAGCGAACCGCGGCCGATCACGTGATCGCCCTCGCGAACACCCGCAAACGGATCGGTCTTCCAGGCATCCGCTTCAGCCGGAACGACGTCTAGATGGGAGAGCAGAACGAGAGGTCGGCGCTCGCCGCTGCCGCGCACGACCCCCCAGACCGCAGCGCGTCCAATCTTGGAATCACCAGGTGGTGTATCGACTACGCGGGTATCGATCCCGGCCTTCGAGAGGGTCTCGGAGAAGAATGCCGCGAGGGGCTTCTCGTCGCCGGGTGGATTGACGCTCTTGAACTGGATCGCTCGAGAGAGCAGTTCCGCAACGCGATCCTTCGCACGCGCGAAGTCGCCGCCGCTTCGCGCGAAATCACCGCCGGGAGTCGCGCACCCCTGGACGATGAGAAGTAGTGAAAACACCACAAGGCTGAAGCGCGAGGCTTTGCGGAGAATTCGCCGTCGGTGGATAAAAGCCAAATAGAACCAGGAACTTCGGCGGCTTAGCGTCGAGTCGAAAAACTTCTCGGAAGCGTTGTCCCCCTGGGGGGTTCGCTTTGCTTCGACACCCATCGCCTCACCGCCTGTATATAGCCCCGTGATGGGATTAAATACCGTGCATCACGGGTCGACGAAAGCTAACTATAGGCCGCGCAGAGCATGCGTGGGCGATGGCTGACGTCACGCTACGCCTGTAGGGGGGTGCCCGGGTCCATGCGTACGAACCGCCCATCGCCGACTCGGCGACGGTCCACGATTATCCTGTCACTACTTGGCCTGGGCGTGTGCGTGCTGCTCGGGGCGCTGATCGCCGTGTCGCCGTTCGATTCATCGAGTGCAGCGAAGCCTACCGACAAAGCCCAGCTCGAAGACTCGACCTTCGAGGATCCGATCGCGCCGGTCTCCGCCGCGCCGATCGCCGTGGAACCCATTGCGGCGGACCCGATCACTGAGGCTCCGATTGCCGCTGCGCCTGCGCCCATCCTTGTAGCGAAGGCCGAAACGGAAGCGAAGGTCGAGCGCGAAACGCCGGCCGAGGTTTCCGAATTGTTTTCGCCGCGGCTCTCCGAAGGCGTGCTCCAACGCGGCGACACCCTCGTGGGCTCGCTTTCTAGGCAGGGTGTTAGTGTGCGAGTCGTCGATCAGATCGCGAGAGAGATGATCGGACACTACGACTTCCGCCACTCGCAACCCGGTCACGGCTATCGACTCGTGCAGAACGCGGAAGGGGAGATCGAATCCTTCCACTACCGCATCTCGCCGATCATCGGCTACGAGTTGAACCCGAACCCGGATGGCGGCTTCACGGTGGTAAGAAGTGAGGCCGAACTCTGGCCTCACCAGACGATGATCGCCGGAATCGTCACCCTCCCAGTCTCTATGGTGCAATCACGGATCTGGGTGCGGCACCCCAGCTCGCGAGCGACGTCACCGACATCTTCGCCTACGACATCGATTTTTCTCGCATGATTCGAGTGGGTGACGAGTTCCGGATTCTCTACGAGCAATTGTTTCGCACCGATGAGAACGGCGACGAGGTCTTCGTTCGCCCGGGTCGAATTCTCGCAGCTCGCTATGCGGGTGCATCGGGTGAGTACACGGCTGTGTACTACGAGTCCCAAGAAGGGGCGTGGCGGCTACTACCGTCCCGACGGAAGTACCGTGCAACGCGAATTCTTGATGGCCCCCGTTCGTTATGGCCGCGTGACTTCACGCTACGCGGCAAAGAGGCGCCACCCGATTCTCAAGATTACGCGTCCGCACCACGGCATCGATTACGCGGCACCCACGGGAACCCCGGTTTTCGCGGTCGCCGGCGGCGAAGTGCTCTACAGCGGTTGGGCGGGCGGCTTCGGCAATCTGGTGAAGGTTCGACACCCTGACGGCTATGTGACCTACTACGGTCACCTCTCGCGGTTCGCGGATGGACTCCACGAGGGGCAACCCGTCGCCCAGAAACAGGTCATCGGTTACGTGGGGAGTACGGGGCTCTCGACCGGGCCCGCACGTCTGCTTTCGCGTTGCCAAGAACGGCAAGTACGTGAATCCGATTCAGTTGCCGACCCCGGAAGGTCCTCCGCTCCCCGAAGAGTTCAAGCGCAATTTCCAGGCCCGCCGCGATACGCTGCTCGCGTCGCTCGACTCCGGCACCCTCGTCGTTGCCGATGAGGCCCTCTAGACCCGGGATCACCAGCGTCACACTTCGGCCGCACCCGCCGGGGCCCGGTGTGGTCCGTTTGGCGGTGTGCGGGTAAGTTCCCTCCGCGATGAACGCATTCCCCCCTGCGATCGACCGCCGCGTGCGCTTCGAAGACCTCGACCAAGCCCAGGGCGAGCGAAAGGCTGCCACTCTGTGACGCGCTTTTCGCGGGAGAATCCGCTGGCCTCGGTCCGGTGGGTGAGGGTCGGCTCGGTCAATGAACCGAAGCTGGTCGCGGTTCGCAGTGCAATCAGCGCCTATGCGCCCGACGCCAAAGTCGAAGGTGTCGCTGTGTCGAGTGGTGTATCCGAGCAGCCGGTCGGTTTCGAGGAGATCATTCGCGGTGCGCGCAATCGCGCCGCTGGAGCCATGAGCGGGTCTCCCTGCGATCTCGGTGTCGGAATCGAGGACGGGCTGGTACCGATTCCGACGGGAGGCGTGGAGGGCGAGGCCGCGCCCCTGAACATCGGTTGCACGGCCATCACTGACGGTGAGCGGACATCGATCGGTTTTTCGTCGGCGTTTGGATATCCTCTCGAGTGCTCGATTCTCGCGGTGCGCGATCGCGAACCGATCGGCGCGGGTTTCGATCGCCTATGGGAAGCCCACCGCGGCGAGTCGGCGGCGAAACCCTCGGCGCTGAGCACGGGAAACATCGGTCGCTTGAGCAAGGGCGTGTTGCCTCGAGCCGAATACGCGCGCCACGGCGTACTCTGTGCGCTCGTCGCGTTTCTACAACCCGACCTCTACGGTCTCGACGAGGATGCGGTGTGAGCGAGACAAGCACTCCTGAACAGCCCATCGAATCGGTGGACGATCTCGTCGCGTTTCTCCGAGCTGGCGAAAAGCCGCCGGAAGATTGGCGGGTGGGCACTGAGCACGAAAAGATCGGCCTCCACGGAGCCGACCGGAGCCCGATCGACTACGCGGGGGATCGCGGGATCGGCAGGTTGTTGGAGCGCATCGCCGACCACGCGGGTTGGGAGCCCATTTCCGAGGACGGAAACATCATCGCGTTACAGCTGGATGGTGCGTCCATCACCCTCGAGCCCGGCGGACAGTTGGAGCTCTCGGGAGCGCCCCTGCGCACCATCTTCGAAACCTGCGCAGAATTTCACGCCCATCTCGAACTCGTGCGCGCCGTTTCCGAGCCACTGGACATCGTCTGGCTCGGCTTGGGGATCCACCCGATCCACTCCGTCGAGGAACTGCCGCGGATGCCCAAGGAGCGCTATCGCATCATGCGCCGCTATCTGCCCACGCGGGGATCGCGCGGGCTGATCATGATGTTCACGACGGCCACCGTCCAGGCAAATCTCGATTACGAATCCGAAGCGGATATGGTGGACAAGGTTCGTACCTCGCTCGCGGTGTCACCTATCGTGTCGGCGATCTTCGCGAACTCGAGTCTTTCGGATGGCAAGGCGAATGGCTTCGTCTCCAGGCGCATGCACGCCTGGACGGACACTGATCCAGATCGGTGTGGGATGTTGCCGATCGCCTTCGAATCCGATTTCGGGTATCAGCGCTATGTGGACTGGGCGCTCGACGTGCCGATGTTCTTCGTCGAGCGCGAAGGGCGTTTCGAACCCGCCTACGACATGACCTTCCGGCAGTTTCTCGAAAACGGGCGCGGGGGCGAGCCCGCCACCCTCGCGGACTTCGATCGCCACCTCACGACCTTGTTCCCCGAGGTCCGCGTCAAGCAGTTCATCGAGGTTCGCTGCGCCGACGCAGTGCCGCCCGGCCTCACCTGCTCGATGCCCGCGCTTTGGAAGGGCATCTTGTACGACGCAACGGCCCGCACGGCGGCCGCGAACCTGGTCGACGCCAACCAGGCTGAGCGCGAGGCGGCCTCGGAAGCGGTTTCGCGCCAGGGCCTGGCCGCGCACTACGCGGGGCAACCCGTTCTCGGCCTGGCGCGAGAACTCGTCGGGATCGCGCGTAGCGGGCTCGAGCGGATCGGCCATGCCGGTCCGAATGCGCCCGATGAGTCGGCATTCCTGGACCCGATCGTTGCGCAGCTCGCGCTCGAAAAGAGCCCTGGTCAGGTCGTACTCGATTGCTGGGAGGGTGAATGGGAGAGATCCTTCGAGCGCCTGATCGAATACGCGCGCTATTGAATAGAGAAAGGCCCTGCGAGTTCCTGGGAAAACGCGCTGCATAAGCGATGGCTTGGGAACTTCTGCCTCCACCTGAAGGGCGGTGCAACGTGAATCAGCTGAGATGCCCGAACGCGGCGCCGAGGAGATGCACCCGATGTCGATCGTGATCTACGCAAAGGACACCTGCCCGTATTGCGCGGCGGCGAAGAAGCTATTGGAGTCGAAGGGTGTCGAGTGGACAGAATTCAACGTCGCGACTGAAGCGGGACGTCGTGATGAGATGATCGAACGGAGCGGCCGAATGACGGTGCCGCAAATCTTCATCGGCGAAACCCACGTCGGTGGTTTTGACGATCTGGCGGCCCTGGAGAGTGCCGGCAAACTCGATTCGCTTCTCGGTCGCACTGGCGAGCCCACCGAGAAAGCCGGCGTGAAGCCCGAGCATCACCGCGTCATCATCGTGGGCAGCGGGCCCGCCGGCTATACGGCTGCCATCTATGCGGCGCGCGCGGAACTCGAACCGCTGGTCATCGCAGGTCTCCAATTTGGCGGGCAGCTCATGTTGACCACCGACGTCGAAAACTACCCGGGCTTTCCCGAGGGTGTGACAGGCCCAGAGATGATGGAGCTGTTCCAGAAGCAGGCCGAGCGTTTCGGAACGAAGATCATCATGGAGGATGCCAGCGAAATCGATTGTTCGGTGCGCCCCATTCGGGTGAAGATCGGCGAACGCTCGTTCAGCGCGGATGCCCTGATCCTCGCAATGGGCGCTTCTGCGAAGTGGATCGGAATCGAATCGGAACAGCGGTTGATGAACAAAGGTGTGTCGGCGTGCGCAACCTGCGACGGAGCGCTGTTTCGCGGCAAGCCCATGGCCGTCGTGGGCGGCGGCGACACGGCTCTCGAGGAGGCGCTCTTCCTGACCCGCTTCGCGACGAAGGTATTCGTCATTCATCGCAGGGATTCGCTGCGCGCATCCAAGATCATGCAAGAGCGCGCGATGGGTCACGAGAAGATTGAATTCGTCTGGGATTCGGTGGTCGATCAAGTGATGGGAGATGAGTTCGTTACCGGAGTGCAAACGCGCAACGTGAAGACCGATCAAATCCAGGAGTTGGCCGTAGAAGCGGTGTTCATCGCGATTGGCCACGAGCCCAATACCAAGCTCGTCCGCGATCAGATCGACCTGAACGCGGTGGGCTATATCGCGGTGACACCGGGTCGAAGTCAGACCAACGTCGAGGGCGTCTTCGCGTGTGGCGACGCGATGGATCCCGTCTACCGCCAGGCCATCACGGCCGCTGGGACCGGTTGCATGGCGGCGATTGACGCTGAGCGCTGGCTCGCCGAGCAGGGCGTCGAATAGTCGAATTCGCCTCAATCGGTGCAGTGTTGCGCCGGAGCCGGTGTATTTGGTACACCGTGCAGCACGGCCGGGCGGGAACTGCGCCGTTTGGATTGCTCGTTTTCAACGAACTACCGGGGGGTGGCTCGAGTGGATCCATCGCAGGCGAGTGGGCTTCCGATGATCTTCGTCGGTGCGGCGACAATCTTTGCCGCCTTGGTTGCCTTGATCCCGCTGAAGATCCCGCCTGCCGAGCCGAATTCACACCAGAACCGGCGCACCGCCCGAAGTCATTTCCGCTGCGTCTTCCCAAGCCGACAGCCCGGGCACCGATCGCGAAGCCTCGGATGCCGAACTTCTGCGGGTTGCGCTGGCTGCATTTTCAGTTCATCGAATGCACCGAGCGCGCACGGTCACTCCACCTCGATCGTCAGGCTGGGCGACTCCAAGACGGATGCGACAGAGCGCACCGTTTCGCAAGCAGCCTTCTAGTGCACGGAAAGATTTTTACCGATCGGTTCCGGGGCGATAGATGGCGACGTACAAGGTCAAGAGCCAGGGCGTCGAGTACACCGTCACCATCGTCGATAAGGCGACTGGAGGCAGTCTCGTCACGATCGACGACCGCGAGTTCGACGTCAAATTATCCGGTGGCGACACCGACCCAGCGGTATCGTCGCGGCCCACCGCGCCTGCGTGGAGATCGATCCCGATGGCTTCCACGCCCGGCGCTTCCGCAGTGGCTCCGATAGGTGATGGCAAGATCGTCGCTCCCATATCGGGCACGATCATCTCGATTGACGTCAAGGTTGGCGATTCGGTTTCAGTCGATCAGGTCGTTCTGAAGCTCGAGGCGATGAAGATGGAGAACGACATTACAGCGACCGTTTCTGGAACCGTGAAGGAGATCGCTGTGAGCGAGGGTTCCGATACATCCACCGGTCAACTGCTGATGACGATCGGTTGACGACGGGCGTAGAGCGCCCGATGGCATCCTCGATTTCCCGATAATGCCCGCAATGGCACCCCACATCGCCGGAGTCATCGATTTGGCCATAGCAGCGGGTGCATTGCTGGCGCTGCTCGGCGGCTGATTCCGCCGAAAAGGCGCTTTGGCGCTGCCTCTTGCCCGTAGCCGGTGACCGACTTACGCTTTTTATGCGATGTCGCTTTCCAAGGAAAAACTCCAAGGCCTGATTTCTCGCTCCACCGACATCATCGTTGCGACCGACCGAAAAGGGCGCATCGTCTACTACAACGATGGGGCCATCCGAAGCCTGGGGTACGCCCATCAAGAGATCCTGGGCAGCTTCGTCGCGACCGTCTATCCCGATGTCGAAGAAGCCAAGCGTGTGATGGAGGCGATGCGCGGCCCGGATCACGGTGGGAGCGGAATCGTAGAGACGTTCCAGACGACTTTTGTAGCCAAGGATGGCCAGCGCATCCCCGTCGCGATGTCGGCGACCATTACCTACGACGATTCGGGCGAACCCGATGGGACCATTGGCTATGCGAAGGATCTGCGGGAAATCCTTCGGAAGGACAAGCTCGCGACACTCGGCGAGGTGGCGGTAGGCCTCTCCCACGAGATCAACAACCCGCTCGCAGTCATCCTCAACCTGCTGGATCTGCTCGAACGAGAAATCGACGAGCTCGCAGGTGATGAGGACAGCTCGGTGGAGTTCGAGCGCCTTTACGGGATGCGCCGGGAAGTCACGCGTATTTCCAGCATCCTGAATCGCCTGGAAGAAATGGTCGAGACCGAAAATTACGAAACGACGAATTACATCGGGCCGACGCGCATGATCGATCTTCGTGGCCCGCGCTCCGAAGTGTCTGATGGGCCGGACCTCAAGGACATCCGGGTCCTCGTCGTCGATGACGATATGGGAATCTGTCGTTCGATCGAGGAGATGCTCGCCGCCGAGGGTTGCGTGGTGGATACCGCGGGTGATGGCGCCGAGGGCTTGCGGAAGATCGAATCATCAAACTTCGATGTGGTTCTGACGGATGTCGTGATGCCGGAAATGGACGGGTACGAACTCTACACTGCCGTGCGCGAGCGCTATCCGAACCTGCCCGTGTTGATGATGACTGCGTTTCACTACGACAAGGACCACATCATCAAGCGCAGCAAGATCAAGGGCCTGAAAGATGTGCTGTTCAAGAAGCCCGTCGATCCCGATCGGCTTCGCCGCGTCATTCGCGAGACGGTTGATCACAGCTGAAGCGTCGGGCGCTATTCCGCGTATCCGAGCGCGCGCAATCTCTCTACCCGCAATCCAGAGGGCTCTTCTGCCTCGACCATTGGAATCGCCTGTCTGAAGTAGGATCGGATCGCCTTTTTCGAACTCGCGTCGATTTCATCGACGGCTTGCCAATTTTCACCCGGCACCCAGCGATATGCGGCCCAACGCGGCGCCATCATTGGCAAGCGGTTCGTCTCGCCTGAATTCCACGCCGCCAGGATGTCGCCGACCCGAACGAAGCCGCCGGGGCCGTAGGCGCTCAGATCGGAACCTTCGTCGCAGTACACCAGCCGGTCGGGCAAGGGCGAATCGCCGCGAATGATCGGGCCCAACGCGATCCCGCTGGTGTCTGCGGGTACTTCGAATCCGACCAGATCGAGAAGCGTCGGCATCACGTCGACGTGGTGGACGGTTTCCATCCGGCGCCCCTCCGGTAACCCGGGAGCCCGAAGAATCAACGGGACATGGGCCTGATCGGGCGTCGTGGTGCTTCCATGCGAGAAGTAGAGGTCTGCCTCCCCGAGGCTTTCCCCGTGATCGGCGGTGAACACCACGATGGTTCCCGCATCCGCAGGGTTCGCATCCACCTGCGAGATGAGTTCCCCGATCCAGTGGTCCGCGTACGCGATCTCTTCCGCGTAGCGGGTTTCGTAGACACTCGGGCGGCGAATGCCATCGAGCTCTTGATAGGAGGGGATGCCGTTCAACCCCGTCACGGTGTCGAGAATCGGTAGCGGCTTCTCGTCGGGTTTGAATTCCGGCCGGAACCTTCCTCTGAACTCGGGAGGAGGCGTGTAGGGGCCGTGCGGATCTTGATAGTGAACCCACAAGAAGAACGGTCGGCGATCTCGATTCTTCAACCAAAGCAGCGCACTCTCGGTCGTTTGCTCGGCGATTCGTTCGAACACGAACCCTCGATTCAGCTCAGCATGGGGTAACTCGTCGTCGTATACCTCGAAGCCTCGATCGAGTCCGATGCTGCGGTCGAGCATGATGTTTCCGACGAAGGCGGCCGTCTGGTAGCCCTCTCGATTGAAGACCTCGGCGACTGTGGTGATGCCCTCCAGCCGTGTTCCACCGTTCATGTATCCGATCGTATGTTCGCGGGTGTAGCGCGACGTCATGATCGAAGCGTGTGAACCTGAGGTAAAACTCGCGCCCGCAATCGCGCGTTCGAAGACCACGCCGCGTGCGGCGAGGCGATCGATCGCGGGGCTGGTTTCCAGATTGAAGCCGTAGACACCCAGCCGGTCCGCCCGCAAGGTGTCTACCGTGATCAGCAGGACATTCGGTCGCGACCGCTCGGGTTCGCTGCAACCCGATCCCGCGTTGGCGAGAAGCAATGCGGACAACAGACCCGCGAACTTGCGCCAGCGTCGATTCGAGATCGATGATCGAGTGTTCAAGGGACTCCCCGCTGGGACATAATTCAGCGACTCACAGAGGGTACATTCGAAAGCGCTCGGGCTGCACATAGCCCGATCACCGCGCGAGCTCCGGCTGCGCGCAGTGCGATCGCCGCCTCTGTCAACGTGCTGGCCGTCGTCACCACGTCGTCAACCAACCAGATCTGTTCCGGAATGTGCCGTCCTCGTCGCGACCGAAACGCACTGCGAACATTGCGGCGCCGCTCGTGCCGATCGAGGCCCGTCTGGCTGGGGGTGTCTCGCGTGCGGCAAAGCGCGACGGGGTCAAAGGGAATCTCGAATTCCCGGGCCAGGGATCGGGCGAGTTCAGCGGCGGGATTGAAGCCTCGCAATCGAAGTCGACGCGGATGCAGCGGGACGGGTACGACCAGTCCCGGCTGAAGCCCGGACGCGCGGCACCCGGCCTCGTGCAGCATGGCCCGGACGACCGATGCGGGCACGGGATCGAGTCCGCGCAGCCCTTTTTTTGGGTATTTGAAGCGGTGGATCCAGTCGGCCGCGCCGCCCTCGAAGCGGAACGCGGCGAAGCAGGCCGTCAATGCGGAGTTCGACAGCTCGCAGCTCGCGCACAGGCCAGCGCCGGGTTGCGGCGGCATTTCCTGACACAGCTGACACGCGCCGGGCGCAATCCGCTCGAGCCGACGGTCACAGGCCGTACAAAGCACCGCGGTTGGATCGATCTGGGCGCTGCAGCCCCCGCAGGTTGGCGGAAGCACCAACTCGAGTGCACCCCGCGAGAGCTCTGCGAGTTTGCGGAAGGCCTCGGCGGCGGTTCCCTTTGACCACAAGGGGCTGTGCTCCTCGGGATCGAATGGGGTGGTGTGCGGCGCCGTGGCGCCTCGGCGCTCAGGAGTCTCGAACGATCAGGCTCCGACCGGTCATCTCTTCGGATTGCGGAAGCCCCATCAGATCGAGAACGGTAGGTGCGATATCCGCGAGGCTGCCATCGCGCAGGTGACGGCCGGAGGTGTCGTTGGCGACCCATAAGACGGGTACCGGGTTGGTGGTGTGAGCGGTATGCGGCTCGCCGGTTTCCGGATCCACCATCATCTCACAGTTTCCGTGATCCGCCGTAACCAGCAGCGAACCTTCTTTGGCCAGCACGACCTTCGCCAATCGCTCCAACCCGCCATCGACGGTTTCGACGGCCTTGATCGCCGCTCCGAGAACACCGGTGTGGCCCACCATGTCTGGATTCGCGTAGTTGATCAGGACGAACGCGTAGTCATCGTCCGCAATCCGGTCCACCGCTTCTTCGGTCACCTTCTCCGCGCTCATCTCGGGCTTGTCGTCGTAGGTGGCGACGTCGCGTGGCGAGAGGATGAGGATGCGATCTTCACCGGGGAAGGGTTCTTCGAGCCCTCCATTGAAGAAGAATGTCACGTGGGCGTATTTCTCGGTTTCGGCTACGCGGAGCTGTGAAAGTCCCGCCCCGGAGATGATCTCGCCCAGTCCATTGCGCGGAATATCCGACGGAAACGCGACTGGAAGGTTGAAATTGGCATCGTACTCCGTGAGACACACGAAAGCGCTTAGCTTCGGAGCCGTTTTTCGCTCGAACTGTCCAGCATATTGCGCCGGGTCTGCCCCGGTCAGCACATTGGTGATCTCTCTGACGCGATCTGCGCGGTAGTTGAAACAAAACATTGCGTCGCCATCGGCCAGCCGCGCCCCCCCGTCGATCACGGTGGGCTCGATGAATTCATCGCTCTCTCCGCGCTGGTAGGCGTCTTCAACCGCCGCGATCGGGTCGCCGGTGTTCCGTCCTTCCCCGCAGACGATCGCGTCGTAGGCTCTCTGGACTCGCTCCCAGCGGTTGTCGCGATCCATTGCGTAAAAACGACCGCCTACTGTGGAGACGTGGCCGCCGACTCGATCGAGTTGCGAGACGAGTAAACGCATGAAGCCGCTCCCCGAATGCGGGGGTGTATCGCGTCCGTCCATGAATGCGTGTACCGCGGGTTGAATACCGCGGCTCGTCAGATGATCGATCAGCAGCGCGAGTTGATGGAGCTCGCTGTGCACGCCACCGTCGGAGACCAACCCCATCAGGTGGAGCGTTCCGCCACTTGCTTCGACGGCGTCGATCGCAGCCTGGATGGGGGCGTTGTTCGCGAGTTCACCGCCGGCGATGGCCTGGGTGATTCGCGTAATATCCTGAGCGTTGGTTCGCCCGGAACCCATCGTCATATGGCCGACTTCAGAATTCCCCATTTGTCCCGGCGGCAGACCGACGAATTCTCCCGACGTCTCGAGCGTCGCCGAAGGGTAGGTGGCACGGGCGTGCGTGAAAAAAGGCGTCTGGGCGAGCGCGGTCGCGTCGGCAGCGCCACCGTCGCCGATCCCGAAACCATCGAGAACGACCAATACGATCGGAGCGCTCATGTCCCGACGCTCTGGGACGCAGCTTCCAGTTCGAGGGCGGGCGCGTCGCTCCAGAGGCGCTCGAGGTCGTAATGGTCGCGAATTTCCTGTTGAAAGATGTGGACGATCGCGTCCGTGCAGTCGATCAGCACCCAACGGCCCTCGTCATAACCCTCGATCCCCAACGGGGGGTCGCCGCGAGCTTTGAGGGCGGCTTCGATGGCGTCTGCCACCGAGCGCACATGCCGATCCGAAGTTCCCGTCGCGATGATGAACGTGTCGGCAAAGGAACTCAAATTCCTTACGTCGAGGCCGACCAGGTCATCGGCCTTCCGCTCCTGGGCGACTTCGGCAATCAACACCGCCTTGGCAATTCGATCCAGATCACTCATGCGCGGCGCGCTCCTTCGATATCGCGATAGGCACCGCTCTTCTCGATGGCCTCTTCGACGGCCGATGGCAGCAGGTAGCGCACCGACTGGTCATCGCGAAGTCGAATTCGGATGTCCGATGAAGAAATGTCGAGTGCGGGAATTTCGATCAGCCGAATCCATGTATCCGCCTCGCGGTGTTGCGCGAAGACGCCGCCTCGATCCGGCTCCACGATGTTCCGAATGCAGCGGGGCAGCCAGTCCGCAAGTGAAACCACCGCAACCGGTGGCCGGGTGATGACCGCGAAATGGGCAAGCTCGAACAACGCCTCCGGTTCTCGCCAGGAGTCGATTTCGACGAAGGCGTCCTGCCCGACGACGAATACCGGCTTTTCGGGCGCGATTCGCTCTCCGATCGCTCGAAGTGTATCCACCGAATACGATGCACCACCGCGTTCGATTTCCAGCGCATCGACTTCGAAGCGGGGATTGTCGCGGATCGCCAACCGGACCCACTCCAGGCGAAAATCCGCGGAAGCGATCCGGTCGCCCGGTATGTCGACTTTGTGGGGCGGATCTGCAGACGGCACGAAGATCATGCGCTCGAGTTCGAGCGCGCCAACGACTTCTTCGGCGGCGCGAAGATGGGCGAGGTGGATCGGGTTGAAGGTTCCACCGAAAATTCCGATACGAGCTTGGGTCGCGGTCATTCTCGGAGTTGACCATCTCCGCGCAAGACAAACTTCAGCGTTGTCAATCCCTCGAGTCCCATCGGCCCATAGGCGTGGATCTTCGAGGTCGAGATGCCGATTTCTGCGCCGAGCCCCAACCGAAAGCCATCTGCAAAAGCCGTCGAACAGTTGACGCCAACCGTCGATGAACCGACTCGGCGCAGGAACTCCTGCGAACTGGCGTAATCGCGGGTGACGATCACTTCCGTGTGATTCGATCCATAGCGTCGAATGTGTTCGATCGCGGAGTCGATGTCGTCGACGACGCGCACCGCGAGGATCGGCGCCAGGTATTCTTCCGCCCAGTCGCTGTCGCTGGCGGGAACGGCATCGCTGAAGATTTCACAGGTCTTCGCGCAGCCCCGAAGCTCGACGCCCTGCTCGTGCAGGGATTTGAGGATGCGCGGCATTGCGGTCGTCGCCGCATCGCGGTGGACCAGCAGGGTTTCGAGGCCGTTGCACACTTCCATCTGCGAAATTTTCGAGTCGACTGCGACTCGAGTCGCCATCTCCGGATCCGCGCTGGCATCGACGAAGATGTGACACACGCCCGCGTCGTGACTGACGACGGGAATGCGCGACTTTTCGGTCACCAGGCGAATCAGCTCAGGCCCGCCGCGCGGAATGATGAGGTCGATGTATTGATCGAGGCCGAGCATCGTGTCGATCGCCGCGCGGTCCGTCACGGGAATCACCGCGACTGCATCTTCGGGTACGCCGGTTTCAGCCGCTGCCGCGCGCAACTCGACGGCCAGCGCTCGATTTGCCTCGATGGCCTCGGAGCCGCCGCGAAGGATCACCGCGTTACCCGCTTTGACGCAGAGAGCCGCTGCATCGACGGTTACGTTGGGACGGCTTTCGTAGATGATTCCGATCACTCCGAGGGGAATCCGCATGCGGCCGACCTGCAGTCCATTCGGCCGAACGGCTGTCGATTCCACCTTCCCGACGGGGTCGGGTAGGGCCGCAACGTCGCGCAGTCCCGCGATCATGTCGCGCCATTTGCCTTCGGCGAGTTCGAGGCGCTTGAGCATCGGGCCCGAGATCCCGGAACCCGCAGCGCGCTCGAGATCGACGGCGTTGGCGGCGAGGATCTTGGCTTTCGCGTCTTCCAGGCGCTCCGCACAACGCATCAGCCAGGCGTTTTTCTCGCGAGTCGAGAGCTCAGCAACCCGCTCCGAAGCGCTGCGCGCTTTGCGCGCGAGATCGATTACCTGTTCTTCCAGACTCATGGGCTGCGTCCTCGAGAAGGAGTTACTCGGAGGGATCCTCGAGCAGGACGAGGTCATCGCGATGGATGACTTCATCGCCATTCGAGTATCCTAGCATTTGCGCAATCTCCCGTGAGGAGCGCCTCGCGATGCGCTCCACGGCGTCGGACGCATATGCGACCAGGCCGCGAGCCACGGCGCGCCCGTTCGCATCGACGCACGCAACCGGATCTCCGACCCGAAATTTTCCGCGCACTTCGACGATGCCCGCGGGCAACAGGCTCTTGCCACCGTGTTCGATGGCCCGCACGGCGCCGTCGTCGAGCACCAATTCTCCGCGGGTCCGGGTGGTAAACGCCAGCCAATGCTTGCGACTCGCGAGTCGGTTGCCGGTTGTGAAGATCGTTCCCACCGGCTCGCCAGCCGCGACTTGCAGCAGCACGTCGCGCTTGCGGCCGTTGCAGAGAACCGTTGTAGAACCGCAGCGAGCGGCGGCCTGAGCGGCTTCGAGTTTGGTCGTCATTCCGCCACGCCCGAACGCACTCGTCGATCCCCCCGCGGCTCTTTCGATTTCGGGTGTCACGCGGTCGACGATGTCGAAGAGCTTCGGCTTCGCGCCGTCACCGGGGGGACTCTGGTAGAGGCCCTCGACGTCGGTGAGGATGATGAGCAAGTCGGCACCGATCAGGTTGGCGACCGTCGCCGAGAGATTGTCGTTGTCGCCGAAGCGAATCTCCTCCGTCGCCACCGTGTCGTTTTCGTTGACGATCGGCACGATGCCGATCCGCAACAGCTCGAGCAGCGTGTGACGCGCATTGATGAAGCGCTCGTGATCTGCGAGCCCGCTGCGGGTGACGAGAATCTGCGCGACCCTGCGTCCGCGACGAACGAAACGCCGACGATAATGTTCGATGAGTCCGATCTGACCGACGGCTGCCGCCGCCTGCTTCTCACGAATCGAGCGGCCGCCATCGCTCCAGCCGAGTTCTCGCGCGCCGATCGCGATGGCGCCGGATGAAACGATCACGACCTCGCGATCGGCGTCGAAGAGTTCGGCGACCTGACGGGAAATGTCGCCGAAGACTCGCGACTGCAGTTCTCCATCCCGGGTGAGAACACTGCTCCCGATCTTGACCACGATCCGGCGCGCCTCGGCGGCGGCGGGCCTGGCGCTCGACTGGACTCCGCTCAAGACTCGTCCTCCGCCACCTTTGCCGCTTCGTCCGCAAGGGCCTGATCCAGAGTGTGGACCATCGCGCCCAGCAGGGCTTCCACCCCGGCTCCGGTTGCGGCTGAAAGCCGCAGCACGCGTAGACCTCGTCGCGAGAGCTCTGCTTCGACGGCGTCGAGGTCGCTGGGATCCTGGATCAGATCGGTCTTGCTCAGCACCACCAACTCCCGACGTTCGAGGAGGTCGGAACGGTAGGAACCGAGTTCCTGCCGGATCGTTTCGTAGCGCTTCACGAGGTTGGCGGACTCGATAGCGATGCTGCTCGCATCCAGAAGATGCACGATCACGCGGGTTCTTTCGATATGGCGCAGGAAGCGGTGGCCCAGCCCCACCCCCTCGCTCGCACCCTCGATCAGCCCCGGGATGTCGGCTGCGACGATGCGCCGGTCTCCGATCTCGACAACGCCGAGCGAAGGTGTCAGCGTCGTGAACGGATACGAGGCGACGCGCGGCCGAGCCTGCGAAATCCGAGAGATCAGCGTGGACTTGCCCGCATTCGGGAAACCCACCAGGCCGATATCCGCGAGCAACTTCAGCGAGAAGCGCAGGTTGCGAGACTTGCCGGGTTGTCCCGGCTCTGCGAAGTCCGGCGTCTGCCGCGTCGCGGTCCTGAAGCGGGCGTTGCCCCGCCCACCGCGCCCCGCGCGGGCGACCAGGACACTCGCTCCGTCTTCGGACAGGTCGGCGACGATTTCGTTTTCAGCTTCGGGATCGAGGTCGTAGATGATCGTTCCGATCGGGACGCGAATTTCTGTATCGCGACCGCTTCGCCCCGTTCGATTCGAAACGTCGCCCTTCTGGCCGGATTCCGCGTTGACCTTGCGGCGCAAGCGCTGGTCGTAGAGCGTCGAGAGATTGCGATCGGCCGTGATCACGACGTTGCCACCGCGCCCGCCGTCGCCGCCATTGGGGCCGCCGCGCGGTACGAACTTCTCGCGCCGCATGCTTACGCGACCGTTGCCACCGTCTCCGGCGCGAACGAAAATCGTCGCTTCGTCAATGAACGATTCTTCGGGATTCATGGATTTGCGACCGCACGCCGCCGGTTCAGCGCCGCAGCTGAATGAGCGCGCTAGTTGTTCGCTTCGACCTGCGCGACGACGCGCCCGCGCGACTTGCCATAATCGACCACGCCGTCGCAGAGTGCGAAGAGCGTGTAATCGCGACCCAGGCCCACGTTGCGTCCCGGATGAATTTTCGTACCGAGTTGACGAACGAGAATCGATCCCGCCGTCACGGTCTGGCCCGCGAACACCTTGACTCCGCGCCGCTGCCCTTGACTGTCGCGACCGTTGCGCGAGCTGCCCTGTCCTTTTTTATGCGCCATCGATCAGGCCTCGATCTTATCCACTCGAATTTCAGTGTACGACTGACGGTGTCCCGCCTTTCGGCGATAACCCTTGCGCCGCTTCATCTTGAAGATCGTGATCTTCGGCCCGCGACCCTGGGCGGTAATGGTTCCCATCACCTTTGCGCCAGCGACCAGCGGTGTTCCGATCTTCGCGCCGTCATCGGCGCCTACCAGTAGGACCTCGGCAAGTTCGACGTGATCGCCAACGGATCCTTCGAGCTTCTCGACGCGGACGGCTACCCCGGGCTCTACCCGAAGCTGCTTCCCTCCCGTCCGAACGACGGCGTACATTACGGCTCCTCCACTTTCGCGGGAGGTGGCAGTATCGGGGTTTCCGGTTCTAAGTCAAGCATCTCGGCGGTCGGAGCGGGGGCTGAGACGCTTTTTTCGCTTTCGCCCGCACCGGCTGAAAAGGCCGGCCCGGCGGTCGAGTCGTCTTCCGGGGCCGCTGCAGCCTCCGGGGTGGCTTCGGCCGGAGCGGGCTGCTCTGAGGGCGTGGCGGTTCGGCGGGGCTTGCGCGGGGCCCGTTTTGGGGCCGATGCGGCTCGGCTGGTCTTCGCCGGGGCCGGTTCGGCCGCCTGCTCCTCGGTGCCCTCCGGCTCGGTGGCCGGCTCGACCGTCTGCTCTTCGGCGTCCGCCTGCTCGGCGACCGGTTCGGCCTTCTCTTTCTCCGCGGCGCTCGACTCGCCCTTCTTGGCTTCGGCGGCCTCCAGCGGCGCTTCCGATTCGGGCGGTGTCGGTGTGGTTTCCGGCGGCTCCCCTGCCGTGTCCGCGGCCCCTGAGGGGTCCGCTACCGCCGCGCTCGATGCCTCGTCGATCTTGATCGGCAAATCGGCGCCGGCTGCTTTTTCGTCACTGGCCTCGGGCGGAAAACCGAGCCACTGAAGCGGGATGGATACGGGAGGGCCACTGTCGAGAGCGGTCACTTCGAACTGCTCCTGGTGGAGCCCCGGTTGGCCGCGGATTTCGATCTTGCGGCCGAGTTCCTGGCCGAGCTCCGTGCAGGCCTTGTGGGCGCGGGCGAGCAGGACTTCCGCGACGCGCGGATTCACGCTGATGGCGATCTGCCGACCGCAGAAGCGCGGCAGGTCCTTGCGAATTTCGCGCAAGATCTTGTAAGCCATGCTCTCGCTCGAGAGCACATAGCCGCGCCCCTCGCAGTTCGAGCAGGGTTCACAGAGCTGCTGGACGAGATTCTCCCGGGTTCGCTTCCGCGTCATCTCGACGAGGCCGAGTTCCGAGATCTTGAGGATGTTGGTTCTCGCCTTGTCCTGCTTCAAGGCTTCCTGGAGTGCGCCGTAAACCTTGTTGCGATTTTCCGCGCTCTCCATATCGATCAGGTCGATGATGATGATGCCGCCGATATTCCGGAAGCGCAGCTGATGGACGACCTCTTTGACGGCTTCGAGGTTCGTCCGAAGAACCGTGTCCTCGAGGTCGCGCTTCCCGACGAAGCGCCCGGTGTTGACGTCGATCGCCGTGAGCGCCTCGCTCTGGTCGATCACCAGATGCCCGCCGGACTTCAGGAAGATCTTCTTGCCCAGGTTGGCGTCGATCGCCGACTCGATATTGAAGTGATCGAAGATCGGAAGCGCGCCCCGGTAGTGCTCGAGCCGCGGCTTCGGGTCTGCGACGAAGCGCGTCAGGAAATCATCCATCTCTTCGTAGACGCGACGGTCGTCGATCACGATGCGCTTGGTCTTGTTGTTCACGAAGTCGCGAATTACCCGAAGCGGCAGGGAGAGTTCCGAGTAGAGGTCGCACGGAGAACTCGCGTCTTTTCGCTTGCCCTGGATGTCGTTCCAAACCGTCGTCAGGTAACGGATGTCGGCTTGCAGATCCGCTTCGGTCGCATTGTTGCCGGCCGTTCGGATGATGAAGCCGAGACCTTCCGGACGGGCTTTGGAAACGATCTCTCGGAGCCGGCGCCGCTCGCGATCGGATTCGATGCGACGGGACACACCCACTCGCGGCGAAAGCGGCGTGACCACCAGGTGGCGGCCCGCAATCGAAATGTGGGAGGTGATCCGAGCGCCCTTGCTGCCGATCGGCTCCTTGGCGACTTGGACGACGATCTCCTGGCCCTCGCGGAGCATGGTGTCGATGCTCGGCGGCTGTTGTCGGCTGCCGTTTCGCGAACGACCTCTGCCGCGCTCCGGGGCGTCGCCGTTGCCGTTCGCCTTCCTCGAATGATCGTAATAATCGCCGGCGTAGAGAAACGCCGCCTTCTCGAGCCCGATGTCCACGAAGGCGGCCTGCATGCCGGGCAGTACCCGGGTCACGCGCCCCTTGACGACGGTGCCGGCGACGTTCTGCTCGCCCGCTCTCTCGATGTGGAGTTCCGTAAATTGGTTGCGTTCGATGATCCCCACTCGGGTTTCCCCGACCGAGGCGTTGATCACGATCTCGTTCGTCATTTCACAAATTCCCGCGAAGGGTGCGCGATCCGGCGAGGGGAGCCGGGCACGCTGCGCCCTTCGGCTCTGGCGAGCCGGAACTGGGACTTTTTGCCTATCAAAATGGCCCGCGCAGCTGCGCGCGGACCTCTGGCGGGGCTACTCGGTACTCGGGCCCCGGTTGGGTCCGAGCAGGGCGGGAACAGGCTCTAAGTTCCCCAATTCGCAAACAAAATTGTTTACTCGCACAGTAATTCCCAAAACGGTGTGGACATGCGATTGGGTCTCCGAGCCCCGGCAGCGCCCCGCCGCCCGTCCAGCTCACCCCAGTCGCCCGCGGAGTCATTTGAGGAGCTGCAGAAATCAGCCTCCACCCATCCACGGGACGGGTGGCCAATTTTCAGCAACAATGTCGTGCAACTCCTAAAACGCGATCCCCGCAGGACCGCACCAAGCAAATTCAACTAGGAGAGTCATGTATCGGAGCCCCGAGGTCAAGCCTGATCCCCGCAGGGCATTGCCAGCTGTCGATCGGCTGGCCGATGCGGTGGCCGCGAAGTGTCCCAATTTGCCCGCCTGGGCGGTCCTCGAGGCCGTTCGGCGTGCCCTCGCGGAGGCGCGGGAGCGCCTGGCGGAATCCGCGCCGGAATCCACTGAAGGCAACCCGCTGCCGGGGGATCTGGTCGACCGGTCCGCTGAGCTGGCTGCAGCCTTGTGCGGCGGCCAGCCGTCCCGAGTCGTCAACGCCACGGGGATCCCGCTCCACACCAATCTGGGCCGAGCGCCCTTGGCTCCCGGTGCCGTTCGGGCCATTGAGCGAACCGCCGCGAGTTACTCGGACCTCGAGCTCGATCTCGAAACCGGCCGGCGCGGCGACAGGCTCGCGGGGGTGTGTTCGAAGCTCGCGCTCCTCACCGAAGCTCCGGCCGCGCTCGCCGTCAACAACAACGCTGCGGCCGTATTGTTGGCGCTCGACACACTCGCGAGGGATCGGGAAGTCGTCGTCTCGCGGGGTGAGCTGGTCGAAATTGGCGGCTCGTTTCGGATTCCGGACATCATCGAGCGCGCGGGGGTGGATCTCGTCGAGGTCGGTACCACCAACCGCACACACCCGAGCGACTACGAGCGAGCCATCTGCTCGCGAACCGGGCTGTTGTTGAAGATCCATCGCAGCAATTTCGAGCTGAGCGGTTTCGTGGCCGAGACGTCGCTCGGGCAGCTCGCGGAGATCGGGCGCGCGGCGGGTATTCCCGTCGTCGAAGACCTCGGCAGTGGGACCCTCGTCGACCTCAGCGGTCACGGTTTTCCCGTCGAGGTCTACGCGCCCGCGCGCCTGAAACTGGGCGCGGACGTGGTGTGCTTCTCCGGTGACAAATTGTTGGGCGGGCCCCAGGCCGGTCTAATTCTGGGTTCGCGGGAGATCGTCGATGCCATGCGGTGCAACCCATTGGCCCGCGCGCTGCGTCTGGACAAGTTGAGCCTCGCGGCGATGGATTGGACCCTCGAGTGCTATCTGGAGGGCCGCGCCGAGCGGGAACTTCCCGTGTTGCGCCAGCTGCTCGAACCCCTGGAGCGATTGGAGCTGCGCGCTCGCGCGTTGGCGGCAAGCCTCGACAAGCTGTGGGGCAACACCGCGCGCATCCACGCCGAGCCCGATCGAGCCTTCGTGGGTGGCGGCTCGATGCCCGGCTTCGAACTCGACAGCTGGGTCGTCGTGCTGCGGGTGTCTGCGAGCGCGGAGAAAATCTCGAAGCGTCTGCGCGCCGCTCCGATCCCGGTGGTTGCGCGTCTGCGGGACGACGCGCTGATATTCGACGTTCGGACCCTGCTGGAGGGTGATGAGGACGCCATCGAGCAGGCGGTCGGTCTCGCGCTCGAGGAGATCGGTCGCGTTGAATGAAACCTGCCGGTCTCGTACGATAAGCCGCTGAAATCGTGTTGAACGCGACCGTCCTAGTACTGAATCGCTCCTACCTGCCGATTCACGTCACATCGGCCCGGCGGGCGTTTGCGCTCGTCTACCGGGATCTCGCGCGGGTGGTGAACGAGGAGTACGAGACTTTCGACTTCGAGAGCTGGCGGCGGCGGCGGGGTAGCGAAAGCACCGCGGTGATTGGAACACCGAGCGGTTCGATCTGCGTACCGCGAGTGATCCTGCTACCGAGTTTCGACCGGGTACCCAAGCGTCACGTGCGTTACAGCCGCGTCAATGTCTTTGCCCGCGATAAGTTCACCTGTCAGTATTGCGGCGAGCGACCCCACCGTTCCGAACTCAACCTCGACCACGTGATCCCGCGCGCGCTCGGGGGGCGTACGACCTGGGAAAACGTCGTGTGCAGCTGCGTCGAATGCAACCGGCGCAAGGGGGGTCGAACTCCCCAGCAGGCGCGATTGCGCCTCAAGCGAATCCCGGCCAAGCCCCGCTGGACGCCACTGATGAACCACATTGGTTCCAGTGTTCGATACAATGAGTGGCGACCCTTCTTGAGCATTGTCGAGCGAAGTGGTCGATCCGCTGGATGCTCCGACTAAAACCGCGCGTTGCGCGTACACGAGTGAGACCAGAGTGGGCGACAGGTTGAACAAGCTCGCATCGAAGCTCCTGAATGGGTCGGGCGGCTCCCGTCGGGCGCGATTGATTCCCGTGGGCGGGGGCAAGGGCGGCGTCGGCAAGAGCTTCATCGTTGCCAACCTGGCCGCGTCTCTGGCGCGGTTGGGCCATCGCGTGGTCGCGGTCGATGGCGACCTCGAGAGCCCGAATCTCCACACTTGCGTGGGGGTACCCAAGCCGCGAGCCAGCCTGGCGGACTTTGTCGCCCAGCGCGAAGAAGATCTCGGCAAGCTGCTCCTCGATACGCCGATCCCCAACTTGCAGTTGATCGCTGCAACCGATGGCAATCTCGCGACCCCCCAGCCCACCCAGTCTCGTCGCGTTCGCCTGATGCGCGAGTTGCGCGAACTCGATGCTGACTTCGTGTTCTTCGATCTCGGAGCCGGTACACACGCAGCGGTCATGGACTACTTCATGATTGGCGAAGAAGGGGTGATCGTGATTGCTCCCGAGCCTACATCGGTGGAGAACGCCTATGGGTTCATGCGGGCTGCGTTCTATCGCCGTTTGCGGTTGGCGATGGCTTCGCACGACATGCGCAAGATCGTCACGCTCGCGATGGATCAGCGAAACGAGCGGGGGATCCGCACTCCTCTCGAACTTCTTCGCGAGATCCAGACACTCGACCCGGTCGAGGGTGCGCGCTTCGTCGAAACGATGCGCGCGTTTCACCCGCGCCTGATCATCAACGATGTCCGAACGGCCGAAGACATCAAACTCGGGTTTTCGATCCAGAGTGTGTGTCGGAAGTTCTTTGGAATCGAGGCCGAATATCTGGGCTACGTGAATCACGACGAATCGGTACGCCGCAGTATCCGCGCAAGGCGTCCGCTCATCGATGTCTACCCGCGATCCGACGCCGCGATCTATCTCTCCAGAATCGCCCGGAAATTATTGGCGAACGGAGCGGCCGGCGAATCCCAAGAAGGTTCGACGTGAAGTCTATTTCCGAGCAGAACCACTACGAGATCCTGGAGACGCACCCGGCTGCGACGAGAGAAGAAGTCGAGCGCGCCTACCGGTTGGCGTTGGCGACTTACACCGACGATTCGTTGGCCGGCTACTCGGTCTTCGCCGAGGGTGATGCCGACGCGCTTCGAGAGCGGGTCGAAATGGCCTATCGGGTGCTCTCCGACAGCCGAATGAGAAGTGAGTACGATGCGACGTTGGAGATCGAACCGGAGGAGGAGCTGCCTCCGGCAGAGCCGAGTGCGCCGCTGGTTCCGATTGAAAACGCATTCGGTGAGAGCCCGGTGCCGCTCCATAAAGATGAGTTCGCGCACCTCGATGACGGTACCGGTGACTTCGACGGCGAGCGATTGAGGCACTTCCGCATCCGCTGTGGAATGGAAATCGAGGACATCGCAAGAATCACGAAGATCAGTCCGACCTACCTTGGGTTCATCGAAAAAGAGCGCTTCGCTGATCTCCCCGACTCCGTCTACGTGCGCGGCTTCGTCACCGCTTACGCGAATTGCGTCGGATTGGAAGGCAAAGGCGTCGCGGCGAGTTACATGAAGCGCTTCGACGAAGGTGACGGAGATCGCCGCAAGGGGCGATTTTTCGAGAGCCGCTGAGCCGCGAGCATCCGTGTCGCCGAGTAGCACCCCATGACGGTTCTACACTTCATCATCGACGAGCCCGAAGCCGGCCAGCGACTCGACAGCGCACTCGCTGCAGTCGCGGGTATCACGCGCTCGCAAGCCCGACGCTGGATTGACGCCGATCGCGTCCGCGTCAACGATTGCTCCTGTCGCGCCAGCCAGTCGGTGCGGATGGGTGACGTCCTCGACGCGACGCCTCCTGAACTCGCCAAGTCGACGCTCGAGCCAGAGGCCATTGCTCTCGAGATTCTCTACGAAGATGAAGATCTGATCGTGATCGACAAATCCGCCGGGATGGTCGTCCATCCCGCCCCTGGGCATTCGAGCGGAACACTCGTGCACGCTCTACTCCACCATTGCGACAACCTGGCCGGGATCGGTGGAGTGGAGCGGCCGGGCATCGTCCACCGCCTGGATCGGGGAACCTCGGGTGTGTTGGTCGCCGCCAAATGTGATGAAGCCCATCGCCATCTCGCGGAGCAGTTTCACGATCATACAATCGAACGCGTATACCGCGCGGTCATTCGCGGTACGCCCAGCGCGGACGAGGGGCGCGTCGATCGTGCGATCGGGCGTCATCCGAAGGACCGCAAGCGCATGTCGGTGCGCGGCTCGGCACCCCGTGAGGCGCAGACCGTGTGGCGCGTCACGCGGCGCTTTCCAAAATGTCAGAGAGCGGCGCTCGACATCTTCCCCGAAACCGGACGGACCCATCAGATCCGGGTTCATCTGGCTTCGATCGGGTTGCCCATCGTTGGCGACACCGTGTACGGGCGAGCTCGAAGTCGAGGAGTCGAATTGGAACGTCCGGCCCTTCACGCGGCCGTTCTCGGTTTCGCGCACCCCCGCAGTGGGAAATCCATGCGGTTCGAAGCGCCGCTTCCAGCCGATATGACGACGTTGCTCGCGAATCTCGAGCGGCGTGAGGACAATCAAAAGTGAACGTCGCGCAGCCGCTTCGGCATGCGTTGTTGTCGAGCATCGGAGTCGATCACGGTTTCGGCCTGCGCGGCTTTGCGGAATTCGCGGATTTGAGGCGCCCCCGCCAGGTGCACGGTGTTGCGGTCGCCACCGCCGCACAGTGTGCCGAGCAGGATCTGGCCCCCGAAGCGGACGCGGTGATTTCGGAAGAGATTGGTGTGCGCATCGCGGTGGTGACGGCCGACTGCTTGCCGATCCTGCTCGCGGGCGATCGCGGGCGCGCAGTTGCCGCCATTCACGCCGGCTGGCGTGGGCTCGCGGCCGGCGTGATCGGCGCCGGCCTAGCCGCATTGCGGGAGCGGTTGGGAAAATCGGAACGGGTCACCGCGGTGATCGGTCCCCATATCGGGAAGTGCTGCTACGAGGTGGACGAGCCGGTGTTGGGCGCCCTGGAGCTGCGTTATTCCGAAACTCTTCCGCGCGCTTTGCACCAAACGCGCCCGGGTCACGCCCAGCTCGATCTCGGCCTGCTCGCGCGGGAAGCGCTGTGCGCAGCAGGAGTCGAAAGGGAGCGGATCGGATATTTGGAGGGTGCGTGCACGGCCTGTGACGCCGAGCGGTTCTACTCTTACCGGCGGGATGGCCCCGAAACCGGCCGCCTCGTGCATTTTATTTCTGCAGGCCGCCCGATCGCAGAGGGTTGACACCTCAAAATAGTGGCCTTACGCTTTGAGTGTTCCCCCCTTCAGATCGGCCGCGGTCTCGTCTCGCTACACGCGGAAGTCGGCGATCCAAGCCGTTCTGAGGGACTCCACCTGATCCTTCCACTTCCTACCGATTGGCATCCGGCGCAATAGAGGCCGGAATGGGCGAATCGGGAGCGAAATGGCCGCTGGGTGGGTCTGGGGGCTTTCGGGGCTCCGCAATTCCAGGGCTCCACAATATTGATCAACTTATGAACGCAGGTAGCCGAATAGAAAGTTAGAACCGAACCCGTCATATCCCTCCGGAGGACCGAGTCCTTGCGTTGAGTGGACGTGGGTTCCACGGCCACGATCCGGTAAATCCCCTCGAGCCCGGCGCTGATCGATTCCTGCCTTTTGAATCATCCACCCCTTTTCAGGGCAAATTCCAAAAACAAAAACCCAAAACTTGAAATCCAACAACCGTCAACAAAAATAGAGAGAACATCCTGTGGGTAGTCACCGCTCTAGCGATTCCAATTCCAATCAAGGCCGATCGAGGCGAGGCCGCTCCCGCCGCTCACGCGGAGGAAACGGAGCCAACGGGAACGAGGCTCCGCGCGATAGTCGCCGCCAGCAGATGTCGGATTTTCCGGAAGACGAGCCCTACGAGGACGATCTCGAGGACGACGACGACCCCGACGCCGAGCGGATGAACGTGATGGAGTTGAAGCAGAGGCCGATGGAGGGCCTCGTGGAACTCGCCGAGTCGCTCACGGTCGAAAACGCGGCCGGACTGCGCAAACAGGATCTGCTCTTCGAGATTCTCAAGGCCCAGACTGAAAAGAAGGGGAAGATCTACGCAGAAGGCGTGCTCGAAACCCTGCCGGACGGATTCGGGTTCTTGCGCGCTCCGGACCAGAACTACCTCGCCGGACCGGACGACGTCTACGTCTCGCCGTCACAGATTCGGCGCTTTAGCCTGCGAACCGGCGATACGGTGCTCGGTCAGATTCGACCGCCGAAGGAGGGCGAGCGCTACTTCGCGCTGCTCAAGGTCAACTCGATCAACCTCGAGGCGCCGGAAGCCGCGCGACACAAGATTCTCTTCGACAACCTCACGCCCCTCTACCCCGAGGAGAAGTTCAACCTCGAGGCGCCGAAGGGCGGCCTCACCACTCGCATCATCGATCTGATCGCGCCGATCGGGAAGGGCCAGCGCGCCCTGATCACGTCGCCGCCGAAGGCGGGCAAGACGATGATCCTCAAGGACATCGCGAACGCGATCGCCGAGAACCATCCCGAAGTCGTCCTCATCGTGCTGCTGATCGACGAGCGGCCCGAGGAAGTCACGGACATGATGCGCAACGTCAAGGCCGAAGTGATTTCGTCGACCTTCGACGAGCCGGCCACCCGCCACGTGCAGGTTGCCGACATGGTGATCGAGAAGGCGCGGCGCATGACGGAGCACAAGCGCGATGTCGTGATTCTGCTCGACTCGATTACGCGCCTGGCGCGGGCCCACAACACCGTGGTTCCGCACTCGGGGAAGATTCTCTCCGGTGGTGTCGACTCGAATGCGCTCCACAAGCCGAAGCGCTTCTTCGGTGCGGCTCGCAACGTGGAGGAGGGTGGCAGTCTCACGATCATCGGGACCGCACTCATCGACACGGGCTCCCGCATGGACGAAGTGATCTTCGAGGAGTTCAAGGGCACGGGTAACAGTGAGATCGTGCTCGACCGGAAACTCGCGGATCGGCGCACTTACCCCGCAATCGACATCAATCGATCGGCGACCCGGCGGGAAGAGTTGCTGCTGCCTGAGGCAACGCTGAATCGGATGATCATTCTGCGCAAGGTCCTGGCGCCGCTGAGCACGGTGGACTCGATGGAGTTCCTGCTCGAGAAGGTCAAGGCGACCGAGTCCAACGATGATTTTCTCGCGTCGATGAATTCCTGATCGCCGATCTTTCCGGAGTTCAGCGAAGCGAGCTTCTCACCCCGCAATTGGCGTCCGCTGGGACGGTCTAGTAGGCGCGTGACCCTTGGGTCACGTGACGCCGCGTAAGCTTTGGCCGAAGGCCAACGCGCAGCCAGGCGCGTGACCCTTGGGTCACGTGACGCCGCGTAAGCTTTGGCCGAAGGCCAACGCGCAGCTAGTGTTGGGCCGCGACGCCGTGCGGCTTGTGGGGATGGGTGATGTCGGATCTTCTGGACAAGATTTCGGTTTTCGAATCGAAGGCGAGTCAGCTCGAAGAGAGACTCGCTGATCCCAGCATTGCCAGTGCTCCCGCCGAATATGCGTCTGTCGCCAAGGAGCTATCGCGGATTCGCCCGCTGGCGGAAGCCGGCGCGCGCTATCGCCAGATGCTCGCCGATATCGAAGACGCCAACGCAATGCTCGAAGACGACGACGCCGAGATGCGCGAACTCGCCGAAACCGAGCTGGCGGAACTCAAAGAGCAGCGCGTCGCGCTAGAGCGCGAGATTCGCGTGTTGCTGGTGCCGAAAGATCCCGACGAGGAAAAGAACGCCATCCTCGAGATTCGCGCGGGAACCGGCGGAGACGAAGCCGCACTCTTTGCCGCGGACCTCTTTCGCATGTACTCCCGTTACGCGGAGGCACGCGGATGGAAGATCGAGCCGCTCTCGATTTCTCAAACCGATGGTGGCGGGATTCGCGAAGCGATCGTCAACCTGGAGGGCAAAGAGGCCTTCGGTCGACTTCGTTACGAGTGCGGTGTGCACCGGGTACAGCGCGTTCCGTCCACCGAGTCTCAAGGTCGCATTCACACGTCTACGGTCACCGTGGCCGTGTTGCCGGAGGCGAAAGAAGTCGACATCGAGATCGACCCCAACGAAATACGGGTCGATCGATTCCGCTCGTCGGGCCCTGGCGGGCAGAGCGTAAACACGACCGACTCCGCCATCCGCATCACGCACCTGCCTACGGGTCTCGTCGTGCAATGCCAGGATGAAAAGTCCCAGCACAAGAACAAGGCGAAGGCGTTCATGGTTCTCCGCTCGAGGCTCTACGACCTGGAACTTCAGCGAGAAACTGAAGATCGGGCCGGCGAACGTCGAGCCCAGGTCGGAACGGGCGAGCGTTCCGAAAAGATTCGGACCTACAATTATCCGCAGACGCGCGTGACCGATCACCGTGCGGGCATCACCCTCCATCGTCTCGCGACGATCATGGAAGGTGATCTCGACGAATTGATCGACGGGATCCGCAGCAAATTTGCCGAAGAGGAACTCACGGGGGATGCGGCGTGACTGCACCCGACCCGAAGCCCCAGACCTGGACGATTCTCGAGTTGCTGCGCTGGACGACCCAACACTTTTCCGACCTGGGGATCGAGACCCCGCGGCTCGACGCCGAATGTCTGCTGGCGTCCGCGCTCGGCGTCGATCGAATGCGTCTCTATCTCGACTTCGACAAACCCGCGAGCCCGGGCGAGCGCGACGCCTATCGCGAGCTGGTCCGGCGGCGTGCCGACGAACGCGTGCCGGTCGCTCAGCTGATCGGTGAGAAGGAGTTCTGGTCTCTGTCGCTTCTGGTCACCGCCGATGTGCTGTCTCCGCGGCCCGACACCGAAACCCTGGTCGCGGCTGCATTGGATCGCTTGCCCGAGCGCGACACCGACGCGCAGATCCTCGATATCGGAACCGGCTCCGGAGCGGTGGCCCTCGCGATCGCGAGCGAGCGCCCGCGGGCTCGGATCACGGCCACCGATGTTTCACCGGCCGCGCTGAAGGTCGCCGAGCGAAATGCCCGAGAGTTGGGATTGGAAGAGCGGATCGAGTTCGCAGAGGGCAGTCTGTATGGCCCCGTGCTCGGGCGGCGATTCGAACTTGTGGTTTCGAATCCCCCCTATCTAGCGGAATCCGAGCGATCGGAGCTGGCTCCGGAACTCGCCCACGAACCCGACGTCGCGCTCTTCGCGGGCCCGGATGGATTGGCGATTCTTCGCGAACTGGTGGAGGGCTGTACGGATTTTCTCGCTCCGGATGGCGGATTTGCGCTGGAGTTGGCTCCCGAGCAGGCGCCAACCGTGGCACACTGGTTGAGCGAAGCCGGCTTGGGGGATGTCATCACCCACCGGGACCTCGCCCAACGTCCCCGCGTCGTATCGGCGCGCGGGCCACGACCCCCCACGAGTGAGATCGGCTAATGGATCGCATCCTGATTCGCGGTGGCACACGGCTCAGCGGAGAAATCCGGGCTTCGGGCTCAAAGAACTCGACCCTGGCTCTGATGGCTGCGGCGCTGTTGGCCGACAGCGAAGTCATTCTCCGCAATGTTCCTCGGCTGCGCGACGTCGAGACGATGTTGGAGATCTTGCGCGCTCTCGGAGCTTCCGCGGACTGGGCGGAGGGGGACGAACAGAGCTTGCGGATCGACCCGACGACGCTCAATCAGCCAGAGGCCCCCTACGATCTGGTCCGCAAGATGCGCGCGTCGTTCATGGTGCTGGGGCCTTTGCTGGCGCGCTTCGGCAGCGCTCGGGTTTCCGAGCCGGGTGGTTGCGCGATTGGCGTGCGGCCCGTCGATCAGCACCTCAAGGGATTGGCGGCGCTCGGCGCGAAGATTCAACTCAACCACGGTTATGTGGAGGCCACGGCCGCCGAACTCAGCGGCGGGCGGGTGGCTTTCGACCTGACGACGGTCAACGGGACACAGAACGTCATGATGGCGGCCACCCTCGCGCGCGGGGAGACTGTGATCGAGAACGCCGCCCGAGAACCCGAGGTGGTGGAACTCGCGGCGGTGCTCAGCGCGATGGGCGCCGAAATCGAGGGAGCCGGGGGTGATCGCGTGATCGTCCGCGGAGTCTCGTCCCTGACCGGCGTCGAGCACTCGGTCGCCGGTGATCGGATCGAGGCCGGCACCCTGCTTGCCGCGGGGCTCATTACCGGCGGCGATGTCCGCGTGACGGGTGTGAAACCCGAATTCATGGAATCGACCCTCGAAAAATTTCGCGAAACCGGAGCGGAAATCGAAACGGAAGAGGGGACCGCGCGGGTTCGGATGGCGGGCCCCGTGCAACCACTGCGGGCCGTTACGGCGCCGTTTCCGGGCTTTCCGACCGACATGCAGGCCCAGCTGATGGCCGTCTTGACGGTGGCCGAGGGCTCGAGCGTCGTCGTCGAGCAGGTCTTCGAGAATCGTTTCATGCACGTTCCCGAGTTCCAGCGGCTGGGGGCGGATATTTCGGTTTCCGGCCGTTCTGCGCATATTCGCGGCGTTCCCCGGCTGATGGGGGCGCCGGTGATGGCGACGGATCTGCGGGCTTCGGCGGGGTTAATTGTGGCTGCGCTCGCTGCAGAGGGTGACACGGTGGTGAATCGCGTCTATCACATTGACCGAGGTTACGAGCGGATCGAGGCGAAACTTCGCGCGCTCGGAGCCGAAATCAAGCGGGAGAAATAAGTATGGCGAGTCGTCCCAAAGCCAAGGGAATCCTTCCGGTCCTGCGTGCGGATAGCCCTGATTTCGAAAAGGAATTCGCACATCTGGTCGATCGCCGTCACAGCGATGTCGACGATGTCGAAAAAGTGGTCCGCAAGATCATCGATTGCGTTCGAGAGGGCGGCGACGATGACCTGCTCGCCTTGGTGCGCAAATACGACCAGTCGAAGATCGCGAGTATCAAGAAGCTCGAAGTCAGCAACGAGGAGATGGAGGAAGCGGGCGAACTGATCGACCCGGCCGATCGCGCCGCGCTCGGCAAATCCGCGATGCGGGTGAGGGAATTCCACCGCAAGCGCATCCCCTCCAGCTGGGAAGTCCGCGAGGAGGGAGGTGGCACGTTCGGACACCGCGTGCGCCCGCTCGAGCGGGTGGGCCTCTACGTGCCCGGCGGTCAGGCCGCCTACCCGTCGAGTGTGATCATGAACGCGATTCCGGCTTCGGTCGTCGAGGTGCCCGAGATCATCATGGCGACGCCCGCGCTGCCCGATGGCTCGGTGCGACCCGAAGTCTTGATCGCCGCCAAGGTCGCGGGTGTTCACCGCATCTTCAAGATGGGTGGCGCCCAGGCGATCGCCGCACTGGCCTATGGGACCGAGACCGTTCCGCGCGTCGATAAGATCGTGGGTCCTGGAAATGTGTATGTGGCGACCGCGAAGCGCCTGGTGTTCGGAGACGTCGCGATCGAAAGCGAAGCCGGGCCCTCGGAGGTATTGATCGTTGCGGATCGCAGCGCCACGCCCGCCTGGCTGGCGGCGGATTTGATTTCCCAGGCCGAGCACGACGAACTCGCGAGCGCAATCCTGATCACGACCGCGAACTCGATGGTCGCTCGCGTCCAGGAACAGATCGCGAAGCAACTCAAGACACTCGATCGCGCCAGTGTGGCCAAGCAGTCTCTTTCGAAGCGCGGCGCGATCATCGTGGCGAAGAAGATGGACGAGGCCATCGAGCTTTCGAACCGCTACGCGCCGGAGCACCTGGTGATCTCCGTCGACGACCCGGAGGGGATTTCAAAGCAGGTTACGAACGCGGGTGCGATATTCCTGGGTCACTACACGCCGGTCGCAGTCGGCGACTACATCGCCGGACCGAACCACGTGCTTCCCACCGGTGGAACCGCGCGCTTCTTCTCGCCGCTGGGTGTCGACGACTTCCTCAAGCGCACGAGCGTCACGCGCTTCGAGCCGCCCAAGCTTCGAGAACTCGGCGCGGATGTGATTCGCCTGGCCGCGATGGAGGGGTTTACGGGACACGGCACTTCCATCGATCTTCGACTACAGAAGATCAGACGTGCGCGGCGCGAACGCGAAGCGGCGCGAGATGCAGACGCGGAGGCTGAAGTATGAGCGATGCGCAACGGCGCTCGGCATCCATCGAGCGAAAGACCAAAGAAACCGAAATCAACGTCCAGTTCGTCATCGACGGATCTGGCGAATACGAAATCGATACCGGGATTGCGTTCTTCGATCACATGCTCCAAAGCTTTACCCGACACGGCGCGTTCGATCTGCGCCTTGCCGCCAAGGGTGATCTCGAAGTCGATACCCACCACACCATCGAGGATGTCGGGATTACACTCGGCCAGGCGTTTCGCGAAGCACTCGGCTCGGCGGCGGGAATCCGACGCTACGGATCGATCTCGCTTCCGATGGCGGAGTCGAAGCTCGAAATCGCACTCGATATTTCGAATCGGCCCTACCTCGTCTACCGGGTGGATCTCGCGAACGATCGCATCGGCAGTTTCGACGCGTCTCTGACGGAGGATTTTCTCTACGCGTTCTCGCAGAACGCGGGGGTCGATCTGCACGTGGAGCTCGCATACGGGAAGAATCCCCACCACGTGGTGGAAGCCATCTTCAAGGGGCTCGCGCGAGCCCTGCGAACGGCGGTGGAAATCGATCCGCGCGTGAAGGGCTTGCCGACCGTGAAGGGCGCGCTGTAATTTAGCCAGCATGAGCGCTTCCCCCCGAATCGCAGTCGTCGACTTCGGTGCAGGCAACCTGCGCAGTGTCGCGAAGGCCTTGGAACGGTCCGGCCTGAATCCGGACGTCACCGCAGATCCAGCAGCCGTGAGCCGTGCCGATGGCGTCGTGCTGCCGGGTGTGGGGGCCTTCGCGGATGCGGTGGCGAGCCTGGCCAAGAGCGGTCTGGACGATGCGGTGCGCGATCGGCTTGCCGCCCGGCGCCCCTACCTCGGGCTTTGCCTGGGACTTCAGGTGCTCTTCGATGAAGGTGACGAGCACGGCGTGACGCCCGGCCTCGGGATCTTGCCGGGCCGGATCGAGCGCTTTCCCGATCAAACGCCGGATGGGGAGCAGCTGCGGGTGCCCCACATCGGCTGGAACACCGTGAAGTTCAGCGGGGATCACCCGATGTTGTCGAAGCTGCCCGACGAAGACTGCTTCTACTTTGTACACTCCTATCGCGCGATTCCGGATCGCGCGTCTGATGTCGTCGGCAGGGCCGATTACGGTGGAGAGTTCGCCGCTGCGGTTGCCCGGGAGGGAATGTTCGCCGTGCAGTTTCACCCGGAAAAGAGTCAGTCGGCGGGTCGCCGCCTGCTCGACGCGTACGCGTCCTGGATTTCGGAATCCTGATGCGTGCCCGCGGACTCGTCGCCGTTGCCGCAGTGCTTGCACTCGCGGGTTGCTCGGTCATTCGCCCCGCGCCGGTCGTTCAGAACCAGACTCTGAGGATTCCGCGGGGATCGTTGAAGCGCGTCGCCGTACTGCCGTTCACCCACAGGGACACCATGCGCCCCAGCACCGAAGCGGGTGCAACCAGTCCGGAGATTGCCGCCGAACTGGTGGCTCGCTTCATCACCGAGTCGATGGCCAAACGCGGCATCGACGTGATCCCCGCGAGTGATCTCAAGACCGCGCTCAACGCCCAGGGGTTGAAGGCGATGGACATCAACCCGAGAACCGCCGCCGACCTGGCGGCCACGAAGTTCGGGGCGACTGCGATCATGATCGGTCAGGTCTCGCGCTATCGGGAGCGCCAGGGTGAGAAGTATGGGTCGACGGGTGCGGCGAGCGTCGCCTTCACTGCGTCGATCTACACCACAGAACCCGTACAGCGCGTCTGGACTTCAAAATTCGACGAAACCCAGCGCGCGCTTTCGGAGCACATCGTCAACGCCCGGCGCTACCCGGGCGGCGGCATGCGATGGCTCACCGCCGCCGAACTCGCGCAGTGGGGGGCGGATTCCGCGATCGCCACACTGCCCCCCGCGCACTGAGGCAGCTGGCCGTGACGAATTTCGAATTCATACCTGCGATCGACGTTCTCGGTGGGCGCTGCGTGCAACTCGCGCAGGGAAAATACGATCGCGTAACCGTCTTCGACGATGACCCGGTAGCGGTAGCGGCGCGCTTTGCCGCGCATCCGATTCGGCGCCTTCACGTTGTCGATCTCGACGGCGCGAAGGATGGTCGGCGCCAGAACGGTGACGTCATCCGGCAGATCGCCGAGCAGATGGGTTCTGTACCCGTCGAGCTCGGTGGGGGTTTGCGCACGCTGGCGGCGATTGAAGACGCACTCGGCAGCGGTGTGGAGCGCGCCATTCTCGGAACGGTCGCGCTGCGCGATCCCGATCTGGTCGTCGAAGCATGCGGCAAGTTTCCCGGTCAGATTGCGGTTGGGATCGACGCAAAGGCCGGCCGGGTTGCGGTGGAGGGCTGGCTCGATGAGAGCGAGACGACCGCGATCGAACTCGCGCGCCGTTTCGAAAACGCCGGAGTCGCCGCAATCATCTACACCGACATCACGCGCGATGGAATGCTCAGCGGGCCCAATCTCGAAGAGACCGCCGCGCTCGCGCGCGCGATCGCGATTCCCGTGATCGCTTCCGGTGGGATGAGTTCGGAAGAAGATGTGCTGCGCGCCGCATCCTGCGCGGACGGCATCATCGCAGGCGCAATCGTCGGAACGGCGGTCTACACGGGCGCGGTCGAGATCGGCCGGGTATTGGAGAAACTCTCGTGCTCCTGAAGCGGATCATTCCCTGCCTGGATGTCGACAAGGGCCGCGTCGTGAAGGGCGTGAAGTACGTCGACCACGTCGATGCGGGTGACCCGGTCGAGGTCGCGCAAATGTACGACGCCCAGGAGGCCGACGAGGTTACCTTTCTCGATATCACGGCCAGCCACGAAGGCCGCGGGATCTTGCTCGATGTCGTTACGCGAACCGCCGAGACGGTCTTCATGCCGTTGACGGTGGGAGGTGGCGTGCGTTCACTCGCCGATATCCGCGACTTGTTGAATGCCGGAGCCGACAAGGTCTCGATCATGACCGCCGCGGTCGAAAATCCGGATCTCGTAGGAGAGGCCGCCGTAAAGATCGGCAGTGCGAATCTGGTGGTCGCCATCGATGCCCGCGCCCGATCGGATGGGGGCGGCTGGGAAGTCTGCACCCACGGCGGGCGGCGCCCGACCGGAATCGACGCGGTCGAATGGGCGGCGCGGATGGCGAAGCTGGGCGCCGGAGAGATCCTGCTCACGAGCATGGACTGCGATGGCACCAAGAGCGGTTACGCGCTCGAGATGCTGCGAGCGGTCTCCGATGCTGTGAGCATCCCGGTCATCGCCTCTGGCGGTGGCGGCAGCGCAGACGACCTCGCACAGGCCCTGGACGATGGCCCCGCGGGGGGGCACTGTCAGGCCGCCCTGGCGGCTTCGATCTTCCATTTTCACGAAACCACCGTTCCGAAGGTCAAGCGCCGGCTGCTCGAGCTCGGAATCCCGGTTCGAAAGCCCTCTCCGAGCGCTGCTTGAAGGGGGGTGGGGGCTGCGCTAATTTGCCGCATGCCAGGAATAGTCGAAACTAGCTGAGTTTCCAGGGGTTTTTGCCGGTTGAAGAGCGTTGTGTCGACTCTTATTTTCGACACGGAACCCAACTGAAAACCACTAACTAAAGGGTCGCGATTCTGTCGCGGCGCCTGTGTACCGGGAGAACAGAACCACTCATGCCCGTGATCAAGGTCCGGGATAACGAGCCTTTCGAAGTCGCCATGAAGCGCTTCAAGAAGCAATGTGAAAAGGCCGGGATCCTGAGTGAATTGAAGCGACGCGAGTACTACGACAAGCCGAGTGTCCGCAAGAAGAAGAAGGCGGCGGCCGCTCGAAAACGCGCGCTCAAAAAAATGAGACGCGTATCGAACTAAGGCGAGGCGTATTTTTTGGGTCGGATCGCTGACGAGATCATCCAGGAAGTCCGCGACCGCGTCGACATCGTCGATCTCATCGGTCGCCATCTGACATTGAAGAAATCCGGCCGCAACTACGTCGGACTTTGCCCATTTCACAGCGAAAAGACTCCGTCTTTCAACGTCAACTCCGACCGGCAGAGCTTCTACTGCTTCGGCTGCCAAAAGGGCGGCAACGCCTTCACGTTCTTGACGGAAGTCGAGAACCTGACCTTTCCGGAGGCCGTGCGGACGCTCGCGCGGGAGTGCGGGATCGAAGTTCCCGAGTCGCGCGAAGGCGGCGGGCAGAGCAACACCGAAGCCCTGTACCGGGCAAATGAAATCGCCCAGGCCTGCTACCGCAAAGCGCTGCTCGTTCAGGGAAATCCGGCGCTCTCCTATCTGAAAGCGCGCGGCCTCGGTGCCGATGCAATCGAGAAGTTTCAGTTGGGCTACGCGCCCGATTCCTGGGACACCGTCACCAATGCGCTGCGCGACGAGGGCGTTTCGCCCGAAATCGGCGCGCTGGTCGGCCTGATCGCAGAGCGAAAATCCGGCGGCCACTATGACCGCTTGCGCGGTCGCGTCACCTTTCCGATCTGCGACGTGCGCGGTCGAATGATCGGCTTTGGCGGGCGCGCGATTTCGCCAGAACAGGAACCCAAATACCTCAACACCCCCGAGAGCCCGATCTTTCGCAAGCGCGCGGCGTTCTACGGCTACCCCGACGCGCTTGCACCGATCCGCAGTGCCGAGCGCGCGGTGGTCGTCGAGGGTTATTTCGACCGGATCGCATTGGACCTCGCGGGCGTGAGCTACGCGGTCGCGACCTGCGGTACCGCGCTCACACCCGATCACGTCCGGGATCTTCGCCGCCGCACAGGCGAGATCGTGCTGCTCTTCGACGGCGACGAGGCCGGACAGCGCGCTATTGAAAAGGCGCTGCAGCTATTACTTCCAGAAGGCCTACGCGTGCGGGGAGCCGCACTCCCTGCTGGCGATGATCCCGACAGCTTCTTGGCCCGAGAGGGGGCGGGGGCACTCGAGGCCCTGGTGGACTCGGCTCCGCCCGCAATCGAAACCGTGATTGCGCGCGTTGCAGCGGGCGGGCACGACACCGCCTGGAAGACCGCTGACGCCGTGGCCGAAGTCGTGCCGCTGTTGGCGTTGATCCCGGGAGTGGTGGAGCGGAACGAGTACGCGACGCAGCTCGCTCTGGCCGTCGGAACGCAACCGAGGTACGTCGAAGCGGCGCTGGATTCTCAGCGTCGCGGCGAGGATCCGCGCGACACCATTTCTGTGCGGCCGCGCAAGAGCGGCCCGGAAGATCGCATCGCCGCCCAACTCGTGCGCAGCCTGATCGAATATCCGGCGCTCGTCGAGCGCGTATCGACTGACGAACTCCTGACCCTGCTTCCGTCGGGCCCTGCAGCGGAGATCGTTCGGACGCTCGTGTCGGGGCCGCTGGGCGAGAGGGTGGATGTCGATGCCATCTGCGAGCAGCTCGGAGACGACACGCAAAGGCTCCTGAGGGAGCTCGCGGCGAACAGTGCCGAACTCGATGCTGACACGGCAACGCGTATTTTGGACGATACGATTCAATGGCTGCGAAAGAGGCTGCGCGACGAGGAAGCCCGAGCCCTCACACAGCAGCTGCGCGGCGAAGGTGAAGATTGGCGGGCCGTTCTGGAGGCAAAACAGCGCCTCCAGGGACAGCCCGTGCGACAGGAGAATCGCCGAACGAATGTCACGACGTGAAGCTCAACATGGAGTAGTAAGGCTGGAGATCATCTACGGATACAGAGACTGGTAAGGAGCCCTCCCCCCATGGCCCCGGATATTTCAGGAAGCACCGAAGAGTCGATACCGCGCAAGCGGCACCAGAAGAAAAGCTCCACGTCCGCCAAGAAGACATGTGGCGTCGAAGAGCCCCAGCAAGAATCGACAGCGCAATCGAGTGATGAAGACGCATCCGCTGCCAGCAAAGAGAGGCGCGAGTTTACGAGTGCGCTGCTCACGAGGCTTCTCACCGAAGGTAGGCGAAAGGGATTCCTGACCGTCGACGAGGTCGAGGACGCTCTTGGATCTGCGAAGTTATGTTCGCGCCGCATCGATGAGATTCGGGCGATCTTCGGCGAGGAGGGCATCTCCGTCGTTTCGGCCGATGCCGCAGAATCGCAGCGGAAGCACCCATCCAGTACAAATCGCGAAGTTCGCGATGACGCCGGGTCGACCGATCCGGTTCGCGTCTACCTGCGAGAAATGGGTCAGGTCTCCTTGCTCACGCGAGAGGGAGAAGTAGAGATTGCCAAGCGGATCGAGGCCGCGCAGCGCGATCGGGTTCTCGCAGTCATCCGATCACCGATGAGCGTGCGCGCGATCATGGACCTCGCCGAACAGCTCAAGGCGCACCAGGTCGAACTGAAGAGGGCGCTCGACGGTCTCGACGCCGCCGATCCCGCCGCCACTCCCGAGGAGCGTCGGAGGCACTTCTTCCTGAAGGTCAACCGGATCCGCCGACTCGAGGGCGATGTCACGAAGCACCTCGCGTCGATCAACAACTCTCGCACCGGAGAATGTACCCGCGATCGATTGAGGGCAGAAAACGAAAAACTCTACGAACGGATGGTCGATCACCTCTTCGAGACGGGCTTTTCAAAAATGACCACTGAAGAACTCATCTCAAGCTTCAAGGAAGTTGGCCCGTTGATCTGGCGCGCGGAGTCGGAAGCGCACAAGGTCACCAGGTCTTTCAAGTTATCACCTGCTGAATTTACCGAATTGGCAGCCTTGTCCACGCGCCGGAGTGCACGTGCCAAGAATGCCCTCGAGCAACTCGGTGGGGACGCAGATCAGATTGCCGCTGCGGTGGCCGAGCTCGGCGAGATCGAGAAGGCGATCCAGAAGATCGAGACGGAAACGCGGATGTCGCGCAGTGAGATTCGCACTGCGCTCGATAGGCTCGCAGCTGCGACGGCACGCGTCCGCGAAGCCAAGAGCGAACTCGTCGAAGCCAATCTTCGCCTGGTCGTGTCGATTGCAAAGAAGTATTCGAACCGCGGGCTGCAGTTCCTGGATCTGATCCAGGAGGGCAACATTGGCTTGATGAAGGCGGTGGACAAATTCGAATACCAGCGCGGCTACAAATTTTCGACCTACGCGACCTGGTGGATTCGCCAGGCGATCACCCGGGCGATCGCCGATCAGGCCCGCACGATTCGCATCCCGGTCCATATGATCGAAACGATCAACAAGCTGGTTCGGGCGACCCGCTATCTCGTCCAGGCACTCGGCCGTGAGCCCACACCGGAGGAACTCGCCGAGCGAATGGAGCTACCGCTCGAAAAGATTCGAATGGTCATGAAGATTGCAAAGGAGCCCGTGAGCCTCGAGGCGCCCGTCGGTGATGCGGAAGCCAGCCAGATGAGTGACTTCATCGAGGACGGAAATGCCATCAGCCCGCAGGACGCGATTCTATACGCCAACCTCGCAGAGGGAACGCGCCGAGTACTGGCCACTCTCGGGCCGCGCGAAGAGCAGGTCCTCAAGATGCGCTTCGGGATCGGCGAGCGCAGCAATCACACGCTCGAAGAGGTCGGACAGGATTTCGAAGTCACCCGGGAGCGGATCCGACAGATCGAGGCGAAGGCGTTGCGGAAGCTCCGCCACCCGAGTCGGAGCCGGATGCTGCGGGGTTTCATCGAAGACGAAGAATAGAATCGACCCGCCGCTGCTCCACGTCTGCGGCGCCCACACCCGCTAGCATCTGACGCGATGCCGGTTCTCCACATCCCCAGGCAGCTGCGCGCCTATTGCGACGGTCAAGACTTCATCGAGCTCGAAGGTGATCTCATTTCAGTGTTGCTCGCCGGCCTCGCGGTGCAGTTTCCCGAGCTGGGCTCGCGGGTACTCGACGCTTCCGGGGCGTTGGCGCCCCATCTCGTGGTGATCCAGAACGGCGTGGTGTTGCGCACCAGCGATGTCGCGGAGGCCCAGGTTTCGGCTGACGACGAGCTCCGGATCTTTACGGCAGCTTCGGGAGGTTAGCTTCGAGTAGCGCGTCGAATTTTGCGAGCACCTTCTCTCGAAGCTCTGCGAAGAACTCCGGAGAATTGAAGTACGGCAGATCGATGGCGTCTGACTTTTCCAGCACGTCGGCGGGTAGCTGGTAGTCGTCATTGGTGAAGCCCTGCAGCCTCTCGAGCCGATAACCGCGCAAGAATGCCCGGAGCACCGCGTCCCGAAGGTCGTCGCCGGAGACGTTGACACCCGTCGCTTTGGTGACCGCTTCTGAAACGTCGTCGTTGGAGAGCCCGCTGAATTTGCAGATCCCGACGAGATCGTCTCGCATGATGCTCAAGCCGCGCTCGGGGCTGGTGATGGTGTCTACCCAGTAGTCGATACCGATCTCACGTTCGTTCAACAGCACCAGGTAGGTTCGCATCGACATATGCCCACCCGCCAACGCCCACGGATAGCCCGGGTTGGTCTGGGGGAGGTAGGCGGGGAACTCCATTCCCTTGCTGTGCATCGCATAATCGGGCTCGCCGACCTCTTCGGACAGTCGTAGCGCCCCCTGGCCCAACTGCGGGAGCTTGCCTTCGCTGATGGATTCGATTGCTTGGCGCGCCGCTGCGGCATCGCCGTACGCGAGTCCGCCGGCGATGCTGGCACCTGAATCGGCGTGGCGGCGGTTGTACTCCATCGCATAGGAAATCGTGACTCCGCACGAGATCGCGTCGAGCCCGAGCTGATCGGTGAGTTCCACGAGTTCGCAGATCGCGTCGACGTCGAAGACCCCGATGTTCGACGAGAGCAGGACCAACGGCTCGTAGTCGAGTTTGGCGCGGAAGGTGCCGCTCTTTGCTTCGTAGAGATTCTTGTGGCAGCGAATGCCGCAGCGAAAGCAGGCCTCTGCTTTGATCGTGAATTCTTCGAGCTGCTCCACGTTTTTGCGGTGGAGGGGCACCGAGATATCGGTACCCGTCGGCATGAAGTTGTATTCCGGCACCGAGTGGGAGGGGCTCAGAGCTTCGGCGTTCGCCCAGGTTCCGCCCATCCCGCCGGTCTTCGCCTCGCGGAAGCGCCGGCTGCCATCACCCGTACCCACGACGCTGTTGATTCGCTTCAGCGTCGCGGCCGGCGGCTGGAGTTTCTGGTCTGGTGTGTCGGCGACGATCGCCAGCAGATTCTTCGAGCCCATCACGCCGCCCATGCCGCCGCGTCCGCAGTAGCGTGCCTTCGCGTCGCCACTTTTCAGCTGGTTCTCCGACGACAAGGCGATGGCGGCGTACAAAACGGTCTCGTAGTTTTCCCCGGCCGGCCCGACCACGGCGAAGTGCGCGTCGGGGTACTCACCATAGAGGGCCTGGATCTTCGCGTTGGTGGTCTGTCCGACGAGGGCTGCTGCATCCTTGAAGGAGAACTCGGCCTCACCGCCCGCCTGTGATTGCGTGATGTGCAGCGTGGTGGGTCCCGCGCAACGCCCGGTGAAGATCACCTCATCGACGCCCAGAAATCGAAGCTTGGTGCCGAACTTTCCGCTACCGGCGCTCCACATCGCGGAGGGGAGGCCGCTGCTCGAGCGTTTGAGGGGCGAGTAGGCGTGAAAGAAGGTGCGAAGCCCGGTCATCATCGAGGTGCCGGAGAGGGCGCCGAGGTTCATGACGAGTGCGGCACTCGGGCGGTAGGGGTCGTCGGTCCGCAGGCCTTCGAGGAGCTTGAAGCCCCGGCCGATGCCGCCGAGAAGATCTTCGACATCTTCGCAGGCGACCGTCTCGCTGCGTACGCTGCGCGCTTCGAGATCGATCCAGTACCGGTTGAAGGACAGCTCAGAGAGCTTGCGCTCGGCCATGTCGCCTCCAGATTGGAACCGTCTAGGGCCGAGAGGCTAGCAGGCTCGCCCCCGATCCGGCCGCTCGAAACGCTCGGGGATTGGTGATAGCGCGGTGCGCAACGCCCGCCGCGGGTGCTCGAAAAAACCGGCTGCGAGAGCAGCGGATCGCCATGCAAGGTCGCCGGTGAAGTTGTAGATTCAGGGCCGTGAAGACACCTACCGAACCTACGCACGTGATTGGAATTTGTGGCGGGGCCGTCGCTGGCTCGGAAGCGGCGAAGCTGTTTGCCGAGTGCGGAGCCCTCGCCATCGTTTTCGAACAGAACGCTCGCCCCTACGGCAAGATCGAAGACGGCCTGCCTCGCTGGCACGTCAAGCTGCGCGAGAAAGAGTACGCGCGCATCGACAGCAACCTGAGCACCGCCGGTGTGTTTTTTGTCCCGCTGACGTGCCTGGGCAAGGACCTTGCGTTCTCCGAGCTGACGGACGAGATGGGGCTGAGCGCCGTGATCCTGGCCACCGGCGCGTGGCGCGATCGGCCGCTGCCGGTCGAGGGCATCGATCGCTTCGTCGGCCGCGGGCTGATCTACCAGAATCCGCTCGTCTACTGGTTCAACCACTATTCCGACCCCGGCTTCGCAGGGCCCGAAGTCGACGTACCCGACGGTGCCATCGTGGTGGGCGGGGGCCTGGCCTCCATCGACGTGGTGAAGTTGCTCAACATCGAAGTCTTTCGCCGGGCGCTGCGCGAGCGCGGCATCGAGGTGGATGCGGTGGCGATGGAGCAAGCGGGTATTGCGCAGACGCTCGCCAAACACGAGCTGAGCGTCGAGGAGCTCGGGGTCGAAGGTTGCACGCTCTATTACCGCAGGCGGATGTGTGATATGCCGCTGGCGTCCATCAAGGACCCGACACCGGCCCAACTCGAAAAGCTCGAAACCACGCGCACGCGCATCATGGAAAAGGTAATGCGCAAGTACCTCGTCAAGATGGAGGAGTGCTGCGTTCCGATCGCGCCGATCGAGGACGGCGACAAGCTCGCGGGTCTGGTCTTTCGGAGGACCGCCATCAAAGACGGCCGGCTGCGCGAGGTGGAAGGATCCGACTTCGAGGTGCGGGCACCGCTGGTGGTGAGTTCCATCGGCAGCCTGCCCCAGTTGATCGAAGGGGTCCCGGCCGAAGGTGACCTGTACCGGTTCGACTCGGAGGAGCGCGGTGCGCTGCGTGGTATGGACGGCGTCTTCGGGCTCGGCAACGTGCTCACCGGCAAGGGCAACATTCGCGACAGTCGCGTCAACGCCAGTGTCGTGGCGGAGCGCGTCATCGAAAACTTGATCGGCGTCTCCGATACGCCCGAAATCCTGGATGACATGTCCGACGCCCTCCACGAAGAGTTCCGTGCCCGAGCCCAGCCGGTCGTCGATCGCGTCCTGTCGGGCGACAAACTCCCGCCGGAAAAGATCGAGCCCATCCTCGAGCGCATCCGCCAGCGCTGGGACGAGATCGATTACGCCGGCGACTACCGCGCCTGGATCGAAGCGCGGTAAGCGGCAGCGACGGCCGCTGCGTGGACGCCTTCGAGATGTGCGCATGTCGAGCAGATCGCCCACAAGCTGAGGCGGATTGTCCTATCTTTATCGCCAGATTTTCTTATGTTTCCGGGTTGCTGCTTCGAAGTATCGAAGGAATCAGTACTTTTTTTGATCGGAGCTTTGGTTCCGAACTTGCATGACATGACGCTACTCGTTTTTCGCTGCCTTCCGTAAACCGATACGCGGGGATCCAGCATGACCGTAGCCGTACGAGATTCCAAGCTGGAGGTGCCCTTCCCAGGTCAACTCACCGCCACCGATGGTACGGGGGCAGTGGTCTGGGTCGAGACGCATATCAGCCAGGGCGCATGCGCCTACCCGATTACACCCGTCGACCAACATGGGCACGCAGTTCGCGTACGCCGCGGCCAACGGCGCGCGCAATCTGTGGGGCGACCCACTGATCTTTCTGGAATCTGAATCGGAGCACTCCTCCGCGTCCGCGGCGGAAGGCTTCGTACTCGCCGGAGGGCGCGTCAGCAACTTCACCTCCGGCCAGGGCCTCGTGCTGATGAAGGAGGTGCTCTACGTCATCAGCGGCAAGCGCCAGCCCGCCGTCTTCAACATCGGAGCGCGCGCGCTCACCAGTCAGGCCCTCAACGTGCACGCCGGCCACGACGACATCATGGGGGTGGCCGATACCGGCTGGGGGATGTTGTTTGCGCGCAACGCGCAGGAGTCGGGCGATCTGTGTCTGATCGCCCGCCGCTGCGCGGAAGCGACCGAAATTCCCTTCTTCAACGTGCAGGACGGTTTTCTCACCACCCACACCCTGGAGACCTGCCGGCTGCCCGAGCCGGAGTTGATGAAGCAGTATGTCGGCCCTCCCGGCGCGCGGGTGCAGACCGTCTTCGATCCCGCTCGCGGCATCATGTCCGGCGTCGTGCAGAACCAGGACGCCTACATGCGGGGCAAGATCGCCCAGCGTTACTACTACGATCGCCTGGTCGAGGCGCTGGAAGTGTCGATGCAGGAATATCATGCGCTGACCGGGCGACGCTACAGCCTGGTGGATGGCTACCGCATGGAAGACGCGGAGTACGCCATCGTGGCGATGGGCAGCACGGCGGAGACCGCGGAGGTGGTGGTGGACCACCTGCGGGAGACCCGCGGCTGGCGCGTGGGAGTGGTGCACCCGACGGCGTTTCGCCCGTTTCCGGGCCCGCAGCTGGTAGACAAGCTCAAAAACGTCCAGAGCATGGCGATCATCGAGCGGCTGGACCTGCCTCCGGCGGCGAACAATCCGCTCACCAACGAGACCAAGGCGGCGTTTGCCGACGCGCTCAGCGGACGCGCCGGTTACCCCACGATCCATCGCATGCCCGGCATCGCTTCCGGCTCTGCGGGTCTGGGCAGCCGAGATGTGCGTCCGTCCGATTTGATCGCGGTGTTCGAGCAGCTGCACGCGGGCCAGTACGAATACTTCTCGCTCAATATCGATCACCCCAGCGCGCTCGCCGTGGAGCCCGAACCGGATGTGCGCGTACCCGGCTCGTTCAGTATGCGCGGGCACTCGATCGGCGGATTCGGCTCGGTCACCACCAACAAGGCGATCGCCACGGTTGCGCAGGAACTGTTCGGTGTATATGTGCAGGCCTATCCGAAGTACGGCTCAGAGAAGAAGGGGCTTCCCACCACCTACTATCTCACGCTGGCATCCGAGCCCATTCGCATTCACAGCGAAATGGAGCAGGCGGAATTCCTTCCGATCAACGACATCAACGCCTTGCAGATGGAGGCGGTGTTCAGCGGACTCAGCGACGGTGGGACGGTGTTCGTGCAGTGGCCGGGAACCGATCCGGCCAAGCTCTGGCAGCGCGTTCCGCCGATGATCCAGCGGCGCCTGCAGGCCGTGGGCGCGAAGATGTTCTACCTCGACGCCGCCCGCATCGCCCGCGAAGAAGGCAGCCGCGTAGATCTGGAAACGCGCATGCAGGGCATCGTTCTGTTGGGCGTGTTCCTGCGCTGCGCACCCTTCCGAGAACAGCTCGGAGACGATGAAGCGCTGTTCGCTCGTGTGGAAGTGGCCCTGCGACACTACTTCCCGCGCGTTTCGGATAAGGTCATTGCCGAGAATCTGCGCTGCGTCGAACGGGGCTTCCAAGAAGTGCACGAGCTTCCGCAAGAACTGATCGCCTCGGCCGAGGAAGCCTTCCAGAGGAAACACGCCGACCTCACCGTGAGCGATTTGATGCACCACGGAGTGATCGCCTGCCGACCGCACGACCCGTTGGACAGCGTCGTCGAGACGATGCGCAAAGCCCGTGTCTCCGCGATCGTAGTGCTCGACGATCGCAAGCACATGGAGGGCATCCTCTCCACCACCGATCTGGCGCGCGCCTTTGCGTCCGCGCCCGAGCGCAGCCAGTTGCCCGAGGTATTCCCCTACCATCTGATGACCCGCGAGGTGCTGGTGACCTGGCCCGATGAACCGCTGATCGCTGCAGTCGATCGGATGCTCAGCCATTCGGTGCACCGACTGGTGGTGGCGAAGAGCGAGAGCGAGCGCACCCTGCCGATAGGCGTTTTGTCACTCAGCGACCTGACCCGCGCGGGTATGAACGACATCGGGGTGGAGGCAAAATGAGCAAGGACGACCACGAAGATCCTGCCGCGACGGAGGAGATTCCCGATCGGCCCGTGAGCCGGGTGGAATGGCCGCTCGTCAAGGAACCCGGAGCGGCGCTGGAATCTCACGGCGCACATTTCTCGTTTCTCGATTTCGAAATCGATCTGGATCGCTTCGTCGGAGAATTCAACGAGCAGGTGATCGGCGCGTATGGCCAGGGCGAAGGCGCCGTGTTGCCGGCCGACACGGGCATCGCGCGCTCCCTGATTCCGCCCGGCACGGGCGTATTCCGTGACTTCTCCCACGTGGCACCGGCGCTGCCGAAATTCATCGCGGACAAGTGCGTGGCCTGCATGGAGTGCGTGACGGTCTGCCCCGATACGGCAATCCTCGGCCGCATCGCGGAGCCCGACGTGCTCGCGAGTGCGTCCGAGGAAATCGTCACCGACGAAGAACGCGCGGACTTCGACGCCCAATGGGTGCGCACCACCAAGTTCTACGACGTGGTGGAGAAGAAGGGCGAGCAAGGCGGGATGTTTGGCATCCACGTCGACCCCACCAAGTGCAAGGGCTGCGGCGAGTGCGTCGTGGCGTGTGGGAGCCACGAAGCACTCGAGATGATCGAGAAGAGCGACGATCTGATCGAGAACTTCCGCAACCGGCACCGCTTGATTCAGGATCTACCGGTGACTCCGCCGCGGTTTCTGGCCCGGAAGCTTCCCGTCGACTTGATGCTCTACGAAGAACGCAATCTGCTCTACGTGGGTGGCGCCGGTTCGTGCGCGGGTTGCGGCGAGGCGACGGCGATTCGCATGATGCTCGCGGCTACGGGTGACGTGTACACGCGCGAGGAGATCGGCATCATCGCCGCCACGGGTTGCAACACCGTTTACGGAGCCACCTACCCCTACAACCCCTACCTGGTGACGTGGAGCAATTCGCTGTTCGAGAATGCGCCGGCCGTGGCGATGGGTGTGCGCGTGCGCTGGGACCAGCAGGGCTGGCAGGGCAAGCGGCTGTGGGTGCTAGGCGGCGACGGCGCCATGTACGACATCGGCTTCCAGTCCCTGAGTCGCATGCTCTGCTCGGGCATGGACATCAAGGTGTTGGTCCTCGACACGCAGGTCTACTCGAACACCGGCGGCCAGGCCAGCACGGCATCCTTCACCTCCCAGGAAGCCAAGATGTCACCGTATGGACGGGTGCAGCCCGGCAAGCTGGAGAAACGCAAGGAACTCTCGAACATCGCCTTCATGCACCCCGAGGTGTATGTGGCCCAGACGTCCACGGCGTACGTGAATCACTTCCTACGAGCCATTCGCGAGGCCAACGAGTTTCCGGGTCCCGGCGTTGGTAAACGTCTTCACCACTTGTCAGCCGGAGCACGGGGTCGGCGACGACATGGCGATCGAGCAGAGCCGGCGCGCGGAGCAAAGCCGAGCCTTTCCACTCTTCATACACGACCCGCGCAAGGGCGAACGCATGCGCGAGCGGCTATCGCTGCGCGGCAACCCGTCCGTGAGCGAGGACTGGCCGAAGGATGCCAAGACCGGCGAGCCGTATACCTTCGTCGACTTTGCGCGCACGGAGGGTCGCTTCCGCCGGCAGTTCAATGCCGATGACGAACCCTCCGAGCTGTTGCTCAGCGCGCAAGCCGATCGCCTGCGCAACTGGCGCCTGCTGCAAGAGCTGGCCGGCCTGCAACAATAGAGGCAGCGCGAATCATCGAGCGGGCGCCGCTCACGGCGAACTCAGAGGAAGTAGCTCAAGCTTGCGTTGACGATGGCAAAAAAGTGGCGAGCGGCTTCGCTGGTCGCTTCGACGAAGGGATTGGGGAACGCGCCCATGCCGACGACGAATGTGATGCAGATGATGATGGCGAGTTTGAGGCTGCCCGAAATGGCGATGTGCCGCTGTTCGCGCGGGGGGTTGATGTACATCGCTCTGGCGACCTGCAGGTAGTAGTAGAGCGCCACGACGGCGAGTACGGCACCGACGACGACCAGCCAGCCGAGCCCCGCGTGCCACGCGGCGATGAAGACGTAGAGTTTGCCCCAGAAGCCGACCACGAACGGAATGCCCGCAAGCGACAGCAAGAAGAGCAACATCGAGAGCGCCAGGCCCGGAGCGCGCTGTGAGAGCCCGTCGAAGCTGTCGATGCTGTCGTCGCCTCCGGCAGCGGCAACGGCCTGCACGACCAGGAAGGCCCCCATGTTGGTGGCCGTGTAGCCAGCGGCATAGAAGAGCAACATGCCGAGGCCTTCGACGCTGTTGCTCGCGAACGCCATCAGCATGTAACCGATCTGGGCAACACCCGAGAACGCGAGCAGGCGTTTGACGTTCGTTTGAGGCAGCGCGAGCAGGTTGCCGGCCAGGATCGTCACGAGGGATAGCGCGGCGATCAGCGGCACCCAGTCGTCGCTCCAGGCGCCAAGTCCCTGGAGAAAGAGCAGCGAGAACACCGCGAACCCCGCCAGCTTGGGTGCCACCGAGAGCAGACTCACGAAGGGCGTGCCGGAGCCCTGATAGGTATCCGGAACCCACATGTGGAAAGGCACGACGCCGATCTTGAAACCGAGTCCGGAGATCACCAGCAACATGCCCAGCGTCGACAACGGGGTGGAGCCGGCTGCACCGAGCTCGGCGATGTTCGTGGTTTGCGCCATCCCGAACAGCAGCGAAATGCCGAGCAGGGTAATTGCGGTACTCGTGACGCCCACCAGATAGAACTTGAGTGCGCCCTCGGGAGTTCGCTGTTGGCCGCGATCGCTGTCGTTCTTGTCGAACGCGGCAAGGACGGCGAGGGGCAAGCTCATCAACTCGAAGCAGACGAGCAGCAAGATCAGATCCTGGGTACCCGCCAGCAGCGTCATGCCGAGTAGAGAAAAGAGCAACAGCAGGTAGTACTCGCCCTGCCGACGGGGGTAGCACCGCTCGACATGAGCCGATGAGCCGAGCGTGGCGATGATGCCCGCGATCAGGAAGATGCGTTTGAAGAGCAGAGGCCAGGCGCCACCCACATAGGCGCCGCCGATCGCGCTGCCGCTGGTGTCGAGTGTGAACGAGGCCCCGAGCACGGCGGCGAGGATGGCCGCGGTGAGCTTGGCGTTTCCGCGGCCGAGGCGCGGGAAGATCATGTCGACCGCCAGCAGCAGCAAGATGCCGCCGGCGAGCAGCAGGTCGAGACTCAGCGGTGAGAGTTGATCCCAGCTCATCTCGACTCCATCAACTGGGTGAGCACTGCGAGATAGTCCGGAGTCACGCGGTTGATGAAATCGAGAATCAGCGAAGGCATGAATCCAAAGAGCACGATGCAACCGCCCAGAATGATGAGCGCGCCCCATTCCACGCCCTTCGCGTCGCTCAGGTCGTGGAATTCTTCAGCCGGCCCTCACCCCAGAAGATCCGGCGAGATGCGCGCAACACGTAGACGGCGGTGATGAATGCGCCGAGGATGCCCGGGATCGCCCACCAGGGGTGGAGGCTCTTCCAGGCACCGATGAAGACCAGGATCTCAGCCACGAATCCCGCGGTGCCGGGCAGGCCGAGCGAGGAAAGGCAGGCGAGCGTGAAGAATGTCGCGACTCGCGGGCATGCGCAGCCCGAAACCCCCATCGACGGCATGTGGCGGGTGTGGGAGCGGCCGTAGACGAGGCCGACGAGCGCAAAGAAGAGGCCCGTCATCAAACCGTGCGCGAACATCTGATAGACGGCTCCGTTCCAGCCTTCGACCGTCAGGGTCGCCGCGCCGAGCATCACGACGCCCATATGGCTCACCGACGAGTAGGCGACGACGTACTTCAGATCCCGCTGACTCATGGCCGCCAGCGCGCCGTAGACGATGTTGACCACCGCGACACAGCCGACGAGCGGCGCCCACGCGACGGCACCCTCGGGCAGCATGATGAATCCGACGCGCATGATCCCCGAAGGCGCCGAGTTTCATCAGCACGCCCGCGTGCAGCATCGATACCGCGGTGGGCGCAGAGGCGTGCCCATCCGGGGACCAGGTGTGGAACGGGAAGACGCCCGCGAGCGCTCCCAAAGCCGAGCCAGAGCAGCGGGAAACACCACATCTGCAGCGAGCGGTCGTAATCGAATGAACCGAGCACCCGCATGTCGAAGCTGCCCGCACCGGTCGCCAGGTACATCGCGAGCATCACCGCGATGATGAACGCCGAACCCACCAGCAGCATCAAGGTGAGCTTCATCGCCGCGTACTCGCGGCCGCCGATGTCGAAGAGTCTCCAGACGTACTTGAAGGGGCCGGCCTCGGTCACCGCGTGGCTGCTGCCCCAGATGCCGATCAACAGGTACATGGGCAGGACGGCAATTTCGTAGAAGAGAAAGAAGACGAAAAGATCCTGCGAGACGAAGACGCCGAAGACGCCGGTTACCAGGACCAGAAGCGTGATGAAGAAATTCTTCGAGCGATCGTCGAGCGTCCAGCTCGCGAGCACGCCGGCCACGATGACCAGGCCGGTCAAGAGCAGCAGCGACACCCCCCAACCGTCGACCGCGAACCGGAACGCGATCCCGAAGCTGGGTACCAGCGCATGGGTTTCGGCCATCTGGAAGCCGCCTGCGGCGAGGTCGTAGCGCAGTGCGACCAGACAGCTGCCGAGCAGCGAATAGCCGGCACCGAGGAGCGCAACCACGCGTACTCCAAGGCGGTTGCGGTCCGGAATGAACAGCAGGATGACTGCCGCAATGAAGGGCATCGCAACGATGCTGCTCAGCGACAAGCCGCTCACCTCGAGAGCCCCCAGAAGACGATGACGACGGTGCCCGCGACGACGGCGTACACGTAGTCACGCACATTGCCGGTCTGGGTCTTGCGCAACCGGCGTCCCGACATGATGGTCGACCAGCCGATCCAGTTCATCACGCCGTCGACCACATAGCGATCGAAGAATCCCACGGCATCGGCGAAGACGAGTGCACCACGCCGATACGCGAACTCGAAGAAGCGATCGACCAGGCCCGAGCGGGCGAGCCTTCCGATCGGTGCGAGAAAGCTGAAGACTTGCGGGCTCAGCTGACGCGAACCGTAGATCAACCACGAGAGCAACAAGCCGGCCAGCGCACAAGCGGTGCCCAGCATTCCCGACATGCCTACGTGGAAGTGATACGACCCGCCCGCAAGTGACGCGAAGTCGGAGCCGAAGTAGCCGATCCCGATCGAACCGGCGGCCAGCAGCAAGAGCGGCCCCGTCATGCTGAAGCCGCTCTCGTGGGCGTGCTCGGACGTCTCCGAGGCGGTGCCGAAGATCGCGAGGAAGACCACGCGCCCCATATAGAATGCGGTCAGGAAGGCCGCGGCGATCAACATCGCCCACGGCACGAACAGGCCCGCTTCGTGGACGGCTTCGAGGATGAGGTCTTTGCTGAAGAATCCCGCCAGCCCCGGGATTCCCGCGAGCGCGAGCGCACCGACGATGAAGACCGTCGAGGTGATCTTCATGCGGCGCCCCAAACCGCCCATCGCGGACAGCTCGTTGCTGTGGACGGCGTGGATCATGCTGCCCGCGGCGAGAAAGAGCAGCGCCTTGAAGAAGGCGTGGGTGGTCAGGTGAAAGTAACCCGCCATCGATGCGCCGGCGCCGAGCGCGCAGACCATGTAGCCGAGCTGCGAGCAGGTCGAATACGCGAGCACACGCTTGATGTCGGTTTGCACGGTCGCGAGGACCGCAGCGAAGAGCGCCGTGAAACCGCCGAGCCAGGCCATCACCATCTGCGTGGTCGGGGCTTGCTCGAAGAGCGGGTCGGCCCGTACCACGAGATAAACGCCCGCGGCCACCATGGTGGCCGCGTGCAGCAATGCCGAAACCGGTGTCGGGCCCTCCATCGCGTTGGGGAGCCAGATGTGGAGAGGGAACTGGGCCGATTTACCGATGACGGCGAAAAACAGCAGCAGCGTGATGACCGTCGCCCAGCCTTCTGACAGGGTCGCGGGTCCATTCGAACCCACCGGTCACTGCGAACAGGCAGATCAGGCCGAGCAGCAGGCCGATGTCGGCGAACTTGGTGACCCAGATCGCCTTGACCGAGGCCTTGGCGGCGCTGGGCTTTTGAAAATAGAAACCGATCAGCAGGTAGCTCGTCAGGCCGACCAGTTCCCAGCCCGCGAAGAGCTGAAGCAGATTCGGAGCGACGACCAACAGCATCATGGTGAAGATGAAGAAGGAGTGGTAGCCGAAGTAGCGCCCCCGGGCGGCGGGCGGCTCGTCGGCCATGTAGCCGAGAGAGAAGATCTGAACGCAGGCCGCGACGAGCGTCACGACCACGGACATCGAAACCGAAGTGCCATCGAGATGGATGCCGACCTGAGCGAGTGTATCCGCGCCGTTCGGCAGCCAACGCACGACTTCGTGAATGACCCGATCGGGCTGGGCGAGTTGTTCCACCAACAGCGCGAGCGACGCGCCCAGCGAGATCAGCGCCGCCGCGACCGAAAGCAAGGCGGCGGGCATGCCCGCATGCCGCAGCGGTGCCACCACGGCGATGATGAACGCCGCAGCGAGCGGAACGAAGAGTGCGATCAACGCGTAGTCGATGGGTGTCATCACGATAACGTCAGTGCCTGAGTTCGTTCGCGGAATCGATTGCGATTTCGCGACGCCAGCGGAAGAGCAGAATGACGATCGCCAGCCCCACGACGACTTCCGCCACGGTGAGGGCGATCGTGAATACCGCGAAGACCTGCCCGGTCACTCCGTCCCCAAATCGGGAGAACGCAACCAGGTTGATCGTCACGGCATTGATCATCAGTTCGACGGAGAGCAGCAATGCGATCGCGTTGCGCCGCGTGATGACTCCATAGATCCCCATGCAGAATAGAGCGCTCGTCAGCAACAAGAGTGCTTGCACGGTCACGGGCGGCCACTCTTTCGATACACGGTCTCGGGTTCGTCACCGAAGTCGTGCTGTCTGCCGAGCACGATCGCGCCGATCATCGCCGCGAGCAGCAAGATGGACAGCACCTCGAAGGCGATGAGGTGATCGGTCAAGAACGCGCGGCCGATCTCGAGCGCGGAAACCGGCGCAGACGACGGCCAGGCGGGAAGATCCGTGCGGAAGATCGCGCACGCCATTGCGCCAAACAGAGCCAGCGCACCCAGTGCGCCGGGCAGCCGCCGCGAGCTATCGATTTCGACGCCAATCTCGTGGTGGCGGCGGGTCAGCATCACGCCGAAGAGCATCAGTGTGATCACGCCGCCCGTGTAGAGCAGCAGCTGGATGCCGGCCAGAAACGGAGCACCCAGCATCAGGAACATGACCGCGGTGAGCACCAACACGACCGCGAGCCAGAGCACGGCGTGCACCAGATCGCGAGACGCGACAACCCTCACCGCGCCCAGCAAGATCAAGGCGGCGAGCGCGAAAAAAATCAACGACTCGGTCATGACGAGCCTTCCGGGACTGGATCGGCGCTCTGGGGCGGAGCTACTGCCTTCGGCTCGGGGGCGGGCAAGCCGCGCTTTGGGTTTTGCATCGCCATCAGCCGCGAGCCCGTGCCCCAGCTATGCGCGAGCTTTTCATTTTCGTAGAGGCGCTCCATCGAGAGGAAGAGGCCTTCGCGGCTGAGCGATGGCTTGGCGAGTTCGCGCAACATGATCAGTGCATCCGTGGGGCAGACCTGAACGCAGAGTTCACAGAAGATGCAGGCGTTCAGGTCGAGCGTGAGGTTCTCGAGGTAGTTGCGCTTCTTGCCGGTCACGGGAGATTCGCGTTTGCCCGCGGGCTTCACGGTGATGATGCGAGACGGGCAGATGCGCTCGCACGCCAGACACGCGATGCAGGCCTCGTCACCGCCCTCGTCGTGGACCAACGCAAAACTGGTCCGGTAGCGTTCGGGGCGCACGCGGTCTTCCGCCGGGTACTGGACCGTGGTCGGTGGGCGAAAAGCGTTTCGCATGGTCACGGCCATCGCGCGCGCGGCGTCGATCAAGTAACCCATCAAGCACCCACCCCGCAGTAATGGACGAAGAGCGCAGCGGCCATCACCAGCAGCAGGCTGAGCGGAAGCAGGTATTTCCAGCACAGCGCCATCAGCTGGTCGGAGCGAAAGCGCACCAGCGACCAGCGGATCCAGAAGATCGTGAAGAACAGCGCGAGCGTCTTGAGCACCATCCAGTGCAGGCCCTGGAGCAAAGGGGCCGTCCCAGCCGCCGAAGAAGATGGCGGCGGCCACCGCGGATGCGATCAGCGTGTGCAGGTATTCGGCCATCTGCAGCAGCCCAAAACGCATGCCCGCGTATTCGGTGGTCACGCCTGCGACCAGCTCACTCTCGGCTTCGGGGATATCGAAGGGAATGCGGTTGGCCTCGGCGAGCGAGCAGATGAAGAAGATCACAAAGGCGATCAGGCCCGGCCCCAGCGGCCAGATCACGAACCAATGGGTCTCCGCCTGAACCGAGATGATGTCGCTGAAGCGCATCGACTGTGCGAGAACCACCGGAACCATTGCCGACAACACGAGTGGGATCTCGTACGCGATGCCCTGCGCGACAGCGCGCATCGCGCCTAGCAGGGCGTATTTGTTGTTGCTCGCCCAGCCTGCGATCCAGACCGGGAATACGACGAGCCCTCCGACGGCCAGCATGAAGAGCACACCGATGTCGAGGTCGGCGGCCAGCACGTTTTCACTGAAGGGAATCACCGCCGCAACGCTGAGGGTGAAGAGCACCGTGAAGGGAGGCGCCAGGCGAAAGAGGATCGAGTCCGCCTTCTCGGGGATGAGGTCTTCCTTCTGCATCATCTTCAAGGCGTCTGCGACGAGCTGCAGGATGCCGGCGGGGCCCACGAGTGTCGGACCGAGGCGGCTTTGCATGCGGGCGGAGAATTTGCGCTCGAACCAGATTGAAAGCACCGCAATCGTCACCAAGACGGAGGCGATGACGAGACCCCAGACGAAACCGTGCATCAGCGGCGTCATCGATCCACCTCGCCCATGATCGGATCGAGTGTTCCGAGAATCGCGACGGCGTCACTCACGGTGTGCCCTGGAAACAGATAGGGGATGCAGGATGCGGCGTGGAGACTGGGAGATCGGATCTTGAGCCGGTAGGCGCTCGCGCCGCGGCTTTTCCCACCGCCAATGATATAGGTACCGAGTTCGCCCCGAGGCGACTCGATGCACGAGTAACCCTGGCTCGCGTCGATCTTGATGTGGCCCGGTGACTTGCCGGGCTTCATGCCGAGGATGGGTCCTTCGGGAACGGAATCGATGATTTCTCGAACGATCCGGATGCTTTCGTACATTTCGTTCAAGCGCACCAGCGTTCGCGCAAAACAGTCACCTGCGCTTTCGGTAAAGACCTTCACGTCGAGTTCGCCGTAGATGTGGTACGGGGCGTCACGCCGCAGGTCGTGATCCACGCCGCTGGCCCGCGCGAGCGGGCCCGTGATCCCCAGAGAACTTGCGAGGTCTCCGTCGAGCACGCCGATCCCCTGGGTGCGGTCGCGGTAGATCCGATTCGAGCTGAAGATCTGGACGTACTCCTCGAGGCGCTTTTCGATCACTTCGAGCGTCGTTTTCGTATCGCAGCTGAATTTGGGCGTGATGTCGTGCCGATTGCCACCGACCGCGTGGGTGTTGTAGTGGAAACGGCAGCCGGTGACTTCCTCGAACAAGCCGAGGATGGTCTCGCGCTCGCGGAAGCAGTACATGAATAGCGTCGCGCCCCCGCCGAGCGCGCCGCCCAGGTCCATGCCGAAAGTGCCGAGCCAGAGCAGATGCGAGGCGAGTCGCTGCAACTCGGCGAAGATGGTGCGCAGGTAGAGCGCGCGGGGCGGCACTTCGATCCCCAGCATCGCCTCGCACGCCATCGCAATGGCCTGCTCGTTCATCATCGGTGAGACGTAGTCGTTCTTGTCGACGATCGGGATGACCTGCACGAAGGTCAGTTCTTCACACAGTTTTTCGACGCCGCGATGCAGATATCCCGCGTAGGGAACGGCCTTGATGATGATCTCACCGTCGAGGTAGAGCTTGACGCGAAACACACCGTGGGTAGATGGGTGCTGCGGCCCGAGGTTGAGCACCATCAGATCCGCACTGGGATCGTAGGTCTCTATGTCGAGATGGGGGTCGACCCCGGTGACACTGTGCACACTATCTCCAGGGCGGACAGGCGGTTTCGATCGCGTAGTCTTTGCGGAGGGGGTGTCCCTCCCAATCCTCGGGCATCATCAGTCGGCGCAGGTCCGGGTGCTCGTCGAAGCGAACACCCACCAGGTCGTACTGCTCGCGCTCCTGCCAGTCGGCACCCGCAAACAGCGGGAAGAGCGTGGGAATGCTTTGATCGAGTTCGATCCGCACTCGCCAGCTGGCCAGGTGCGCGGGCGCACCGACGCAGCGAATACCGGTCGCAACTTCGTAGTGCTCGATGTCGATCACCGCGTTGTCGTTTTTCGCATCTACTTTTTCGAGGTAGTGGCTCGCAACGACGAACGAATAGATGCGATAGCCGAGTTCTTCCCGGAGCACACGGGCGAGTTCGAAGTGATGCTTGACGTCGACCAACGGGTAGTTGTTATCGGGGATCTCTTCGACGCCGAACCGCTCTTGCAGCAGCGCGACAAATCGCTGTTGGGCCTCGTCTCTCGTCACGGCGCGCTCTCTTTGTCGGTGTCGACTTCCGGCTGGGGCTCCGGTTCGGGCCGCGGCCTGCGAATCTGGGCCAGGTTCAAGTTGTCACCGAATCCCAGACCCGCCGCACTATCGGTCTGCTCTTCGTCGGTGAGCGGATCGCGTTCGGGATCCTGAAGCCGGCCGATCGCCGGGCGAATCAAGTTCGGGGGCCGTTCGGGCCGAACCTCTTCACGCGTGAGTGTTCCCTCGCGCACCATCCGAATCTTTTCCTGCAACAGCAAGAGGCCGTGCATCAGCGCTTCGGGGTTCGGCGGGCAGCCCGGAACGTAGACGTCGACGGGGACGAAGGTATCGATGCCAGGAATCACCGAGTAGATATCGCGATAGAAATCACCGGAGATCGCGCACGAACCCATCGCGACACACCACTTGGGTTCCGGCATCTGCTCCCAGAGTTTCTTGACGCGCGGCGCCATCTTGACCGTGATGGTGCCCGCGACGACCATCACGTCGCATTGGCGCGGAGTGCCGCGCGGAATCGAACCCATCCGGTCGAGGTCCACGCCACTTGCGGCTGCCGCCATGAATTCGATGCCGCAACAACTCGTCGCCATCGGAAAGATCCAGAGCGAGTTTGCCGAGCCCCAGGTGAGCAACTGATCGATGTTGCCCAGCGCGACACTGATGCCCGGCATGCGCTCGACATGCTGGTAGAGGGGGTGCTCATAGGTGCGCTGACTTTCGTCTACTGCCACTTCAACGCCCCTTTTCGCAGCGCGTAGCCCCACCCCAGGAGCAGAACCAGCACGAAGATCAACATGTCGACGATCGCGAGCCCGCCGAGTTCTTCGATCGCAAGCGCCCAGGGAAACAGAAAGACCGCCTCGATGTCGAAGAGCACGAAGACGAGCGCAACCAGGTAGTAGCGCGGGTGGAACTGAAGCCAGGCGCCTCCTTCCGGCTCCTCACCGCATTCGTAGGTCATCGTCTTGAGTTTGGAGCTGGACTTGGCGGTGACCGCGAGGAGCTTGGCCCCGACGAGCATGCTCACGGGCACAATGATCGCGACGGCGACGAATCCCGCTGCGGCAACCCACTGGTCCAATCGACAATCTCCCAGAATCCCGCTGCCTCAGTGCCCAAAATCCTCAGGTCATCCATCGCGGGCGTTCTTCGTCGGAATCTCACCGACCGACGCACGCTGGTGACCCGGTGACGAGGACCGGGTTCTTGTTTCGCAGATGCAACAGCGAAAACAGGCTGGCAGTTTATCGGGTATCGAGCCGCATTTCGAGTGATAGCAACGCGTTCAAGAGTGAAAGAGACGCGTTCAATTTGAAACCAGGCGGTACGGGGAATTTTTCCCCAGTGCCTGTTCGCTGATGCCCCATCTCGATCGCTGACCCTCTCCAGATCGCAGCCTGTTTGTCGGATCCTCACGGTTCGGTGAGGATCCGTCCCGCCCAGCTGCTGCTAGCAGTTCGTTGAAGAACCCTGACCGAGCCAGGTGCGGCCAGTCGGCCCGAGATCAAGGCACGAAACCGCAGCCATAGCTGCCGCTACGGCGAGGTTTCGTAACGCAGAGATCGGGTCGAAGGGCCGTGCCTGGCGACCGAAGGGTTTTTCAACGGGCTGCTAGGCTATGCGCGAGGGCCCTTAGCTCAGTTGGTTAGAGCAACCGGCTCATAACCGGACGGTCCCAGGTTCGAGTCCTGGAGGGCCCACCATCGATCCGCCCGCGCTCGGCCCGTTTTCGCGACCGCGGGCTTACGAGTTTTGCCCTAGCTGCCGCGAGCCATGTGTCGCAGCTCGGTGAGCGTGTTGGGTGGGTTGGCTTCGATCCGCCGCCACTCCGCCTCCGAGACACCTAGAAAGAACCGGGCCAGTTCATCGTCCTCATCCAGCTCCCCGTAGCGCCGCGAGATCTCGATGATCTGGCGGACCTGGTTTAGATAGGTTTCGGTGATCTCCGCACCGTCCTGGGTGGAGGCCGCTTCGGAGTCCACATAGGCGATGCCCCGCTTGTTCAGCGGAATCCCCTTACTGATGCAGGCCTGCAGCAGCTCGATCTGGTAGGGGAAGGTGTAGATCTCGATCCGAGGGAGGATTGTTGCCAGAGCCTCGGATTCGAAGGCCTTGAAGGCGCGGTTCGTATCCGTGATTACGCGCGCGAGTTCGGGCAGCCAGTGCTGCCAGATCCGAATGAAGAGGTGGCCCCGCGTGTTTCTCGACGGGCCGATCAACGCCACCGAGTCGACCTCGCGGCGCGAGCCGGCCACCGCGTTTGCGCGACCCTCGACGATGTCCTCGATCAGGATACCGATTTGCGCCGGATGGACGGAGAGTTCTGCATCGTTGTCGATCAGAAGATGCAGGCCTTCTGCGGTGTGCTTCAGCGCCTTGCGCATCCCGAACAGGAGCGCGCCCCCCTTCACGCTGCGTCTCGGGCCATCCATTGTGGGTCAAATCGGAGGGAAGCTCGGGATCGCGGGCATCGATTGCCTCACCGAGGAAGAGGGCGCGGTACTTTTCCCTCGTGCCTCGTCGCCTCATCCAGCCCGGAATACGTCCCGGGGCGAGTTTGATACCACCCGTCGATCTCGTCGACGTAGGCTTCGAAACCGGGCCGCGTCGTGTCGTAGGCCTCGGCGACGGAGGGGGCTTCCGAAATCCATCGACTGATATTCATCGCGCACCCCATTCGTCGTTAGGTGGGATCATTCTCTTCGCTTCTCTCGATGATCGACCCGGATCTCGCACAGCGAGACCATTAGCCGATCCCATGCAGATGTCGACCACGAAACTCCGAGTGCACGCGATCGCGCCGCTCGCCTTCCCGGAGGGCGTGCGCGATGAGCAGATCGCTGGGATCCTGCGGGAGGTACTCGATCTCGCAGAAGGGGGCGCTCGAGCTCGGAGCAGAGCTGCCATGGACCCGCCTCGACTCGGAATTCTCAATCCGCCTATCGGATTTGTGCTCGATCGAGTGCGGCCTCACGAGCAACGACGAGGTCTTCTTCGTGAGCAATTGCAACGATTCCTTACTCGGGTCCCAAGATGCCTCACGGGCAGAGGCATTGTTCCCCAATCGCGTGCACTTCTTCGAGCGCGGTGGTCATCTCGGGAACCTTCATCGGCAGGACATGCGCAAGGCGATCGCTCGCTATGTCGATACGCCCAGCAGTTAGTCGTTCGAAACGGGTTGCAAACGAACTTGATAGCTGGTTTCAGCTTGCACACGTACGCGCCGCCTCGTACAATCCAGAGTCCGTTTTGCATAGCTTCGCATCTCCATTGGTCCGGCGGTGTGCCTGTTCGTAAAGTGCTGAATCCCTCTCTAGGAGAATGTCATGGCCAAGAACCGGTTCCCTTTCCGGTATCGAATTTGCCCAGAACGCCCAGCCCAAGCCGATTGGTGAAATCGCGAAGAAGGCGGGATTCGAAGACGACGATTTCGAATGTCACGGACGCTATATCGCCAAGCTCACGCGCGAGAAGTGCCTGGCGTTTTCAAATGCGGAAAGTGGCAAAGGAAAGTTGATTCTCGTTACAGCGATGAGTCCCCACTCCGGCCGGCGAAGGCAAGACGACGACAGCCGTAGGACTCGCGGACGCACTCACCGCGAACGGCGAAAATACGATGCTCTGTCTCCGCGAGCCTTCGCTCGGGCCGTGCTTCGGCATGAAGGGTGGCGCCGCCGGTGGTGGCTACGCCCAGGTTCTCCCGATGGAGGAGATCAATCTCCACTTTACGGGTGACTTCCACGCGATCGGCCTGGCCAACAATCTACTCTCGGCCGCGATCGACAATCACCTCCACCACGGCAATGCCCTCGGGATCAACACTCGCCGGATCAACTGGACTCGCGTTCTCGACATGAACGACCGGTCGCTTCGCAACATCGTCATCGGGCTGGGCGGTTTGAACGACGCAGTGCCGAGAGAGGATCACTTCCAGATCACGGTCGCGTCGGAAATCATGGCGATCTTCTGCCTGAGTACCGATCTGAATGATCTCAAGCGCCGCCTGGGGAACATCGTCGTCGCTTATGACTACGACAAGAAAGAAGTGTGCGCGAAGGATTTGAAGGTTCACGGCGCAATGACCGCGCTGCTGAAGGATGCAATCCGGCCGAATCTGGTCCAGACGATCGAGCACACCCCGACGTTCGTGCACGGCGGTCCGTTTGCGAACATCGCTCACGGTGCGAACTCGATCATCGCGACGCGGGCAGCGCTCCAGATGGCGGATTACGTCGTGACGGAGGCGGGTTTCGGTGCGGATCTCGGCGCCGAGAAGTTCCTCAACATCGTCTGCCGCAAGGCGGGTTTCAAGCCCGACGTCATCATCGTCGTCGCGACGATCCGATCGCTCAAGATGAACGGCGGTGTCCCGAAGGGGAACCTGACTACGGAGAACCTCGAGGCGCTTTCCGCCGGCCTCGCGAATCTGAAGCAACACATCGACAACTGTCAATCCTTCGGCGTTCCTGTCGTGGTTGGGCTGAATCGTTTCACGCAGGATACGAAGGCAGAAGTCGAGATGACGATGAAGAAGTGTGCCGACCTCGGAGTCGAAGTCGTCGAGAGCACGGTCTGGGAACACGGATCCAAGGGCGGCCTGAAGCTCGCCGAAAAAGTCGTCGAAACCATCGGCAAGATTCCTTCGAAATTTCACCACCTCTACGAAGACTCAATGTCCCTGTGGGAGAAGATCGAAACCGTTGCAAAGAAGATCTACCGCGCCCGCGAAGTCGAAACAGACAAACGCGTGCGCAACAAGATCGACGCGCTCGAGAAAGCGGGTTACGGCCATCTTCCGGTTTGCATGGCCAAGACCCAGTACTCGTTCTCGTCCGACCCGACGCTCCTCGGTGCTCCCGAGGGATTCACGTTCCCGGTGCGCGATGTTCGGCTCGCAGCCGGCGCTGAGTTCGTGATCGTCTACTGCGGCGACATCATGACGATGCCGGGACTGCCCAAGATTCCGGCGGCGGAAGTCATCGACGTCGACGAAGAGGGCAAGATCACCGGTCTGTTCTGAGACGAGGATCGGAGATCACTCGGGAACGGCGCGTTTTTCGGTGCTGCGGAGCAGCGCTCGAAGAGACGCCAGGTCTGCTACCCGAGTGGCCGGAGGCGGCGGCTTCGACGCTTCGTCGGCGAAGCCGCTACTCGTGACGACCACGTAGGTCGCTTCCGTTTGTGTCGAGACGGGGATCGCGGAGCCCGCGCGCGCGGCCACGGCCGGGGCGAGTTCGAGGTAGGCGCCTGCAAACTCCGCGGCGTCACTTGCGGAATCCCAGGCCGTCCACCACGCCCATTCGGTGCGGCCCGCGCAGTCCGCGACCAGGTAGCGGTCTCCGTTCCAGCCCTCCCAGATCGCCGGGTCGGGGCTTTCCGACAGGTCGCGAAACAGGACCGAGATCAGCAACTCTCCGGCCGTGTTGCGCTGCAGGGTCCGACAGCCCGTCGGCAACCGACCTTCCAACTCGGTCAGATCCATCTGTAGAAAAGCTTCGCGTCGCCGGTCGTCGTGCATGACCTGTTCGGTCGAGATCGGAGGCGACTCGAGCAGGCGAAATTCTTCGTTCCACGCCAGCGCGTAACCGCGGGCGTAGGGAAAACCGAGGGTGAGACGAATCAGCGCTGGCGCTTCTGCGAGCGCGCTGCCTTCGTGGCCGGAGATCTGTCCATCGATCATCACCGTCCAATCGGCTGGCGCCGGTGGTTGCATGCCGACGGCGTCGAATCCGAAACGCATCGCGTCTCCTTCGAGGGCCGCCTGGATCGCGGTTTCGAGGTCGTCGCTGTTAGTCGGTACCTGATCGGGATCCATCAATTCCGGATAGGCCTGGTGTTGGAGCAGGTGAATGATTTCGTGGGAGAGTGCGAATTCGGTCTGAAAATCCCGGCGCAATACTGCAGAGAGAAACGCCAACCCTCGGGGTGCATTCGCATCGGAGACGAGCAGGAGTTCTCTGCTCGTGGGCAGGTAGACTCCGACGATCGCTTCCCCGTAGATGGCGAGCGCCTCCGCGTAGAGATCGCGGTCCGCAGGCCAGAGGCCCAGCGCGACCAGTGCCCGCTCGTAATCCGCGAGCTCAGCGGGAGTTTTCCATTGGCCGAATGCCTCGGCGAGAACTGCGCGCAACTCGTCCCGGTTCACGGTACGGGCCGCAATCGGCCCCTCCGGTTCGATCGCCCGCGCGCGAACCGTATTCGCCACGATTTCCCGCATGGGGCCCTCGCGGATGACTCCGTCTTCGATCAGCGCGTACGCGCAGCCCGAGATCGCGACGAGCAAGCCAATTGCGGCGAGGGCGGGGCGCGGGCGGGAAGGCTTTGAGCCCGGCATGGCTTCGGGATCAGTGGGTCCGCCGCTCGGGCAGCTCGATTCGGGGGTCTTCGGGGTTGGGCCGATACAGGATCACGGTATGACCCACCAGTCCGCAGAGCGCCGCACCGCTCTTGTCGGCGATCGCCTGAGCCGTTGTCTTCTTGTCCTCCGGCGCCAACAGTCGAACCTTGACGAGCTCGTGGGCGAGGAGTGCTTCGTCGAGCGCGCGCAGGACCTGGTCGCTCACGCCCGCCTCGCCGACGTGGACGATAGGGCGCAGCGGGTTCGCAAGTCCGCGTAGCGCCTTGCGCTGATAGCTCGCGAGTACCGGAGCGGGAGCGGATTCGGCTGAATTCGGGTCCATGATCGGGCCGGAGCTTCCCCGATATCTTCCGCCCGAGCCAGCCCCGGGATCTCTGCGGGGAAGCCGCTTGCGTCCCGTATCGTTGAAATCTCGTAACATCTTGTTTTAATAGAGTAAATCTGGTATTTAAAAGCTTCGAGATTCTCTCTGTTCAGCGCCGGCTGGTGGGTTTATAATGAAAGGATCTCCAGATCATACAGATAAGGGAGGGAGCAAATGGCTTTCAAGGATCGAGACGATCTGATCGACGAAAACTATTTCGAGGCGCAGCGGCCGGCTGGACGCACGTTCGATTCGGCGCTGCTCCGAGAACCCGTCGCGGTGCTCCCGGTGCGCCGAGCGCTGATTGTGTCACCCCACACGACCGTCACCGAGGCCATGCGCCTGATGAAGAGCGAGCACTGCAGTTGTGTGGTGATCACCGACGACGGCACCCGAAACAGCAAGATCACGGGCATTTTCACCGAGCGCGACGTGCTCTTCCGGGTGGTCGACCGCGGAAGAAATCCCGCAGCACTGCCGATGGGTGAAGTGATGACGCCGGATCCGGAGACCCTCCTGGTGCGTTCGACGGTCGCCTCGGCGCTCAATATGATGTCAGTCGGGGGCTTCCGGCACATTCCCGTGGTCGACGACGAGCACCGGCCCGTTTTCGTGGTCCGCGTGCGAGATGTGGTCGAGTTCATCGTCGAGGCATTTCCGCGTGAGATCCTGAATCTCCCCGTCGGCCATCGCGACACGGTGCATCGCCAGCGAGCCCGCGAGGGTGCCTGACCGGATATTTGCGTTCAAACCCGCGATGCTGCACCGATAGGCCCTGCCCGTGTCGGGCTGGAATGATCCGAGTGCGGCATCGATTGCTCGACTGGCCGATTCGCAGCTGCAACCGACGGCCGACGTGCTGGCTCGCGCTTTCAGCAGCAACCCCCTCAATCGCGCAGTGAATCGATCCGCCGATCCCGACCGCCGCTTCCGCTCCAATCGCGACAGCATGCGGGCCCTTCTTCCCATCGCGCGGCAGCATGGACAGGTTCTCGTGGGGACCCTGGACGGGGATGTGGCGGGTGGTCTCGTCGCGTCTCCGCCGGGTCGATTCCCGTTGCCCCCGCCGCCCTTGAGGGTTCGATTGCGCCTTTTGCTGCGTCAGGGGTGGTCGGTCGCCCGGCGCTGGGAGCGGGTCTTCGAGACCCTCGACGCACTTCACCCCCCCGAGCCCCACTGGTATCTCGCAGTCCTGGGGGTAGACCGCTCGGTACAGCGCCGCGGCGTCGGAGCGGCCCTGCTTTCGCGCTGGCTGGCCGAGGTCGACCGCGATCTCGTACCCGCCTACCTGGAAACCGACAGCGAGGCGAATGTCCGATTCTACGAGCGGGCGGGATTTGCGCCGGTAGGCGAAACCTCGGTCCTGGGCGTGCGTACGTGGCTCATGAAGAGACCCCCCGCGGATCGTCGCCACAATAACTAAACTCCCGCTCTTCAACCCTGCTGCTCCATGGGAGATGACGATGTTTGGCAAGCGCCCCGACGCCACCCTGGTTCGCGATGCAAGCGCGATGCGTCGCTTCATGCCCTACGTGTCGCCGAGGCGAAACGACTCGCTCTTCTACATGAACCAGGAGATCGGCGCCGACGCCGCGTACGAGTTCATGGAAAAAATAAACAAGGAGCGTCCCAGGAACCGCCCGATCACGCTGTTCCACCTTTACCTGCGCGCGCTTTCGATGGCCTTGTTGCTCCGTCCGGGCGTCAATCGATTCGTCAAGGCCAGCCGCCTCTGGCAACGCGACGGTGTGTGGATCACGTTCAGCGCCAAGCGAAAGCTCATCGACGGTGCTCCCATGATCACCATCAAGCGCCGCTTTCACGCAGAGAGCGAAACCCTCGCTGAAATGACCGACGCGACCTACGAGCAATTGAAGGCGGGTCGCGCGGGCAAGCAGACGACGAGCGACAAAGAAATGAAATGGATGCTCCGCCTCCCCGGCCCGCTGATCAGGATTGCGCTCGCGATCTTTCGGCTCGGGGATCACTTTGGCCTGGTGCCGCGCAAAATGATCGACGCCGATCCGCTCTACACGTCGGTGTTCGTCGCCAACCTCGGTTCGATCAATTACCCGGCGGGTTTCCACCATCTCTGGGAGTACGGAACCGCGTCTGTGTTTGGCGTGATGGGAAAGACCGATCTCGGAGCGGATGGAAGCCGAAAGTTCACCGCTGCCTGGACGTACGACGAGCGCATGGAGGACGGTCTCTACTCCTACCACTCGCTCGAAATGGTTCGGCACTGGATCGAGAATCCCGAAATGCTGGTCGATCCGGTGGATCCACCCGAGGGTCATTGATGGCAGCGTCGGAAGCGAAGGACCCCTACGCGATTTTGGGCGTCGCACGCGACGCCGATGAGGACGCCATTCGCAAGGCGTACCGCAAACTCGCGCGCGAGCTGCATCCGGATGTGAATCCCGACAACCCCGCGGCCGAGGATCGCTTCAAGGCGGTATCGGAGGCGAATTCGGTGCTCTCTGATCCCGAGAAGCGCAAAGCCTACGACGAGTTCGGAGAAGTTTCGTTTCAGCCCGGGTTCGACGTCGCGGAGGCGCGGCGTGCGCGCGACGCATTCGGAGGGGGATTCGGCGGCCAACGGGGGTTTCGGCGGCGCGGGTCCCGGCGGCATGGATTTCGAGGACCTGCTCTCGAACATCTTCGGCCGTTCCGGCCCCAGTCGCGGGACTCGCCGGCATCGAGGAGCAGACCTCGAAGCGCGGGTCGACCTCGATTTTCTCGACGCAGCCCGCGGCTGCGAACAGCGCTTTCAGGTTTCTCGACCCACCCGTGACGGAGGCAAACGCTCCGAGTCCGTGACCGTTCGAATTCCGCCCGGCGTCGCGGACGGAGGGCAGATCCGCTTGCGGGGCAAGGGCGGCGAGGGGCTTGGAGGCGGCCCCTCCGGCGATCTGCTTGCGACGATTCGAGTCCGGCCGCACCCGCTCTTCCGGCGCGAGGATCGCGACATTCTGCTCGATGTTCCCTTGACGATCTCAGAGGCGACCTCGGGAACCAAGATCGAGGTTCCGAGTCTCGACGGCCGGGTCACCGTCACGGTCCCGCCGGGAACCGACAGTGGATCCAAGTTGCGTTTGCGCGGCAAGGGGGTTCCGCATCCAAGCGGTGGTCCCGCCGGTGATTTCTTCGTGGTCATCAAGATTTGTGTTCCGAAGGACCTCGACGAGGCAACTCGTAAGCAACTTGAAGATATCGGCGCCAACAATCCGCCGAATCTTCGCGCGGCCTTGAAGGGCGACACGTAACGACCGAGGGGTCGCAGCCGAAAACCCCGACGTTCTTCACTGAATTTCGGTGTTCTCCACCAAATCACTAAAGCAATCGACCGATCGCTCCGACACGACTCCGAATCTCTCAGAGTCAAATCTACAGACATAGGAGTGTGTTGTGCGATACCTGCTGTTGGCAGTTTGGATTGTTCTATCCGCGGGCGCCGCGAGTGCGGATTGGAACGAAGTGATGGCTGTGCTCGAACGGGCCGGCGGTGGGTCGAGATACGACATCGGAGCGGATCCAGCGGAGCCCGAGTGGGTCGCAACCCGAAAAGCCCGCTTCGAAAACGAGCGCGCCAGAACGCGCAGCGCCGATCTCAGAGCCGGGATCCTCGGCGATCCGGTCTCGTGTCGAGTGTCCAGCCCTGGCGGTCCGGTCTCGCGCTGCGAGTGACCCGGTGATCCGTGGGCCCCATCGCCGAGGGCCTGAAAAATCCAGCTTCGATTGAGAAAAGCTTTTCCGCCATCGGGAAAGCGAGCTTCCCCCGGCCTTGGTTTGGGGATCTCTAGGAAGCAACAAAAACGGACACTTACGGCCGAACTGGGCGGCGGCACGAAGCTTGCTCAACCGGGCCAACTCGGATCGGACACCGCTCCGCAACGCTTGGAGCGCGGAGGCGGTGTTGACGCCGGGCTCGGCCCTACTCTTCCCGATTGGGGTGGAAGCGGGCGGGTTGACGGTGTCCGGAGGCTCGGTCAGCGATGGCTGGGCCTTCGTGCTTTCGGGATCCACTCGTTCTCGCGCTGGCGGGCCGCTCCAAATCTATGCGATTCTGTTCGCACAAATGCAACCCCGCGACCCCACTCGAATATCCACCACCGGCGAACAGCATCAGCCCGAGGACGGGCGGCTGCTGCGCGGCGCCCGCAGCCGCGCCCGGATTCGCGAGGCGGCCCGCGCACTGTTTCAAGAGCGCGGTTTCGATGCGGCGACCCTTCGCGCCATCGCCGCGCGCGCGGGAATGGGGGCGAGTTCGATCTACCGGCACGTGCGGTCGAAGCACGAACTCCTCGTGCTCGAGCTCGCCGATCTACAGGAAGAGGCCTGGCTCGATTTTCGCCGCCAGGACGCCCGAACCACCCCGACCCGCGAGCGCATTCAGCAATTCTTCCAGAGCCAACACGAACTCCTCGCGCGGCATCCGGATCTCACGGTGATCGCGATTCGCGCCACCACCTACCCCGATTCTCGCATCTCGGCCCGCGTGTTGGCGCTGAATGACCGCACCATCGGCCTGCTGGCGGAAATCCTCCAGGGGGGCCGCGCGCTGGGCGACCTGGATCCCCGAGTCGACGTCCTGGCTGCCGCCCGCGCTCTGTTCCACGGGGCGATCGGCGCCCGGATTTCCTGGGCGAATGGGTTGTTGTCCGAGGGTGCCTGCCGGACGGAGATCGAAGGCACGGTCGAGTTGCTGTTTCGCGGCCTCGGCCGCGCGCCCGCTTCCAGTTAGCGGCAGCAATGGGCGCGGCTGCGGTGATGCGATTGGTAGTGCGCCTGATGATCGGGGCGTGAGGGGTCTCCGTGCTCAGTGAACCATTCCGCGCGGAGACCCCTCACGCCCCGATCATTGGGGTTGGTTGCTGTGAGCGTATCGGTCGACCTCAGAGATCCCGGTCGGCTTCGATTTCTGCGCTCTTTGCCGCGTACCAGGCTTTGTATTCCACCCCCGTCCAGGCGCGGTAATCGCCGCGGCGCGTGAACTCGGCGTTTCGCTGATACACCCAGGCGTTCAAGCGGTTGGGGCGCGCGCAGTTGCGCTCGCCGATCTGCTTGGCGGGGATCCCGGCGATGATCGAATGCGGGGGGAATACGCTGCGCTCGGTCACGAACGCGCCCCCCGCCACGATGGATCCCTCTCCGATCACCGCGTGATCCATGATCACGGCGCCGATTCCCACCAGGCAGTGATCGCCGATCGTGCAGCCGTGCACCGTCGCGTGGTGGGTGATCGAGCAGAACTCGCCGATGGTCGTCGGGTTGTCGTAGGCGATGTGGACCATCGCGAAATCCTGCAGATTGGTCATTCGCCCGATTTCGATCCGCTCGCACTCGGCGCGCAAGACGGCGTTGTGCCAGACCGAGGCGTCCGGTCCGATGGTGACCGCGCCGTAGATCTGCGCGCTGGGCGCGATCCACGCGCTCGGGTCGATCTTCTGATCCGCTTCGGGTTCAGGCGGGCCGCTCATTGGCCGCCGCCGTGCTCGAAGCTCTCGCGGGTTCGCTCGCGCAGCTCCGGATCGCACAGATAGTCGACAGCCGTCATCGCGAGCGCCTTGGCTCCGTCGATCGTCGCCTCGTCGCCCATTTCGCCTCCGGCCCACTTTTCGAACTCCGCGTTGTGGATCGAACAGGTGAGCGGAGCGGAGGCGATCATCGGGTGAATCGATGGCACGCGGTAGCTCACATTTCCCATATCCGTGCTGCCCGCGAGCCCGGCGGGCACCTTCTCGATCGGGAAGAATACGCGCCCGAGCGTCTCCGCGTTGGCGCGGTAGCTCTCTGCGAGCGGTTCGTTGAATCGGATGTCGAGGTAATCGACCTCGTTCCAGGAAAATTCCAGCTCGGCGCCGGTCGCTGCGGCTCCTGCGCGAAAGCAGTTCTCGACTCGGGTTTTGAGCCCTGCGAGTTCGTCGGCGTTGGCGGAGCGCACGTAGAAACGCCCCGCCGCGTTCTCTGGGACGATGTTGGGCGCTTGCCCGCCGTTGGTGATGATGCCGTGAATGCGCTCGAAGATCCCGATGTGCTGGCGCAGCGCGCCGATCGACTGGTAGGCGATCACCAATGCGTCGAGTGCATTGATCCCCTGCTCGGGCATCGCCGCCGCGTGAGACGCGCGGCCCCGGTAGCGGACATCGACCTCCGAGCAAGCCAGGCTCGGCATCGTCACGAGGTTGGCGCCGGCGGGGTGCACCATCATCGCCGCGTCGACTCCGTCGAACGCGCCCTTTCGCGCCATCAACTCCTTGCCGCCGCCGCGCTCCTCGGCGGGTGTGCCGAGAATCCGGACCTTGCCCGGCAAACGGTCGGCCAGCTTGAACAAAGCGAGCCCCGCACCGACCGCCGCGCTCGCGATGATGTTGTGCCCACACGCGTGCCCGATTTCCGGCAGCGCGTCGTACTCGGCGAGAATCGCCACACAGCCCGCGTCGCCGGATCCGAATTCTGCTGAGAACGCGGTCTCCAGCCCGTAGGCTCCGGTTTCGACCTCGAGCCCCGATCGCCGGATCGACTCGCTGAGCAGGGCCGCCGCTTCGCGCTCCTCGAAGGCGAGTTCGGGCTTCGCGTGGATGCCGTGGGAGAGCCGCAGCAGTTCTTCGCGGATTTCGTCGACTGCAGCGCAGACGGCTTGCTTGAGCTCGGTGGTGCCCATGCGCGCCATTCTAACCCGCGTCGGCTCGGTTGTGCCCCCCGAAGCTGCGGGAACGCAATCGACGGTTAAAATGATCGATCGGGGGCTGCTAGGAGCGCGCCCCCAGAATGGGGTCGTGCGACGACGCGTTAGCTTTGGCCGAAGGTCAACGCGCCGGGAGGAACGGCCTGCGAGCAGCCTTGGAGGCGAAATTTCGTGCGCGCAATCTCAGTCGACCACTATATGGAACCCGCCGAACTTCGGGTGTCGGAGATCCCCGAGCCCGAAGCCGGACCGGGCGCGCTCCAGATCGAAGTGCGCGCCGCCGGCTGCAACTTCTTCGACACCCTGATCGTCCAGGGCAAATACCAGGTCAAACCCGCTTTTCCGTTTACGCCGGGCGGCGAGATCGCGGGCGTGGTGAAAGCGCTCGGCGCGGGAGTCGAGGGATTCGCGGTTGGGGATCGCGTTCTCGCCGGGACACAGATCGGCGGTTTCGCGGAGACTGCGGTCGTTCCCGCCGCTTATGCCCACCGGATGCCCGATGGGATGTCGTTCGAGGAAGGCGCAGCGATTCCGATCATCTATCCGACCAGCTATGCGGCGCTGATTTTTCGCGCGAACCTGCAAGCCGGCGAGACACTCCTGGTTCACGCCGCCGCGGGTGGCGTCGGAAGCACAGCAGTGCAGATCGGCAAGGCACTCGGAGCCCGTGTGATCGCGACGGTGGGTGGAGGGGATAAGGTCGAGATCGCGCGCGAACTCGGTGCCGACGAAGTCATCGACTACCGGGTGGACGACTTCGTGGCCCGCGTGCACGAGATCACGGGCGGCAGCGGAGCAGACGTCATCTACGATCCCGTCGGTGGTGACGTATTCGACCGATCCCTCAAGTGCATCGCCTGGAACGGCCGCCTTCTCGTCGTCGGATTTGCAAGCGGCCGCATCCCGGAGGTGAAGACGAACCGCATCATGCTCAAGAACATTGCGGTGACGGGCATCCATTGGGGGGCCTATCTGGAGAAGGAGCCCCAAAGGGTGCCGGAGACCTTCGATGGCCTTTTCGCCCTCTACCGCGAAGGCTTGATCAAGCCGCTGATCTTCAACACCTACCCGCTCGAAGATCTTCCGTCTGCGCTCGGAGAACTCGCCTCTCGAAAAACCCACGGCAAGCTGATCATCACACCCTAGGAGCGCGACCCCAGGATGGGGTCGTGCGACGACGCAAGCGAAGCGAACAGCTTCGCCAGCTGACCGCGGTCACCCACCCAACCCATGGGGCGGCCGCAAAGTGATATCCTGAGACCGGTATGTGTCGAATCACACTGTGGATCGCCGTCGGTCTATTCGCGGCCCTGCTGGATCCCCGTTTTGCGCTGGCAGAGGCAATCGAATGCCCGGATGGGACCGTGGTCCATGGGCAGTCGCCCCCCGACGGATTCAAGGCGTGGTGCGAACTTCCCGACGGGACCCAGCACGGTCCCAGCCTCTCCTGGTACGAAGGGGGTGACCCAAAGGCCGAAGCGCACTTCGACGAAGGCAAGTTGAACGGCGTCTTCAAGCTTTGGCATACGAACGGTCAACTCGCGGAAGAGGGACACTACGTCGACGATCAGCGCCACGGAACGTTTTCGACCTGGGGAGAGGAGGGGATCAAGCTCCTCAAGCAGGATTTTGCGAACGGCAAGCGCAATGGGGAAATGATGCGCTGGTATCCCGATGGGCAGCTTCAATTCTTCGAACACTACGCCGGCGGAGAAAAGGACGGCGCTGCGGTCGCCTATTTTGAAAACGGCCAGATGGAAGCGGAGGGAGCCTTTCGAAAGGGCCAATTCCATGGAATCTGGACGGGCTGGTATCCGGATGGGGCGAAGCGCAAGGTCGCCGAATTCGTCGACGGCGACCGTATCTCGGTCGAAACCTTTCCCGAGGAGTGAGGTTGCGCCAATGCGCGGGCACACTTCACCCGCGCGAGGTTTCGAGGATCTTCCATTCGCGATGGGCGGCGCCCGCGTCCTGGCTCCCGCCTACCGGCGGATCGCCGGCGTACTGGAGTAACGATCGCGCCGCGCCGCCCATGGTCCGGTTCGAAACGCCCGGGTTAGCGGAGGCGGCGCAACGCCTGCGCGATGATCCGATAAGCGGCCGTCCCGAGGGGCAGCTTCTCACGCTTCGCGTGCGCTTGTAGGATCTTCAGCTCATCGTTGCTCAGCATCGCTACGACGCGATTGATTCGCGCGTGCTTGGACGGGCCCGTTCCCGTGCCCAGCGGTCGGCCCGCGCCTCTTCGGCGTCCACCCCAGCCGGCCGTCTTCTTCCGTACGGCTTTCTTCTTTCGCACGGCCTTCTTCTTCCGTACGACCTTCTTCTTCTTGGAGGCTTTCTTTCTCGTTGCCATGATATGCACCATGTACTGCAGGTTGTGTTGCGCGGGATATTGGAGCAGATCCGTTCAGCACCAATAGACCGCTACCGACCAATATTGTGCTTGATTTTCTGATGATGGGAAGTCCGGCTACTCGAAAAATTAGGACTTTCAATGCAATTCAGCGAAAAACCTCACACTTTCGCACGCCTATTTCCCTGAAATAATGTGGATTGCGAGAAGCAGTGCAATTCCCGCAGAGAAGGATGCGAAGTGGAGCAGATTGACGCCCAGGTGATGGTGTCGGTTCACCTCTGGAACCAGGTCCGACGCGGCGATGTAGAGGAAGTTGCCGGCCGCGAAGGGCACCAGGAACCCGATGTCGAACTCGAATGACACCACGTAGGCGAAGATTCCGCCGATCAGGAAAGTCAGCGATGAGAGAAAACTCACGACGAGGGCGCGACCGCGCTTCCAGCCGCCGTGGATCAACACGCCGTACTTGCCGAGCTCCTGTGGAACTTCGTGAGCTGCAGCGACGAGCCAGGTGGTCGTGCCGAGTCGGATGTCGACGATGAACGCGGCGGCGACCGCGACGCCACCGAGAAAATTGTGGACGCTGTCGCCGATTACCATCATGTGGCTCAGCGGGCTCTTCAGCTCGGGCGCATCGCTGTGCCAATGGTGCCAATGCAGGAATTGCTCGAAGGCCAGAAACGAGGTGAAGCCGGCCAACACCCAGAGGTAGACGGTCGCCGCGCCGCCGCTTCGCTCGACGGCCTCCGGGATCATGTGGAGCAGCGCACCGCCGAGGAGCGATCCGGCAGAAAAAGCGACGAGTGGCAGGATCAGCCGCTCACGGGTGCGATCCGGCAGAGCGAACGTGACAGCGCCCACGAGCGCAATCATGCTCATCAGAAATCCGCTGCAGAGAATCCAACCGAGTGCGCCCATGCGTGTTACAAACCGAAACCGAAGAGAGAGTCATGCGATCCGTCAGCGTTCGCGGGATCTACCAACTGATTTCCACTTGCCGTTTTCCCCAGGCTTGCGCCGCCTTGAGATCGTGTCCCATATAGATGTCGATGCGCTTCTTCCAGCGCTTGTTCATCTTGTCGAGGACGAGGTACACGCCCGGAAACCCCTCGATCTTTACCGGGGTGCGGCGATCGAGACCCGCGGGGATGAGATCGCGGGAAACCGCGATCACCTTCATGCCCGGGGCGAGTGAATCTCCCCAGGCCGCCAGGTGAGGCTCATCGTCGGTTTGCTCGGGAAGCGAATTGTAGGCCGTGGCGGTTACGACGAGCGAGCGCCCGGCCATGTCGGCGCTCGCAGATACCGCGAACACGCAGATGAGGACGACGGGCCAGATGGGGGTCGATCGCGTCATGGCCTCGAAACCTCATTGCACACGGTGCATCCGCGGTTCGGGTTGAGTGGGGCAGTGAACCCGGGGGCCGCTCGAAGCATCCGGGGGGCGACTGGCTCACACGCTCCGGCAGAGGTTATCTCGCCCGGGGCCTTCTCGCACGAATCGGCCATGGGTTCGCCGCGCAACGGGTTTTCCTACACTGCGGCCGTGATGTCAAACCTCGTTTTCATTACCGGCGGTTCCAGCGGGATCGGCGCCGCGATGGCGCGGGTCGTTCCCTACTCCGATGCGCGCGTCATCAACATCAGCCGGCGCGGGCTGGAGGGGTACGAGCACTTCGAGGCCGATCTTTCCGATCCCGCAGCGTGGCGCGGAGTCGCGGATCTCTTTGCAAGGGAAATTGAAGGCTTCACGGGCGAGCGCATCGTCTTCGTTCATTCGGCGGGGACGCTCCAGCCGATCGGCTTTGCGGGCGAAGTTTCGACGGATGCATACACGAGGCAGGTTCTGCTCGACAGCGCATCGCCGCAGGTACTCGGGGATGCGTTCCTGCACGCCGCTCGCAAAACCCAGGCTGAGTGTCACGTCGTAATGATCAGCTCCGGCGCGGCGTTCACCGTATACGAAGGCTGGTCGGCCTACTGCGCGGGCAAGGCCGCGATGGATCAATGGGTGCGAACGGCCGGCGCCGAGCAGGCGCGCCGAGGGGGCCGCTGCCGATTGCTCGCGGTTTCTCCAGGAGTCGTGGAGACTGAGATGCAGCGAGAAATTCGCGCGGCGTCGAGCGACGACTTCCCGAGCGTCGAGATGTTCGTCGGCATTCACGAAAATGATCAGGGCCGCGATCCCGAGGAAGCCGCGCGAGAGATCTGGTCGTTGCTCGAGCGGGAACTCGAAAACGGCGCCGTCGTCGATCTCTACGTTCCCGCCGATTGATGCTCCGGCTCGCCTCGTGTGGGACTGCTGGGTTTTCTTGAGCCCGGCGGCGCGTTTGCGCTAGCCTGCGCGGCTCGCGTGCAGCGCGGGTCAGCGAGAATCCGCGGATCCATCGGCATGCGATATAGCGAGCGGGGAGCCACGCGCCGGCGATGACGGACTTCGAACAAGCGGGTGTTTCAGCAGCCGATTGGCGAGATGCGACTGCATCCTGCGTAGAGCTCCGCGTCAAGCGGGTGATCGACGAGACGAGCGACTCGCGTTCGATCGTGTTCGAAATTCCGGCCGAACTCACCGAGCGCTTCCGCTACCGAGCCGGTCAATTCTTGAGCTTCAAGATTCCCTACGCGGGCCAGGTGCTAACGCGCAGCTATTCGTTGGCGAGTTCTCCGGATGCCGATCGCGAGTACAAGGTGACCGTCAAGCGAGTCGTCGACGGTCGGATCTCGAACTGGATGAACGATCGCATCGAGGCCGGAACGCTCCTGACGGTGGTTCCCCCGGCGGGTTCTTTCGTGCTCGGCGAAGCGGATCGGAAGATCATCTTGTTCGCTGGGGGAAGTGGAATCACGCCGGTGATTTCGATCATCAAATCCGCACTCGCCACTTCCCAACGCGCGATGAAGCTCTTCTACGCGAACCGGGACGAGAAATCGGTCATCTTCAAAACCGAACTCGATGAGCTCGTTCGCGCGCATCCCGATCGATTCGAGATCGTCTATTGCCACGATGATGTCGACGGATTTTTGGATCTCGACAGCGCCAAGCGCCACGTCGGCTCCGACGTCGGATCGGAGTTCTATCTGTGTGGCCCCGGGCCCTTCATGGCCATCGTCGAGGAGGCGCTTCGAGAGCTGCACGTCGCACACGATCTCGTTCACGTCGAGCGCTTCGTGTCGCCGCACGATCCCGGGCTGCACGTCGAGGAGTCCGCCACGGAAGTGGGTGGCGATTACGCGTCCGATGCGATCACAGTGGTTCTCGACGGAGAAACCAAAGAAGTTCCCTACAAGAAAGGCGAAAAACTTCTCGGGGCGGTGCAGGCCGCGGGCCTCGACGCCCCCTTCTCGTGTGAAGAAGGGTATTGCTCCTGCTGCATGGCAAAGCTGACGGCAGGAGAGGTAAAGATGGACGCCAACGATTGCCTCTCGAAGGATTTGTTGAAAGAGGGCTGGGTGCTGACCTGCCAGTCGCGCTGCGTCAGTGGCAAGGTCAAGATCGAATACCCCGACTGAGGGCCCTGCGCGACCAACGGAGAGAACGTGCCCCGACGCGATCAGATCCGCATGACGGACGCGGAAATCCGCACTTTCCTGCGCGCCCAGAAGACGATCATCTTGAACAGCATTGGCCCGGACGGCATGCCCCACCCGATGCCGATGTGGTTCGTCTCCGATGATGATTTCGCGATCTCGATGGCGACCTTCCGCGGAACCCAGAAGATCAAGAACCTGCAGCGCGATCCGCGCGTCAGCTTGCTCGTCGAATCTGGCCGCGAATACGCGGAACTCAAGGGCGTGGTGATCTATGGCACCGCCGAACTCGGCGACGACGCCGAAGCAATCATCGCCACACTAGAAGCCGCATCCCAAAAAGAGACCACGGAAGCGGGCGCCGAAGCCCACGCCGTAATCAACGAAGACGTAAAGAGAACCGCCTCAAAACGCGTCCTGATCCGCGTCACCCCCAACCGAATCATCTCCTGGGACCACTCGAAACTCCAAGGCAGCTACTGACTGACCTCGAGATTACTTCCGCGCAAAAGTCCGACCGCAAGTTTCTGGATCGGCTGGGCCTGTGAGCGACATGGGGTTAGAGCGAACAGGCCCAGCCGATCCGGAAACTTGCGCGCGCTAAGCCCCTGTGCCGAACGATGAGATCCGTAGTAAGAGTGGTAGTGCGCCTGATGATCGGGAGGGGAGAGGCCTTGGGCTCTAGCCCCATGTCGCCCAAGGCCTCTCCCCTCCCGATCATCAGGGTTGGTCGCTAATCGCGGGAGAGTCTATTTCAGGTGCGCTCTAGGCCGCACCACTCGGCTACGAAGAGTGCGATGGATCCTGTGATGCGTTTGATGGAGGCCAGGCTGACGCGTTCGTCGAAGGCGTGGATGTTTTCGGTGATTGGGCCGTAGACGAGGCAGGGGCAGTCGTCGTAGAGGACGAACACGCGGCCGTCGAGGTAGCCCGGGGTTACGAAGGATTCGAGGTCTGAGCCGAAGCTGCGGGCGTGCGCGTTTGAGAGGGTTGCTTCTGCGTCGGTTCCCTCTTCGAGTACGTAGCCGCGTGCGAAGAATCCGTTGTACTCGATGGCCGGCGGGTTGTCTTTGAGGAAGGGGTTCTGCTTCGCGGCCTCCTGGATGCACTGTTCGAGTTCGCGGGCTGCGTCGCGGGGGTCAACGCCGGGATAGATCGCGGTGCGGGCGTCGAAGCTGCACCAGGCTGGGACCGAGGACGCCCAGTCTCCGCCTGCGATCTTTCCGATGTTGATGTTGATCGGGTGTTCGAGCTGCTCGAAGTAGCGCACGTCTTGTTTTCGGTCGTTCCAGCTGGTTTCGAGGTCTCGTAGCGCCTGGATCAATTCGTAGGCGGCCTCGATTGCATTGGCGCCGGTCGCCATCTCACGCGGGTGAACGGGGCGGCCGCGCACGTGGACGCGAAACCAGATCACACCGGCATTTGCGCGGACCAGCATTTCTTCTTCGGGTTCGGGGATCAGCGCGGCTTCGGCTCGGTAACCGCGCGCCAGGCACGAGAGTGCGCCGTTGCCCGTGCACTCCTCCTCGGTGACCGATTGGAGGTGGACGGTCGCTCCTGGCTCGAAGCCGAGTTCGCGCAGTGCGTCGAGGGCGAAGATGTTGGCCGCGAGGCCGGCTTTCATGTCGCCGCTTCCGCGTCCGTAGAGCCAGTCGCCGCTGATATGTGGTTCGAAGGCGGGGCGGCTCCACATTTCGGTTGGGCCAATCGGCACGACATCGATGTGGCCGTTGAGGATCAGCGAGCGTCCGCTCTCGGAATCGGGTCGGTGGGTTCCGACGACATTCAGCGCGTTGTCGTAGTTGACCGCCACCGGCGAAAAGCCCGGATGCGCTTCGATCTCTGAGACGTCGATCGCCCAGCGGTCCATCGCATAGCCGCGTTCAGCCAGGGATTCGTAGACGAACGCCTGCGCGGTGTGTTCCTGCCCGCGTAGCGACGGGTAGCGGACGAGGTCCTGGGTGAATGCGATCTGATCGTCGAAGCCGGACTCGACGGCGGCCAGGATCTCGGTGGCCAGCGATTCGTCGAGTGCGGCGGGGGGAGTCGAGCTTCGCTTGTCGGGCATGGCTGTTTCCCTTGCTGGATTCTGCAGCCGTCTATTTCATTTCAGGCATCACGCGACAGCGGCAGGGTCGAGCAGCGGAGGCTGCCTCCGAAGAATCCGATGTCGCCCGCTGCAAGCGGCACCGGTTCGATCCCGTGTTTGTCGAGTTCTTCGATGATGCGCGTGTTCGACTCGTCGATCAGGTGGGTGTTCTCGTCGATGCTGACGCCGACGGTCGCAAAGCCTTGGGCGTCGTCGGCGCTGAGTTCGATCAGCTCCCAGTCCTTGACGGGCGCGGGAAGCCCCTCCACCAACGCGGGCAGGTAGGCCATCAGCAGGCCTTCGCGCAGCAGGCACATCACGCCGAGCCCGTGGAGGATGTTTCCCTGCATGGGCATCGGATGGACGCGGTAGTCGAACGGCTCGATGTAGCGGGTCAACCAGTCGATGCCCGCCCGGTTGCTGCAGAGTCCGTCGTGCTGACCGACGAGGATGTCCCTGCCGCAGATGAGGATGTCGCCGCCCTCGAGAAACGGCCCCGGCCCCTCGCCCGAGGGTGTGTGCGGTCGAGCCGCGGGCATCGCCACGTGGTGCGCGTCGGGATCTTTCTCGATCAGGGGCATGACGAGATCGTGAAGCGGAAAGACCTCCTTGCGGCGGTAGGCGCGCCGGATGTTGAGCTCGAGGAAATGGTTGCCCAGGGTGTAGACAGGATCTGCGGGGATAGGCCTGCGACCAGCCGCGTTGGAGGTCGCCCAGGTAGTTCTTTTCTTCCTCAAAAAAACGTCGCGGTCGGTGCACGACGATTCCGTAGCGCTGGTAGGTGGCGACGAGATTCTCGGTCTGCCGATTCGCACGTTCGAAGCGCTCGGGCATCGCATGTTCGATGTCGAGCGGTTCCGTCCGGCCCTCGAGGGCCGCGGTGAGTTCTGGGTTGTAGTGGCTCATGTCCGCGCGCCAGGGCGGGAGTGTCAATTCGAGACGGCCGACGACGACCTCGCGGAGTTTTCCGTACTCGCTGTGTACGCCAAATCGGTTACCGCGATTCGCCACGCAGAACCTCCGGGGTAGATCGCCGAATTATGGCATAGATCCCCGGCGCTCGGAGGTCGCCGCAGCGTCACGCGGGTCGACCGTTTAGCTGCCTGGATTCGAAGGGGGAACGTCGCGATCGTATGCGTCAGCCGCGAAGATTGCGCGGATGAACATCGCGACCGCCACGGCGAGCGGAAACAGAACGCCCAGCAGGTAGGCGGAGAAGTGCGACTCGAAGAATATGCCGAGGCAGTTCACGATCAAGGCGGTTTCGACCACCACGGCGCTGACCACGACGAATGTGTCGAAGAGCAGTGTTTCGCGGATCAGTCCGGTGCCAAAGAGGCGCCGTTGGCGCACGTAGATACTGCCCACGAGCAGGGGAGACGTAACGGCGAGGATGCCGCTTCCGAAAGCCCAAACGCTCTCACTGTCGACCACTCCCAAGAGTACGAAGGGGAGAAATGCGAAGACCATCACGCTCGCACTGGCTTCGACCATGAGTCGAAGCCGCAGCCGGTGCATCGCATCTGCCGGTTGTGAGGAACTCGGCCGCAATGCCGACATGATTCCAGCAAAGCCGATGGTCGCAATCGCGATTTCGGCGATCGTGAGGAGTGCTTCGTTGGGATCCACGGACTCTCCATTCAAGGCTTGTAGCTCGGCGCAAGAGGCTACCAGAAATCTGCTTATTCAACGCATGGCAATCTGATGGCGAGTGGTATGCGCCTGATGATCGGGAGGGGAGAGGCCTTGGGCTCTAACCCCATGTCGCCCAAGGCTCTCCCCTCCCGATCATCAGGGTTGGTTACTGGCATGGGGAATCTGAGAATGCGTGCAGGCGGCTTGGCCCATTCATCGCGCGCAGCGTGGCTATGCGGTCAGGAGCCGGTCAGGTCTGCGAGGAATTGTTCGAAGATGATGTGTACGGCTTCGTTGAATGCGATCACGGAGGCCTCGACAGAGGCGTTTGCGGCGTCCCGCTCTTCGCGGTAGATGCGGTTGACGAGGATCTCGCCACTTCCTGCACTCGTGGCGGCGAGCTGGATTTCCACGACTGCGTGCACCTCGGGGCCGAGCACCCGCTCAAATTCGCGAATGCGGCCAGATACCACGTAGTCGGGTTTCACACGGGCTGTCGCCGCTATCACGGAATCAGCGACCGCTGCAGCGGTCAAGAAGGAAACGAGTTCCGTCTGAAGCAGGATCGACGGTGGATCCGCCCAGCGCTGGTAGGGATGTTGGCGGATTTCCGAAGCGCCGGCGGTTTCCTTGTAGAGGAGTTGGCGTTTGCCGGCGAGGGCATCCGCACGCAATCGATCGATCTGTAGGTTCCCCTCCAGTTTCTTTGCAGCTGGTGCGCCCGGAACCCCTGCATCGATGCGGTAGTAGTGGTCGATCGGGGCGGGCCCCGACGCGCAACCCCAGAGCGTCATCCACATTCCCGCGCCGATCAGCAACAGCCCCATCCGATTCATCGAGACTCGATTCGTCATCATTTGGCACCGTCGTCGGGTGCATTGCGACCCCGTAGCAATACACTCGGATCGCTGCGGATCTGCTCGCTGAATTCCTTGGCGTTTCGCGTCGTGTCCTCCAGGTTGCTCGCGATCGCGTCGATGTGCCGCGATACGGCTTCGAGCGATGCCTGGAGATCGGCGAGCGACTTCCCAATGTCACCGCTGTTGCTGTCGATCAATCCGTTGATCGTCGCGAGAATGTCGTCGACCTTGGCCTTTGAAATCTGCAGGCCTCCGGTCACATCCGACATGTCCTTGGCTACGTTGCCGAGGTTGGTCAGGATGATCCCGATGTTCTCCGCGTTCTCGTCGCTCAGAATCTCTTTGACCCGGGCGTTCATCGTCTCCAGCATGGATTGAATCTGCTCGGCATTCTCTTCGCTGAGAACCAAGCCGATGGAGTTCGTGATCTCTTCGATTCTGGGCTTCATGAAGTCGAGCACTTCCGAAAGCTTCGACATCGCGTCGCCCGCTGCGGCGAGCAGATCCCCCTGCTCCTTGCTTCGAATCACGCTTCCCGGTGCGAGGATCTCGTCCGAATCTCCAGCGTCGATGTTGACGACGAGCGCAGCCAGAAAGGACGGCGCGGTCGTCTCCGCCTCAGCGCTCACGGGGATCGGCCAATCCTTCTCGACCTCGATCTCGACGCGGTAGTTCGGGCCACCCGAATCCGCCTCCGGGGAGCGTTCGATGTTCTCGATCAAGCCGATCTGGTAGCCCTCGAACAGGATCTGGGTGCCGGACTTCAGACCCATCACGTTGTCCCAGAGGATGAAGTACTGGTCCGAGGAAACGGCCAGACCCGAAAGGGCCGCGAACCACAAAACAACCGCAGCCAGCATGGAGAGCACGAAAGCTCCCACCGCGACGTAGTTTCGATTGGCGTCTTTCATCGATTCGAAATCCTAGGTCTGACCCATGAGTCGCCGCATATATTCATCTGGGTCCAGTTCTTCCTCTTCGAATCGCCGATTCAGAAGATTCTGGATCCGCTCGTTGCTGCTGTTTCGCACCTCGTCGACGGTCCCGACGGTCAAGATTTCACCCTTGTCCAGCACCGTGATCCGATCAGCGATCTTGAAAGCGCTGTCGAGTTCGTGTGTGACCACGACGATCGTCATTTGCATGGCGTCTCGCAACTCGAGGATCAACTCGTCGAGCGCAGAAGAGACTACCGGATCGAGTCCCGCCGAGGGTTCGTCGAAGAATAGCAGCGACGGATCCATCACGATGGCTCGCGCGATGGCCGCTCGTTTGATCATGCCGCCCGAGAGCTGTGAGGGCATCAGATCCTCGAACGGGGCGAGGTCGACGACCTGGAGCTTCATCCGCGCCATGATCTCCATCGTCATCCGGTCGAGATCGGTGTGCTCGTGAAGCGGCAGGATGATGTTTTCGATCACGGTCAACGAGCTGAAGAGCGCGCCACCCTGAAACGAAACGCCGATCTTCCGACACAGCTTGTAGAACTCCATCTGGCTGAGTTTGCTCAGCTCGTTTCCGAGCAGCCTGATCGAGCCCGAGGTGGCCCTCTCCAACGCCACCATGTGTCGGAGCAAGGTGCTCTTGCCGGATCCGCTGCCGCCCATGATCACCATGATCTCGCCCTGCTGGATCGTCAGGCTCACATCATTGAGGATCTTGCGCGTGCCGTAATGGGTGACGAGGTTGTTCACCTCGATCACGGGCTGCTGCGGGATCTGGGCTTGCGTCATTTCAACTCGTCGTCATGAATACGAAGACCATGTCCGTCAACACGATTGCCGTGATTCCGTGAACGACAGCCGATGTCGTCACGCGGCCGACACCTTCGGCGCCGCCCTTGACGGAAATTCCATCGACGACGGCGACGATCGTGATCAACACTGCAAAGATCAGGCTCTTGGTCAGGCCGTGGACGAGGTCGTCGGCATCGATCGACGCGTTGATCTGTGTGAAGTACGCCGTCATGGTCGTTCCGATCTGCGGTGCCACGTAAAACGCCGATCCTACCAACGAGATGCCGATCGACCACAAGGTCAAACACGGAAGTACGATCATCATTCCGATCAGGGCCGGCACCACGATGTAGCGGACCGGGTTGATGCCCATGACCTTGAGCGCGTCGATTTCCTGACTGATCACCATCGTGCTGATGCGCGCAGCGAGTGCGGAGCCGGATCGGCCCGCGACGAGAATCCCCGTGATCAGGGGTCCGAACTCGCGAGTGACCGAGAGCGCAACCATGAAAACTACCTGGTGTTGAGCGCCGAATTTTTCGAGGGAGTTGATACCCTGCATCGAGAGCGTGACGCCGATCGCCACGGAGAGCATCGACACGATCGGGATCGCCAGGACTCCGATCACCATCATCTGGGCGAAGAGAGGCTCGGCGCGAACCCGCTGGCCCTTGCTGCGACCCATGATGAGCCAGTAGAGAGATTGGAAGAAGAGATGGGCGCCGAAGCCGAACGCCTCTGCGAACTGGGCCGCACCCCGTCCCACCGATTCGAGGACCTGCGTTGGCGAACTCTTTTGATCAGGCGCCGCCACTGATTCCTTCGGAAAGGCTTTCGTGGATCGTGAAGACCTTGTCGAGCCGCGCGAGTTCGAGTACCCGCAGCGCGGCCGCGTTCACTGCGACCAGCGCGAAGCGCGTGCCCTTTTGCTTGGAGGCCTGGAAGGCTTCGACGAGGCTCGCGACACCGGAGCTGTCGATATAGCTGACCGCCGAGAGATCGACGAAGACGTCTTGCCCCTCTCCCACACACTCCAGGAGAACTTCACGCGCCTTGGGGGAGTGCTCGAGATCTACGTCGCCTTTGAAGCTTACGACGACGTTTCCCTGTTCTTCTCTCACTGTGTGTTCCATGAGTTCCTCTCGAGGTGGGGCTCTCAGTCGATTCGTCGCACCATTCTTAACAGATTCCCGCGTCCCGAGGGGGGATTCAGGAACTCCACTTCGTCCATGACCCGGCGGATGAAGTGGGTGCCGAGCCCACCAGGTCGGATGTCGTCGAGGTCGCGTGGCTTGACCTGGCTCGGGTCGATCGCGGGGGCGTGATCGACCAGCGAGAAGACCAGGGCGTCGCCCCGGTGTTCGATCTCGAATTCGATGACGTCATCCGACTTTCCGCCATAGGCGTGGCGAATGATGTTCTGGCAGGCTTCATCGGTCGCGAGCACGATGTCCCCAGAGGATTTGGCGCTGCACCCGCAGCCCTTCACAGCCTCTCGCACGGCTTCGCGGACCCCTTTGAGTTCTGCAGCCCGCGCCGGAAAACGCAGCTGGAGCACCCGTATGGAGCGGGGTTCGGACATCAGCGAGACCGCGCCTCGTCCGAGACCGCGAGCAGCGTGAGATCGTCTTTGAGCGCGAGTTGGCTGACGCTGTCCACGATGGCCTCCACGCGGCCCGCGAGTGGCATATCGGCGAATTTCGGCAACAGCGCTTCGAATCCCGCGCGCCCGAGTTGATCGCCCGACTTCGTTTCGGCCTCCGTGAGACCGTCCGAGAAGATGTAGAGCGAGCCGCCGTTCAAATCCAGTTCCGCCTCCGGGATTTCGACACCCGGTACGATACCGAGTGGCGGCGCTCCGGCCTCGAAGACCGAAAAGCGACCGTCCGTGTGACAGACGGGCGGTTCGTGGCCCGCGTTGGCGAGGCGAATCGCGCCGGTTGTCGGATCGTAGACGCCCGCCGTCATCGTGACGAACATGCCGCGCGTGGCTGTTTCGCAGATCTCATCGTTGAGCAGGCAAAGCAATTCGGCCGGGCTCGGGATCGTCTTGACCATGCATCGATAGAGGCTGGCGGTCTTGGCCATCAGCATCGCAGCGTTGATGCCCTTGCCCGAAACGTCGCCCAGGCAAAACCCGATACGCCCGTCCGCAATGGGAATGAAATCGAAGAAGTCTCCGGAAACCGTCCGGGCGGGGACGTTCAGTCCCTGAACGGGAAATGGATCGGGTCGCGCTGTGGGCAGCAGATTGCGCTGGATCTCCGCCGCCAGCTCGAGTTCGCGGCGGGCTCTTTCGGCCTCGACGAGCGACGCCGCCATGCGGTTGTTCACAATCGCGAGGGCGGCCGACGATGCCAGAACCTGCAGCGGATAGACGTCTTTTTGATGAAAGTGGCCGTCGCCACCGCGCTGGTTGATGAGTTCGATCGCGCCGATCCGTTGGTCCGAAAAACTCATCGGAGCGCATAACAGTGAGCGAGTGACCATTCCGCTCTCATCGTCGGCCTTGGTCGAAAACGCCGGATCCTTGCTGACATCGAACACACACTGACAGGTGTTTTCCGCAATGCTCCGACCGATGATTCCCTTCGTCATCGGCAGGCGAAGACCCGTGATGGGATTGGGGCCGACGGACGCCCGACAGTGCAGTTCTTCGCGTTCGAGATCGAGCAGCCAGAGAGAGCCCGCCTCCGCGTCGAGGTGTTTGGCGACGGAGGTCAGTGCTTGCTCGAGGGTCGCCTCGAGATCCTGCGATTCTGCAAAACCGCGGGTCATCTCGGCGAGGAGCGCGAATGCGCTTTCGATTTCACCCGCTGCGATGGTCGGTTCGGCGCCCTGCTCGAACGCCTTCTTTTCGTTCGGGGTGTCGACCACTCTCCACTGCCTCGCATTCGTGCGCGCGCGATCAGCGCGCGGACGCGTTGGGCCTACACTCTAGCCGAACCGCAATTCCCGGGTGCGGCTCGCCATCTCATCCTCTCAGCTTTCGCCAGCTCGCCTGAAGAAGTGGATCTGCCATGCACCGCTGACGCGCTTTCGACGCAGGATATAGGTCGAGGCGTCCTCGGTTCGAACGCGAAAGTAGATGTCTTCGTCTCCCTCCCAACGATCGATCAACTCGGCGATCTGGCGCATGCGATCGGGCCAGCCGAAGCGGACGGGGAATTTCCCCCCGTTCAGGATCGTGTTCGCATTCGACGGTGAATTGGGGCACCCAGAACCTCAGCACTCCCGCCGGGGCTAGCAGAACCAGAGTCGGAGGAGCCCGGATACCATAGCCGTTTGGCGGCGTCCCGTTCCCGAGGGCCGCCGCCCGGTGTTGAAACCGGCGAGCCCCGCCGAGCGTATCAAGAGGTTGGTAGCTGCAGAGCAAGGAGATCCTTTTGCTGATCCGTCGCGCCGACACCATCAAGCCCAGCGAGATTACGAGCCACGACCTCTTTTTGCGTCGGCGGGAATTTCTGCGCGGTGCGGGTTGGGCCATCGCGGGAGCCGCGCTCGCGCCGACGCTTGCGTGTGGCGCCGAGGACGAGGCGCGCCTCCCCGCTCCCAGCGGTTGGCGCGGATGCAAACCCCTTCCGAACCGATGAAGCGCCCACCGCGCTCGAAGACGCGACCCGCTACAACAATTTCTACGAGTTCGGAACGGACAAGAGCGATCCCCAGCGCTACGCGGGAAGCCTCCGAACGCGCCCCTGGTCGGTCGCGATTACCGGCGAAGTCGCGAAGCCCGGAACGATCGACCTCGACGATCTCATGCGACCGCATACCGCCGAGGAGCGCATCTACCGGCTTCGCTGCGTCGAAGCCTGGTCGATGGTGATCCCGTGGCTTGGCATCCCTCTCGGCGAGATCATCAAGCGTTTCGAGCCAACCTCGAACGCCCGATACGTCGCCTTCAAGACGCTGCTGGACCCGGAGCAGATGCGGGGCCAACGCAGCCGCGCGTTGGACTGGCCCTACGTCGAAGGGTTGCGGATCGACGAGGCGATGCATCCGCTGACGATTCTCGCCACGGGAATGTACGGTCAGGAGCTGCCCAACCAGAACGGCGCCCCGCTGCGCCTGGTGGTGCCCTGGAAATACGGATTCAAGAGCATCAAGTCGATCGTGGAAATTCGACTGACGAGCAGTGAGCCGCCGACGAGTTGGAACCGGCAAGCTCCGAGGGAGTACGGATTCTATGCGAACGTCAATCCCGAGGTCGATCACCCGCGTTGGAGCCAAAAGCGTGAGCGCCGGATCGGTGAGTTCAAGAAACGCCCCACACTTCCCTTCAACGGTTACGCGGATCAGGTCGCAGCGCTCTACCAGGGGATCGACCTTCGAAAGCATTTTTGAGATTCGGGCGAGGCGGTCGTGATGAACCCCGCGCGGCGCAATCGCGCGCTTCAGATTTTCGCCATTACAGCCGGTGCACTGCCCGCCGCGTCGTTGATCGTGTTGGCGCTTACCGACGATCTGGGCGCCAATCCCGTGGAGCAGGTCACGCATGTCACGGGCGACTGGGCGCTTCGCTTCCTGCTCCTGAGTCTGTCCGTCACGCCGTTGCGTCGCCTGTTCGGTTGGCGTTGGGTGGCGCCGCTGCGGCGGACCCTTGGCCTCACCGCGTTCGGCTACGCGTGCTCTCACTTCCTTACCTATCTCGTTCTCGATCACTTCTTCGACTGGCGGTTGATCGTCGAAGACGTGCTCGAGCGGCGTTATGTGACGGCGGGCTTCTCGGCGTTCCTGTGCCTCGTGCCGCTCGCCGCAACCTCGACGCGTGCGATGATTTGGCGGCTGGGCCGGCGCTGGATCCCGCTTCACCGTCTCGCCTATCTGGCGGCGGCCCTCGGCGTGATCCACTTCCTCTGGCTCGTCAAATCGGACCTCCGCGAACCCCTGGTGTACGCGGCGGCCCTGACGCTCCTGCTCGGGCTGCGGTTCGGGTTCTGGCTGGCACGTTCGCGGAGCCGCAAGCCGTCTCCCAAAGAGGCGAAATCACAGCTGTCCGGGGCCTGATTCGAGCTCGTGAGCGGCCCTGCGCCGCCGAGGTTCACCTTCAGTGCTAACGTTCACCCCCCGATACGGAGGAGCCCATGACGGAATCCATTCTCAACGTAACTGCCGCGGCAGCGGAAAAAATCCATGGCGCCAAGACCAGCGAGGGTCGCGATGAAATCGCGCTGCGGGTGGCGGCGAGAGAAGACGGCGCGAAGTTTCGCTACGAGCTCAAACTCGTTGCGGTGGACTCGAAAGAGGCGGATGACAGCGTCGTCCATCTCGAGAGCATCGATATCTATATCGACTCCGAGAGCGCTCCCCGGCTCAAGGGTGCGTCCCTGGATTACGTCGAAGACATCTCGGGAGCGGGTCTCAAATTCGAGAACCCGAACAAGACGACGCTCGCCGCCAATCCACTCGCGGGGCGCGTGCAGGAGATCCTCGACGATCGGGTCAACCCGAGCCTCGCCGCGCACGGTGGCGTCGTGAGTCTCGTCGACATTCAGGAGACTCGCGTGGTGCTGAGCTTTGGCGGGGGGTTGTCAGGGCTGCGGTATGGCGGATGTGACGATGAAAGAAGGCGTATCCGCTCAGCTCAAACAGCAGATTCCCGAGATCACCGAAGTGGTCGACGCCACTGATCACGGCGCGGGCAACAACCCCTATTACGCCTGATCGACACCGCACCTCGAAGATCCGCGGCCGGTAGCCAGAGCGAGCGAGGAATCACCATCAGCGATCCGACCGGAACAGAGCCGACCGACACCAGTCAGCGGGACTACGGGTCGGACGTCCATGTCGAGCATGTGGACGGCCGCGAATTCCTGATCGTGGGCACGGCACATATCTCGCGAGAATCGGCGGATCTCGTTCGCGAAGTGATCGAGGGAGAACGACCCGATTGCGTGTGTGTCGAGCTCGACGCGCAGCGCTATGAAGCCCTCTCGCAGAAGCGCAAATTCCAGGAGCTCGATGTCCGGCAGGTGATCCGCAAGAAGCAACTCTCCGCGTTGCTCGCCAACCTGCTGCTCGCGTCGTACCAGAAGAAGCTCGGCGGTGTGCTCGGCATCCTTCCGGGGACCGAGTTGCTCGAGGCCACCCAGGTCGCCAAGGAACACGGCATTCCGATCGCGCTGTGTGACCGCGACGTGAGCGTCACGTTGCGCCGCGCCTGGGCGTCGATGGGTTTCTTCAAAAAGACCGCGCTGGCCGGCAATCTGATGGTGAGCATCTTCGAGCGGCCCGAAGTCAGCGAGGACGATCTACGCCGACTGCGCGACCAGGATGTTCTCTCGGAACTGATGCGCGAACTCGGTGAGGCGATGCCGAACCTCAAGTCCGCGCTGATCGATGAGCGCGATGTCTACCTCGCCCAGCGCATGCGTGAGGCCGAAGGCGATCGCATCGTCGCCGTGGTGGGGGCCGGCCACGTCGTCGGAATCCGCGAGGCGTTGGCGGCAACCCGCGACGTCGACCTCTCCGAGATCGACACGATTCCGCCCATCTCCCCGATCTGGAAGGTGGTGGGATGGGGAATCCCCGCGCTGATCCTCGCGTCGCTGGTCTATATCGGCGTGAGCCAGGGTGCGGACGTCGCGGGGCAGAATCTGCTCTACTGGATCGTCGCGAACGGTGTGCCGAGCGCGATCGGGGCGCTGATCGCGTTCGCGCATCCGATCACGACGGTGGCCGCGTTCTTCGTGGCGCCCGTGACGAGTCTGACCCCGGTGATCGGAGCCGGCTACGTTTGCGCGTTTCTCCAGGCGTATTTCCAACCGCCAAAGGTTCGCGAATTCGAAACCCTGGCCGACGACGTCGGCAAACCCCGCGAGTGGTGGCGCAACCGGATGCTGCGTGTGCTGCTGGTGTTCATCTTCACCACCATCGGCAGCATCATCGGCACCTACGTGGGCGGTTACGAAATCGTCTCGAATCTCTTCTGATCGGACCTACGCAGAAAGCATCCAGTTCGGTGCTCTCCGGGTCGAGGGCACGCGAACGCCAGATTCGATTCGGGCGGCTTCAGTTTCCCGTTTTGCCGTGAGCTGCATTGAGCTCGTCGATGAGAAGACTGGCCCAGTGTTTCAGCAGCCTTCGGGCGTCGTCCGAATTGGTGATGAACGACGAAACCTCGACGTCCCCAATGTGGTTGGCCTGTCTGCGATCGGCCGCGCGGGCAAGGATTTGACTGGATTCGGCGTCGTAGAGTTCGAGGTAGAGTGTCACGCTGCCGGTGGATGTCGTAAACGTCATCGAACTCTCGTCTGACTGGGTGTCTGGCTCGATGATTTCTAGATCAATGAGGGCGGGGCGAACGAGCAGCACATTTTTTTTGGGCGCTGTGGCGATCTGATAGCCGTTCTTCCAGAGTTCCGAGGTAAATACCGTGCGAAACTCCGCGGTGAGCCACTTCCTGATCTTTTGCATGTCGGATCTGCGTATGTCGGGATGGCTCATCCGCCAGCCCTTCTTGAACGCCACGTAACAGTCGAGCAGGCCGATCATGTCGTATTGGCTGAAGTCTTCACCCGGCTTCACCCAGACGCGCTCCATTTTGGAATCGGGAACGAGCTGAAGCCCGTCGTGTGTCACCTCGGGTGCGTTGTTCCCACTTGCACACGCATTGCAGAGTGCGGCTGCGAATACGGCAGCCAGGATCGTTCGAAGTCTCGATTTGGCATTCCTTGGGCGATCTCAGCCGCCTTGCTTACCGTGGACTTCGTCGAGTTTCTTGACGAGCAGATCCGCCCAGCGTTTCAATATTTTTCGGGCGGCATCTGTGTTGCTGCCGCGAGTCGCCCACCTGATGTTTCCAACGTTGCGAGCGTTTCTTCGATCGATGGCGCGTGCGAGGATTTCACTGGATACCGAGTCGTAGAATTCGACGACGAGCGTCATGCTACCAGCGGATGCCGTAAACGTATCAGAACGACCGGCTGAGTTCGTGTCGGGTGCAGCGACATCGAGGTCGATGATGGCAGGGGCGAATCAGAAGAACATTGTCGTCGGGATTCCGCGACGACTCGGGATAACCGCCCTTTTCCAGCACATCGGAAAAAATCGTGCGGAACTCTTCGCCGAGATCTTTCTTGATCCTTTCCATGTCGCGCGTGCGCACGCCCGGGATGATTCATCTTCCAGTTTCTCTTGAACGCCACTTCGCAATCGAGCAGGCCGATGTGGGTGTACTGGCTGAAATCCACACCCGGCTTTACCCAGGCACGTGCCACCCTGGAGCTCTCGATGCGCTCGAGCCCGTCGTGCGTTACGTCGGGCACACGGCTTTCAGTCGCGCAAGCCGCGCAGAGTGCGGCCGCCAGTACGGTGCCCAGGATGGTTCGAAGTCCGGATCCAGCGATCATCGGGGGTCTCCCTTGTTCAATAGGGTCACTTCGCACAAAACGATGCCTGAACACGCCTCGATGCGCTAGGGATCCAGCCGGAATGCGCGAGCAGAGCCGCAAATGGAACCGCCAGGCTGCGCGCCTGGGAGCGCTGTCTGCATGGACGGCCCTGGTACTGATCTCTGGATTGGCGTTCGGCGCTGAGCCTCGCCGGGGCGTCGTCTACGGCGACTCCGAGGCGACACTCGATTTCTTTCCCGCCCTCCCCACGGCGAAAGCGCCGAAACGCGCACCGCTACTCGCTTTCGTCACCGGTCGCTTTTGGGGGATCGAGGGCACGAGTTCGTTCTCGCTTGCGGAACTCGTGGCGGCTCCGCTGCGCGCCGAGGGGATTTCCGTTGCGCTGATCCGCCATCGGCCCGCGCCCGACCATACCCATCCCGCTTTTGCGGAGGATGCGGCCTCGGCGATCGCGTGGCTGGTCGCCCATGCGAAGGAACTCGGCGTGGATCCAGCGCGGATCTTTCTCGCCGGTCACGCTTCGGGCGCGCAGGTCGCGGCTTTGGTCGCTCTCGATCCAAGCTATCTCGCCGCGGAGGATCTCGATGCAGAAGTACTAGCAGGCGTGATTCCGATCAGCGGCATCTACGATCTGGAACGGGAGCAAGCCGGCCTGGAGGAGCTCTCCAACTACTACCGGCTGGCTTTTCCGACCAGCTCGCTCCAGCGCGAGGCGTCTCCCGTGCGCCATGTCCGCGCCGATGCGCCGTCGTTTCTGGTACTTGCCGCGCAACACGATATTCCTGG